>ERZ773037.1062-NODE-1062-length-14457-cov-12.928066_pt1 | contig 14457 bp, 14 predicted proteins | sample MGYA00511466_ERZ773037 | MGnify/ENA primary metagenome ERZ773037 (study PRJEB29015, sample SAMEA2738146) | human oral metagenome | biome: human oral; feature: human-associated habitat; material: saliva | place: China | collected 2202 ... | reverse complement strand
TAATATGAATATTAATTCATTATCTACTCAAAATATTAAAATGTTTAATGATAATGAAATTAATAATAGATTCCTAGAAGCTTTAGAATACACTGTTAATCTAGCTATGAAACAAGAAAATTTCTTAAATGAAAATATTAGAAATAATTTTATTGTAAAAATGTTATTATATACTTATATTCATATTTTAAAGAAAGAAATTATTTTTGATAGTTCAACTTCTAACAAAGTTATTTATTATGGAAATATAGGAAAACATGATGTTTATTATTTAATCTTTCTTTTTAAGTTTGGGTTTGATGTAATATATATTAATCCACTAAAAGAAGATTTAAATTTTGAAACAATTGATTCAGATAATTTAAGTATTTTACAAAAATATTCATATATTGGCCCTATTGAAACTTTAGAAGATAGAGCAAAAAAAGGTAGTATTATTGAACGGAATGATTCAATTACATTATCTTATCAAACTCAATTAACAGAAACTCTTTTTAGTGGAACAGGGGTTTTTAGACCTTGGCAATTTAGAGATGGAAATACATTTCCATTGTTTTTCAATTCTACTATTATTGATTTAGAACAAAATTGGAATCAACCTGCAAAAGTTCGACAAGGATTCAAAGTTGAAGATAAGACTGTTTATGTTCCACATTTTATTTGGGATATTGAAGGAGAATATAATGAGTTTTCTAAATATCAAGAATTAATAAATAATCTTAGAGAAGCCCCTAAAACATTATTTATTAAAAATCAAGAATTAGAATTTCAACAATATAATTCAGAAGATAAATATAAATTAGTTTTTGCTGAAAATAGTGATGGAACATTTAATCATAAAAAATTGAAAGAACTTGATTTTTATAAATATAGTCCATACAATGATTTAACTGAAGATTTTATTATAAATAAAATTAATGAAGTTATTTCAGATAAAAATTTATTTTATCATGAGTTAGATAAAGATGATACATTATTATTTGTTTTATTAATGTTAAATCTTCCTAAAAAAATTATACAATTAATTGACTCTTTTGACTTTACTAGTGAAATTCCTAAAGTTGTATTTTTTTTAGAAAAAGAAATAAATCTTACTCCTCAATATGGTCTGCTTATAGCTTTCCTTTCTAAAATAGGATTTGATATTGTAATCTTTTCTCCTGCGGGAATGAGTGACTTAAATTCTTTTATTAAAGGAAATAGATATAATAATATAAGGTTAGATAGTATTAATTATGAACGCACGTTATCAGACATTGATAATATTAAAAATAAATCAAAAAGTTTTTTAGGGAAATTTTTCTCTTAAAAGAAAGGATATAAATGATTGAAAATATATTAACACCAGAAGTGTCACTTCCATCAAATATGAGTAACCAAAGCCAATATAAATTAGCTTTAAGAGAACTTGATGAAGTGAAAAAAATTAGAGATAATGAAATTAAATTAAATGATGGAAACTCTATATTGAATTTTGGACAAACTCCATCAGAGGGATTATCAAAAATTTCTAATCAATTGTTAGCTACAACAAAAAGACCGGATGCTGATAATGCTTCAGCAATGATTGTTCAATTAACTAAGGTTATGGACAAATTTGATATTAAAGAGATTGAGACAATGCCAATTGAAAAACAAAATATGTTTGTCCGAATCTTTAATAATGCTAAAAATAAATTAGACAAATTAGTTGCTAAATATGAAAACTTAGGTAAAGAAGTTGATGAAATTTCATTAATTTTACAACAAAGTAAGCATGAAATGGAAAAATCAAATGATTCTTTAAAACGATTATATCAAGCAAATCTACAATACTATGAAATGTTAGAAAAATATATTGTAGCAGGAGAAATGGCTCTTGAAGAAATTGATAAAGAATTAAATGAACTTCCAACAAGAACAAATATTACAGAAGAACAAAAACAAATGAATATTCAACAATTGAATATGATTAGAGATATTCTGTCCCAACGAGTAGGAGATTTAAGAGTTGCTGAAAATGTTGCTTTGCAAACTGCACCAATGCTTCAAATGATGCAGATGGGCAACTTTAACTTAATGAGAAAAATCAATTCTTCATTTATCATTACTCTACCTATATTTAAAAATAGTTTAATTCAAGCTATTGAACTAAAAAGACAAGCAATTACTTCTAACTCTATTAATCAGTTAGACCAAAAAACTGCTGAATTATGGGAAAGAAATGCAAAGAATACAGCTCAACAATATGTGACAATTACAGAACAAGCTAATAGGTCTGTATTACCAATTGAAAAACTGAAAGAATCCTTTGAAACAATCCAAAAAGGGATAGAAGATGCAAATGAAATCAATCAAAAACAAGAAGAATTGAGAAAAGAAAATGCAATTGCACTTGAAGAAATGAAAGAAGATATGAAGAAAAAAGGTTTTATTGGAATGTCACAAGACAATCAGTTAAGAATTAATTAAATGAAAGGTTAATATTATTATGGGATTTTTTGATAAATTAATTAATAAAAATAATAAAACAGAGTCTCCTCAAGAAGTCTTATCTACTACTACAAATAAAACTACTACAGGTAAAGATGTAACTTTGGAGCTAAGTAAAAGTAATGGAATTTTAAATCTAGACAAAAATGATTTTTTGAATCTTTCTAAAGCAGAAATCAACTTAACTAATATTCGTGCCGCTGCCGGATGGGACTTTAAATTAGGAAGAAGTTTTGACTTAGACTTAGTAGCATATTTAATGTCTAATGGCAAAGTAAAAGAAACAGTATTTTATGGAAATAAGAATCATAGAGGAATTTATCTTGATGGAGATAATCTAACTGGAGAAGGCGATGGAGATGATGAAAACATCTTTATTAACTTTTCTAAAATTGATCCAGATATTGATAAAATTGTGATTGCTGTTGTTATTTATATGCCTATGGGACAGAAGTTTTCTAAAGTGCAAAATGCCTTTGTTCGATTAGTAGATGAAACTACTAGAAAACAAATTTTGAAATTTAATCTTTCTGAAGATGGTGGAAATAATACTGCTGTTCAAGCGGCAGAACTAATTAAATCTAATAATGAATGGATATTTAAAGCAACAGAAATTTATTCACAAGATTCTATTGATTCTTTAAAGAAAAAATTGTAAAATAGATATATAATAAATTTAAAAGAGGTAAAATAAAAATGGATTTTTCAACACTAAATGGTAATTCTTTAAGTTCAACTTCAACAGAAGTTGTTCCTACTACTAATAATGCACCACTAAATTTAGAAAAACAAAACTTTCTCAATTTAAGCAAGTCTTCTCCTTCTCTAACAAAAGTAAGAGTTGGATTAGGTTGGGATACTGGACAAGGCACTGGGTTTGACCTTGATGCATCAGTGTTCATGCTTCATAATGGAAAAGTGCAATCTGCGGAAGATGTTATTTTTTATAAACACTTAGATGGGCAAGGAGTTCATCACACTGGTGATAATAGAACAGGGGCAGGCGAAGGTGATGATGAAGTTATTATTGTTGATTTGAAATCAGTTCCTGCTGATGTTAATAAACTAGTATTTGTAGCAACTATTTTTGAAGCTGATGTTCGCCGTCAAACTTTTGGAATGGTTAACAATTCATTTATGCGTATTGTAGATGATGAAACAGATAAAGAAATTGCACGATTTGAATTGAAAGATGATTTTTCAACTGAAACAGCTGTAATTTTTGGAGAATTAGTAAAAGAAAATTCTTCTTGGCTTTTCCATACACTAGGAGAAGGTAAGAAAGCAGACTTGAACGGATTATATTCTCTATATATGTAATAAAAAAAAGAAATATATTATAAGGTCTATTAATTTAGACCTTATAATTAATTAAAATATAAAATCAAAAAGGGGATGAAAATTTGAATAAAAAATTTGGTTTGACAACTCAACAAGCAGATGAAAGTAGAAAACTTCATGGAACAAATGCTTTAAGTATTAAAGAAGCTCAAACAATCTTTGAAATGTATCTTGATTCATTTAAGGATCCATGGATTATTATCTTAACAATTGCATTTATAGTAAAACTAGTATTAAATATTTTTTCCACAATTTCAAATGTGGGAGAAGTGAATTGGTATGAAACAATTGGTTTAGTATTTGCAATATTACTTTCAACAGGAGTGTCAACATATTCTAACTTTAAAAATCAACAAGATTTTAATACTCTTCAAGCAGAAAATTCAAAAATTATTTCAAAAGTTTATCGTGACTATAAACTAAAAGAATTAATGATTGATGAAATTGTTAAAGGTGATGCTATTCTATTACAAGCTGGAGATAAAGTTCCAGCAGATGGAATCATATTAAAAGGTTCAGTAAAAGTTGACCAAGCTGTTCTTAATGGAGAATCAGAAGAAGCTAAAAAAGTTGAATTGGGAAATAACTCAATCCCAGATAATAGTGATACTTATAATCAATACAAGATTTTTAGAGGAACAACTATTATGTCAGGTGAAGTTGTAATGGAAGCAACTGAATTAGGTGATAAAACTCTTTTAGGAACAATTAATACTTCTCTTCAAGAAAATGGTAAAAAATCTCCTTCTGCTGAAAAATTAAATGTATTAGGAAAAAGTATTGGAGTTATGGGATATACTGCTTCTGCAATTTATATCCTAATTGCTCTATTCCAAACATTTTTCATTGATAAAGTTGCTTTTGATTTAAATACATTTTCTTTAATTGCTGAAATTATTATGTATTCTGTAACTATTATTATTATGGCTGTTCCAGAAGGTCTACCTATGATGAACGCTTTAGTAAGTTCTATGAATGGACGAAGACTTAGTAAAGAAAATATTTTAGTAGTTAATTCAGAATCAATTGAAACTGCTGGTTATTTAAATAAATTATTTACAGATAAAACTGGAACTGTTACAGAAGGTATTCTATCATTAGTTGGAGTATTCCTTGCAGATGGAACACTATTCTCTACTGATGATATTAATAAACCTAAAGATTATTCTAATCTAAAAGATAGCATTAAAACAGATGTAGTAAATGCTATTGGATTAAATAATGATGCAAATGTTGTAGAAGATGAAAAAGGAACTAAATATGCTTCTGGTTCAAACAATACTGACCGAGCATTGCTAAACTTCTTAATTTCAAGAAATCAATATAATTTTGATAATGATGTGGTTCTTGAAAAAGAAAGTTTTGATTCTTCTAAAAAATCTTCTAATGTTACACTTAAAAATGGAGTTAAATATATTAAAGGTGCTCCTGAATTAATTCTTTCAGATGTCAAATATTACATTACTGAAAATGGTGAGCAAAAAGAATTTACTTCTGAAATTTTAGATAAATTTAATCAAACTAGTATTGAACAAGCCAATCGTTCAATGCGTGTAATTGCTATTATTAAAGAAGTTAATAATGAAAAGATTTTAATTGGAGGCGTATGTATTCGAGATAATATTCGTCAAGGAATCTCAAATACAGTAGAAACTTTAAATAAAGCAGGAATTGATGTTGTAATGGTGACTGGTGACCGCAAAGAAACTGCTGTAGCTATTGCAAAAGAATCTAAAATTTTATCTTCTGATAAAGATATTGTATTAACTCATGAAGAATTAAATGCTATGACAGATGATGAACTTAAAAAGATTATTCCTAACTTGAAAGTTGTAGCAAGAGCTTTACCAGATGATAAGAAAAGACTTGTTAAACTATCACAAGACCTTGACTTAGTTGTTGGTATGACAGGAGATGGAGTTAATGATTCTCCTGCACTTAAAGCCGCAGATGTAGGATTCTCTATGGGAGATGGAACATCAGTTGCCCAAGAAGCTAGTGACATTGTTATTGTAAATAATTCATTATCTTCAATTGAGAAAGCTGTTCTATATGGAAGAACTATGACTAAATCAGTTCAAAAATTTATCATTTTCCAATTAACAGTAAACGTTGCAACTATTGCCATGTCTCTACTTTCTCCACTAATTGGAGTTAAAGAACCATTCTCAATCATTCAAATTCTTTGGATTAATCTAATTATGGACACATTAGCCGCTCTAGCTTTTGGTATGGAACCAGCTCTAGAACGTTTTATGGAAGAACAACCTATTAAACGAAAAGCTAAAATTCTTACAAAATACATGAAGTCTTCAATTGGAGTTGCAGGATTATTTATTACATTAGGATGTCTAGCTATCATGACAAACTTTATGAATATTCAAGACTTTATTGGAGATAAAAGTCAAGTTTCAACTTTCATGTTTACATTCTTTATCTATTCTATTATTTTCAATTCATTAAATACTAGAAGTGAAGGATTTAATCTATTTGAACATATTAGTGAAAATAAGAATTTTTCAATTGTTATGATTTCAATTGCAATTGTTCAAACTCTAATCATTCAATTTGGTGGTCTTGTATTTGGAACTGTCCCTATGGACATTAAACACTATGGATTTGCTTTACTATTATCTGCATTAGTAATTCCTGTAGATTTCATAAAAAAAGCATTTATTAAATTAATGAAATAAAGAGAATTAATTTTCTCTTTATTTTTCATTTTATCATTGACAAAATTTATCTGATTATATATAATAAGATTATAGATATGAAAATAGAGGTTATTAAAATATGAGTTATCCTAAAGTTATTTCTTGGAGTTATCGTGATGGCAAAGGTCTTTTTTCATCAAAAAATGATAAAGATTTTGTAAACATCTTTTATGTTAAAAATAAAGAAACAGAAGATTTAATTAATGAAATTGGATTTATTCCTAGTAATATATTTGGGCCAATTTATCCAAATGTTTATAAAAGGAAAGAGATTGGTTTTACATCAAGAGCTAAATCTTATGGAAAAATCAAAAACAAGTTTCAAAAACAATATCCTGATTTAGAAGATAAATTTTCATGTAAGACGCCTAATGTGGGAACAAATCTGAATGGTCTAATTTATTCAAATTTATCATATGTAGGTAATTATGTAAATCCTTTAATTAAAGAATATCCAAATTATTTTCAAACAGAAAAATATATTAAAATAGAAGCTTTTGAAGATAAAGATTTTTTACAAAACTTATTAGATTATAAACCACTTGCTTTAATTGGAGGAGAAATTACAGATTATCAAAAAAAACAGTTACCTGAATTTTTGAAATCACTAAAATATTCAAATCCTGAGTTGTTTGAAAAGTTGTTACAATTTAAAAAAGTTCAAGATTTAAATGAAATTATTACTCCTGTGGGTAAAAAAGTAAAAGTTTTTACTTTAAAACCATCTTATGTTAAATTGATTAATTCTCCTGAACAATTTTCAATGACTTCTAGTTATTTTTGGGATGGGGAAAAAATTATTATTAATCATGGAAAAGAAGGAATCGAATATACTGGAATTGAAACTCTTACATTTGTCCCTAAAGAAGATTATGTAGTTAAAGTTTTAGATGAAAAATCTGTAACCGAAAATACTATTTTTATTTAAAATATATAAAATAAAAAGAATCATTAAATTGATTCTTTTTATTTTTCATTCTAGAAGCTCATAGGAAGCTCTCCAATCGTTTTTAAATACATTTTAATATAAATATACTACCTACTATCTAAAATCAAATCCAGAGCTTCCTAGAGCGTTTAAATGTTATCCAAAATTAATTGACTTCAATAAGATGTTTTGATATAATGAAAATAAAAAAGGAAAATTATGGTATTACTAGGAACTGATTTAGATAGAACAATTATCTTTTCAGAAAAATTTATTGAACAACATAATAAACAAGACTGGAAAGATAATCATATTTGTTTAGAACATTATAATGGGAAACCATTGTCTTATGTTACTAAAGAAACATTTAATTATTTATATAATTTACTAGAATCTCCGTATGATAAAAATACATTTATTCCAATTACAACAAGGTCAATTGAACAGTTTAAAAGAATTAATTTAATTTCTAATTTCCCTTATGCGATAACTAATAATGGGGGAGTAATTCTTAAATATGGTAAACCTATTAAAGAATGGACAGATTTTATTAATTATCAAAAAGAAAAATTAAAAGTTTCATATCAAGAGATTATTGATTTATATACTAATAATCCAGAAGTATATGAAAAAGAAGGTAAACTAGTTGATGAATTATTTTTGTTTATAAAAATAAAAGATTTAAATAAAAATAAAGTTGAAATTTTTCTTAAAGATTTAGAGTCCAAACTACTTAATACAGGTTGGACATTTACTTTACAAGGGAAAAAATTATATATTATACCTGAATACATTAGAAAAGATAGAGCATTACTTTATTTAATCAATAATCATTTGAAAGAGTTTTCAAATATTGTAATTACAGCAGGAGATGGAAAACTAGATTTAGATTTAATTGAATTTGGAGATATAAATTTTGTTCCAATAAATTCAGAAGTTTATAATATATTAGGCTCTGAAAATCTTTTACATTTAAATCAATTAATAATTAAAACATTAAATAGAGAATTACTTGAAAGAAATTATATTTATCATGACAGTAATTTTTCTAGTGTAGTATTAAAGAATTTGAAATATATAAAAGAATTAGCAAAATTTGAAAAAATTTAGAATAGAGGTGAATAAATATGAAATATTTATATAATGATATAGATTACATTAAACAACCAGAAGAATTTAATAAGTTTACAAGAAAAGAAGTTCTTCAATATGCAATTTCAGGTCTTCTTTACATGCCTGCAACAAAAATTGAAATCGCAGATAAAATTATTTCAAGAAAATACTCATATCTCAAAGCAATCTGTTTGGATTTAGAAGATAGTGTTGGGGAAGATGGTGTAGAAGAAGCAGAATATTATCTAGAACAAATTTTAAGAAAATTAAAAGATAATATGAAGCTATCTGATTTACCATTAATTTTTATTCGTGTTAGAAGTCCTAAACAATTGAAAAAACTTTCAGAAACTTTTGATAAAGACTTATTTAAAATTATAACAGGCTTTAATTTTCCAAAATTTGATTCAACTAACTGTGTTGAATATTTAAAAAATTTCTATAACTTAAAGTCAAATATTAAAACACCTCTTTATATCATGCCTATTATTGAAAGCTCAAAAGTTATGGATAAACAAAGTAGATTAAAAGAACTTTATTTGATTCAAAGAAAACTTTCTCCATATTCAGAAGATGTTTTAAATATTAGAGTTGGAGCAACTGATTTCTGTAATATTTTTGGAGTTAGAAGAAATGAAACTCAAACAATTTATGATATAAATGTTGTTTCTGATTGTTTTATTGACATTATAAACACTTTTGGAAAAAATTATGTTATTGCTGGTCCTGTATGGGAGTATTTTAATTCAAATGGAACATTTGGACCATGGCTAACAGGTTTAAAGAGAGAATTAGAATTAGATAAAGTAAATGGTTTTATAGGAAAAACTTCAATTCATCCAACTCAATTAGAGTATATTGCTAAAAATAATATTGTTAATAATGAAGATTATCAGGATGCTATTAATATTTTAGGTATGAATAAAGGTTTAATTGGAGTAGCAAAAAGCTCTTCTAATAATAAAATGAATGAAGTTAAAACTCATTCAAATTGGGCCAAAAAAATTATAGGTTTATCTGAAATATACGGAGTAAAAAAATGCTAACGAATAAAGAGAAAGTAACAATTTTAGTCAAGAGATTAAATGAAGATTATAACAATAATAAAGAATTTCTTGATCCACAAGAAGCTTATCTGAAATGGAGAGAAGGAAATCTAGCTTCTTTAAATAAAATTGCAACTCAATTAACAAAAGAATACAATGAAGATTTTTTATTTAAGATTTCTTATGGAAGAATTTCACATTTAGCTTTTTCAAAAAATTATAGAACGATTATTAATCTTTATATGGATGGAGAAATATTTACAATTTTAGAGAAAATAACAATAAGAGATTTATATAGATTAGAGAATGTAGAATACAAGGAGATTTCATGATATATAATTTAAAGGTTAAAGATTTAGTTAATATAAAAGAAAATAAATCCTCTTTTGAACTAGATGATATGATTCATATTTGTAAAAGAGAAAATAATAACAAAAGAGATTATTTATTTGTAAATAAATATTTAGGCAAACATTATCCAGTTTCAGCAAATAAAGTTCTAAAACTTTTTAATGAATTATATTTAGAACTATTAAAAAGTAATTTACAAAATAAGAAAATCTTAGTTATTGGATTTGCAGAAACAGCAACAGCACTAAGTGAATTTATTACACATCAATCTATAATTAGAGATAATTTAAATATTGTTTATCATCTTCAAACTACTAGAGAAGATATTGAGACAACAATTAACAATATTGCTTTTCAAGAAGAACATAGTCATGCAACTAATCAAAAATTATATTGGAATGAAGAAAAAATTCCTGAATATGATACTATTTTATTTGTAGAAGATGAAATTACAACAGGAAAAACAATAATTAATTTTATTGAGAAATTTAAAGAGCTAAAAGATAACACAAATTTCTATGTAGCTTCAATTTTAAATTGGCAAAATCAAGAAAATGTTAAGAAATACAAAAATTTAAATATTAATACTATATGTTTAGTTGAAGGGGAATTAAAAAATAACATTTCAAAAATAGAAGTTGTCAAAAATGATAAAAAAGATTTCTTTGTAATGAATAAAAAAGTATTCAAAAAGGTTCTTTCAGCGAATTTAAATCCACGAACAGGATTAACAAAAAAAGAATTTTTAGAATACATTAATTTACAACCTAATTTAAATATAAATTTATTAAAAGATGATTCAACAGTAATTGGAACAGAAGAATTTATGTATAAAGCTATATTATTAGCAAATAAATTAAATACAACAGTAAGAAGTTCAACTAGAAGTCCTATTATAACTAGTATTGAAGATAAATATTTAATTGAAAATGGAATTATAATTCCAAGTTTTTATGATTCAAACAGAAAAACATTTTTATATAATACTACACATACTGAAGTAAAAAATATTATATTTTTAATTGAAGAAAAATGTGATAAATGGGAAGCTATAATTAAAAATATTTTTTCAGATAAAGTAGTATTATTTTTATCAGTAAAATAAATTAAGAAGAGGTGAGAAATATATGAAATTAGTTAAGTCTAGTTATAATAAAAATGATGTTTTATTTCTTTTACAAGATGTTAAAGGAAAAGTTCCTGAATTAAATACAGAAGAAAGAGAAAAATTAAATCAGTCTGGGGTTCATTATTCTGAAATGCTTCCAATTGAATATGTTCCTTCTAATGATTATATGAAGATTTATCAAGAAAGTTTAAATAATCTATCTTTTGAAACAGCTAATTCAGTGGGCATATTAAGTGAAAAAATATTTAAAAACAAAGGTAAAAATGTTGTTTTAGTTTCTTTAGCAAGAGCTGGTACACCTGTTGGAATTCTTATTAAACGTTATTTAAAATATAAATATAATATTACTGTCCCACATTATTCTATATCAATTATTAGAGGTAAAGGAATAGATATTCATGCAATGGAATATATTGCTAATAAACATAATATTGAAGATATTCAATTTATAGATGGTTGGATAGGTAAAGGAGCTATAAACAATGTCTTAGTTAAAGCAAAAAAAGATTTAGAAAAAAGAAATATTAACTTTAAAAAATTAGATGTTTCTTTGGGTGTTTTAAATGATCCTGCTTCAGTTACAAAACTATATGGAACAAGGCAAGATTTTTTAATTCCTAGTGCTTGTTTAAATTCAACGGTTTCTGGGCTTGTCTCTCGAACTGTTAAAACAAAAGATATGACTGATGATGAATTTCATGGAGCTATATATTATAAAGAAAACAAAGATAATGATGAATCTTATAATTTTATAGATAAAGTTGTTCAATATTTTCCAGAAATTAATTTAGAATATTTTAATCCATCACAAGAAGAACTAGATGAAAATTTCAAAGGAATTGATGAAGTTGAAGCAATTGCTTTGAAATATAATATTAAAGATGTGAATAAAATTAAACCTGGAGTAGGTGAAACAACAAGAGTTCTACTTAGAAGAGTTCCTTATAAAATTTTAATAAATAAAAATGCTCCTAAAAAATATATGAAACATATTCTACAATTAGCAAAAGAAAAAAATATTCCTGTTGAAGAATATCCTTTTAGAAAATATAATGTTGTTGGAATAATTAAAGATGTAGCTGATTTATAAAGAGGTAACAAATGAAAAAATATAATCCAGATACTTATCCTGTTATTGCAATTGATTTATATGGAACAATCTTAGATAAAAAAACAAATAATACACCTTATCCTTTTTCGATTGAAACAATAAATGAAATGATTGAAATTGGTTATGAAGTTATTATATTATCAGAAGAAACAGGAAAAACATTAAACACAAAAATTTTTGAATTAATTGATAATTTTAGATTGAATCCTAATGTAAAAATTAATCAACAATCTAATTATTATTCGTCTTTATTTGATGATTTACCTAAAAAAATATTAGCTTCTATTTATTTAGATAAAAATTCATATAATTCACCTGATTATTCAAAAGAATGGAAAAATATTAGAAAGGAATTTATTTAAATGCCTTGGTATCCCAAGAAAAGTTTTTGGATTCCTCCTCCTATAACTAAAGATGAAGAAATAACAAAAAGTAATATTGAAAAACTTTTAGAGAATCCAAATTATAAATTTATTAAATTCAATAAATTTTATTTTTTAATTAGACCTGATAAAACAAAAAATCCATTTGTTTATTGGATAAAATATATTCAGAGTAGTAATCAATATATTCATAGTAGAACAGAACGATTAAATAAAAATATGACTTTAGATGAATTATATCATCATATAAAATATCCTAAATATCAATGGGTTAGAACATCTGACATGAGAAGACCTAATAAAGTTGATTGGCAACAATTAGAAGTCTTTGAACTAGAAGAAAATTTTGAAAGATTACAAAAAATTTATCCTTACAATAATTTAAAGCTTCATCATAACTGGGTAAAAAGAAAAAGACAAGAAAGATTCTATATTACATATGATGTTGTAATTTTACAAAAAATATATACAATTAGAAGTAAAAGTTTTTCTGTTCATGAAAGAAGTTTTGAGTTCATGAAAGAAATTATAAATAAAAAACAAGGAAAATATTTAATAGAAGTTCCTGAAACATCTTAAAATTTGGGGTAATTACATTTGATAAATTTTAATTATGAAAATGAAAATATTAATTATATAGAATTAGTATTTTCAAATAAAGAATATACTAAAGTTATTAAAATTCCAGAATGGGGAATAAAAACTTTAAAAGCAGATATTGTCAATAAAGAAAAGACAAATAGAAAACATTTTTATAAAGGAAATAATTTTCAGTTAATTTATAGTCCAAAAATTATTGAAAGTTTTAATAGCAAAGATAAAATTGAAACTTTACTAAATAATTATTCTGAATACTATTTATTAGGTATTGATGTTCATAGAAAAGATAAAAGTTTCTTTTCTATCTCAATTTCAGGAAATGAAATGTTATCTATTAGTCAAAAAAATAATATTAGTTTTATCTTTTCAGGTGAAGAAAAAGAATATAAAACTTTTATAAAAAATATTTAATAAATGGAGAATCATTATGTTCTTTTGGAAAAAATATAAATATTCTCAAGAAGAGAAAAGAAAAGAAAAAGAACGTGAAATCTTACAAGAAGAAATTAAGAAAATTGAAGATGAAATAAAAAATAGTTTTCGTTTATTATTTATGTCAATAACAGAATCATCTGAAGACTTTCTTTTTAAAAAAATAGAGAATAGATATTCAATCCAATTAGAAAATGAAATCTCATACACTTTTAAAAAAATTTCAGATAATTTATTAGAATTTGAAGTTGTAACAAATTATAAAGTTTTCAAGTCATTTATAATAAAATTAGAAATCCTATTATATAACAATAAAATATGGTCTCATGATGCTTCTTTTATTAGAACTTCAGGAAACTCATGGCAAGATTATTATAAAGACCTCAACAATTTTCATACTCTTCAAGAAAGTTTAAATATAAACTTTTTAAAACATTTAGATTTAGTTCAAAAATTTAAAATTTAAGAAGATTGTAGATACAGTCTTCTTAATTTTATATAGAATAGGTCTAGGACTTCACAGGAAGCTCTCCATGAACGTTTAGAGACATTTTGATATAAATATACTACCAACCACTTAAAATTGAATCCAGAGCTTCCTAAAGCTTTGTATTAATCATCAATATAAAAACATATAGAAAGAATATTTTATGAATAAATCAATAAGCAAAATTTTAGTTTTATTTTCATTATGGTACTTTATTGTTACACCCGCTATTGTAACGTTACTAACAAAAATTGTTAATTTAGAAAGTTTGAATCAAAATCATTTGTATTTTTTAGGAATAATAATAGCACCAATTACTTATTATATAGTATATTTTTTTTATAAAATGA
>ERZ773037.1060-NODE-1060-length-14468-cov-55.630195_pt1 | contig 14468 bp, 15 predicted proteins | sample MGYA00511466_ERZ773037 | MGnify/ENA primary metagenome ERZ773037 (study PRJEB29015, sample SAMEA2738146) | human oral metagenome | biome: human oral; feature: human-associated habitat; material: saliva | place: China | collected 2202 ... | reverse complement strand
CAGGTAGCAAGACAGACATCGGAATCAATACCATCAACAAGAGAACACCAAGAATCTTTCGAATCAGACCGTTAATACCAATCTTGCTCTTGTATTCAATTTCTGGATTTGCAATCGCTGCGAACGTTCCTGATGCAAAATCAACAATTTCCATAATGACAATTAAGCTAAGAGCGTACAAAACCAAGCCATCTTCTGTTTGAATCAAGCTTCTAAAAAAGTTAAACAATTCAAATTTCATGTATTTCTCCTACTCTTTACCTTCAAATTTCCAAGCTAAACCAACGCCATTCTGTCCATATTTTCCATCTTTTAAGAAATCGCTCAGTGGTTCACCGTTGTATGTAAATTCACGATTGACCTGAATCAATACACGTTTACCTTCACCATTGATTTCTGTAAGGTTAGGGTCTTCGATGGTAAACAAGCCATGAGGCGGGTATGTTTTCCCAATTTCAGCAAGTGGGAACAGCGCTACCAACTCTTTATATGTTGTACCGTACGAAATTTTCTCTCCCATGATTGAGTCAAGAGCGATCACACGAATAACCTTGTTAATCAGTTCCATGATTTCACCTTGCTCGTTTTGTTTGGTTTCGGATTCAGCAATCTTCTGCTCAGACTGTTCAAGCTTCGCTTGGACTTTCACGATAGCGCCAGCTGGATCCATTTCAGTACGAATGATATCTAATACCGCTTCAATCAACGTTTCGTCTGATTCATTCATACGGTCACCAACCAGTTCACGTTCATGAGTAGAATAACGACCTTTATCCTCAAGTTTGATTGAAATCACCGTTGTATCACGTCCACGTAGGTTCTTGTAGTTCAATTCATAATTTGTTGCTGTCATCTTAATTACCTGCTTTCTGTTTCTTCACTTCTTCAAATAACTCTTTCAAGGCCGAGTCGTAAGCCAATACTTCGTTAGTTTCTTGCAATTCCTTGGCAGTTAGCGTATAAAGCGCCTCTAACTGAGCGCAACGCAATTCTGCTTCAGATAAGCGTTTAGCCAGTGATTCTGTTACTAATTGGTCAAATGATTGATCCATATCTTTCCTCCATTAAATTGATTTTTTGATTTAACTCTTGAATTGCCTTGATTAAGTAAGGTACCAATTCAAATGTGCGATATGAGTATGCACCGTCAGGATTTTCGAAAAATGCTTCAGGGGCATACTTCTGAACATCTTGAGCCATGATACCGCATGAAATGTCCTCGATTTTGCCATCGTACTCTTTACGATAGCTATAAGTCTTCAATTTCTTAATAACATCTAAGCCATAAACTTGACTATCTTGGATATTTGATTTGTAGCGACGGTCTGAGATTTCCTTATTCATAGGAATCCAGTCATAACCTGAATCTTTATAGTAGAGGTAAAGATAGCCATTACGAGGGGTAATTTTTGAATATTTATCAGAATAGACCCACGTTCCTCCGTCATAAATAATATTACCTTCAACTTTCAAATCCCCATGTATGATTGGTGTTTTCCAAAATTCAGCGGTATTCTTGCAATACATCTTACCATTATTTTTGACATACCAAGCATAGTAGCCAGCTTCGCCCCAATTGTGTCCCCAGTTAACCCATAGTGCAGTACGGCCATCACCACCTTCACCATTGCCCATGCCGACTGAGAAGTGATTGCTACCAGTTATCCAACGACCGCTCCCTGAAGCGTGCGTCCCGAGCTGAAATCCACCAATCCAACCTTTATAACCTTCTAGAAATGTAGAAGATATAAATTGTGATTTCAACTGGTTGATGAAACCTCTCTGGGCGGCCAGTTCGTTCGTGAAGATGTTGTTTGAGACAAGTTGATGGATGAAACCTCTCTTAGCAGTAAGGTCATTTGTAAAGGCATCGTTTGAGACTAGTTTTTGGATAAATCCTCTCTGAGCGGTTAATTCATTTGTAAAGATGTTGTTTGAGACTAGTTGATTGATGAAACCTCTCTTAGCAGCAAGCGTATCTGTGAAGGTGTCACTTGCTACTAGCTTGTTAGCAAATGCTTCGTTCATTTTTACTTTATCAGCAGTAACAGCTTCAGCATCTAAAACAACAGTAGTCACCGAACCTGCTTCAAAATTGGCCGTTTTCAATTTATCAATCATAGCTGACTTGATAACTGCATTATCAATCAGCGTTTCACCAGTGATGTGAGTCAGCTTACCAGTGATACGGTTGTGACCAGTAGCACCAAGATTGATTCCAGATATGATATCTCCAGCTGAGTTGATGTTTTGAACTGCCCATGAGCCAGCTAACTGACTTTGAACCGAGCGAACAGCTTCGGACATATCATCAAATTGACTGGCTTTATAGCCATTTGTTTGAGAAGCGCGAACAAGCATAATCTCTTTGATTTCAATCCAACCATTTTTAGCTAAGTAGAAATAGATTGGATAGAGATTACTGGTTCCAAATCCGAAATCTTTAGTAATGTTGTATGTTTCTGTGAACTCTTTCCAGTGGCTTGAAACAGCAGTTGAACTTGTGGCTATATTTGAAGAGAAAATTCCTTCGTTCGCTTGGTGATTTTTAGCAACAACCGTGAATTCATGGTCTAACCGTCCCATGATTCGATATTTAAAATTAAGAGTGTATGTCTCACCTCTGGCCATTCTATCGATGTAGAGTGGTAATGTGAATCCTGCGAATGTATAACCTGAATTACCAGCGCATTGAATGGTAAATATACCATCATTCACAAATACTCTCTTAGTATTGCCTTCATTGACTAGCTTATGCCTATCCATTGACTTCGAGCGGACGATTAAGTTATTGTCGCTTCCAATGCTTTTAGCAACTTCAACCTGAAACAGCTGATTAGTCAGAGCCATACGAGCCACATTGTTAGTAATCCTATTCTCAGAATTTCCAAGAATACGTTCATAGAGCTGGCTTGTTTCTTTGACACGTTGAAAGTCTGCTTGATTAGCTTTGCCATTTATTTGACTAGAAATCGTAGCAAAACGACCATCAACAGTTTCTTTGTATTCGGCTAATTTTTGTTTAATACCTTCCTCTACATCACCTTTAGCAGGTTGCCAATGTATCAAAGGGATAGCTCCACGAACAAGCGTAGCCCAACTCATGTTTCCTACCGAACCCCCTGGGTCAGAAGACAGAGTAATCTCAGTCCCAGCTGGGATTTTTTGAGTGGGTGTAAATTGAACCATCCAAGCATCTATAGCGTTATTATATGTGAGATGCCGCCAAGTTCCAATTCCGTCTAGGAAAGTATGACCAGTCGCATTCTCTCCATGCCAATATTTAGAAACAAGAGTATAAACCTGATTAGCTTGCAAGGTTTCAACAAGTCTATACTTCTTGTCATTTTGGTTGCGAAAACCGTCATTACTATTTTTTAGCAAGTTCCCACTTGTTCCAAGGGAAAGACTTTCCAAGCGTCTTTCGACACCTTGAACGCTTTCTTGAAAGGTGTTCTTACCGACATAATCTTTGGATATCTGTTCCCGAACTGCCGTCGCTTGTTTAGCGCTCTCTTCTCGAGTGTATCTTCTCAATGCTTCTTGTCGCTGACCATCTTGGCTGACATAGTTCTCGACTGTTGACATCTTAGCAGATAGTCCATCAGCCGTCTTCTGAAATTCAGATTTAGCTACTACAAGGTCCGTCTTACCATCTTCGGGAGCAGGCCCTGCATCTATACGAGTCGAACTTCTAGTCAATTCGACTTTACGAAATGCTACATGGCCAATCTCGTTATAACCAAGAATAATTCGCCAGAAGTCAAAATTATCAGGCTTGGTCAATGCTGGTATAGTGACTTGATAAGCCTGCCAGCTAGACGTGAGGTTGAAATTGCCAGATATAATCTCAGGATTACCAGGTGTTGTTCGATTAGCTCTTAATGACACCCAGACGTTTGGAGAACCAGAGTAACACATCGCTTGGAACGAAAGTGTGTAAGTCTCGCCAATTTCCAAATCAAGAAGAGCTGTCGAACTCTTACCTGAAGCTTGACTTCCTTCTTTCGAATGGATTTGAAACTGTTTCCAAGTCTTCGTAGTTCCTTTTACATTATATTCTCCGTTTGAGATAGTCCAATCTCGAGGGCTGTTATCACCTTGATTATAGTGCCAAAGTCCTCTTGAAAAGTCATAGTCTTCAGCGTAGTTGCGACTACCGACTTTTATCTTAGCGAAAGTCTGAGTCAATCCATCGATACCTTGCTTAACCTCTGATTTCGTCGCGAATCCATTCATCTGACCAGTCATGCGACTAAGGGCCTCTGTGGTCGTTCTGCGATATTCTGAAGCTTGATTGACTTCACTTTTGACCGTCCGTTTCAGAGCGTCCAAATCACCCGACAGAGCCGTCTGAGCGATCGTAGCCTGTTTCTTGAATTCTTCAAGTTTGGCAACAGAATCCAACCCAATCCGCTTAGCTTCCTGTGCAAGCAGGGTACTTGCGCCAGCGTTTCGCAAGGCTTCTTCAGCCCTGCGCTTGGCTTCTTGTAGAGGGCCATTGTTAAAACTATTGAAGCGCTGGTCAATAGTGTCAGACAGTTCTTGCTTGACTTCTTCAGCTTTAGCTCTAGTAGCATTCAACCCATCTTCGAACTCGTTCTTCAGTTCTTCAGTTTTACGGTCAAATGCAAGGTCAGCATTCTTGAGTTCTCTGGCTAACTGCCTTTCAAAATCATCTTGAAGTTGTTGAGCTTCACCCTTGACTGCATCACTCACTGCGTTACCAATCGCATTCGCAAGACCTGACTTGAACTGCCCAAAACCAATTGTCTTCAATTTTTTGCCCATTGGTGAGTAAGTGTACTTAGTAATCTTCTTGCGCACGTCAAGATTGTAGACATCGTGAAATAAACTCACAATATCAAACATCTGGACAGGCACATCACTCTGGCCGACAACCTCAAGCTCAAGGCTATCTTCCATCATGTCACAGAGCGAAGTTCGATAATACTGCTCACCATATTTTCGAAGACTTGCTTCATCCTTCACATCCTGATCATTAACCTCAATCACATCTTCGTAGATTTGACTGTACTTGTTAATGAGTGGACTATCCACAACCACAGACAACTTGCGGTCAGGCGCCTTTTCTCCCTCACCTTTGACTGTCGCGATGAAAGTGATTCGAGTCTTTAAAGACTTGGTAGATGTCTTGTGCTGGTAGCTAGACAGGTTTTTTTTGTACATAAAAAGCGATTCATTTTCTGAACCGCCATTTTTCAAAAGTCTAATCTGGTAGCCGTGGCGCACAAGGTCTCCACCCCATTGACCAATAATAGAATGCTTATCTTTCGCAAATGCCTCCATAGCATTCTTAGAGCCAATATTAAAGGTATGCCTATCTTCAATATCAGAGAAGAATGAGAACGGATTGTCACGAGTGATCGCGCCAGCAAAACGACTTAAAGCAGTTGAGCCAGTCGCTCGATCAAGAGTAAGCGAACTGACCACATAGTTATTCAAGAGAGTGAATACTTGTTTCGCATAGACTTGAATATAGCCGTGCTTCTTCTCAACCTCGAAAATCACAAAATCCTGCTCACCGTGAAGATCATCAGCCGTTAGGAATGTCTCTTCCTTCAACTTCTCCCACAACAAATCCGAGGTCGGAAATCGGAAGGTCAATTGGTAGGTGCTATTATCCTCTTGAACAATTTCATCAGCATAGGCAGCATTCAGAGGTATATTTCCATTTGTTAAATAAATCAAATCTTATACCTCCAATTCGGTCGAATAGTAATTTTACGAACATTTCCAGTAAATGAAACACCAACCTTGCCAGTCGGAATCTCCAAGAACCCCCCACGTTTTCGGAGAGTGTTCTGAACCGCACCAGTAGCATTGTAGATGTTCTGCTTGGCTTGTCTACAATCGATCGTAGCCTTGGTCTTAATCGCTAGATACATGGTTTTCCGGCCAATTGTAAGGGAGACGTCACCATCCCCCTCGACTTCAATTAGTGGTTCCGAGTAAACCGTGCCAGGGTTGTTGACTGTACCAGATGCCGTAAGAACCACAGATTCTACGCTCTTCTGATATCTGAAGGGTTGCATGTCTAACTTGATCTCTAACTTCCAAGCATGATTTCCAAAAGGTTCAAAACTAGCAGTCACGAAGTTAGCATAAAACAATGAGCCAATCTGATAGCTAAATTCCAAAACGTTATCATTCGATTGAAACTTATCAAGTATACTTGAAATCTCAACCATTTTTTTAACGTGGAGAGTGAAGGTCCTTTCGTAACTGTCGAAAGAACCGTCTAACACACGGTAACTACCATTGACTCCATAAAGAGTTGCCTTCTCTCCTTTTGGCTTAGCAGCCTCCACCTTCCCAAAATCGGTCACAACACAACCAGGAAGGCTTGATGTATTAAAACCATTGATGATCATATAATCCATTAAATTCCTCTCCTCGCATAAATAGCACCGTGTTGTTCATAGGTTTTGATTGAGATAATGTCATTATCCAGATAAACGTCTGACGATTTTTCAAGGATAGCCGTAAGGATCTTCTCCATACTTGCTCTCAGAATCGCTATCTCAGACACGGTTTGACTGTCTTTTGCCTCGATTTGAGCGCTTGGCATAGCCAAACTTGCTTCAAGATTTTTGGCAATAGTAGGTGTTCCACTCAATCCAAAATCATCATTTGAAAATGCGTTTGAGATCTCGCCAGCCATTCCGCTGACAGATTTCTTAACACCTTTAAAACGGTCTTGCAACCCTCTATCCAAACCTTGCATAATCGCATTACCAGCAGGAATCAAGAGCTTGCGGTCATACTCAATCGGACCTTTATGGTCAGCAATCCAACCAGCAATACCACCGACAAAGTCAGTAACTGCACTCCAAGCAGATTTCAAACCGCCTAGGAATCCATCAAGGATAGCCTTACCTGCTGACCATAGGTCAATGTTTCGAATGCCATCAAAGATACTCGTAACATTGCTTACAAGGTCACTAACGCCTTGCTTCATACTCTCCCACGCTCGCTGAGCTCCTTGGACAAGTCCATCAATCAAACCTAATACCGTTGACTTCAACCCTTCCCAAGCACTGCTTGCGACAGATTTGATTGTGTTCCAGATATTAGACAATATCTGAGCAAAGCCATCAAAGATAGCCTTACCTGCAGCAGACAACCCGTTCCAAATTGCCTCTCCGACGCCTTTTATAGCATTCCAAGCAGTTCCCCAATCACCATTGATGATAGCCATGACTGCTTTTATAATGCCACTAATGACATCCATAGCCGTTTGAATAGCAATCTTAATCAATTCCCAAACGGTTGTTACTACCGTGCAGATATTGTTCCACGTCGCTTCAATGAAAGGAGCAAGGATATTCATTGCGGTTTCAATAATAGATTGAATGATCGGCATAACCGTCTGAATAACTGTCTGGATGGCGTTCCAAACCGTTGTGAACGTTTGTTGAATCAAACCTTGATTTTCAGTCCACCATAGAGAAATACCGTCCCAGACAGCCCTAATAAAATCAACAACTGCTTGGATAATCGGAGCAACAACAGCCATCATATTATTCCAGACGGCTGTAGCTGTTTCAACAATACCATTCCAAACTTCGGTCAAGACTGGTGCGACAGACTGCCACACACCAGAGAACCAATCCATGAAGCCTTGCCAGATTTGTCTACCCATCTCAGTTTGAGTAAAGAAATAAACTAAACCTGCAGTTAATGCAGCGATCGCTGCGATGGCAATTCCAATCGGATTGGCACTCATTGCAGTAAAGAGACCCGTGACTGCTGTTTTAATTGTCGTTAAGACAGCAGGTATTCCCGATAACATTCCCGAGACTGCCGAAAATGCTTTAAAAGCTAAAAATGCAGAACCAAGAGCGGTAACGATACCACCCATGATACTTCCTAGACCTTCGCCAAAGATCCCACTGAAAACACCCTTGATTCCTCCTAAAATAAGGTTAGGAATTTGCTTCAAAATATTTCCAATCATCGGAATTAGGTTCCCGAAAAGAAATGTAGATGTCGTTTCCATCAAAGCTTGTAGTGCAGGTTGAATATCTTCACCCAAAGACAACTTTCCAAGAACGTTCTGAGCAGCTGCTTTCATAGATTCAAATGATCCAGTGAAAGTTGTTGCTGCCTCTCGCGCTGTTGTGCCAGTGATGTCCAAATTCTCTTGGATAGCGTGAATGGCGCTATAAACATCTGACAAGTTATTCATGTCATACTTAACGCCTGTCAACTTTTCTGCATCTGACAAAAGCCGTTGCATTTCTTGTTTGGTACCACCATAACCCAATTTTAAGTTGTCGAGCATGGTGTAGTTTTGTTTGGCGAAACCTTGATACGCCAGTTGAATACTTTCCATAGATGTCCCCATCTTATTCGCATTATCCGACATATCAATCATGGCCATGTTAGCTGTTTCTGCTGCTTTATCTGTATCTCCACCAAGAGATTGCAATAAGCTTGCTGAGAAGCCTGTAACATTTTCCATATAGGCATTGGCTGACAGACCTGTTGTCTTATAGGCCTCGTTTGCAAATCCTTTGACCTTATCAGCTGAGTCTTTAAATAAGGTTTCGACACCACCAAGCGATTGTTGAAGTGCCGCCCCTTCAGTTATGGACGCTCCGATTGCCTGACCAATTCCAGCTGCAGCAATAACTCCTGAAACAGCGCCCATCATTTTAGATCCGAGGGATTCGCCTGCGCTAACGCCAGCTGAGGCAACTTCACCTCCCATTTCCTTTTGAATCATGCCACTAATGTCTTTAGCAGATGGAATGATTTGTACATAGGCTTTTCCTAATTCGGTCGCCACTAATCCTCACCTCCTGTTTTTGCAAGCAAAGCCTTGCGATAGTTTTCAAAGTCCTCACCAGATTCAAAGACGAGATAATCCCTTTCGTCACTCTCTTCTTTGTTATTCTTTGTTAGCATTGCAGCAATTGACATTGGGCGATTAACCCCTTTTTGCCCATCTTTTGTTTGCAACCACAAAGAAAGAGACAGTCTATCTACGATACTTGCAAGTAAAGTCGTTTCAAGAGGGACGATTTGGTCAGATATCATCTGCTTTATCCGCGAATCATCACGCAACCCATACGCAAAAACAGCCACCTGATTTAAAGGTAGCTGTTTGTAGTCGTATATCTGGTAGGTTTCCGCCAAGTCACAGACAAGGGCATCTTCGTCCAAATTGATCATCTGAGCGAGGACTAGGATTTTTTTAAGCCGTTAACTGATTCAAAAACACTCTTGATTTCATCTGCCATTTTATCATTTGGCACGATGCCATCTTCTTCTCTTAGATGGTCTTTAAAAGCCTTGGCTTGCTCATCTCCGAATAAAAGTTTTACAACTTTAGGAAAGACTTGACCTTTCCCTTCGTCAACTTCACCAATCAACTCTAACAATTCATAGTTATTTAAACGACGCTCAGAAATTTCGAATTTAAAACCTGACTTCGTTTCCCCTTTGAATGTTTTACTCATTTTTTTACTCTCCTTGAATGTATTTGTAATGTGTATTTCCTTGGTCGTCTGGTAAAGCGGTAATAGTTAGTTCATAACCAATTGGCTCACCATCCTTGTATCTAACTTCTCCAATTTCGCTCACCTTGCCACGAGGAATGACGATACGTTGGAAGTTTTTGTTTTTTAGGAGAATATCAATTACCAATGAGTGCTCTGGTAATTCGTTTGAATTTGCCTTAACAGTAATCCCGGTCGATAAAGTTCCTGTAACATTATCTGCACCATAAGCTTCTTTGAGGACTTCTACATTAAGACTTTCAATTAACTTAAATTTAAAGGTATCTTTCTTTTCGGTCTGAGAAGACAAGACTGTTTGTCCACCCCAGGCTTTGACTTCTTCACTTTCTGGTGAGTTTTCATTAGTGATACCGTCTTCCGAGATATATCCTAACGATTTAAATGCTGGATTTAAATCTGATTTTGAATCAGTTGGTAATAATGTACCTAGTGGTGCACTTGCAATTGCTCCACTTGCTTTCGGCTTAGCAGCCGTTACATTTGATGCTGATGCAGTCGTCATATTCTTTCCTCCTGTTGATTCTGCATTTGGTGTTCTTACTTCTGGTGCTTCTAATTCTGGCGCCAAAACTACACCTCCTTTTTAAAAATAATTGATGTCATATACCGCTTGATAGCGATATTGCTTCGTTTCCGTGTCTGTAAAGTTGTAGTCACTATTGTGATGCACACCGCTAACTTCGTTAACCGTGACGAGATTTTCAACTACTTTTTTGACTTTCTCGTTTAACTCAGCAGCCTTTTGTAAGGACGGCGCATAACTCTGAAAAGCGAATGTAGCAGAATGAACGTAGTCACTTCCACCACTTCCCGTCTTTTCAAAAATGACATAACTTTCAGGCATATTCGGTTCATGTTCAAAAAAAGACGGAACATCTAACTGTCCGTCTAAAAATTTCTTTATAACTAATTCGATCATCTCATAGCCTTCAGTAAAATATTATGTTTTTTGTTTCTAGCCATGCTCTTGATGTCAGTCGTACTAACTTTTGCATTGGCACGCTTCTGCCCTGACGATACGGTCAATTCAAACCCCTCACCAGCTCGGTTCGCAATTCCTTGCCCCTTTTCTCTCAAAATACCCTGCATTTCGGAAGAACGTAGCAAGGCAGACACGCCAGCCGAGTTCAATTGAAATTTCATATCACTCATACGCTTCAACCATCACTTTCTTATTCCATTCCAGAGGCATCATGGCTTCAATGCCTTCTAAGGGAATGCCAATCGTGCGCCATTTGCGCCCAAAGAAACGAACTTCACGGTCTTTCCACTCGTTCTGATCGCCTTTTGGGACGCCTAGCGTATAAGCGGCCTTTTTACCAGTAAGATTCAGTTGATTGGTGACATCTTCTGTTGAAGCTGGAACAACCAGAACATTATCTACTTGAATTTCTTTATTTTCATAGATTGGATGCCCAAAGTCATCCTTTCCATTCTTGGTTTTTCCAATCAATGTTACAGTAATTCCTTTAATCCGTCCCATATATATCAATCACCCCATATCTTTGCTTTTTGAGGCCCAGACGTTTCAATTCTGAATCCTTGATAAAGAGACCACCACCAGGAACTAGATAAGAACCACTCACTGAGTAGCCCAAGGCACTTTCAGCAAATTGAGTCACCGGCTCCTGGTCAGTTGAGGTCATCAACGTGCGAGCTACCACATCAACAGTGACGGACTTGACCACCATAGCAAAAGATGGATCAGTAGCCACCAACCCATCTAAATCCTTGCCAACTTTTTTAGCTTCAACACGAAGAGAATGAGAAACAACTTCCAACAGCGCTTCGGCCCGTTTTTCCTCATCGAATTTCAACGCTCGCCACAATTTTTTCAAATCTTCTACTGTTGCAAAGTTTTCCATTTCTACCTCCAGCCAAGCGACTACTGGGCTTCAGTGTCAGCTTGTGCGATCAGCGAAATCAATTCAGGTTTTGTGGCGCGGTTATCATAAGTAATACCTTTTTCATCAAGAATTTCTTTCAACGCTGCGTTAGTCAATGAGTCCAAAGGTTTGTATTCTGCAATTGGAACCCAATCGCCTCCTGAGATTTCGGTGCTAGTATTGATTGTTGCACCAGTCTTTTTATTTACATACTCAGCCATGATTAGCCTCCTGTTTTAACGATACGGGCAAAGCTGGCCGCATCCATGATTCCCCAACCAATATACGCTTCACAACGGATATAAATCTGGTTATAACCCTTAAGGTCGCGACCGCTGTTGTCAGGATCACCATACTTGATGATTTCCATCGGAACTTCTTTCGCATAGCCCCATTTGAACATTGTTTCAAAGTCCCCAACAATCGCTGTGTTTTTAGGATCTGTTTGTGAGTATGATACAGTGCGGTTTTTATCTACTGCCAATCCATTGATTGCATCAGGTACACCGCCCCATGCCAATTCAGGATACAATTTCCCGCCTTCAGCATTTTTCATTTTAGAAAGAGCAGTTGTAAAAATAGGATCTAGGATTGCTCCGGTGATATCACGTTCTGAACCATCAATCATACCGACAGCATCTTCCATGCTTTCATCTGGGTTAGTATCTTTGAAAGGTACTGTCTGAGTAACTTTTTTGTCAAAGCAATTATCACCAATAATAGTAGAGGCTTGTTTTGTTCGTGGATTAATACCATGAATACTCATGATATCAAGACCACGAGCTAATTTTTTAGAAAAACCTTCAACAAAATCAGTGAGCATATCAACTTTTGCTTCTTCAGAAGCATGTAAAAACTCATCAGATACACGGGCACCGTATTCAACTTTGAGCGGCACAATAGTTACAGGATCGAGACTCACACCACCGTGAGTCTTTTTGCCGTTTTCTGCTACAATATCGATATCAGAATCGAAATCGAAAACGAACTCTCGTTGTCCGTTAAACGGAATAGGTTTTTGGGGTGATAGCTTAGCGATTGACGAATGCCCCTTCACCTTGTTGATTACTTTTGTTACAAGTTCTGGATTAAATAGATTTCCTTTTGAAAGTTGAGCTTCTGACATATTTTTTCTCCTTTAATCTTCAATATTTAAACTTTGAACCAAGTTTCTAACCATGGCTCTGTCATCATCCTCTTTAGGGATAATTGGTTCAGTTGATTTTACTGGTGCTACTTTGCTCACTGGCTTCATAAACCCAGCCAAGCGCTCTGCATCAGCTTTCAAGCTTTCTTCATCAGTTCCCTGCAAACGATCTGCAAGGTCGTAAGGCAGTCCATGTTGCAAAGCTACTCGAGTTCGTAGACTAGCCGTCTCATAACCAGCGATTTTACTCTGCATCTCTTCAAGTTGCTTGTCAGTATCTGCCTTGCTTTGATTAGTAGCTTCGATTGTTGACTTCAAGCCAACATTTTCTGTTTCCAATTCTGTAACTCTAGATTTGAGCTGGTCATAGTCGCTATACTTCGCTTTCTCACGAGATAAACGCTCCTTAATAGCAGCATCAAATTCTTCTTGTGTAGTAATTGGTTTAAAATCTGACATTCTCATGTCTCCTTTCTCCTGCTTCCCCGGCAGTTCGGTAATTTTGGCATCAAAAAAAGCAGTCACAAGACCGCTTATTTTAATAACTGATTTTTTGCTTTTTCTTAGGTTTGGTCGTAGCACAAGCCCAATGCGCAAGCAAAGCGCTATCCATCAAAGAAATATCCATGTCGTCAAAGTGCGATCGATAGCCAAAGCCACCATTTGACCCAATATTCCGCTTGTCGCAGTTAGTGGCTACTTTAGACAGCGATGGTTGACCAGCATGACAGATGGTTTTCTGATAAATCCCCTGTTCCCAAAGAGCATTGGCCACGATGATTTCTTTCACTGTCGGCAGAATCACGTTCTTGATTCTATAGTCCTTCAACTCTTCGTCCAGGATCTTTTGCCCACTTGCGCCATCGATGACAATTTGAGCCACGTCGGATTGACGCAAGAAAGCAACCATCCACTCATTCCCATTACGAACGGATTGACAATCGACTGTTTCTACAAAGAAACGGCCATCCTTGGTACGTGCAGCAATGCTCAAAGCCACGTTCGTTCCATCTTGGCCATACTTGATACCAACAGACAACTTGCCAGATAATTCTGGGACATCATCCACCTTGAGCTCATTCCACTCCGTTTCAGAAATAGCGGATTTCTGGTTGTAAGTTGGCCAAAATCCCAAACGTTGGATATTATGGTCTAGCTTATCCTCACCAAGCTCAGCTTCAATCTTACGCTCATTTAAGTGGTAGCCCATGGATGGATTAGAATTATACCAAGCTTCTACATCGTCAATTTCCTTTTCATCAGAAACCGACCACTCAGCCCATCCAGAATACTTCCCTTTCCCAAAAAGACAAGTCTCACGATACTTGGTAAAGACCGTACCACTCGATACAGGTGTCGGAGGTGTCCCACACATGATTGTAATAGGATTCTCACTATCCGTAACCGTGTATTTCAAAGCAGATTCTTGCTCGGTCGTGTACTCTTGAGCCTCGTCAATGATCAGCATGTCGAACCCTTCACCAAGACCACCATTAGATGTCCTAGTACGAAATTGGATTACACCACCTGTTGAGTATAGCTCGATTCTCTCCTGTCCCTTCGCTCGAATAGAATTGAAATCCTCACCATCAACATACCCCATTTTTTCAAGGTATCGTTTTACCTTTTCAAAAGAGGCATGAGAGGTAGAAATCCTGTGAGAAGTATGTAGGATATTCAATCCTTCATGTAGCCCCCAAATTTCACCGATATATAGGATTTCAGTCTTTCCGTTTCGTCGAGGAATAGAGTAACCAAACTTCTGATGCACCCAAAGACCATTTTTATCAACTGCCATCAAAGGCAGCAAAAGATTCTTCTGCCAAGCATAGCAAGAAAGCCCTGTCCGCTCGTAAAGTTCAATCGCTTCTTTAGCTTTTGAATTTT
>ERZ773037.1051-NODE-1051-length-14583-cov-3.580809_pt1 | contig 14583 bp, 8 predicted proteins | sample MGYA00511466_ERZ773037 | MGnify/ENA primary metagenome ERZ773037 (study PRJEB29015, sample SAMEA2738146) | human oral metagenome | biome: human oral; feature: human-associated habitat; material: saliva | place: China | collected 2202 ... | reverse complement strand
TCGGCGATCAGGAAAATCCACCCTTTTGGAAATGTTAAAAGATGAGCTGATTAGAAGTGGAATTTCGGAGGATCATATCATTAGCCTGCGTTATACCTCGGAAGAACTGAAAGAGGGAATGAGCAGTAAGGAGATATATCAGGGGATAAAGCGGTTAATACGGGACAAAGACCGCTATTATCTTCTGCTGGATGAGGTGCAGGAAGTGACAGGCTGGGAAAAGGCGATAAACAGTCTTTTGGAGGACGCAAACACCGACATTTATGTGACGGGCTCCAATTCCAAGCTGATGTCCGGAGAGATTTCCGACTATTTAACGGGGCGATATATTTCCATTCCGGTTTACACCCTGTCTTTTTCCGAGTATTTACGTTTCAAGGAAGGAGATTCCCGCTCTAAAAAGGAGCTCTTGCAGGAATATATTCGTATGGGGGGCTTTCCCATCGTGGCCCGCAGCAATTTTGATGAACGCTCCGCCTATCAGATTGTGGAAGGAATCTATAACTCCGTCATTAACAGTGACATTACTAGGCGGTACAAGATTGTAAACCTGGATTTGTTTCAGCGTGTGGTTAAATTTGTGGTGGAAAATGTAGGAAAAACCTTTTCCGCCAATGCCATCGCCAAGTTTCTGAAAAGTGAGGGGCGTTCCCTTTCCATTGAATCCATATACAACTACTTAAGCTATCTGGAAAAAGCCTTCGTGATTTATCGTTGCCCCCGATATGATTTACAGGGGAAGTCTGTCCTGAAGACACAGGAGAAATTCTATCTGGTAGATTCTTCCTTAAAGTATTGTATGATGGGCTTTAATCCTAAGTCCGTTGCTTCCATGCTGGAAAACCTTGTGTACTTTGAGTTGAAACGAAGAGGCTATGAGGTCTATATCGGAAAAAAGGAGACGAAGGAGATTGATTTTGTGGCGGTTCGGCGGGATGAGCGAATCTATGTACAGGTCTGCCGGAATCTTCCGGAGGATTCGGACCGGGAGCTGGCGAATCTTTTGGAGCTTAAGGACCATTATCCGAAGTACGTGGTGACACTGGATGACTTGGCAGGGGGAAATGTGAATGGGGTAAAGCTTGTGCACATGGCGGATTTTCTGCTTAGTCAAGAGTACTAGGATGTCGCAGAACGTGAATGCTGAAGAAAATTTCACCTTCCGGTCTTTCCGGATTTTAAGAATATTGTTTTTCAAAATCGCCTATGCTATAGTACTGAAAAATATTTTTCGATACATTTGTCCGGTTAAAGAAAAGAGGGAAATATGGCGAAAATCATATCTGAGGGAATTACTTTCGATGATGTCTTACTGGTTCCGCATTATTCGGACATTGTCCCGAATGAAGTGGATTTAAGCACGAATTTGACGAAGACGATTCGTTTGAACATTCCTTTTATTTCTGCGGGAATGGATACCGTGACGGAGCACCAGATGGCAATCGGCATGGCAAGATGCGGAGGAATCGGCATTATCCATAAAAACATGAGTATTGCGCAGCAGGCGGAAGAAGTAGATATGGTGAAGCGTTCGGAAAATGGCGTAATTACCGACCCGTTTTTCTTGACAAAGGATCATACTCTGAAGGATGCCAATGACTTAATGGCGAAATTTAAGATTTCGGGTGTGCCAATCACGGAAGGAAAGAAACTCATCGGCATCATTACGAACCGTGACCTCGTTTTTGAAGAGGACTTTACCCGCCCGATTTCGGAGTGCATGACTTCGGAGAATCTCGTTACGGCGAAAGAGGGAACGACTCTGGAGGAGGCGAGGTCGATTTTGGCTCGTGCCAAGGTGGAAAAGCTCCCCATTGTGGACGAGGAAGGGAATTTAAAGGGCTTAATTACCATAAAAGATATTGAAAAGCAGATGAAATATCCTAACGCGGCAAAGGATAAGCAGGGAAGGCTTCTCTGCGGAGCGGCACTCGGGATTACTACGGATGTACTGGAACGGGCGGGGGAGCTTTTAAAGGCGCATGTGGACGTGCTTGTTTTAGATTCCGCCCATGGTCATTCTCAAAATGTTATTTCCTGTATTCGCTTACTGAAGGACAAGTATCCGGATCTTCCCCTTATCGCCGGAAATGTTGCTACGAAAGAGGCTACGAAAGCGCTGATTGAAGCGGGTGCGGACTGTGTGAAAATCGGAATCGGACCCGGCTCCATTTGTACCACAAGAGTGGTTGCCGGAATTGGTGTACCGCAGATTTCCGCTATTATGGATGCCTATTCCGTAGCCAAGGAGTATGGAATCCCGATTATTGCTGACGGCGGAATTCAGTACTCCGGAGATGTGGCGAAGGCACTTGCCGCCGGCGGCTCTACCGTAATGATGGGCTCGGTGTTTGCCGGTTGTGATGAAGCTCCCGGTGAGTTTGAGCTTTATCAGGGAAGAAAATACAAGGTTTACCGCGGTATGGGTTCTATCGGAGCCATGAAAGAAAAGAACGGTTCTTCCGACAGATATTTTCAGGCAGGGGCAAAGAAGCTGGTGCCGGAGGGGGTGGAAGGAAGAGTGGCTTACAAGGGTAAGGTGGAAGATACCATCTTCCAGTTTATCGGCGGGCTTCGTGCCGGTATGGGATACTGCGGGGCGAAGGACATTCCGACCTTGCAGGAAACTTCCGAGTTTGTGAAGATTTCCGCCGCTTCCTTAAAAGAGTCACATCCCCATGATATTCATATCACGAAAGAAGCGCCGAACTATTCTTCGGATTCTATCTGACACAAGACGAAACGCACTTCGTTATTTAATATGGAAAGCAAGCATCCGGAGTTAATACGGAAAGCAAGCATCCGGAGTTAATACGGAAACCAAGCACCGGAGTTAATACGGAAAATAAGAATCTGCGAGTTAAGACGTTAAGACGAAAATCTGTTTGAAGACAGAGAATGTGAATTCAGCTCTTGCACCTTTCTCTTTTCTGTGGTATCGTATCTTGGCTAAAGCGGATTTTGCTTTATGAAAACCAAGTAATCCGATTTTGGATAGACGAATGCGTATGGTTGGAAACCATGCAGAAAGAGGGAATTATGAGAGAAGGAATTCATCCAAGCTACTATCAGGCAACGGTAACCTGCAACTGTGGAAACACTTTTGTAACCGGTTCAACAAAGCCGGAGATTCACGTGGAAATCTGTTCCAAGTGCCATCCGTTCTACACCGGAAACCAGAAGGCTGCTGCCGCTAAGGGTAGAATTGATAAGTTCAATAAGAAGTTTGGAATGCAGCAAGAAGAAAAGGCAGGGCATCGGCTCTGCTTTTTTTGTTCACTTCTTTTTCATAAAAGACTTATAGTATTATTTTGACTCTATAGTAACTTTGCTTTCTTAAAATGCTTGTGCGGTATCGAATTTGCCCGCAAAAGGCACTATAATAATTGTCAGGAGATTAGTTATATCTAACCCAAGAATTAAGAACACAATCTCTCAAAACAAGGAGAGCACAATGCAGGAATTAAAATATTTGATAGATAAGGAAATAATAAGGCGAGAGGAAGACTTCATTACCGACATCATTTATACTATGAAGAACGGAAGGGCGGATATTCATTTGTATGATGTGTTTCCCGGTGTTCAACTGATGATAACAACTTTTGAAAGTGAAACCTGTTATCAGGATGGTATGGAGCAGGATGTCATCAGCATAAACCATTGCTTCAAAGGGCGGTTTGAATGTGTTTTTGACAACAGAAACTGTGCGTATATGGGTGAAGGCGATATTGCAATCAATAATGTTTTACATTCTCCCATTGCCTCATCCTTCCCTTTGAATTATTACTCCGGTTCCACCATAATTCTTTATCCACAGCTATGCAAAACAGTACCGGAATTGAACAGCTTCGGCATAGATACAGATATTTTGACCAGGAAATATTCCCTAGATACTCGTTGTATGGTGTTTCGACGTAATGAGAATGTGGAACATATATACAGAGAATTGTATCGCAGCCTTACTCAACCGGAGCTGCCATATTTGCGCCTGAAAATATTGGAGCTGCTGTATCATTTCCAGGCCAGGCAGACTGTTCTGGAAGAAAATCACGAATATATGGCGAAACCATTGACTGAAAAAATTAAACATGTCAGGAACCATCTGATTGAAGATTTGGAACATTCTGTCAGCCTCAAGGAGCTGGCGGCAGAGCATGAAATCAGCCTGACGCAGCTGAAAACCAGCTTCAAACAGGTTTATGGCGAAACCCCTTATGTCTATTTGAAAAGATATAAGATGCACATAGCTGCAAAACTGCTGTTGGAAACAAAGCAGCGTGTAATCGAAATTGCGGCGGCAATGGGGTATCAGAATCCAAGTAAGTTTACAGAGGCGTTTTTCTCCGTCATGGGAAAGAGACCTTTGGAATATCGAAAACAGAATGAAGAACAATAGATTGGAGTGTCATGTATGGCACTCCATTTTCTTTGACCTTTTGGATTATTTTTGTATTGCTGCGACTTTTCGGGGTAGATGAAGCAATCGTTTCTCGTTTAAAATGTGTTGTGGTTAGCAGATGCTAACTGCATACTACGTAAAAATGAAATGGCTTGGAATCCCCTGCCATTTTCAAGAAAGCGAAGGTGTCGTTATGAAAACAAAACTTACTACAAAAGACTTAATTTCCGCAGGTGCATTCGGAGCAATCTACCTTGTCCTGCTCACTGTATTATCGTCAATGATACTGCCTATCGTTCCAATACTCTATCTGGCAACACCGCTGATTGCCGGCATTATATTAGGCTCGGTGTATATGCTGTATTCATTGAAAGTCCCCCGCACCGGCTCTATTTTTATTCTCGCTGTGCTTGTAGGACTGATTACCTCTATGGCTACATTTTATCCGCTGATTGCCGCTATCGTATGGGGCGTGATTGCAGAACTTATCGTAGCCGGAAAACGCCGTAATTCTGCCAAAGCTCTTATCGCAAGCTACTGTGTGTTTAACCTGACCTCGATGGGCCCGTTCTTTGCAATTTTGATTGCGAAAGATGCGTTTCTTTCCATCTGCACTACATATTATGGGGCTGAGTATGCTGCTACACTCGATTCTCTGACTCCGAATTGGATTATTGTAGTATTCATTGCACTGGCTCTGTTGGGCGGACTTCTGGGCGGTCTGTTCGGTAAGCGTATTCTGACCAAGCATTTTGTGAAAGCCGGTATTGTTGCGTAATGACGCAGAAAAATTCAAGAACTGTGTTAGATCCGAGAAGCAAGCTGGCGGTATTTGTCGCTGCTTGCTTCTCGACTTTTTCAGGTATGACGTATATTCAGGAGATTGCCCTGCTTCTGTTTTGCGGTATTACAATGCTGATTTGTAAAAAGTGGCGGTGGGCGTTGAATGTTTCTATTACATTTGCAGTTATGTTCTTATGTGACTTGTTTGTGGTGGGAAGATTGTCCGGCCCGCCCCAATATGCAGCCCTGTTGTTGTGCCATGTGCTTCGGTTTTTGCTTCCTCTGTTTGGCGCCTTTTATATTGTCACGAAAACCTCAACCGTGGGACAATATATCAGCGCGTTTATGGCGATGCACCTGCCAAATGTGGTTATTATTCCCATAGCGGTCATGTTTCGTTTTGTGCCCACGCTGACAGAGGAATGGCAGGTCATCACACAGGCAATGCGTCTGCGTGGAATGGCTCTGTCCATAAAAAATGTACTGCGCCGCCCTCTGTATATGCTGGAAAATATATTAGTGCCGTTTCTTTTGCAAAGTTCGGCGATTGTGGATGAAATGTCCGCAGCAGTTATGGCTCGTGGATTTGATAAAGACCATCCCCGAAGCAGTTTCCTTGAAGTGAAGATGAAGGCGCTGGATTGGATATTTGTTGCAGTTTCCGTCATTGTCCTTGTATGGAATCTGCTTTGGTGAGAGGGGAGGATTTTTATGGTAACATTTGAAAATGTATCATTTTCCTATCAGACGGGTATGGAAACGCCTGCTTCCTCTGTAGTATTAAAAGATGTGAATCTGCACATCAAAAAGGGCGAATGTATTGTCCTGTGCGGAAAAAGCGGCTGTGGAAAAACCACAATGCTGCGTCTTGTCAATGGGCTTGCACCACATTTTTACGCTGGAAACCTACAGGGAGCTGTAAGGGTACATGGCATGGACATCCCCTCGTCTGATCTGCCGAAAATCTCAAGATTTGTGGGAAGTGTTTTTCAAAATCCACGGACTCAGTTTTTTCACATGGATACCACAGGAGAAATGGCATTTAATCTGGAAAATCAAAATATGCCAAGGGAGAAAATGAAAAGGCGGCTTGAGGAAGTCGCTTATCATCTGCATTTGGAGGAACTGCTGGAACGGGACATTTTTGAACTGTCCGGCGGGGAAAAACAGCAGATTGCCTGTGGCTCTGTCTATGCGTCCTTGCCAGAGGTGGTGGTATTGGATGAGCCTTCGTCCAATCTGGACATGGAAAGCATACAAAAGCTGCAAAAGCTGATTCGCACCATGAAAGAGGACGGAAAGACAATTTTAATGTCCGAACATCGCCTATGGTATCTTAGCGGAATGACTGACCGATATATCTTAATGGATAACGGACGGATTATCAGGGAATACGAGCCGAAAGAAATAAACGCACTGACACAGCAGGAAAGGACTGCTTTGGGTCTTCGCGCAGTCAATCCGCAGCAGCTTCATATCATGCCCGAAACCGCGAATCGAAATTTGAATCAGGAACCGGCAATCGAAATCCACGGTCTGACCTTTAACCGTGGGCAGCGCCAGGTATTGGATATTCGCCACCTGGCAATTCCAAAAGGAGCGATTGTTGCGGTCATTGGCGAGAACGGTGCAGGTAAGTCCACGCTGAGTTTATGCCTTGCGGGGCTTCTCAGGCATAACGGAACGATTATGATAGAAAGAAAAACAGTTCCGAACAAAAGACTGCCGGAAACAGCTTTCCTTGTCATGCAGGAGGCAGGACACCAGCTTTTTAGCGACAGTGTAATGGGTGAGCTTACGCTAAACAATCCTTCTTTAACAGAGGAACAGGCACAGGCGGTACTCCGTGAGTTAGGGTTGGCGGGATTGGAAAACAGACACCCCGGTTCTCTTTCCGGCGGACAGCAACAGCGGCTTTCTCTTGCAACAGCGATCTGTAACCGACGTCCGGTCATGCTGTATGATGAGCCAACCAGCGGACAGGATGGGGATAATCTGCTTCGCACCGTAGAAATCATACGAAAAGCGAACGAGAATGCCGTATGCTCTCTTATCGTATCCCATGACCCGGAGCTGATTGCCCGCTGTGCCACACATATTTTACATATTCATGCAGGAGAAGTAAAAAAGCTCCTGCCATTAGATGAAAGGGGGAACATCTATATGTGGAAAGTATTTAGAGAAGATGCACAGATAAGAAAACCGCAAAAAACCGGTATTCCAAGATTGTTGGAATTTACGGCTCCATTTGGTCCCATGCTCTTTCTCTCCCAGCTTCTTGCCGGAGCGAGTGCATTATTGCTGTTAGCGCCGTTTCTTTGTGTTTATTTTGCCGCAAGGGAGCTTTTGGATTTCCTGCTTGGCGGCAGCATAGATGCGTCTGCGTTGGCGTATTGGGGGCTTTGGGCGCTTGGGTTTGAACTGGCAGGCTTGATTGTCAATTTTATTGCCCTGCTTTTGTCTCACAAAGCTGCTTTTCATACGGAACAGAATTTGAAAATGGCAGTATTGGAACATCTGTCAAGGCTGCCTCTGGGATATTTTGAAGAAAACAACAGCGGAAAACTGCGGAAAATCATAGATGAAAACAGTAAACAGACAGAAAGCTATCTGGCACATCAGCTTCCTGACCTCGTAGGGGCACAGGTGTCTATGGCTGCTGCGGCGCTTCTCATGCTTGCGGTTGACTGGCGGATTGGACTTCCTGTGCTGGTGCTTATGATGATCGGTTTTGCGTTTCAAATGTCTATGATGGGTGAAGAAACCATGAATTTTATGAAACGCTATCAGGATGCGCAAGAGGACATGAGCCATGAAGCGGTGGAGTACGTCAGAGGAATTTCCGTCATTAAAATCTTTGGTCAGTCCGTTCATTCGCTGCGCCGTTTCAAAGAAGCCATCCATGCCTACCGGGATGACGCCTTAGCCTATACGATGGCCTGCAAGCCGGGGTATGTGGCGTTTAATACTGTGGTAAACTCCTCGTTTCTTGCCTTGATCCCGGCAGCCTTGATTGGTATGGCAGCCGCGGCAGATTTGGAAACATTTGCACAAAACTTTTTATTCTATTTGATTTTTGCACCTGCCTGTGCAGCTATGCTGAACAAATTGATGTATATGACCAACTACAAGATGCAGGCTGTGGAATCCATGCGGCGCATTGATGAAATCCTGCTGACAAGGGAGCAGGCAGAGCCAAGAGAGTTCAAACTGCCGCAGGGTAATGATGTAAGATTCGACCATGTGACTTTTACTTATCCTACAGGCGAGGGCCCTGCCATTTCCGATGTCAGCTTCCTTGCGAAAGGCGGAACCGTGACTGCTTTGGTAGGACATTCCGGCTCAGGCAAAAGTACCATAGGCTCTTTAATTCCACGGTTTTATGATATTCAGGAGGGGTGCATTTCCATCGGAGGCGTAGCACTTTCTTCCATGAACAGGAAGGCGTTGATGGAAAGAGTTGCCTTTGTATTTCAAAATCCAAAGCTGCTGAAAGCAAGCATTGAAGAAAATGTCCGGGGCGGGAAAAAGAACGCAGCCGCAGAGGATATTTTGAACGCTCTGCATTTAGCTGGATGTGATGATATTCTCGAAAAACTCCCTGATGGAATCCATACGATGATTGGAGGAAAAGGTGTATATCTTTCCGGTGGCGAAATACAGCGGCTCGCTATTGCGAGAGCAATATTGAAGGATGCCCCTATCATCGTTTTGGACGAGGCCACCGCTTTTGCAGACCCGGAAAATGAAGCACAGATTCAACAGGCATTGAAAGAACTGACAAAAAACAAAACGGTAATTATGATTGCGCACCGTTTCTCTACCATTACTGATGCAGACCAAATCATCGTGATGAAGGGCGGACAGATAGCGGAGTACGGCAGACATGAGGAATTAGCTGCAAGACAGGGCGAATATGCCCGTATGTGGACAGAATATCAGAAGTCAATTCGCTGGCAGATGGATAACGCAGGAAACACCGCAGGGGTGCACCATGATGCCCTGAAAAGCGGGCAGGAACAGGAGGTTGCATCATGCTGAAGAAATTACTCGGATTGAGCGATGACGGAGTGCGTGAACTGAAAAGGGGTATCGCTGCCACAGTGATTTCCAATTTAGCGATTATGGCTCCCGTTTCGCTTTTAATGATGGTAACGATGGCGCTTTTAGATAAAATATGTGGCGACGAAGGTTTTACCCTCCGGTCAGATGTCATTTTGCTGATGGCAATAGGGCTTTGTGGAATTATCTTTTTAACACAATGGGTGCAGTATCATCTTACCTATACGGTTGCCTATCGGGAAAGTGCAAACCGGCGAATTACTCTGGCAGAAAAGCTGCGGCGGCTTCCGCTCTCTTTCTTTGGGCAGCGTGACCTTTCCGACCTGACGTCCACGATGATGGGTGACTGCTCAAAACTGGAACGGATATTCTCAAATGCAGTTCCGGGGCTGTTTGGAACAATCGTGATGTTCCTTGTGGTTTCCGCCTGCCTGCTCTGTGTCGATTGGCGTATGGGACTTTGCATTGTCCTTCCAGTTCCTGTTGCCGGTGTGATTGTATTTGCCGGAAGAAGGATGCAGCAGAATGCGGAGGAAAAGAATTACGATGCCTATCGTGCCGCTTATGACGGTGTGCAGGAGTATCTTGATGTAGTTTCTGAACTTCGTTCTTCTGGAACGGAGCAGGAATATTTAGCCGGAGTAAGAAAAAAACTGGACAATGTAATTGCGTGTGCATTTCGCAATGAGCTTGTTCCCGGTACAGTAGTTACGCTTGCACAGTTTGTCCTTCGCTTCGGCCTGGTGACGGTGTTGCTTGTAGGCGGGGTTTTAATGACACAGGGAAGCCTCTCTGTTAATATGTTCCTGCTTTATCTGCTGATAGCAGGCAGGATTTATGAGCCGTTTGGCTCCTGCTTCATGCTGATGGCTGAAATGTTCTCCGCACTGGTCAGTATCCGCCGGACAAAAGAAATGGAGGCTACTCCGGAACAGACCGGTGCGAATGTCTGCAATAATCAAGGCTTTGATATTGAATTTTCCAATGTGGAATTTTCCTATAAGGATACCCCTGTGTTGAAAGGCGTTTCCTTTGTAGCAAAGCAGGGGGAAATTACTGCGCTTGTAGGACATTCCGGCAGTGGAAAATCAACCGTATCCCGATTGGCAGCCCGCTTTTGGGATGCAGATAAGGGAAAGGTTCTGCTCGGCGGCGTGGATGTAACGACCATAGAGCCGGAGGTGTTGTATCGAAACTACTCCATTGTTTTTCAAGATGTTACCCTGTTTGACAATACCATAATGGAAAATATCCGGCTTGGTCGGCAAAACGCCACGGATGAGGAAGTGATAAAAGCTGCTAAAGCAGCAAGGTGTGAGGAATTTGTCTCCCGCTTGCCGGAGGGGTATCAAAGCAGAATCGGAGAAAACGGCTGTACCCTTTCCGGTGGCGAACGCCAGCGAATTTCCATCGCCCGTGCGATTTTGAAGGATGCGCCGGTCATTATTCTGGATGAAGCTACCGCATCTATGGATGTAGAAAATGAAAGCATGGTGCAGGAGGCGTTATCTGAACTTCTGCGCGACAAAACTGTACTCGTGATTGCCCACCGTATGCGTACTGTGGCAGGGGCAGACAAAATCGTGGTGCTGGAAGATGGCAAGGTTGCAGAACAGGGTAGACCGGAAGAGTTGATGAAGCATGGTGGTATTTTCAGCAATATGGTAAGGCTGCAGGCGGGAAGCTAATAAGATCATCTGTCATATGTTATTGGTTAAAGGACAAGGCAGCACCCTTTTTGCGTGCACTGCCTTGTCCTTTACTATTGATTTTTGGGAGAAAACCCCCTTGACAAATCTTGTCTCAGAATGCAATCCTTCAGAAGTACGCCATTAATAACGGTGCAGACAGCGATGATCAGGCAGAAAACGACATGACACCGTTCATCAATATTTTCAATGAGTTTTACGCCAAGGACACCAGCAGAAAGATTAGAGCTATTTTCAAAGCAAAGGGACAGGCGTGGAAATCCCTTAGTAGCACCGGCTTTGGCTCTGCTTTTTTTGTTCGATTTTTTCTTGCGCCGATTCTTTCTTTGTTCACTTCTTTTTCATAAAATAGAGATAGTATGGCTTGACTCTATTGTATGAAGGAAGAAGTATCATTAGAATGATAGGAACAGATAGAACCAAATGCATAAGAATTTGTACAGCATACCCGTTGCTTACAGAGTATAGGTAGAACTATAAAGTAAATAGATTTATAAAAGTGTAAGTAAAATAGAAAAAAGTGTAAGTAAAATAGAAAAGAGGAAAAGATTGAGTAAACAGGTATATAGCGGAATAGGCGGTCAGGCTGTAATAGAAGGAATCATGATGAAAAACGGAGAGAAATACTCCGTTGCGGTTCGAAAGCCAAGCGGAGAAATCGACGTTATGGAAAGCGAGTACCTTTCCCTTACGGACAAATATCCTTTTTTGAAGCTTCCCTTTTTAAGAGGAATCATTTCTTTTTACGACTCCATGGCTTTAGGAATGAAATGCTTAAGTCACAGTGCAAGTTTTTATGAGGATGATGAAGGCTCGGAGCCGGGAGCTGTTGAAAAAGCAATGGGTAAAATCTTTGGCGATAAGCTTGAGCAGGTCTTATCGGCTCTTGTGATGGTCTTCTCCTTTGCTGCTGCAATTTTTATTTTTGTAGCACTTCCGACCATATTGTTGAATTTCTTAAAGACAGTCCTCCCGATTGCACCGATGCTCGCCTTTTTGGAGGGACTGCTTCGTATCCTCATATTTATTATTTATATCAAGTTGATTTCCAGAGCAAAGGATATACGGAGGACTTTCGAGTACCATGGGGCGGAGCACAAGTGTATAAACTGTGTGGAGCACGGACTGGATCTTACAGTGGAAAATGTCCTTCTCTCTTCCAAAGAGCATAAACGCTGCGGAACGAGTTTCATCGTTTATGTGATGATGATTTCCATTTTTCTCTTTATGTTCCTGCAATTTGACAGTCTGTGGATGAAAGTTTTGGCGCGTCTTCTTCTTATTCCCGTGATTGCCGGCATCAGCTATGAAGTACTTCGCCTTGTGGGTATGGTGGACAATGCCTTAACTCGCATTTTGTTTATCCCCGGTATGTGGATGCAGGGCCTGACGACGAAAGAGCCTGATGCCGAAGAGGTGGAAGTAGCCATTGCTGCTGTGGAAAAGGTCTTTGATTGGAGGGCATTTCAGAGGGAACATTTTTCGGAAAAGCCATAAAAGAAAGGCAAGTTTTTGATGATAAAAGTGGATGAAACTTGATAAAAGTGGATGAAACTTGATAAAAGTAGGTGAAAAATATAGGGCTTGGGCAATACTCGATACAGAAATTGCCGGAGAGAAGGACAGGGTTTGAGAGAAGAAGGGAAAGAAAAAAGATGGCAAATAGTCTGAAAGAAGAGTTTTTAAGGAGTCAAGATAAGAAAGGGCAAAGCACTGCCTTTTCTTTTCTTGATTTGGAAAAATATGCTCTTCCGCTCCTGAAAGAAGCCGGTGTAGAAGAGGCAGAGTTGGACTTAAGACTTCTTTTACAGGAAGCCTTTTCTTTGGATACAAAGGACTATCTTTTAGGAAAAAGAGAGGCGGTTTTTACCCTATATAGGAAAAGAGCAGAAGAGAAGCCGGCACTTTCGTCTTCGCGAGCTACCGGAGATTTAGCGCTTTCTTCTTCTGCTGACGAAGAGCCGGATTCCGCTCTTAACCGTTTTTTCACCTTTTTGGAAAAACGTCTCCGGCGTATTCCTCTTTCTCAAATTCTTGGCAGGCAGGAGTTCTTCGGCCTTTCTTTCTTGGTCAACGAAAATGTGCTTAGCCCAAGGCAAGATACGGAGTGCATTGTGGAGCGCATTTTGGAGGAAGAAGAAAAATGGAAAAGTCTCGGAGCGCAAGATAAGAGAAGCGGTAAGAAAATAGAATTAACAGACGAAAGTGTAGGAGTTGCCGGATGCAAAGCACTTAGTATTCTGGACCTCTGTACCGGTTCCGGCTGTATCGGCCTCACTCTGGCAAAAAATCTGCACTGCAAAACTGTACTGCTTCTCGATAAGTCCAATAAAGCGTTGGAAGTCGCAAAAGAGAACTACAGGAGGCTTTTTTTAGAACAGGAAAGTGCCAAAGAAGAATGGCAATACTCCGTGCTTTCCAGCGGAAGAGAACCGGATCCTAATCGAATACGAGAACAAGTGCTTAATCCTTCCGTGCATTTTCTGGAATCGGACCTTTTTGATGCGCTTCCATCTTTTATGGAAGAAAAAGGTATTTCCGCTTTTGACATTTTGGTTTCCAATCCACCCTATATAAGGAGTGATGTAATAGAAACACTCGATGCGGAAGTTGCTCTTCATGAGCCCGTCTTAGCTCTGGACGGAGGGGGGGACGGCCTTGATTTTTATAGAAGAATTGCGAAGGAAGGGAAGCGTTTTCTTCTTCCGGGCGGAAGAGTCTATCTGGAAATCGGCTATGACCAGGGCGAAAGCGTGAAAAGCATTTTCCAAAAAGAAGGCTATCGGGAAGTGGAAGTTTTTCCGGATTATGAAGGTCGAGATAGAGGTGTTCGAGGAACTTTTCTGTAGGTGTTCGAGGAACTTGCCTGTAGGGTTCAGGGTGGTTTTTCCGTAGGTTCGAGGTAGTTTTTCCGCCTTGACACAAATTAGACAATCCATTACTATTAGGAAGGTTATTTTATGCGTGAGAGGAAGCAATTTTCTAAAGCATAGAGACCGGCTTTTTAAGGCGTTTTCACCTTAAAATAAAAGGACAATGTGTTTTATGCAAAGGATTTGCATAAGAAAGAGAGGGCATAATGAGCTACTTAGAGATTGAGAAGGTCATTGGAAGAGAGATTATTGACTCCAGAGGAAATCCAACCGTTGAGGCAGAGGTTATGCTGTCTGACGGAACTATCGGAAGAGGAACTGCTCCTTCCGGTGCATCCACAGGAGAATTTGAAGCATTAGAGTTAAGAGACGGAGATAAGTCTCGTTTTGGCGGAAAGGGTGTTGCTAAGGCAGTTGAGAACATCAACACCATCATCAACGACGTTTTACTGGGAATGGATTCTATGGATATCTATGCTGTAGATCAGGCTATGATCGAGGCTGACGGAACCAAGGACAAGTCCAAGCTGGGCGCTAACGCAATCCTTGCTGTATCCATTGCAACCTGCAAGGCTGCAGCAAACGCTTTAGACATTCCTCTTTACCGCTTCTTAGGCGGAGCAAACGGAAACCGTCTTCCTGTTCCTATGATGAACATCTTAAACGGTGGAGCACACGCTACCAACTCCGTAGATACTCAGGAGTTCATGATTATGCCTGCAGGCGCTCCTTCCTTCCGTGAGGGACTTCGTTGGTG
>ERZ773037.1049-NODE-1049-length-14604-cov-6.572823_pt1 | contig 14604 bp, 11 predicted proteins | sample MGYA00511466_ERZ773037 | MGnify/ENA primary metagenome ERZ773037 (study PRJEB29015, sample SAMEA2738146) | human oral metagenome | biome: human oral; feature: human-associated habitat; material: saliva | place: China | collected 2202 ... | reverse complement strand
CAAACTCAGCCAAAACCCACAAGTCGTGGCCGAACTATTTATCGCCTGGAGAGACCTAACGAGATAACACGTTAGGAGGTGAAAGTAGGGTTAAAAGGGAAGAGAAAAGGAGGACATATAGGGAGAAAAATAAAGTTTTAGATTTATATTAATATTTTGTAGTTAAGATAAACAAAAGACCATATCAAAGAATTCATTCTTTGGTATGGTCTTATTATTTTGTATGAGATGATTTTGATAGCTTTAACTACTAAACAAGTTCGAGTATTCTTGATTGAGTTTTCATAGCTATTTTACCTTTTGATGCAAATCGGTTGCTACTTATAGCATCTGCCATTGCTTGTAGTTTTTTGTCATCTGCATTAATAAATAGTAATAATTTTTGCGTTGCTCTTGAACATGCAATATAGAAATTTCTTTTTTTATCTTCATCATTGAAGCAATTTTCGTCTATATCAATAATTATTACTACTCGACTTTCAAGTCCTTTAAATTTTTTTGACGTAGTAAATAAAACTGCAGAATTGCTTTTTTCTCTAAGTATTGGAATCCCAGATAACTTATTTGTGTTATGTAAAATTGAATCTAGCTCTGTACGTAAAGAAAGAATTGTAATATCACTATATTCATATCCATATTTATCACCTGTAAGTATATTTAATAACTTAGCAAGCATAGGCAGAGATTCACCTTTAACAAAACTAATAGAGGTTTGCTCTCCAGTAACCATTGTAATTTTTTTGTTTAGTTCAATATCAATAACATTATAAGCGGTTAATGCAATCTCTCGAGTATTACGACAATTCTTGGTTAAAAGTAGCTTACATTCTGAATTTAGAATCCATTCTGGAACTTCACGTGTCGTTGAAAGTTGGTTTTTATCGTAAAAAACAAAGAAGTGTCCATCTCTTAGTTCTACTAAATCTTTGAAATATAATATTTCGCTATTTTCAAAGTCTTGTGCTTCATCAACAATTACATCGTCATAATTCAATTCATCCCAATCTATTTCTTGTAATGCTTTAACACGAAGCTCTTTTGTAGATGTATCTAAACCTGGACGATAATAAGAAATAAGTGAATTGATATTAAAGTAGGTTACATTTTCATATGGATAACGGTGAAGAAGATCTGTAAATAGAAACTTATTGAAACAAAGAAATAATACTTTTCTTCCTTCCATTCCAAATCTTCGAGCAGCTTCTTTTGCAATTAATGTTTTTCCTGTTCCTGCTACACCTTGTATTGTGGCACTTTTTTGCTCTGAAATATAATCGAGTAAGCCTATCTGTTCATTAGTAAGCTTTAGAAATGCATGTTCGAGTTCACCTTTTCTAGCGGCAGGTGCAGTAATTAGTTCAAAGTCCATAGCTATAAGATCAAGTATTTTTTGAAATTCTTCATCTGTAATATTTGTTTTCTGGCGATTATAATAAAAATTAAATATATCGTATATAAATTGTTTCTCTTTATGAAAGTGCTCATTACCAAGAACCGCTCCAGAAACTTCTCGATATTTAAGGGGAAAACTGGATATCTTACTTGAAATGTTCACATTTGGAAACCACACAGCCGCTTCTATAGGAAAGCGGTCGCTTAGATTTGGTGTAATAGAGTCTATCATTTTTCTATAATGATAGACTCCATCAATCGCTTGTGATAATGGGTCATTTTTCTTTTCTGGATTTAATATACTCACTTCATTAGTTTTGCTATTGATTTGATGAAAAACTGTACCATGACATTCAATGTCGCCACCTTTTACTTCAAGGACAATAGCTCCGAGCATCTTATGTAGAATAAGAAAATCATTTTCTTTCCATGTAGATTTCCATTTATTTCCTCTTTTTACCCATTGAACAGAATGAAAAATATAAAATTCATCACCTAATTTAGAAAGTGCATCATAGACTTTCATTTCGGAGTAAGGCAATTCTGATAAATCTTCTTTTATTGGATATATCTGTGCCATCTTATTCTAAAACCTCTTTAATTTTTTCATAATCTATCTCATTGATTCTATATGCATGCCATCCTCTAATACGGAAAAACTCCATAACTATATCTGATGTGTCTTGTTGGCATATTAAGGTATCTTTGGATGGCCAAGACATTAAAATATCATTTCCTGCTTCAGATTTCTTTATTTGTGTCTGTAAATATTCTGGTATTTTAATTCCTGTTGTTATTAATTTATTTATAATTACGTGATCATTTTCATCAAAAAATGAACGAAGATCAGCCCACCCATTATACATGTGTGTTTGGTATGATTGCTCCTTATCAATAGAACGAGACATTTTGACAGACTTGACATTCATCGGTTTTACATTACATAGAACATCATAGCCAAGGAAGTAGTCTTCTATATAGTTCCAGCGTTCTTCATTAGTCTTCAGGCCATTAAAGAATTGGAGTAGAACCTCAACATCTCGATCATGTTTTTGTTTGGCTCTAGTTACATAGTTGTTAGTATAATATGTACTTCCCATCACAATATTTTTAATTTTATTTGGATCATTTAACCGAATGAAAATTTCTGGTTCTTCACCTCCGAGTACTTCATATGTAATGTAGTCAAAGATAGAGAGCAGTTTTAAGGCTATCGTCGAAGTATCATCTGTTGAGAGGCTTAAATAACTTGAATATGATGAAGAATCAGTAACAGTAGTAATATTACTTATAATTCGTGACTTGGTTATTGATTTACGCATATATTCTTTGAAGTTACCATGTGCTAGTGAATATACTGTTTTGCCTGTTGCTTCGACAGTTCTGTGCTTTACACAGGTTCCATTTGGGTCAACTAGTTCAAATAGTGAATTTGCAATAATTCGAGCCTTACCAATTCCATATCTTTCTCTAAGTAGTTTTGCAAAATCTTCTGTTGTAAAAAACTTTTTCTTCATTTCTGAATATAATAAATTTCCAATATACTCAAAATCTTCAAGTATAGTTGGACGGAGGTCACATAGGAGCATTTCATCTCGTGCTTCTATATTAACTTTTTGTCGAGGCGTTATAGAGTTACGGATTTCTGGCATTATATCAATTTTATCTTTGGCTGTAGAACTAGCATTAAAGTACCAGTATTTGAATTGTGGGAAAGAAATATTGGGATGGAACTCTTCCCATATTTGTTTTAGATCGATAGAGTAGATATCCCCAGGATCACTTAGTAATACTCCATCAGCTTGACGTTCTTTATAACGCCCTTTTTCTATAAATTTAAGACATTTTGCATATTTAGATTTTGTTACTATAGATTCATCCTCTTTACGAATACAAATATATGCTTTTGTAAAAACACTTTGTGGACGAGAAATAATGACTTTGAAGTTGTACTTATCATAGAAGTCTTTTTCAAGCATCAATAAACAAGTTTTAAGCTTATTTATACATGATTTCTCATCCTTTACGCCTTTGCCATTAAAAATATAGGTGAATGATTCGGGAGAAATCAAAAAGCTACGATTGCTATTTTTGCTACGGTAAGTGTCATAAATTCCTGATAATACAGCTTTTATTTGATATTGGCGTATTTGTGACATTCCAAATAGAACTTTCATAAATGTAAGATCATTATAAAAGTTGTCTGTTATTGCAGTTCCTTTTATCCCTTTTTTACGAGCAGCTCTGCCAATTTCCTGTACATAATCACAGAGGTTTCCTGTTACTGCATAATGATATACATTTTCGACATCGTCAACATCTACGCCCATTCCAAAGGCTTTTGTAGCTAACATTATAGGTGTAGTTCCCTTGCGGAATCCTTCGAATGTTTGTCGTTTAGCTTCGTTAAAGGCTTCAGTAGACATATCGTTAATATTTTTGCCAGTATAAGTACCAATTCTTTTATCAGTTGTTATACCTGCAAACCCTTGCAGTCCTTTAGCAGCATTTCGAGCATAGGAGGCATATGGGAAATATACGATAGTTTTAGTATTATGCTCAAGCCATTGTATGAGTCTTTTATTTAATGCTTTTGTTTTTTCTTCTTCATATTCTGCTTTTGGTAATTTTGTTTTTGGTCCACAGGGATTAATTTCAAATTGAATATCATCTCTACGTACGTAACCTATATATTTTATAGGGTTTTCCATATATAAACTGATAATAGTATCACTAACGGAATCATCAAAACCACCATTTATAGCTGTTGCGGTAAATGCACAAATTGGGAAATGATATGTTTTTCTATTTCCACCTTTATTAGTTTGAATTTGATTTCTTAACCTATTAATATAACCTCCTAGGTACCAATAATCTGGACGGAAACCTACTCCCCAAGTTGTTACAATATGAGCTTCATCGACAATAAGGAGCCCAATTTCACGATCCCCTATGATTGCATCGATAGAGTATGATAATAATGTTTCTGGACTTAGGTATAGTAAATCGACTTCTCCATTTTTAATTCTTTTTAGAACAGCTTCTTTTTCAGTTTGAGATATTAGATCAGAGTTAAATGCTTCGACTCTCGTATATCCATTTCTATTGAGTTTTTCTTTTTGGTCCTGCATTAAGGCCTTAACAGGTTCAATAATAATTGTTAGTTTATTATGTTTTTTTGCAAGATAGACTGCAGGAATTTGAAACATTATTGATTTTCCTGCACCTGTAGAAGCCGTGATAAATATATCTCTGAATGTATTATTAGGATTATAAGAGTTTTCAGCTTGGCGAATAATTTCTTGAATTATTTGAGCTTGTGATAGATCTATTGTTTCCTTATCTATATCTGGGTTTTTATAGAATTTTATATTTCTAAAATTTGTAAAGCCTTCTATCCCTATATCATTTCTAGCAATATCTATAAGTGCCTTTTCTTTTTCTGCATTTTCTGGAAGAATTTCATGATAATTAATAAGGCGAATTCCATTTGCAAGACAATATGCTTGTAAAGAGGATTGTATTCTATCAGAAGCAAGACCTTTAGTTGAATTTAATCCAATTATATTAGGCTTTGTAATAATTATTTGAGATAGAGCGCGAAGATAAGCTTCAATATCTTCGTTTAAAAAGATATTGAAATCTGCTTTATCTTGACTATCCTCAACTTTAATATTAGAAGGATAGTAATCATATATAGGCGCTTTCTCTTCACTTTCATATTCATAATTATAGAAGCTACCATAATGTATATTATCAATTGTAATTAGTGTATTATAGACTGCAAGAAATTTCTTACATTCTTCACTGCTTCCATTTGTATTATCAGTATTAATGGCCGTATTTATCTCTTGAATAAGATCGTTATTTAGTTCAAATGGTATAGGATAATAATCTGGATAGAGATTATTTTTATATATTGTGACTTTGAGATCATAATCTTTAATAGCTTCTTCAATGCGTGTTTTTATTAGTGTGTATTCCTCATAAGTGATCCAAGCTGATTTGTCATCGTCTAGTTCAAGTAATGCAATATCTAATTGTTTTTTTGTTTTTGTATCGAAAAGGAGAACATTTTTTTTTGATTCTAAGGAATTCTCAATCAGAGGTGAATCATCTAGTTGTTCTAAAAAAGGTATATCAAATCCTTTATAAATCTTTAGTTCCATATTTTTCTCTCCATTTCTTTGTACCATTACCATTAGTAATAGTTGCTTTGAATCTAACTTTTTTGTGATTATGTTCCATAAATATTAGACGATATGTAAATGTGCATAGTTTATGTAAATAGTTATGGCCTTTATAAAAGTTAGACTCCTTTTTATCCCTTTTAAATCTAAATATTGCTATAAATTCATTATATTTTCATTATATATATTGTAAGTTAACAAATCTAGACTTTTATTTTCATCAAGATAAAAAATCGACAAAGGTGGAAAGTCTACACTAAGTCTTATCGATTTTAAAAATATAGTTATTTAATAAGGATTGTGTATATAAAATATGCTTGAACCGTTAGTGATACATTAATTCGTATATTATAATTAATCTATAAATGTATTTATTGACTAATTATAAGAAGGATGATGAAAATGACTAGGAACACACATGGCGGTGGTGCACAAACAAATATTAATGGATTACGTTTTGAAGCTGAAACGAGTCTTGAAGATGTTTTACAGGATGCAGGTTATAAGGTAATCAATAAAGAGGTTTATGATAACAATGAATTTATAGGTTTGAGTGTTTCTAAACATAGTTTATATGAATACTTTTTAACGCCTAACGGAATAGATTATAAAAAATATAATTCTGTAAAATGGTTACCTGATGAGTGCTTTGTAAATAATAAGACTAAAATAGGGTATATTATCGAGAAGAAATTTCAAAACTCATATGGATCTGTTGATGAAAAGCTTGCTGCCTGTGATTTTAAAAAACGTGAATACTTGAAGTTATTTTCGCTATTAGGATATGACGTAGAATATATATATGTTTTAAATGATTGGTTTAAAAAACCAAAATATAAAGATGTTTTAGAGTATATTAGAGCAGTGGGGTGTTATTATTATTTTGATGAAATTCCATTAAGTTGTATCGGTTTATAGCTAATAATATGAATTAATATAAAAAGAGTAATATATTGATAAAATGATTTGCTATCCTTCCAGAACTAGAATAAAATGTATATTATATTAATAGACTTAGTAGGAGTGAAATAATGAAGTATATATCTGCGAAGGAAGCTGCCGAAAAATGGGGGATTTCTCAACGAAGAGTATCATCTTTATGTGCTGAAAATCGTATTATAGATGCACAGCGAGTAGGGAATATGTGGATTATTCCAGAAAGTGCTACCAAACCAGTAGATGGCAGATGCAATAAAATGAGTGAAGAGATTTTGATTAAACCATTTTTAAAATGGGCTGGGGGAAAAGGACAACTCCTTGAAGAAATTAGATCATATTATCCATTTGAAGAAGGAAAAATAACCAAATATGCCGAACCATTTATAGGTGGTGGTGCAGTTTTATTTGATATTCTTAGTAAGTATCAATTAGATAATGTTTATATTAGCGATATTAATGCTGACCTGATTAATACATATCGGGCTATTCGTGATGACGTAGACGGGGTAATTAGCTTCTTGATGCCGATGGAAGAAACGTTTCTTCCTCTTGAAATTGAAGCGCGTAAAAAATATTTTTATCAACAAAGGGATAGATTTAATAAATTAAAGAGTGAAGATCATAATAAGGTTGATTTAGAAAAAGCTGCATTAATGATTTTTCTTAATAAGACTTGTTTTAACGGACTGTACAGGGTAAACAAAAAAGGACTATTTAATGTTCCTATGGGCAGCTATAAAAAACCAACAATTTGTGATGAAAAGAATCTTCGTGCTGTTTCTAAATGTTTACAAAATGTAATAATTGTTCATGGAGATTATAAACAGTCTGAAAGTTTTATTGATAGTAGTACCTTTGTTTATTTTGATCCTCCATATCGTCCAATAACAGAGTCAGCTAGCTTTACAGCTTATACAGAATATGATTTTAATGATAAAGAACAGGTAGAGTTAGCTGAATTTGTTAATAAAATCAATAAAATGGGAGCGAAGATAGTCATTAGTAATTCAGATCCAAAAAATATAGATGAAAGTGACAATTTTTTTGATGAAATTTACTCATCCCATATGATTAAACGTGTTGATGCAACTCGTATGATTAATAGTAATGCGAAAAAACGGGGAAAAATTAAGGAATTATTAATTTCTAATTTTTAGTAGGGAAGCATATATATGGTAAAACGTGATTTTAGTGAATGGTTATCTGGATTTAGGCCTAGTATTGCAGACTATGGATTTTATATTAATTTTGATAAAGTTTATCGTAATGTTGATGATATAAAAGTTGAATTAAATATTTTAAATTCATTAATTGGTTCTAATAATATTGAAGAAGAGTTTAGACGTATACTATCAAAGTATCCGGAAATATTACAATGCATTCCTATATTATTGGCTGTTCGATCTAGTGAAATATATTGTCAAGATGAGCGTGGAGGGATTCTGTTTGATTTTAATCCTAAAAAGCTTTCAGTATCTACGGAAGATGACCTAGATAAGTATATATATTTTATGAAAGAGACAGGATTATTTAATTTGCTTAGAGAGCATATAATAAATAATTTGGTAGATTATGTGATGGGCATTGAGACTGGACTTGATTCTAATGGTCGGAAAAATCGTGGTGGCCATTTAATGGAGGACCTTGTTGAGCAGTTTATTATTAAGGCTGGTTTTGTTAAGGGTGTTAATTATTTTAAAGAAATGTATATTCACGAGATTACAGAAAAGTGGGGGATAGATTTATTTGCAATCTCTAATCAAGGTACGACTGAAAAACGTTTTGATTTCGTTGTAAAAACAGACCATATGATATATGTTATAGAAACAAATTTCTATAGTGGTGGGGGAAGTAAATTAAATGAAACTGCTCGTAGTTATAAGACTCTTGCATTAGAATCTAATACTATTAATGGCCTTACATTTGTATGGTTCACAGATGGTAAAGGTTGGAATAGTGCTAAAAATAACTTAAAAGAAACATTTGACGTTATGGAACATATTTATAATATTAAGGACTTGGAAAACAATATAATTAGCGAGGTCTTTAAATAATGACTAAGAAAATAACAAAATGGGAGCCAGATAATTTTGAACTAGAGATGACAACTCATTGGTCTTTTCCTAAACGTGGTGACTGGGCAACGCATGATGCAAAATGGAGAGGCAATTGGTCGCCTTATATCCCTAGAAATCTTTTGCTTAGATATTCAAAAGAGGGTGACTTAGTATTAGATCAATTTGCTGGTGGAGGAACTACATTAGTTGAAGCAAAATTACTTAACCGTAATATTATTGGAGTAGATATTAATGATAATGCATTGGCGAGATGTAAAGATAAAATTGACTTTGAATATGAATGTGCAAAAGGAAACGTGTCTTTGTATAAGGGTGATGCTCGTAATCTAGACTTCATAAAAGATGATAGTATTGACTTTATTTGTACACATCCACCATATGCAAATATCATTAAATATAGTGAAGGTATCACTGGAGATCTATCTCACTTAAATGTAAAAGATTTTTTAGTGGAAATGAATGCTGTTGCATCCGAGTCATATCGAGTTTTAAAAACCGGAAAGTTTTGCGCTGTTTTGATGGGAGATACTCGTCAAAAAGGCCATATGATTCCTATGTCATTTGATGTTATGCGTATATTTGAGAATGAAGGATTTAAGTTAAAGGAACTTATTATAAAAGAACAACATAATTGTAGGGCAACAGGCTATTGGAAAACTAATAGTGTCAAATATAATTTTTTGTTAATTGCACACGAATATTTATTTGTATTTAAAAAGTAAATTTTATTTTATAGTGCTATAGTAGTAAATATATATTTTGTCTTAAATTTTGATAGAGTGTAATATATGGTATTAATATAGCGAGAGATCATCCATATTAATTTGATTTCTCGCTATATTTTTATTTCTAAACATTTAATTGAAGATAATTTATTAATACATACATATTGATGCGTAATATTTGACTCATCCCTCTTGTTATAGTATAGGTGTAGAGTTATCGTTTATCCTAGTTTGTTGTTGAGTGAGGTGGCATGCATGGACGTCTTAGTTAGATCTCAGCTTAATAGTGTTGTTCAGTCGTATATAGGCAAGCAACTCATGATAGCTGTACCTTGCCAGTGCGTAAGGCAAGGGGGTCATGAGGAAGAGCGAACTAATCATTTAGCTATTAATAGTCAAAAGATATGTCACTTAGGTGCTAACAATCAAGCGCTGGTAGGTTTGCCCTATTCTTATACAACAGGTCGTGACTGGAGTCGTCATCATATTCAAGGGTTTGTTGGAGATGAAGCTTTTGGTATGGCGCTCATCTGTTGGCATCCCGATAGATTAGAGGACTTGCAAGAGGTGGCAGCGTGGTATGTGCAAAAACATGGTGTTAAACAGGTCTTGTTTATTTCCTTAAAGGGGAAAGCTATAATTTGGAATTATGAGAATAATCGGGTTACTGGTCATATTAGATTAGGTTCATTCCAAGCTGAGCATATAGAAACGTACGGACAGACATTAGTGGACGATTCACATAGTACAGATCAGGTATATGTGTGTCAGTCCATAGAGGATGAGTATCGTCAAGTTCGTGCACCTAATTGTGGCCGTAGCAATCTAGAGGACTTCGGTCAGCTTTCTAATCATTTAGGAGCAGATCATATTCTCTTCGTTTCAGCCATAAATCATAGGGTGGAAGGGCGCACAATGCAGCAGTATCTCGCTTTTCTTGATGTGCCTTATGATAAGGTTCATCATTCCTTTTCCTCGAATGATAGCGCATTATATTACGTTCTCTACGTCCGTCATTGTAAGTTAAAGCTAGTACTCGATGTATTACAGTTGTTGGTTGATGATAGTAATAGGAAACCACTACTATACATAACACCAGAAGGGAACCTCTATGAACTGCGACGTGATATGAGCATATTGCAAAGCTGTGGAGTATTCTCTAGAGAGTCTTATGAAGTGGTATTTACTACGTCATATAAAGAAATCCTACAAATACAATTAGATATGGACTTTCACTATCATCGACCTAATATGTTCACTAGAATGGGCGGGGTGATGATACTGGGGCAGGTAAAATAAATATTTGTGGTGACATATTTTCTGTTTTTGCTTGAAGATAGCTCCAATACATACCGTAGATATGTATTGGAGCATTAGTTTTACCTATGCATCTTAGTTATTTTTAAATTCTTCATGAATGTGTTATTGTTATATTTATAATGAGTTAATTGCATAATATGCCGTTTAGAGGTATTACGTATAATCAAACAAATTATGTATATTGTTATTAGTTTTAATAGAATAGTGAAATGTATTAGCCCACAATGTACTAGTATGTTTCTTTGGAAATGAATATGGTTCAATCAATAGAGCGTGGTATTGAGATACTCAGGTTGTTAGAGGCGGGCCCGCTTGGTGTGACTGAGTTGGCGAACGGGACGGCGTTGCCGAAGACGACGGTCCATCGGTTGCTCAAGACCTTTGAGGCCCATCATTGGGTTGAGTTCAATCGGGACAAGAAGTATCAGTTGTCTTGGGGCGTTTTACCTATGGCAAAGTCCTTCCTTACGTCTTTGGATGTGCGTGCCATTGCGCAGCCATACATGGTAGCCATTCGCGATCAGCTGCAGCAGTCCGTGAATTTGTTCTTGGCGCAGGGCGATTATCGCATCTGTATCGAGCGCGTTGCGGCGGACAAGCCCTTGCGTAACGACATCAAGATCGGCACGGTGTATCCTATTTTTAAAGGGGCGGCGGGCAAGATTTTTGGGGCCTATCTAGGGGGCTTCAAGGATGCTGATATGAGTGCTAGTGAAAGCGCCCAAATTCGTCATGATGGGTATGTAGTAACACGCGGCAATCGCGTGCCTGATGCGGCATCGATGGCAGTGCCTATCTTCTCCTTTGGCAATAAGCTAGAGGCGGTGTTGACCATCTCTGGTCCAATAGGGGACTATACGGAAGAGCGCGTCAACGAGTATCTATCTGTCATGATGGCAGTAGGTCAAACCATTTCTAAACAAATGGGGGCGACCTTATAATTTTATTTTTTTACCCATTATATGGAATAGCATTCCATTATTCGGAACATCAAAGTGTATAGAAGATAAAGTTAGGTTTTATAGTGTGTATGTAGGAGGTAGTAATGAGTCAGCTTTTACAAGAGATTGAAGCATTAAGGCAGCCCATGAAGGAGTTGAACGATTTCATTTTCGATCATCCTGAGCTCGGGAACGAAGAGTTCCAAGCCCATGAGTTGTTGACGAATTTATTGGAGAAGGAAGGTTTCACCGTAGACCGTGAAGTGAGCGGACTTAAAACGGCATTCAGAGCGGTGTACCACATAAATGGTGGCGGTCCTAAGATCGGGTTGCTTTGCGAGTACGATGCCCTTGAAGGCTTGGGCCATGCGTGTGGTCACAATTTACAAGGTCCATCTATCTGTACGGCGGCCATAGCTTTAAAACGTACGTTACAAGCGCCTTGCACGCTAGTTGTGTACGGTACGCCTGCAGAGGAAACGGCGAGCGGCAAGCTCGTTATGGCTCGGGAAGGCGTGTTTGACGATTTAGATCTTGCTTTCATGATGCACGGCAGCGATACGACGACAGTAGACGGCAAGTCCTTGGCGCTCAATCTTGTGAATATCAAGTTCCACGGCAGGTCTGCTCATGCGGCGATTGCTCCAGAGAAGGGCATCAGCGCTCTTGATGCGGTATTGTTGTTCTTTAACGGCATGGAGTACTTGCGCGAGCACGTGCCGACTGAGGTTCGCATGCACGGGATCATCACTGATGGTGGCAAGGCGGCGAACATCGTTCCAGATTATGCGTGCACTCAATGGTATATTCGTTCTTCCAGTCGTATTCGTCTCGATGAGGTTGTGGCTCGTGTGAAAGACGTGGCTCAAGGGGCGGCGTTACAGGTGGGCGCTACCATGGAATGGGAAGAGGTTAAGGCGTACGACAACAAAGTCAATGTACAAACCTTGAACGATGTACTTTTAAAAAATGCAGAAAAAGTAGGGGCCCCAGAGATTTCTGAGCCTCGCAAGGTGACGGGATCCACCGATTTCTCTAGTGTGACGTTCCGCGTGCCAGGCGCTTGCTTGCGCGTGAAATTTGTAGGCAAGGGCGTAACGAGTCATTCTCAGGAATGGTTAGACAATGGTAAAAGCCAGCTTGCTGAGGACGCTATTATGTATGGCGCGAAGGGGATTGCTTTATCTGTTGAGGAAATCCTTGAAACACCAGGCTTGTTAGAAAAAATCAAAGAGGATTTCAAACAAGCGAAGGAAAACTTCTAAGTATTGTGTTGTAAATGGAGGGAACATGTATGAATTTGTTAGTTTGTTTATTGGTCATCGCCATAACGGGGACGCTTGTTATTAAGAAGTTTAAAGCGCAAACCGTATTGTTGTTAGGCGGTCTTATTATGATGTTCGCAGCGTATTTGTTAGGCTATACAACATCTTTCGTAGAAGCGAAGAAGTCCACAGGGGTTCTTTTCTTTGATGCTTTTGAATTCATTAATATTACCACTGCCAAAGATGCGGCAAACCTTGGTCTCATGATCATGACTTGTACTGGTTTTGCCAAGTACATGGACCACATCGGTGCCAGCTCTCGCCTCGTTGTAACAGCTATTAAACCGCTTGGTAAGATGAAATCTGCGTACCTAGTAATGGCGCTTACATTTATCCTCAATATGTTCATGTCTTTAGTAATCCCAAGTGCTTCTGGCCTTGCGATGCTCATGATGGTAACAATCTTCCCAATCCTTGTGCGCTTAGGTGTTAGCCCTGTCGGTGCTGCGGCAGCTGTTGCGACAGGTCACTTACTCGACATCGGTCCTGCCTCTGCTACGACATTACTCGTATCCAAAACTGTAAACATGCCAGTTCATGAATACTTTGTTGGTTACCAGTTGAAAGTCTATATTATCTGCGGCTTGATGGCTGCTATTGCTCACTTCATCTGGCAAAAATACATGGATAAAAAATCTGGTCACATCCCTGCAGAATATGTAGAAGAGCATAAAACGGATGATCTTGAAGTCGGTCCATTACCTTATATTTTCTTACCATTGTTACCATTAATCTTTATCCTTGGCTTCAGCGATTATGCTATTCAAGGTGTTAAGATGAACGTAAACCTTGCGATGTTCCTTAGCTTGTTCATCGCTATGGGTTGTGAACTCATCCGTCATCGTGACTTCCGTAAAATGGCAGCTAGCATCCAAACCTTCTTCAAAGGTATGGGCGACCAATTTGCTAATACTGTAACGTTAATCGTTGCTGGTGAAACATTTGCTTTCGGTTTGACTTCTTTAGGCATCGTAAAAGAATTCGTTGCCGCTATTCAAGGCCTTGCTATTTCTGCTGATGTAGTAGGTGTTATTGTATCCACAATTATCACTGGTTTAAGTGTTGTAATGGGCTCTGGCGTTGCGCCTATGTTCGCCTTTGCTCCACTAGTTCCAAACTTTGCAGCTGACCTTGGTGGTAATGCTACAACAATCCTTTTGGGCATGCAAAACGCAGCCAGCGTAGGCCGTCTACTCAGCCCAATCAGTGCTGTTATGATCGCCGTAGCTGGTATCGCAAACATCTCCAGCTTTGATCTCGTAAAACGTACAAGCGTACCTGTAATTGTTACATTCATTACAAGTACAATTGCAATCTGGATTATTCACTAATTTGAAGCTAGCAATTCACAAAAAAATAAAACAATAGCTAAAGGCTTTACCTTAATTGGTAGAGCCTTTATTGATAGTTGAAAGAGTATTTTTTTGATTAAAATGAATAAATGATGAAAATTAATCATTGTAATGAGCATAAGTTAGACTTATAATTATAATATATTGTGCAATTTTAGGTTATTATTGTTTTTTGTATATTTATAGTTAGTTAGACCATACTATAAGGGTTTGTATGGCTAAGGTTTTACTATGAATTCAGGGCTGTGAATTCAAGGGGAGTTATAATGAATAAAAAGTTTTTATTGTTAGCAGGTATTTTGTCTGTATTGTGTGCAAATGGTTTAACGGTCCATGCAGATT
>ERZ773037.1047-NODE-1047-length-14613-cov-13.082017_pt1 | contig 14613 bp, 12 predicted proteins | sample MGYA00511466_ERZ773037 | MGnify/ENA primary metagenome ERZ773037 (study PRJEB29015, sample SAMEA2738146) | human oral metagenome | biome: human oral; feature: human-associated habitat; material: saliva | place: China | collected 2202 ... | reverse complement strand
TTTGGTATAATTAGGTTCATTGGTATGGTTTTTGTTCATAATTTAATTATACCAATGAAGAGGGCCCTTCGGGGCCCTTTTTTCTTAGAAATATAGAAAAAAAGCTGTTAGTTGATCATATAAAATCAACTAACAGCTTTTCTAGTATTAAGGGGCTGTTTTGTTACAGCCCCTTTTACAAATATATAATTTTCTAGTAATTATATATCTAATTATTCTTTTGGTATAAAACGAACTAAATACAGCATCATAGCTTCAATAGTATTCTTAATTAAAACATCATATACTTCTTCTGTAATTTCACCGCCTTCTGAAATCCCCATCATATTCATAGTATTTTTCCATGCTTCGCATATCAATTTATTTAAATGATTATTATGTTGTTTATCACTAATAATCTTCATTAAATTTTCTAGAGATTCTTTAAATAGAATTTGATTCCACTCCAAACTATTAAACATGTTACTTATATCAGAAAACCAGGTTTGTAAAACATTTCGCTCTAAAATTTCTTGTCGATTCAAAACATTAAAAATATACAACTGATTAATATCCTCTTCATTATAATCATCATTTAATAGAATAGCATACTTAAAGGCGTTAAAATACTCTATATAACAGTATAATTTTCCTGTTTCCTTATTCCCTTTAATAAGAATACTATGCAATACTTCATCGCTATCTTTTTCTACAATTTCACGACCTAAATAACAGGGCTTTACATAGTTAAAAATCATCAATTCATCAGAAATAATTTGCTTGATATTAGTTACATAATGCAAGCTTCCTCCTGAATATATATAAAAACTTAGTGCTGTTTTATAAATTGACTTAAAAGCATCTGCTCCACCAAAAGATATATTAATATTACACCAATTATCAATATATTCTCTATTTATTTCAGCATTATTAACTATTTGATCAATATCTAGACTTAAATTTTGATCGATAAATTTATTTAAAAGCTGTTTAGCAATTTTTCTATCTGGTGCCTTAATTATAATTTGACTATTCTTTTTTATAACTTTTGGTATTATACGGCTTGGTACTCCACCAGGTAAACATCTATATAATTCACCAGTCTTTCCATCTTTTATCTTAAACGCTTGTGGTTTACCTCTATCACGTTCAATATTTAACATATTTGCAATAAAGTTCAGTTGTTCTGATAACGTTGCATCTATATTTTGACCAGTATTCGAATTACATTCCTTACATAATAAGTTTTTACATTTTAAATATCCACCTATAGCATTAGGAATAATATGCTCTACACTGCTATTAGCTTCATTTAATGATTTCCCACATAAATAACATTCTGACATATAATAACCATCCTAAATTTAAGTTAATAATTATTTAGCTTCATCATCAGTCCAGTCATTTACTAGCTTCATAGCTTCTTCTTCATCAACACGATAACTTTCAGACTTATCATATGTCAAAACAAAAGAGGCCAATTTAATTTTATCTTCTAATGTAAACATAGCCAAATCTTCTTTACTAATCTCTTGAACTTTCTCAAAAACTATATCCGTAGAAATATATGTTGATAATTCTTCTAATGAAAAATACCATCCTTTATCATTCTCAGATGTCCACCTACTCGCAATAGTACATATAAACTTAAATATATTAATATCTTTTCTTAATATATTGCTCAGATAAGTTCTAGCTCTATCTTTATCTAGACACTCCCATAAATAGAAAGCCAAATAGAAGCCTTTAATATCAAAAATTACTTCAGATTTAGTAATCTCATTAATTTTTGAGACATAAATTCGCTCAATATCAATTAAATGCTCTAAAGTAATAAGTTGCTTCTCTATATGTTCCTCTTTTCCTGCGAGCCTTCCATGAGATAATTCTATTCTATTAATAAAAGAAGCTAATGTTCCTAGCTGCTCTTTATTTATATTTTCTAATACACTTTTAATCAAGTTATATCGTTCATTTTCATTATTGAGCCTACTCATAAGATCATAAACAAAAAATTCTGCTTTACTATATGTTGATAACCTAAAAAATCCGCTATTATTAGAGAATGTGCATAGTTTATTTAGTATTACAGATGATAATAACCCTAATCGATTATAAGGAATAGTATCAACTAATGATCTTAATTCATCTATAAAATATTCAATATTTCCATTATTGTTAATTTCAGCGATTGTATTGACTAATTCATCTAAATCTAATTTATTTATGAAGATATTAATAATATCTCTTGAAACAGGAATTCCACCCAAGTCAAACATAAAATATGAATCAAACCGTTCTTCTTGTGCAACTCTCATTGTCTCCCTAATATTTGATGATATATATCCAACACTATGTTCATCAATATCATCCGCAAATACTGGAAATAATGTTGTGAGAAACTTTATTCCTATATCCGTATTTACCCCTATATTTTTAAGTTCAGTAACAATAAATTCACGATAGTCTTTTTTATTTCTAAACACAGATAATATACTACGTTTTGCTGTGCTACAAATCAAATCTTTATTTCTACCAATCCACTGATATAATTGAGGATCTAAAACTTCAATAACAGTAAGAGCTACCATATCTTCCAAAGCAGCCTCTTCACTTAATAATTTATATCTAAATTGAAATGTATTTATAACGCGATTTACATCTCTTAACGTCTTAATATATGGTTCTATACAATTAGTATATACTTGTCCCCAATAATATTTATCAATTTTAACATTATTAGAAATATCATTGACGATATCATCAAGTTTTGCTAAAAATATCTCTTGTAACTTTTGCTTCATAAGTACTGGTATTTCAAATGGAATTTGTATAATTTTCTCTAAATATTCTGAACCATCAATGTTATGTACATCTCCCAAGGCTCTACATACAACATCCCTATCCATAGATAAAACATATATTATATTAGGAAAATTACCAACCTGCTTAACTAATTGAAAAATATCCTTAATCTGTGTATTAGTTAAGCGATCAATATCATCTATAATCACAATAATTTTTTGATTAGTATCATCTAAAACTTTCTCTAAATGTTCTTTAGTCGTATCTATATCCACATCTTTTGATAATTCAGCACCTTGAGCTTTAGCTATCGTTTTTAGTAGAGCTGCCAAACCAGATCCAATCATAGGAACCAAAGATAATGCATCTAAAGCATCTGAATAATCAGTTAATGCCTTTCCTATCTTCTTTCTTTTTTCTTCATCCTTATCTAAATCAAGTTTATTTTTTAATACTCTAAAAAATAAACTAATTAAATTATCTTTATCTGTATAATTCCAAGGAGAAAAATTTACAATAATAGGTCTATTATCCTCATCTTTAGATAATTGATTGATTTCATTAACAACCATATTCAAAATAGATGTCTTACCAGTACCCCATTTACCAAACAAACCAAGTACTAATCCATCTTTTCCATCGTAACTATTTATTGCTTCTCCTAATTGTTTTGAAAATGTTATTCTACCTAATAAGTCTTGTTCTGAATTTTCAATTGGTTTATCCGAGTTGTAATTCATATTCTCCCCCTATAAAAACTACAATTCATTATTATATAAATATACCGACCCACAAAAATTATCATGCAAGTCGGTTTTAAATTCAAATACGTATTATTTATTATTATATCACTTATAAATAACAAAGAAACTGTACTAAAACAGCTCCCTTGTTATATTGGAATTCGAACTTTCATTATTTTACGTTGCAATAAGTCAAATAATATAAAAAAATAGTAGTTGAATGAAGCTTACCTCATACAACTACTATCTTTAGTTAAACTATAATTATTTATACTATGAATAACCTTACCTAAGAATCCTACGATTATAAAGAATATTTCTTAAAGAGTCATAAAGTCTATTTAAATTTAATTGGTATATAGAACTATATAATACTACGAAGATAAGAAGTAGAGATTAATAATCTAATAAATAGTCTCAACTTAATCAATAATATAAATTTATAACTTATGAATCTCATTTTTTACATAATTAATTAAATTTGTGTAACCTATTACCATATTAATCTTAGGTTGCCATCCTAACGACTGGATTTTCTCACTATTTAGAATAAACTTTACATCATGTGCATATCCATATTGACTGGCATTATCTGATATATCAAATACCACATCTATTTTACCTTTAGCAACTTCTTTTGCTACTAAATTTGCAATCTCTTTGATACTTCTTGTTTCATTACTATTACATATATTATATGCCTCTCCACATTCTCCCTTAAATAGTAATAGTACTAAAGCAGAAAGTACATCAGTTATATAACAAAAGTTTGATACAGATTGTCCTGCAGTATGTAAAACAATATTTTCATTATGTATAACACTTTTAGCAAACTGCATAGATACACGATTATCTAAAAGCGAAAGACCTGGACCAAAACATTGTGCAACGCGAGCAATACAAACGGGTACATTATATTCATGAAAGTAAGCATTACAGTAACATTCACAAATACGTTTACCTTCAGAATAGGAACTTCTAACATCTAAATGATCAATATAGCCTAAATCATCTTCGGTCATATTTTGATAATCTACTTGCTGAATACCATATTGCTCCATAGAAGATAAATATACGATTTTTTTAACTTTATTCTTTGTTGCATATTGCAAGACATCTAATGTTGTACTAATACTACCATTTAATGTTTCAACTGGTTGTGTAACAAAAAACTTAGATACAGTAGGTGCTGCTGTATGAAATATATAATCAACTGAATCATTATATGTAGCAAGACCATCAGTAATATAGACTAACTGTTCTGAATTCTTAAGGTTAGAGAACAAAGCCTCTGCCTTTTCTATATTTCTCACGGAACAAATAATATTAATATCTGTTCCATATTTCATATTACTAACTAAAAATAATCGGGTGAGCATAGATCCTATGAAACCGGTCGCTCCCGTTATCAAAATAGTTTTCCCTGAAAGTTTTGATAAGAAAATATGAATATCTTTAACAGTGCGTTCCAACTCATAAGATAAAACATCATTCATAAATATTAACCCTCTACTGTTTTAAAATACTCATATGTTTTTATTAGCCCATCGTGTAAGTTATATTTTGCTGTAAATAAAAGCTCTTTTTCTGATTTATCAGTTGCCAAAACAGAATCTCTAATATCGCCTAATCTAGGCTTATCATAAACTACCTCTATATCTTTACCGCTAATATTTCTAAACTCATCCACTAACAAATTGACGGAACTTGAGATGCCAGTACTTACATTATAAATACCTGTAACCTGGTGTTGCATACCTAAAATATTAGCTTCAACTACATCATCCACATATATAAAGTCCCTTGTTTGTTTTCCATCACCGTAAATAATAATAGGAGAGCCTTGTACAATCGCTTTAGCAAAAATACTAATAACGCCCCCCTCTCCACCATTACCTTGTCGTGGACCAAACACATTCGAATAACGATAACATATATATGGTAATCCAAAAGATTCATGATAGATACGAAGATAATGTTCTGTAGTTAACTTTGTTAATCCATAAAATGAAGACGGATTTCCAATCATTTCCTCATTTAGTGGTAATGTATCTAAATTACCATAAACCGCTGCAGAAGATGGCATCAAAAACTTTTTAACATCTAGTTTTACTGCTGCATTAAGTAAATTGATTAACCCCATCAAATTAATATCACAATCTAACATTGGATCACTCATAGATGTGGAAACTTCAGTTTGTGCAGCCTCATGAAATATATAGTCTGGATGAAATTCTTCTAAGACAGAGTATAACTTTGGATCTCTAATATCCAATTCTACGAATTGTGCTTTCGAATGAACAAATTCTTTATTTCCTGTATATAAGTTATCAATAACCTGTACAGTATGACCATCCTCTATTAAACGATCAACTAAATGGGAGCCAATAAATCCAGCCCCACCAGTTACAGTTATTCTCATTATTATCCCCTTCTTATAGCCTACTTTTTATTAAATCAAGATAAAACCTTAATTCTTTACTTCTAATAAATAATATTCCCCATGCCACTATTATAAAGATGCTATTACATACAACCCCCAGTAAAAGCCCAAACCAGCCACTATCCAAAGCAATAAACTGTGATAAGAATTTACTGAAATAAACTAATATAAATGTAATTAGAGTATAACGGAAATAAAGTTTAAAATAACTAGCCAAAGACCAACGTAATCCGTATTTAAACAAAACATATGGTTCAACTATAAAAGGCATACAAATCGTACTAATAAACATAGCCAATAACACGCCCCAAACATCAAAATATTGAACCAAAACAATGGAAGATCCTAAATTTATTAAGGCCTCTATTAAAGACATATATCGATTTTGCCAAAAGAGCCCCATAGCATCTTTAAATACTAAGACGCCTTTACGCATAAACATTAGATAGAAGTTGATGACCATCCAAAGCACTATACTTTCATCAAAACGATAGCTATTTCCTAGCCAGATGGTAATAAACGGATTTAACAAAAGGTACAAGTTACTACAGATAAAACAAGCCAAATAGGCTGTCATAAATTCTAATCTCTTGAAAATGACTAATTTATGAGCATCATCATGAGACTCATTCAAATTTCCTACAGATGCCTTTAGTGCATTAAATACCTGATCAGACAACTTATCGATGCCATTAATAATCAAATAATAATTCGTATATAACGCAACAGCACTTAAACCTACAAATTTTGATAAAATAATATTTGATGTTCCAAAAACAGTAACACCACCAATTTTATGAAGTATCAAGGCCTTTATATTTCTAATAATACTTTGGTATATATCTTTATTTAAAGGCTGAATGTTCTTTTCATTTAAGAACGAATATAAGTGATCGGCTTTTCTAGCTATTAAAAAATTCTCAGAAAAAGTCATACATATACGTAGAATAATATATACCCAAAAACTATGAGTTAAAATGACTAAGGCAATTTGGAATAAACTCCCTATCAGTTGAGTAATCCCTCTGTAATAGTTAGCTATATATTGTTTTTGGTCAGCTATAAGCAAGCATTTTTTATAAGAGTAAAAATAACTAATACCCGTATCAACAACAAAAAGTAAAAAGAAAATATTTAAATATGCAATATTAGGAGGTACCTTTATAAGATGTTGAACAAAAGGCGATATACATAACCCTAAGAATAGAATAAGTGTACCAATATAAATATATGCTTTTTTAAATATTCTCATGATTGATTTTGCTGTTTCTAAATCATGATTAGCTAAAGGAGAATATAAACTAAATATAATAGCTGGACCAATACCTAATTCAGTAAGAGATAATACAGTCAAAATATTATCAAATAAACCATTCAAGCCTAAATATTCAATGGATAAATAATATAGTAATACAAAACGGATAATGAACTGTAATACCATATTAAATCCATATACAATTAACGTGGAATTTATGTTCTTAATTGCACTAACTGTCCGCATAATATCAGCCTATAATCCCATAATATTGAGGCTATTTTTTACTTCTAAATAAGCCTTAAATGTATAAAAATCAATAGGTGTTGTAATCTTAATATTCTCAGCTGGTCCTATTACTGTAAACAGTTCAGTCCCATAAAACTGCATCATAGATGCCGAATCTATGAACTCCAAGTTTTCAGATCTTGCTTTGTCATGTGCCTTATAAATATCTTTTAAATAGAAACATTGTGGGGCTTTAGCAAGTAAACATTCATCTCGAGAAAGTATTTTCCCTACATGGGAAGGCTCATTATCTTTTAAAACAATAGTTTCTATAGCTTGTGAAACAGTAATAGCATTACCATATGTTTTTGTGGACGATATACACGTATTAATTAGCTCGTCAGAAATAATAGGTCTAACCCCATCATGTAGCAAAACTATACTATCTTGATCATATAGTCTTGAAGACTCTTGAATTCCAAGATAAATCGACTCTTGTCCTGTTTTTCCACCAGGAATAATCGACTTTACTTTATCCAAACTATATTTTTGTACTAATTTACTAACCTCTCCAATAATAGACTCTAATACTACCAAAACAATTCCATCAATATTATCATTATTTTGAAAGTATTCTAGCGTATACACTAATATTGGTTTCCCATTAACTTCTAGCAATTGTTTCGGTGTGCCAGTTGAACTCATGCGTTGTCCAGTTCCTCCAGCAAAAATAATACCTATATTCATGCTATACCCCTATACATTAAATCTCATATGCTCTAATACTTGATATTTTACGTTTACCTTCTGGCGGTATTTCCATATAGTTACGACCATATAAATTACTTAAATATGTATCATAACATGAAAAAACCTCTAATTTTAAATCTCTAAATTCTATAAGGACACGTTTTTCAAAAGCATCTTTTACCATACATTCAGCTTCACCATAAACGCCCCCAGTAATAGCTCCTACATAATCAGAAGTATTATAATCATACTGTTTTGCTAATTGATCTAATTTATGAGCCCAATATTTATATCCCACACATTTAGCAAAAACAATTAATATAGACTTGATAAATGCTCTACTAAATGATTTACCATGACCTAATTTAGCATCGCACAATTCGAGCATTTTACTATAAACTTTACGTTTTTTATAGATACTAACAACTTCATTTTTATCATTTGGTAATCCATCAACAGGCATAATATCCATAAATAAAAACTGATTAGCATTACTGTACTCATCTTCAATCTTGATATCAAGCTTTTCTAATCGTGCAAAAGGATATTTTGAGTTATTACGCTCAATAGATCTAAGCAGGTAATTGCTATGAAAAACCTTTGGAAATATAGTAATTAATTTTTCATAATCTGGTCGACTTAAACAAATGTCTATATCATCATCCCAAGGAATAAAACCTTTATGTCTAATGGCCCCCAATAATGATCCTCCTGATAGCGAATATTTAATATCATTCTCTTTACAAAAGGAATCAAACTCTTTAAGCATTATATATAAATGATCTTGAATTTCAGATATAGTCAACATCATAAAAATCTCCTAATTTTCAAACCATACTAACTTCATTTGTCGTATAAATTCATCTTCTGACCAGTCTTCAATGCCGAATCTAGGTATAGAAAATGGATTAGTATTAGAATGAAGCTGTGCTCTTTTAGTACTAACTGAATATGTGAATCCTAGATCTTGAACAATTTGTTCTGTCACTTGATCAAAACTTTCTTTATGACCAAAAGGATACGCAAAAATATCTATATCCGTATGTAACAAGTTCTCTAAAAAAAGCTTAGAAGATTGTATTTCATGTATTTGTTCTTCTCTACTAATTTGTTTCAACGCTGGATGATGAATAGTATGTGCTCCTAATGTGATTAACTGACTTTGATATAACTCTATTAACTCCGATGAAGTCATAGTCCTATTATTAGGATTAACCTTCAATCCATAAGACTCATACCATCTGTCTAACATCATATCTCTTTCATTAGGATGTAGAGAAAAAAGCATATGGTGTAATATATAAAAACTATGTAACCGCTTTTTATCATCAGATACATCAAATATATGTCTTTGATTTAATATATCTAACTCAATTGATTCTAGTAGATTTTTATTTTCGAATAAAACAGTTTCTAATCGATCCCACCAAAACTCTTTACCCGTATCTACACCGCCAGATGTTATAAAAATCGTCGCTGGTACTTGATACTTTTTTAAAATTGGAAAGGCATATTTGTAATTATCATAATATCCATCATCAAAGGTAATAATAACAGATGGTTCCTTTATATCATTGCTTTTTAAATCATTAAAAGTTATTACATTATAGTGATTTTTTAAAATTCGAATATGTCTTTCAAAATTATCAGGAGTTACATTAATATTAAATAAATCACGATTTAAATAATTTACTCTATGATAAAGTAAAACAACTACTGGCTTATCATAAATATTATGGATTAAATTAATTGGAGCCCATCTTTTTCTATAGATAGATCGAATCCATGGTAGATTCTCTTTTATATAACCTTTTAGACTCATTGTTTTCCCTTGTATATATTTTCAATCTTCTTTATAGCAACACTGGAGTCATAACCTAACTCTTTAATTCTAGCTCTATAATCAATATATTTATTCTTACCAAATTTAGATATAATCTCATAAGCCCATGGTTTAGGATTATCAATTGATAAAGTCCTACATAAATCAGTTAACACAACCTCTGGTGTAATCGTATCAGATACTAATATTGGTATACCTAATGCTTGAGACTCAATAGCAATTAGGGGGAGCCCTTCAAATAAAGAAGGTAATATCATAATATCTATAGCTTGCATAATATCCACAGTGTTATTTACATACCCCATAAAAATAACCTTGTCAGATATAGCTGCTGATTTTACAAGACTTTCAATCTTATGACGTTCTACACCATCCCCCAAGAGAAATAAATAACTATTAGGATTTTGTTTTAATACCTCTTTAAATATATCGATAATAAAAGGATGATTTTTAACAGGCGTAAAACGACCAATATGTCCTACTACCAATGCATCCTTAGGAATGTTGAATTTTTGTCTAACCTCCAACCCTAGATTTATATTTCTATCATATAAATCTAAATCGATAGCATTATGTAATAAATAATATGAATCACTATCTATACACGTTCTAGGAAACATCCATTCTGAGGCCTTAGTAGAGCAGCCTATATAAGTATCAACCAAATAAGGTAATAAAAATCTTCCAACCTTATGTAATCCTGTCTTTAGAAAGCGTATGATTTTTCGATTATCATCTATACTAGAGCTATGCGTATGTAAAATAATAGTTTTAAAACCAGCTAATTTAGCAATCAAAATAGGAATAATATTGACATAAGATTGATGAAAATGAATGATATCTTTACCTTCAGAAAGCAGGCACTTCATTTTTTTATAAAATTGAATAATATGATATGGTCTACTAACAGTCTCTACATTATAATTTACATCAAAATTTTGAGGATCATCATAACTCAGTAGTGTTAATTCAAATTCTTTTTTATCAATCATTCTATATAATTGAAGAACATAAGATGTTAAACCTCCCATATCTTTATCTATAGGAAGTTCTATTACCTTTATCATAGTCAGTATATTATCTCCCAAATAATTTGCGTTTTAAAAATAATCCACCTTTTTTAATCCAATTTTGAGGTTCCATGAAAGATACATTTTGTTCTTTATAGTTAATATTATTAGCTTCAATCCATACATCAAGCAAGATTTCGCTAACAAAGCCATAGATACGCGCTTCATATGTATCATAATCAGAAATATCAACACTTTTTTCGATTTCTTCTAAGATGGAAAACATCCATTCACAGTATTGATCAAATAAATCTCGACGCATAACAAACATGTTGAACATATGCGCCCAGGTACGATTGCATACCTTTGTGAAAGCAGCGCTATATTCGGGATATTTTTCAGCGATGATTTGCTCTGCTGCATCCAGTCCTGAGCTATGGTGGGCATTATTATAGTGAGAACGATTAGACTCAATATAATATTTACGCTTATCTGCTACTACTACAGGATATTGTAAAAGTAATTTCTCCCATTCTTCACCCGTTAAAATTTGATTCTTTTTGTCCTCTACAGAACGTACCTCTTTGCGTGTAAAATGACGTCTGTAATGAACAAGACCAATATAATCCGCATCAAGATTTTTCCACGCCCAATAGAGGCCCGTCAATTCACAGTAATTAGCATTCTTTGAAGATATATTATCTCCTGTATGATCCCCTGTATAACCAATATCAGCCTTACCGTCTCGTCCTACATGAATCGGCATATAAACAGAATCTTCAGGCATCCAATATTGTTTATGTGTTGCTACTAAAATCTTAATATTCACTAATTTCATCCACCTTATTACGATATGAATTTCTCGTATATACTAATGCATAACCAAACCCTAATAATATCCAAAAATAATACAGCTCATTTAAAGTCGTTCCTATCCCGGTCAACAAAGACTCTATATAAGCAATGGTAAAAAATATAATCCATATATCTTTTGGATTTTTAAATACATAAATAAGTAATCTGACTAATAAGAATACAATAGGTCCCATAAACAATACAAAACTTATAATCCCTGTTTCCGATAAACGAGAGGTATATTCGCCTAACATGGGAATTGAAATATTAATAAGACCTTTATTTTTAACATTATCAATCCACATTTTAACTTCTGTATTGTTTAATGAATCCTCATCTAAGTGATTTAAAACATATGGTGTACGTAATCCTTGACCAACACCTAATAATGGATTTTCTTTAAAAATATCTAAGTCAGCTTTCATCACACCATATCTTTGATTGTTACTACGACTACTTTTTTTAGATAAAGATTTGACATTATTTTCTCCATAAGATGAAATTTCATTTGCAACTTGCTGCGTTGAAATATTTTTAATTGTACTACTAGTTGTATTTATACTTTTAGTAGAAGCATCTTGTACATAAAGAACATTAGATGTATATACTATATTTCCTATGAATGCTAGAAGACCTACTAAAGTTACAAGAACTGTATGTATTACAAATTTCTTATTTTTAAATTGAATACAAAGTGCCAATACAAGTAATATATGATCTATTATTAGTAAAACAGTTGCAGTTCTGCTATTAGCTAATAATGTAATCATCTCTAAAAGTAATAAAATAATTAAGGATGAGCCTACTAGCTTTTTACTTTTAGACGTAAAGACAATGTTCCATATAAAGGGAATCGTAATAACTGAATATATACCTAAGAAAGACGGTTCAGGAAAAAGAGATCGGATTTGAAATGCAGACCAAAATAATGGTGGCCACCATGTATTATTAATCTCAATAGCATGAACAATAGGTCTTATGTATGTTAATAATGAAAGTGCCCATTGCTGTTTATCAAAATAAAATAGTTCAATGACACCAAAAACAACAACTAGAGTAGCAGAAATTAATGAACCTTTACTTACTATTTTCAAAATTGTTTCCGAGCGATTTTTATACAAATAGAAAATCAAATAAGAAAATCCAAATGTAAAAATAAGTTGAGTCAAAGAGTTCTTTAAAACTCTAAAGCAAAAATGAATGACCGACAATGTATATTCACTCGCAGTTTCATTAAATATGAATTGAATTATAGCTTCCAATTTATGATTTATATAATGAGTGCCAGGAACTAAATCATAATAAGGGAAATTAATCAAACCATGAACTAAAGATACAGTAATACTGAAACCTAAAAGAGCTATATATACTAATTCTTTCCAATATAAATGATATTGACGTAGACTATGTCTTTTTAGCCATACACTATATACTAAACAAATAAATAGTGTATAAAATGATGCTTTTGCTGAAAACTCACCACCTAAAAACCCTATTCGTAAAGACATGGGGATTACAGGAAATATTACAAATATAAAACTTAATCCTATTAAACTATCAATATATTTATTACTAAACATATACTCTCATCCTACTACTCTCATCTTACTACTCTCATCTTATGATTTTAATTTGATTAACTTGGAATTACCAAAAACCCAAGAAGTTAATGTATATCTATCAAAAAACTTAACAATAAAAATAGGCACTATTGTACTAATCATACAAGATAAAATTAAACACACCATAATATTGTCAATAGACAGATGCTTAAATATAGTTCTTAATGGTCCAGAAAAATATAAATGTAAAATATAGATTCCCAAAGAGTAACGACCACAAATATTCCAAATAGTAACCCATTTTATATTCTTAAACTTAAAAAATAGAATAGATAAAAAAACAGAACCTGATATAGCACATATAAACTTTAAAATATTATGCACTTCTATATAAGGAAATGTAATGACTGCCATAACAATACTAATCAAACCAATACCATTCAACTTATTACAAATAATGGTCCTGAGTTGATCTTGATACATACATAATACTGATCCTAATGTAAAATATACGCCTCCATAAATAATAAGATTAATAATTTTCAATAATCCATGAATGGGTGGCATAAAAAAATATAAACATAAAAATATGATAAAGACTATTGTAGGCTTGATTATAGATTCAAATATAGGAACAACTATAAAAAGCCAAATCAATACATATAAAAACCATAAATAAGAAAGGGGGGCTATATAAATATGTATTAAATCTGCTAAATTAAAGTAATCATTTGTTTGAACATTTGCATATAATGTCGCATAATATTTAGAAAGCCAAAATACAATCGAAAATAGTAAATACATAGGTACCATATTAAGAAACTTATTAGAAATTTTTTGTAGAAGACCTATTTTTTTATTTGCCCATGTAAGCTTATATAAAAAACCACTAATTATAAAAAATAATGGCATATGAAAACTATAAATTACTTCATGTGCAAACTGTAGGCCCCATTGATATCCCATAAAAGTTTCTGCACGAATATAGCCAAAAATTACATGGCCAACCACTACTAAAAATATAGCAAAACCCTTTAGTGAATCTAGCCACTCAATTCTCATTTCTGAAACTCCTTATTACATAGTGCCAAGGCACTAGCAATAACCTTATCCATATCGTAATATTTATATTCCCCTAAA
>ERZ773037.1043-NODE-1043-length-14644-cov-7.623758_pt1 | contig 14644 bp, 5 predicted proteins | sample MGYA00511466_ERZ773037 | MGnify/ENA primary metagenome ERZ773037 (study PRJEB29015, sample SAMEA2738146) | human oral metagenome | biome: human oral; feature: human-associated habitat; material: saliva | place: China | collected 2202 ... | reverse complement strand
AGGAAGAGCCTGTTCAAGTTCAATAAAGTCAATGCCATAGGCATAACCTTCACTCCCCGTTCGAATGACACTGACCGTGTCTCCCGGGTTTACTTGGCGATTGAGCAGAGCGTGGACCTCATCAAATTGGAAGCGCGCATGTATTGGCCCTTGGCCTGCCAACTTGTCTTTCTCTTCGTCAAAGACCTTGCTCTTTTGAACATACTGATACGCAGTTTCTGACGAGAGATTAAAAGTCGCGGCCTTTTCTCCGTTAACGCGAATATCAACGCTTCCAGCCTTGTGATCAGGAAGAGTGAATCGAAGATCAATTGCATTCCCAGGAACTTCAGCAGTGAAGCTCACGGAAGATCCCTCGCCTTCGAGTTCAACATAGGACTGTTCCCCGGCTTCAATCGCCGTCGAGTCGAGCATTTTGTCAACAGTCAGTCTCTCGTCGAGCGAGATGACGTGTGCGCGGTCAAGTCGGCCACGCTCGGCCTCGTAGCGCGTGTAAGGAAAAGAAGCACCATAGGTTGTGTCGACATCGGCAGCGACGGCGGTATGGGTGGTGCTCAGGGAGGGAAGGAGCGCGATTGCTGCAGCGGCGCCGACGCTTCCCACGAGGTATCTGCGTTTCATAGCGGAGGATCTTCCTTGTGAGTACGTGAGATAGGCCAGACCCACATTGTTTTCGCTGATCGGAAGGGAGTGGCCTATTGCTCCTCAACACTAAAAACTCAAGGTGTGAACATAAATAAAAGATTCTTTAACGAAGCTATTCATCAGCTACAAGATTTCTGCGACTATTCTTGTAGCTTTCTTATACATTTTGATGCGCATAATTTAGCAGATTTACGCGCAAAGTGATGCGCATCGATGCGTATCAAATCTTTGCTTCAGGTTGCTCAGAAAGCAGGCTTCTCGAAGTCTTGGAAGCGAATATTCGCGACCTTATTTTGCTGAATGTATTACTTTCAACCTCATCTGAGAAAAATGACCTAAAGATAAGCGTTTGCTTTAGAGCTGCACTCGACGAGGAGCAAAAACTCCTCTGCAAAAGAGGCTAACGAAACTCATCGAGAGATTTGCAAAGAAGCGCCTCACAAACGGATAAAACTGTGAAGTAGCGACAGAAACCCCGGGCCAGCAACGTGTTCTGGAATTATTATGAAACTCCGGGTCCACGTGTCAATTTTATCTCCACCCGAGATCACTTTCTGCTAGGGCAGCTCGTCTACTTGGGCTTTACGCTGAGCTTCGCACTCAGCATGTCGGACGAGGTAGGAAGAGATACTGCCAGCCTCTGTTCATCCACTCGAATGTGACCAGGAATACCACCGCAACATCGTCGATGACCGTCGAGCTCCCATATCTCGCCAAGCGAGGAAAAGCCATGTCTACATCATATTGCTGCATACTGCTTCAGCTAGGGCAATATCAGCCCGGAGGGTTGGCGCTAGCGTTGTTTAGCTATCCCGAGATTATGAATACAACGCTCGCGGGACCAAAGTAGTTTCGCAGCTTATCATGTGACTCTCAAACTAGATCCGCTCCGATTTCTCTATGGCGTCGTTGATACCGTAGACGCCGAGTTCAAGGAGTTGATCCAAAACGTCGAGTAGTGCCGCCCGATGAGTAGGACTCTGGCACTGCGCTAGCCCACGTACTACCAGTTTACTGACGTAGCGGGCATGTCCAGTCGCTCCGGTACGAATATCAGCGGCATCATTCCCGAAAACATGAAGGAATCGCTGCGAAGCCTTCAAGATCAAATCATCGATCTTATCCGGCGCATGCTCCAACGTGAATAGCAGTTGGGTCAAGGCATGGACGTAAGACGGCGAGTCGATCAGCGCCGTCAGCAGTTTAACGAACGGTTGCAGAGGATGATTACGGAGAATCGATGCGACCGTAACTACCTCCTTGCGCACTTCATCCGCATCGTCGCTCATCAAGCGGATCAGAGTTTCCACCGCCAACTCGGTGTTTGATGTATAGGCAGTAAGCTCGGCAGTGATTCGCGCTACACCCTTGCGGACATGAAAATCCCCAGACAGAGCTTGCGCCATGAAATCTGGGCGCTCCCATTCTAGTGCCGCGAGCGCAGCAATGGCGCCACCAGCTTCACGGGTCTCTCCGTTCTCCGAAGCCAGCATGCGTCGAATGACCGGATCAATCACCTCGGGATTCACTTTACCGATGTAGAGCATCAGCCTCTGTACACCCTCAGCAGCAAGAAGACAATCATTAGCCTGAATCAGTATTTCAAACGCTTCCAGCACCTCTAGGCGAGCATACCGGAGCGAGGCTGATAGGGTGTGCGCAACGCACGAGCGAACGCTAAGTACCGGATCGTTGGCTAGCTCGTTGAGATATGGTGCTACCAAGGCAGTTCGCTGGCCGTGACTGTCATAAATTAAAAGATCACCGAGCGTTTCTGCCAAACTTCCGCGTGCCGTATTGATACCGTTCATATGCATCTCCGCAGCACTTTGCCCGTCGGTATCATTGCGGATAATCACCGGGGAGTCATCAACCGGGTCTGGAGCATGCAAAGTGCGGTCGAGAATCAGTTGAACCAAGTCAAGTGGTGCCTCTCGGTAATATTTCTTCAGCGCAGTTCCGAGGAACCGATCGTTGTCTGACTGCCCTAGCGATGCAATGTGGCGGACGGCTTCGAACAGCAACGGCCTGGTGCTATCGCCCACCTCAGCATCACCAAAACCTATGAGAAGCGCATCGGTATATGCGGCATTTACCTCTGGGGTTAGCTGAAGAGCCAGTCGCGCGAAGCGCTGCGGGTGACTAACAGTTTCTTCCTTCAGCAACCATGACAGTTCTCTAGCTCCCCCCGTAAAGGTCTCCCAATTCGTTTCGTTAGAGTCATGCTTTGCTATTGCTTTCAGCCACTGCTCATCGGTCATCTTCTGGGCGGCATCGTATGCTATCGGCGAACCAATTACTCCGCCAGTGATGCCAAACGACTTCGAAGGCGCGTCCTCGTTAAACTTTCGTCGATATTCACCGAGACGCCGTCGCCCCGCTGTAGTGAGTCGCGACTCGTCAAGAGCGGACAGGAACTTAAAGGCTGAGTATCCCCAGCTGTGTCGACTCTCGTATCCGTTGTGCAAGTCTCGAAACAAGTGCTCGAGCTGCTGATGAGCCTCATCGGTAACATGTGGCGCAATCGCTCTGACAAGCTCCCGCGCAACCCAATTGACATCAGAAACATAGCCGCAATAAAGACGCCGACCACCTTCAAGCAAAAGGCGCGCTGCCCAGTCGGCGAAATACTCTCCGCCCGCTGACAATCCCCGGTAGAGCAGGAACTGGGAAGCTTCATAGGGGTCAGCTGCCAAATCAGCGAGAATGTTCTGAATTGTATCAGGTGCAGCTTTTGCCAATGTCTCCAGCGACTGAACCGATGCCGCCAGCAAGGAATCATCAAGTTTACTGTCTTCAAAATGATCATCGTCAGGTCGATATATGAAGTGGCGGTCGTATATCGGATGACAGCTGTATTCCTCCATTGCAGTGGCAGCCATGACCTGGCGGAGGTAAGGCACTATAGTCAGTACGAATGCCAGAGGCTCTGCATTGGCAGTGTCCTTTACAAGTTCAGAAGCGCAGTAATCCCGAAGATCGAGCAAAGCAACTTTGCCTTCCTCATTAAGCCTTAGCGATTCTGCGTGATCGATCAAATACGCCTGTAGCAACTCAATCGCCCAAAGCGGCTCATGTTTAGCCAAATCGTTCGTCATCAGCCAGAGTTCATGCTCTGCACCATCGTAAGCGCCTTGCCGGACTCCTTCAAGCACCAGAGTAAACAGCTGTCGGTTGCGAACCGCAACAGTAAAGAGACTGATCCGGCGCAACCAGTTGCAGTAATCCGGTGCGCTCTTACGGCTCTCTAACAGCGCAGCGATTGATTCTGGGTACTCTTCGACAGCGCCGCTCATCATACATAATGCGTGATTCCGCATATCCTCATCTCGGCCGTCGAGCCAAGTGGAAATCTGTCCCTCTTCGTGAAAGCGCGCGAACCATTGTGGGCGCTGCAGCTGCTGCCAGAGGAGGGCCTCGAAACGCGGGCGTGTTTCCGCAATTCGCAATATTAGTTCGGCATCGGCAGAGGTTGGGGCAACAAGACTTGCCAGAACAGCAAGGACAGTCTCCTTGATGTGGAATCGAATGTTATCGGCGGTTAGCACTGCTTCGGACTCGGCGCGGAAACGGTCTGGCTCCCGCTCGTAGAGATGCTGCAGGATCTGGCGCACTTGAGCACGGCGGAACAATGCTTGTTCGTCACGAATCAGGAAGTCGACGAGCGACTCCTCTCGAGAAACCCACAGTCGTGCGAAGGCATAGTCGAAAAATGCCTCGTGAAAGAACGCGATTCGACCACTATCCCGCGCAAGCACGTGTTCTGAGACAAGAACGTTAGCGTCCTCTATAAGATCGCCATCGTCCAACATCTCAACTGGAACAGACAGCACTTGCCGTTCACTCGCGGCGTTAGCAATCCGACTGACCACCTCGTTGAATCTTACGCCTTGACGCCGAGCACATGCCGTTTGCCGCTTACGGTCCCAAAATGCGTCGAAGAGAGATCCCCTTGACTGGAACGTCAACGCGTCAGTCTCAGACGAGATTGTCCCCAGGAGCACGAGGTGCAGCGGCGTCTGCAGAAGGACACGCTGTGATTGACTCAGATGGGTCGGATCGAGCCCCATTCTTACCACAGCCGATTCGACATCCTCCTCAGCCAGTAGGCTGACCTCCACCGTGGTAACATCGGCACGCGATGCCAAAGCGCGGATCCGGTGATCGTTGTCAATGTCGAACTGTCGACATGCTAGGACAACACGCATGCCGTCCATAGACAACGCTTCTCCAATAAGATCCATGACAACGTCGAAACGCTCTGGTAGACGTCCAGAAGCGAGACTCACTGCATCGAGCTGGTCAATAACGAGGTAGGCAGTACGATCGTGGGATGCCATCGCCAGGGCGACTGCGGGGGATGTCTCAATCCCTAGTCGATGTCCCAAGTCGGCAGTCGATGCGAAGTGGTCGAGTCGGTCTAATCGCAGGGCCAAGACCTCAGCTCCGGTGGATTCAAGCAAAGCAACAGCCTGCTCCAAGACAGAACTTTTCCCACCTCCAGCTGTACCTGTTAGGAGCCCGATCTGGCCCGAATTGATCTCTTGGACAAGTTGGTTGGCCTCTGAACGCTCAATCGGCGGTTGCAGAAGCCCACGCTGAACGGAATGACGCCAGCTGTTGGTGATCGCCCGTACTTGTTCGTGCGCGGTCTGATACGCCTCCCACAACCGAGGCTTAATGTCCCGTTCGGCAAGCAAGTCCAACAGTTCTGTTCGAGTCAACCGCTTCCCAAGGTTGTCGAGCAGGACATCGCCAATGGCAAGAGATATTAGGCTACCGTCAGTACCGCTGAAGTTGCACTCGGCAAGCATACTGTTTGTGCGGATAAGATTGCATTCGTCAATAACCGAAAACCACATTCCACGAAGCGTGTCCCAGGCTGCCTGCGGACTAGCTAACACCTCCACAGCCGATACCTGATCAAAAACCGCTGATAGATCTCCGGTAAGCCAATGGTTAATAAAGTCCGCTAGATCTTCCGATTTGCGTGCACGGTCCGATAATTCTTGTAGCGGTCGGCAAGGCGTGAGGGAGACAAAGTGGTAATGCCGACCCGCCACCACGTGCCTCGCGGCCACCTCAAAGATCTTCCTGTCGGCCAGCTCCCTGACGGTCCAACCATTACTGTTGCCGTTCTGGCGTTTGACCTGGTGCACCTCAATGAAGTGTCCTGTGTCGTAAGTAAACTCCGAGCCCCGCCCTACCTCAGCATCGTTGTCTTCTACGATCAAAGCACAGCGGTCGTTAAGCACACAGGCGAAGGCATGATGTATAGCCCAGGCAAGCTCGAACTTGTTTCCAAGCTTGTCGCTTTCCCCTCCTGGTCTAGGCGACATGCGAACCCTACTATCACTTTCAGGGTGAAATACCGACGATGCGATTGATCTCAGAATAGTGAAGCAACACCATCCGAGAAGAGCATAAACACAGTTATTTTACAGTACGCACAGCGACTAGATAACCAATACGCTCTGCTGCACGGTTGTGAGAATCTCGGGGATTGCTATCCACTCACAATGACTGCCAGACACTGTTCGAAGACTCACAGTCCTACATAAAACAATTACGCCATTATGACGGAAGCGACGCTAACGAAAGAAAACCATATCCAAATATACGGCCAGAAAGCACCAAGCAGGAAGGAAACAACGATCTGGATAGGTCAGGACACTCTAATCAGCAACTAAGCTTTCTAAAGCTCAAATCTCTCCTCACTCTTTGATCGAAATTCTCTGGGAGATAAAGGAAAATCCCGAACCACCGACAGTGGTCCGGGACTAATTGTGGAGATGGGGGGAATCGAACCCCCGTCCAACAGCCGACCCCGAGGTCTTCTCCGAGCGCAGTCTGCGAGTTATTTCTCAGCCCCTGGCATCATGCAGACCTGCTACCAGATAGGCTCAGTTGATTAAGTGTCGGAGCCGTCCTACCAACACGAACGGCACCCAGTGGCTTCCTAGACGACGCCAGACACCGGACCGGAAGCACCTTCCGGGCTGACGGACTAAAGGTTCACGCGGCAATCAGGCGGCGAGAACGTAGTCGGTGCGATTCTGTTCGGCACCTATTTGTTTGCACACATCGTTAACGAGTAGAGCATGCCTCCTCGGCTCGCTTCCCCTCGATCGACGACCGCTGTCGAAACCGATCATCCCCTATTGAGTTCTTCACTCACCAGCGCCCAGCCACCACAGCGGCACAGACACCGGACTTGAAATCATACGTCCCCGCAGCAGACCTGGCAAGAGATCCCCCGAGGCCTCGCCCGCACTCCCCCGCACGCAGGCAGCTGCGCAGCCTTGGCCTCGGCGAAGAGAAACCCAAGGAGGCACTACATGAGCTTTGTGGATTCCAGCTTCTCAACCAAGAGTCGGTTGTTCTTGATGAGGAAGGGACGAAGACCCAACCCCAGAAGCGCGGCAAATAGGGCAAAGGCACCCAGCAACAGCATTGCGTCAAGATATTCATTACCCGAATACCCCGCGATCGAGGCTCGCAGCGCCGTGATCCCATGCGTCGCGGGAAGATACGGAGAAATTGCCCGGAAGAAACTCGGCAGGATATCCAAGGGGAATGCGCCACCGGAAGCCGAAATCTGGAGTACCAAAAACAGCACGCCCAGTGCCTTTCCCGCGTTCCCGAAAGTCGCAATGAAGGTATAGAGCAGGAATGAGAACACCAAAGCCATGAACCATCCCGCACACATGAACTCCCACGGGTGAGCGTGCTGAACTTTCAGGAAGAACAGCTCACCCAGGCACAAAATCGTCGCCTGGATAAGCGCGATCAGCCCAAAAATGAGGTAGCGTCCAAGGAAACCTTCCCACAGCTTCACCTCGCGGCCCTTGAAATAGAGCGCAGTCGGATGTGTCTCTTCAAGCCCGTCAGCAACGTTCTCGGCAGTGACATCACTGCGTAGAGCAACAATCATCAGCACCGAGCCGACCCACAGCGCCAACGCGGTGTACAAAGGCGCCATCTGCGAGCCAAAGTTCTCCACCGGATACACCGGAATTGTCTCGATCCCCACCGGTGCTGCTAGCGCGATTGCAAGCGCCTGGGGATCCGAACCAATGATCGTTCGAACCTTGGCAAGATTCCCACCGTTGAGTGCGTCAGTGAGCTTCGTGTGGATCGTCGCCAGTTTTTCCGAGGCCTCGCGAAGGTTGGTCCCAACATTGCTGAAGGTGGATTGAAGTTTCGTCAGTCCCTCACGCACTCCCGTTGAGCCGTCACCGACTTGAGCGCTCGCTGCGGAAAGCTGATTGCGAAGCGAAGCCATCGATGAGGTCGCAGAATTCATCGTATGAGAGAGCTGCTCCAGCTGAGGGCGCAGCGTCGATTCGACATCAGACTTGAGGGTCCCGACGGCCGTTTTCGCCTCTTCGATGAGACTCTTCACGTCTTGATGATTCGCGGCTGCCGCTGCCCCGTTCTTTTCCAGGTCATCCGCCGCCGCATTGATCGCGCTTTGAAGTGCATTCAGGCGATCAGCAGAAGCTTGCAGACGATTCAGCACGTCTTGAGAAATGGGAGAACCCGGGAGCTGCGAAAGAGTCTCTTTCACGTGAAGATACTGGGTCGCCTGGTTGCCCACGGCCCCGGCCTGAGAGCGCAAGGTTGCCACGGTCGAAGTTACGGCGCTCCCACCTCGGGAATACACATCATCAATCGACGAAGCCAGGGCATCCAAGGAACTAGCCGACGCACTCACCGCCGAGGAAAGAGCAGAAGCGGCCTGCGAGGCGCCAGAAGAAATTTGCGTAATCGAAGAAGAAGCAGTGTTTCCTGCGTTAGAGAGCGGGTCCTTCGCCTGCGCGGCATGAGTGAGCATCGTCTGCGTGGAATCGACAAGCTGAATGGAGGAGCCAATAAGCCCCGCATAGGCATCGGCGCTCGCCGCCGCATTCGCCAAACGCGTCGAGGTCGTCTCCAGACGCGAATTGAGCGCCTGAATCCCGCGCACATTACTTGGGTCCGAAAGAGAGTCAGAAAGCGATGAGGCAGTATCGACAGCGATCTCAGCCAGGGTCTGAGCAAAAGCCTGGTTGATCTGAGCGGAAACATGCTCCGCTCCCTGCCCCGCGATCTTTGGACTCAAACCGTTCTTCTTCTCGTTGATGTAGTAGGTCAGCGGGGTGCTGTGCGCATCCGAAGAGAAGAAGGTCATCATTTCGCGCGAGAAATCCTGTGGAATCACGACCGCCGCGTAGTACTCACCGGAGCGAGTCTTCTCAACTGCCTGCGCTTCACTATCAACAACCCAGTCGAAATCCTCATTCGCGCGCAGCGCGGCAACAACCTGATCACCAATATTGATCTTCAAGGGCACCAGATCCGACTTGTACCCCGCGTCGCTATTGGCAATTGCAATCCGAAGATTCTTCGTATTCGCGAAAGGATCCCACGAGGCCGCAATGTTGAACCACGCGAAAATCGACGGAAGAACAACCAAACCCAGGACAACGACCATGGAGATGATCGAGCGGTGAGCGCGATGGAGATCAGCCCTGAAAATTCGCCACACGGCTTTCACTTCTCGCTCCCCTCTTCCGTATTTTCCTCATTGCCGAGGCGGTGCTTCCCCAGTTGGGCAGCCGAAGCCTTGACTCCATGGAGCCTGCGACGCAGCAAGGAGCGCACGTCAGAATCATCCATCGAGGTGAGCAACTGCTGACGAGCCAAAGACTCACGAATGTACTCCAGAGCAATGAGGAAAGTAATAATCACAAGAATCCAGACGATCCACAGCCCCAGAAGGAGGGGGACCTCCGCAACGCTCGCAACAGAAAGAACTGCAAGGATCGCAGGAATCACGATTCCCAGAATCAGAGCCCCACGGCGCATCTTCGGATAACGCCGTTCGAAATTGCGCGCACGACGGGTTACCGAACGCGAATACCCATCGTGATCGGCAAGGACTGCGACGATCTGGGATAGACGGTAACGCGAGGAAGGAAGGTGCGTGGCCTCGGCAAGGAACAATCCTGAACGGGACAGGTCGCGACTGACCATCGCATTGAGGTTGACCAAGAAGGGACGAACCAACAGGCCCAAAGCAAAAGCAATAAGGACATGAATCCCCAAGACTGCAAGCGATCTCAGGTAGGCGTCGCCGTAGAAGCCGCCGACGGTCTCGCGCATCGCATTGATGCCATAGGTGAAGGGGAAAAGCGGGTGAAGGAAACGGAAGAAGGAAGGCATCATTTCGATGGGATACAAGCCCGCCGCTCCGGGGATCTGAAGAATCACGATAATGACGCACAGGCCCTTACCGATATGTTGGAAACAGGTCGCCAGCATGTAGATCACGGAAAGGAACACCAAAGAAACAAGGACAGCAGTACCTACAAAGGCAAACTTGGAGACCGTTTGGACACCGATAATCAGATCGCCGATGGAAACAACCAGAGCTTGCCCGATCGCGAATAGAGCCAAGAGCATCCAACGAGACATGTACTTTTGCGCCGAGGTCATGGAACCGACGCCCTCTTCATCGACCTCAAGCTTGAGAATGATCACGAGTGCGAAGGCACCGATCCAAAGGGAAAGGTTTGTGAAGAGCGGTGCCATCGCTGAACCATATGTGGCAACCGGGAAAACAGTCTGGGTTGTAATCGATGTCGGAGCAGCCATGAATTCTGCGATTTTCTCAGGATTGAGATTCATCGAGCCCGCCAATGACTGAATCGCGTTGGAGGAGGAAATCAGCTGGATATCCCCCTTGGCGCTGTCCAGATCAGACTTGAGAGACGTGATATTCGCCGAAGACTGCGCGATCGTTGTCTTCGTTGAATCAAGCAAGGTATCAAGCTGGTCAAGAAGGCCCGAAATCTGCTCGCGTTGCCCTTGAAGAACGCCGATCGCGGAGCGAAGATCCGCTGAAGCAGAGGACATCTGATCCAAGGCGCTGGAAATGACCGGGAGCTGATTCGTCACGCCAGAGCGCGCCTGCGTGGCCGCATCACTCAAGGACTGGCTGGCGGAATTCAGTGAGTTGAGAGCCTGAGTGATCGATGTTGAGGTCGAAGAGAGGTTCCCATTGAGCGCCGATAGATTCGACAATGTCTGCCCGACCTGTGCATTTTGCGTGCTCAAGTCCTGTAGCGCCTGCGAGGCCGTGGGCAGATTCGCTATCCCCAGGCTTTGCAAGTCGCGAAGGATATCAGCGTTGGCTTGGTTAATGGATTGTCCCTCGGTGAGTACTCCACCGATTGTCGTTGTTGCCCCTTGTACTCCGCCGTTGAGGGTTCCACCTGCACTCGATGCTTTAGCTACGGCAGCGGAGGTATGCGCAGAAAGCCCGTCCAGAGAAGTCGACATATTCGCGCTGAACTGCGAGATGCTGGAGCGGGTATCGGAGACAAGTTGATCGGCTTGGGACAAGGCCTCGTTGAGATCGCTTAGCGCTGAGTCGGCGCTCGTCATTGAGCTTCGCGCACCACTGGCCTTATTCTTTGCCGAATCGAGCTTCTCCCCCATTCCGTTAAGGGATTCCTCAGCCTGTCCCAATTGCTCGCTTGCGGTCTTCACTTTCTCGCTGATGTCCGAGCGCCCGTTTTGGAGGACTTCAGAAATAGATTTGCCCATGGAGGTGATCTTCTCTGAGAGAGTCTGCGCAACAGTTGAGACAAAAGCCGAGTTGATCTGTTGATCTAAAGAAGATGCTCCTGCTCCTGTGATTTTCGGGGCAACAGCATTGTTCTTCTCATTGACGTAGTACTGGACATCGGGCTTGGTATAGGTGCCGTCAACAATGCCCGTGAGACGCGTGGAGAAATCGGAAGGAATGATGAAAGCGGCATAGGATTCCCCGCGTTCAACTTCTTTCTTTGCCTGCTCTGCTGAGACGAAATGCCATCCGAGTTGATCGTTCTCGCGTAGCTTCGACTCCAGCATTGTGCCCACGTTGACAAAACCGATCGCGTCTTTCGTCGCACCCTGATCTTCATTGGCAACTGCGACGCGAATCTTCCCTGTATTCGAATAGGGATCCCAAAAACCGACGATGTTAAACCAGGCATACAGTGCCGGTACGAAGAGAAGACCGATGATGACAATCCAAGCGGCGGGCACGGTCACCATACGCCGAATATCCCGCTTGAGTGATCGCACAACGGGCCTCATAAACGCTCCTCAAACAAAACAGGCTGTGCACCTTCCACATGGAGGGTACACAGCACTTCCTCGTGAACACGCCACCGATCAGCGACGTGCTTGTTTGACATAGCGACGCATCGCGCGCTCTGCCTCACGCTGGTCCTGTTTTTCGCGCAGGGCCTGACGTTTATCCCACTCTTGTTTACCGCGAGCAAGGGCGATCTCTACCTTTGCGCGGCCGCCAATGAAGTACAGCTCAAGGGGAACAATGGTGTAACCCTTGACAGAAGACTTATCGGCCAGAGTGGAAATCTCGCTGCTATGCAGTAAAAGCTTCCTCTTTCGCGTGGGAGCATGGTTTGTCCACGACCCTTGGGCATACATGGGGATATTCGCCCCATACAGCCAGGCCTCGCCGTTCTTAATCTCTACCCACGCATCAACAAGCGACGCGCGCCCCATACGCAGGGCTTTCACTTCGGTACCCGAAAGCACCATGCCAGCCTCCCACGTATCTTCGATGAGATAGTCGTGGCGAGCCTTCTTGTTGCGCGCAATTGTCTTCTTCGCGTCCGAGGCAGCCTTACGCCTCTCGGATTCGGTAGGCTTTGGCTTTTTCCATTCCTTCGGCATAAGCACCCCCTCAATGAGAAATTACAGAAGAACTATTGTCCTACAAGTAATCAAGAGGTTCAACATCAGCGCCATTGCGCATGACAGACAGGTGCAAGTGGCAGCCAGTGGCATAGCCGGTCGCTCCGACCCACCCCAAGACAGTGTCGCGTCCAACCTGCTGGCCCACGTGAACATTCGTTGACTGCATGTGGACATAGGCGGTCGACATCGAGGCGCCATTCATCATGCCGTGGTTCACGTAGACGACGTTTCCGCCAGCGGTCTCAACGGTTACAGCGGTAACAACACCTTCAGCAACCGGATAAATTTCAGTACCGCAATTCGCCGCAAAGTCGGTTCCATTGTGATAGCGCGAAATCCCAAGAACGGGGTGGACGCGCCATCCGAAGGGAGAGGTCACGACCAGCGGAACGGGAAGCGGGCTTGAGAAGTTTGATGACGAGGTGTAGCGCCGATTCTGGCGGCGGTTTTCTTCGTCAATTGCAGCGAGCTTCGAAGTTGCATCTTGGTATTCGCGCTGCCACTGGCCAAGTTGTTCTTCAGCCTGAGCCTTCTGCGCATCCCACTGGGCACGCTTTTCTTCCGAGGTCCTCTTCAGTTCGTCGAGCTCGTGAAGCTTCGTTTCCGCGGTGTTCTTTGCGCTTTCTGCTTCTTCCGAGGCCTTGCGTGCTTTTTCCTCAAGCGCAGAGATACGCGTGGTGACCGCGCTTTGTCGACTTTGCTGATTGCGAGTAGAAGCCTGGACGCCTTGCGCTTGACTCAAGGCACTGTCTTGGGCACGAGTAAGAGCATCGGCCGCGGCAGCGCGATCCGCAATTTCTTCGGTCCCAGATGAGGACAAAGCGATGAGCAAGGGGGAACTGGTTCCCCCCGACTGGTACATTTCACGCGCAAGCGAGCCGACCGCTTTTTCTGCAGCTTCCTGTTGCTTGCGAGCCTTTGTCATTTCTTCACTCAGGCGGTTCGCTTCCGCTTGAGCGGCATCCAATTGCGCCTGGGCGACATCATGCTCCCGTTTTGCCCCCTCATATCGCTCATTCGCCGTATCAAGTTCGGCCTGAGCGACGGGGATTTGCGCGTTCGCGGTTTCAAGATCCACATAGACCTGAGCAAGAGAAGAATCCAAGCCCTCAAGGTTGTTGCGCAGTTCTTGAACGTGTTGCGCGGACTGGCGCTGCGCCTCGGCCACGCGATCACGGTCCTCATCAGCCAAGGCCGGAGGCGCAAAGCTGATGGGGGCAAGAACGATGAGCAGTGCCGCAGCACTGGTCATTCGTTTGGACAGGCCGTGAAAACGTGGGAGCTTCATAGGATCAGATCTTTGTGTACTTCGCTAAGGAGAAAGCAGAGGCGGAAAGCGCCAGGAGGACGGCCGCGATAATGAGGATCGGAGACATGATCCAGACCTCACGCATACCAATAAAATTCGTCCAGCGGAAGGCCTGAGCAAGCCACTGGTTAACCAGAACATGCACGCCGACAAAGAGCGTTCCAACAGCGAGGAGCGCACCCACCACGGCGGCAATCGCTCCCTCAATCATGAAGGGAGCCTGGATGAACAAGTTCGACGCCCCAACCAAACGCATGATGGATGTTTCACGTTCACGACTCATCGCGGACAGACGAATAGTGGTCGTAATGAGCAAGACCGCGGCGATGATCATGACGCCCGCCAAACCCAGCGACAGGCCTCGGGCCTTGCCAAGAACCTGGAATAAAGGCTCAACGATCTCACGCTGGTCCTTCACCACGGATACACCGGGAGATCCCGTGAGTTCGTCGCGAATAATGCTGAATTGCTCGGGATTAACCAGCTTAACGCGGAAGGACACTTGCATCATGTCTTCGGTCGTCCACTGTCCCAGCGGAGAGTTCCCGTAAATCTGAATGAAGTTCTTGAAGGCTTCCGCCTTCGATTCTTCGAAAACTTCCTTCACATAGGGAGCAAGCTCAGCGGAAGCAAGCTTGTCGCGAACGGCAGCAATCTGAGCATCGGTCGCTTCTTGGTTATTGCAGCTCGGCGTCTGATCGTTGGTCGCGCACATGTAGACCGACACTTCGATCTTGTCGTACCACTGGCTCTTCATACGCGAAACCTGCATCTGAGAAAGCCCAGCAATACCAACGAAAAGAAGGGAGACGAAGGTCACGATGACAACGGCAACGGACATCGCACGGTTGCGCGACAGGCCCTTGCCAACCTCGGAAAGAATAAAACGTAACTTCATTACTTCACCGCCCCATACACGCCGCTGTTCTG
>ERZ773037.1042-NODE-1042-length-14644-cov-29.547330_pt1 | contig 14644 bp, 13 predicted proteins | sample MGYA00511466_ERZ773037 | MGnify/ENA primary metagenome ERZ773037 (study PRJEB29015, sample SAMEA2738146) | human oral metagenome | biome: human oral; feature: human-associated habitat; material: saliva | place: China | collected 2202 ... | reverse complement strand
GCTGGAATGACAAGTTTGTCGCCGAGGCAATTGCGCCAGTCTTAAATAAAGTCGGAGCTTTCACCGCCAATCCAATCATCCGCAACATCATCGGGCAGCCGAAATCCACGTTCAATATTCGCCAGATTATGGATGAAGGAAAGATTCTAATTGTCAATCTGTCCAAAGGTCTTATCGGTGAAGATAATGCCGCCATCCTCGGTTCATTTTTGGTCACAAAAATCCAGCTTGCTGCCATGTCTCGAAGCGACATTCCTGACGTCCGTGACCGCCGTCCATTCTATCTTTACGTCGACGAGTTCCAGAACTTCGCCACCGATTCATTTGCAACTATTCTATCCGAGGCTCGAAAATATGGCCTTAACTTGACCGTTGCTAACCAGTACATTTCCCAGATGAGCGACACGGTTCGCGACGCGGTTTTCGGCAACGTCGGTACCATGATTTCCTTCCGAGTTTCCGCCGACGATGCACCGATTCTTGCCAAACAATTCGAGCCGAACTTCGAGGCAATCGATCTACTTCAAATGCACAATCGTAATTTTGTTGTCAATATGGTTATTGGCGGCGAAAAAACTCCTGCGTTTTCTGCTCGCACATTGGAACTTCCGCCAAGCCAAGCCGACAACACACCGCACATTATTGAACACTCGCGTCGCATGTATTCGCGAAACAGGGAAGATGTTGAGAGGGAAATTGATGCCGCAATAAAACCTGTCCGCAACCAAAAAAAGCAACCAGCCAAAACTCAACCGCAGCCTGCAAACAACGCTCCAGCGGTCAATAGCCAACCGGAAAAGCAGCAACCCGCAGCAAACGATGGCGAAGTTGTTTTGCAAATTCGCGGCAATGATAATGCACCCGCAAAAACCGCAATTAGCACAGTTACACCGCTAGATCCAGCAACGCCAAAAAGACGACGTCGACGTCGAAAAAAGAGCACTACCACCGCCTAAAAACTATTCGTATCGCCACTGACGCATATCGGAATTGTAAACATCGGTGATTCGCGGAGAAACCAACGTAGAAGTCGGTCCAGATGGCACCGATATGGCGTTTTGTTTAGTCAGAAAGGTGAGCAATTTTTGGTTTTGATATCGCAGGTTTTTCGGCAACGGTTGACTAGTCACAACCTCGGCTTGCGGCGCAGACATCACAAAACCCCACTCGCCAAATGACGGCACATTAACCGAAAATGCCGTCACATATCGCTCTGGATGAGATGATTTGACGGTGTTTGCCACCATATAAAAAGCATGTGGAGAGAAAAATGAAGACGTCGCTTGCGTCACCATAACGCCACGCTCCGTTAAAATATTGCCGATTTGACGATATAATTGCTCGGAATACAACTTGGCTAATTTTTCATTCGACGGATCCACCAGATCAATCAACACAACATCATATTTATCCTTGGTAGAAAAGGCGAATTGGAAAGCGTCTTGATTGACAATGGAAACGCGCGGATCATGCAGAGAGCGTTGATTTATATCAGTGAGAAGATGATTAGTTTTCGCCAGATTAGTCATCACCTCATCGATATCGACCAACGTAATATGCTCAACGCTGGGATATTTCAAAACGTCCCGAGCCAGCAAACCATCGCCGCCGCCCATAATCAGCACGCGCTTCGGACTGGCGACCGAAGATAGAGCGGAAGCGGACAGCGTTTCGTGATAACGTGCTTCATCAAGGCTAGAAAACTGCAGATTGCGATTCAAAAATAACCTGGTGTCATTTTTATATCTCGTCAGGACAATTTTCTGATACGGCGTCTGTTGCTGCCACATCACCGGATCTTTATACGTTCGCTTGTCGATTCCGTGCTCAATTTCCGTCGCATAAATAAAGAACCCCAAAAGCAACATTGTTGCAATAACGCTAATTGTCATCACAATTTTCGAAGCCTTCATTTGCTTAAGAATCAGAACCGCAACGCCAATATTCAGTGCCGCCACCAGATACGCACTACGCATTAAGCCGAGATACGGAAGCATAACGAGCGGGAATAATAGCGACGCAATTAACGCCCCAAAATAATCGAGCGCTAAAATCTTACTAAATAATTTCACCGAAGACTTGCGCCCGAATTCCTGAAACATCTTCATTAAGAGCGGAATTTCCAGCCCGATACAAATACCAATTGCCAAACTTATGACGGCAAAAATTAGCCAATGCGAACGCGTAAAAACGAATCCCAAATACATCAGCATCACCGAATTTCCACCAATTAGCCCCAGAATAATTTCGTTCGTTGCGAAGCTGGTCGCTGGATGAAGCTTGATGTAATTAACCAGCAGCGAGCCAATTCCCATACCGAACAGCGTCACGCCAGTTGCCAAACTAAAGCTCAAAATCGAATCGCCCACCAGATATGACGCAGCCGCACCTAAAATCAGCTCGTAAATAATTCCGCCAATTGCTACCAAAATTGCCGCCGCAAATAGAGCAACTTGCTCCCGTTTTTTCGTACTTGATCGTGACATTATAACTCCTTTTATTTGCCAAGCCCACCACTACTGCCGCCATAAACACTGCGCGATCCGCCGTGACCTCCGCCATTACTATTGTCGGAATTGTTGTCAAAGATGAATGCAAACAAAATAATAGCGATAAATATGACAATAAATATAATCGTCGTCCAGTCAATAGGTTTAATAGTTCTGCCGAACATTTCCTTCTGCTCTTTGTCGCTTAATTGAATCTTACGGTAGGCATCATATTCGCGATTATTATACTTCTCAATCGTAATCAACTGACGGTTTTTCGGCGCGCCAGTATCTCTCAAAGTAGCATACGCCATCAGTTCTTTCGGGAAAACTTGATACGTGTTTTTGCCCTTGATGTTCATAATTTCACCAATTCCAACCTCGTCAACCACCACAACGTGGTCCTTGCCGTCCTGCTCGGAAACGGTGAATGATTGACCCTTTTTCAATTGCGCTGGATCAATTGCCTGAGTAAAACGAATCGGCTCATACAGAGAAACGGTTTGATCACTGTGATCATATTCCACCCAGCTATCATAATCAGCCAGCCCGGTAATCTCCCACTCTTCCCAGTAGTAAAATCGCTTGTCTTTCTTATCCCATTCGCGAAAAAGCAAACAGCCAACAACTCGCAAATTCGTCTTCTTGCCGGTCAAAATCTGATTAATTTTAAGTCGCGCTTTGGTTCGTTTCATATTACAATATTATCTCTTTCATAATTATGTTTTCTGCGTCCAGCAACCGCGCAACCAGCTCTTTTATTTGTTGCAATTTATCATCATCCAACATTTTACAAGTTGTCATCGCTATATACGCCACGCCGCTTTCCGGCCACGTATGAATCGCTATGTGCGACTCCGACAAAAGCAGGGCAGCGCTGATTCCTTGCGGAGAAAATTGATGTGTTACCGATTCCAAAGAATGCAAGCCCGCAGATTCCGTAACATTTCTTAACATTTTCTGCAGCTCATCCGCATCATTAAGCAAGGCAGAATCAACTTCGCTCACTTTTATGGTTATAGATTGGACCGCGGACGCATGCATATTATAGTAATTATATCACCTCTAGGGTGTCAGGAGTAAAGGTGAAACGCGGCTCTTGGAGAATATCAGCATTTAGATTGTTGGGGAATTATAACCAAATAATACAGAAAAAATCCCCGAATCCCATTACCGGGATTTAAGTGGGGATTCTTCTGGAAACATCCCCTCAGAGGATGAACCTCTTAAAGGGAGGGGATATTGATAACTCCACTATAGCAAACAATCCTCAAGATATCAATGATCGATAGCCTGTAAATTTCTTAGAAGACAGGTAATAGGGCGAGATACTCTCTATGAGGGCAACATAAGAAAAGCCCCTGTGTCGCCAGGGGAACTTATCGAACCTGGTTATAACACAGAGGCTTCTGGTCGCAATATAGCACGAGAAGCCCAAAATATCAACGATGAGAATGATCACGCCACAATAAGAAAATCCCCCATGGAGCCAGCAGGGATGAACCCGTCAACTGAGTTACACCATCTAGGGGATTCTCATGTGGATAGTGTAACAAATAATACAACAGGACTCAATACTCTTTATGAAGGTAACGTGCGAAGCCAAAAAAGCCGCCCAGGCGACCTTAATGGTGCGCCCCGTGGACAAGTCGAACGGGGACTGGGCGACTTTTCTAATGAAAATATAGCACGAGAAGTTCAGAATGTCAATGAGGTAGATAAATTAGGCAATGTGTTAGCTTATGATATTTCAGGCATAAGAAAATCGACTGGGCGCGGACTCGATGGTTCCGCTATTAGCGCAGATGCGCTTGACCAGTCGATTGACAACTCTAGTATACCAAACAATCCTCAAGATGTCAATAGTGATAAATTCCAGCACCCTCTTCAAGAAACTATTAACGAAATGGAAGCCAATCCTAAGCCTAGAATGACTAGGGAATTAAGAGAGGCTATAGACGAGTTTATATATGAGAATATAGACCACAACCTATTCAACAACAACGCTATCGTGTTGGAGCTATCTGTCGTGATGGTTGGCAATCACACGCCACTGGAAGAGGAGCTTGCTCACACCACGGTGGAGTAAGTGAGTGGCTGTATGAATAAGAGTACAAAGAATAAGGTCATCGATTTTCTTTCTGGTATATTAGTGATAGGAATATCAATACTTGTAGCGTATGCGGCGTATACATGTAGCAGCTATTACCTTGGCAATTCTAACAAGACAGAATCGAATCATACTCAACACAAAAGCAGTAATTCTTCAGGTATTACCAGACCAAGTAGTAGGTATAATCCTATTGATGAAGATGAACCTGATGAAGATGATGTATATTACGAAAATTGCACTGAAGCTCGCGAAAACGGAGCTCAGTCAATCCGTGAGGGTGAACCTGGTTATCGTGAAGAACTAGACAGGGACGGTGACGGCATAGCTTGTGAACCATGGCATGGTAGGTAGTTGACAAACTACCTCTGTTATGCTACAATGCAAGCATGAAAAAAGCCGTAATCATCACTGCTGTTTTACTGCTCATAGCAGGCGCTGGTGGTAGCTTATGGCTTAAAAGACGCTTAGATAATCAAGTAGCATTAGCGGCAACTCAAGAACAGCAAGAAGAGCAGCCGAAACCACACAAACCAGCATTCGATAAATACGATAATGGTCCTGCCGATCCTCAAGAAATACTGGAACTAGTAAATCAGGAGCGGACAAGAATTGGTGTAGCGCCACTGGTCATGGACGAGAACGTACAGAAATCAGCACAACTCAAGGCAGATGACATGGAAGCTAAAGGCTACAGGCAACATAATATACCTGGATTAGGTGATATGTACACGCAAGAAATGTATTATCTGATATACCAGCAGGCTAAATGTACTATGAGCGGCGAAAATTGGACTGCGGGAGCAAACATTAGTAGTCGTGGCGCCTTTAACTGGTGGATGAATTCAGAGTCTCACCGTAAAGCAATACAAGATCCTAAGTATACAAAAATTGGAATAGGCGTAGGTCCAAAAAGTCAAGTAGCCGTCCAACACTTCTGTGGATTTAACTAATAACTAGCATATAGCGCAAACCCCAAATCTCCTTATTAATAAGGAGATTTTTCTTATGCAAGGAAATGAATCATATCGTCAATACCTTCAGTACCACGCAAATAACCACCCGTCAGCAACCAAACGAGCAGAAGCTCAAGCCCTACTAAATGTCACTGGAGATGACGGCGGACTTAACGGCTACTTCCTAATGGGTAATGGCACTAATAATAAAGGTCAAACTGTCGGAGAGCAAAAGTCTAATGGCTACACTGCATCATCCCTTAACCGTTCAGTCAATCCATGGTGGATGAATTCATATGCTAGTTGGCAGAATACGACCAAAATAATACTTGCGCAATAACATTGATTGGGGTACACTGTAGCTACAGTCCCTTAAGTAAGGATTGTATCAATATCTAAGTTGTTTTAGGTTTCTATAATAATTTAGTAGAAATACTAAAGCAAAGCTCTAATCCGCTCACTTGTTGGGCGGATTATCTTTTTTATGTGTGAAGTATTTACGCTTTCAAATATTCTATTTTGGTTGTATAATTGCATTAAATTATCTCACAAAAAGGACCATCATGACTCAAAAATATTCATATTCACCAAAAAAATATTCACTAGGCCTAGACATCGGGACATCCTCAATCGGCTGGGCGGTATTAGACTTAGATAAAGAGCGCATCCATGATTTAGGGGTGCGCATTTTTGAAAAACCAGAACATCCGAAAAGCGGAGATTCGCTTGCCAAACCTCGCCGCGATGCACGGTCAGCTCGCCGTCGCTTAAGACGACGACGTCAACGTTTGAATAACTTGAAGCAATTCTTTATTGACCAAAATATTCTCACCAGAGATCGAATCGAAGAAGTATTAAGTGATAAATCCGAATTTAACAAATTAGACGTATATGCTCTCCGCTCAAAAGCGCTCACCGAAGAATTATCTCCAGAAGAGCTGCTCAAGGTCATGTACCAAATCGCCAAACGACGTGGATTTAAGTCGAATCGTAAAGTCGAGGAAGAGTCGGAAAAAGAAGGCGGTCGCGTATCAAAAGCCTTGAAAACTAATGAAAAGTTCCTCGCCGAGAATGGATACAAAACCGTCGGCGAAGCTCTGAGTCGCGATGAAAACTTTGCATCACACAAACGCAATAAGCGCGATGATTACACTAATAGTTTTTCTCGCAGTGATTTTTTGCACGAATTAGAAAAGATTATTGAGGTCCAGAAAAGATATGCCTTAAAAAACGTTTCCGATACAGCGATCAATGAAATGCTTTACGGTTTGGACGATGACAAAAATGTCGTAAACGTATCAGCAATTATGTACCAGCGCCCATTTATGACTAAAGAGTTGATTGAAAAAATGGTCGGGAACTGTACTTTTGAGGAAAATGAAAAACGAGCACCAAGAGCTAGCTACAGCTTCGAAATTTTTCGCTTGGCAAGCGACTTATCACATCTAGTATTCATACCTCGTGACGCCAGCAAGCGCCAGGCAAAGCGAGAAAATCTAGAGATAAGGTTATCTTCAGAGCAGATAAATAAAGTTATCGAAGCCGCCAAAAATCAAAAAAGCCTAACATATAAAAAAGTGCGTAGCATTGCGGGAATTAGCGAAGATTACGTTCCAAAATATACACACGGAAAGAAAAAGGACGGCGATGAATTCGGAGAGGGAAATGCATTCGGCGGCTTAAAAGCCTACTATGATATTAAAACAGCACTGAAAAATCTACCAGAAGATTGGGCGAAAATTGACAACGAATCAACGATCAATCAAATCGCTTATATTCTCACTACACAAAAATCTGACGAAGGAATTAAAGCCGAATTAAATGCATTGCCAATTTCTGATGACGCTAAAAACGCAATTATCAAAATTAAAGCTACTAATTTTGGGTCATTCTGCCATCTGTCAATAAAAGCTTTGCAAAAAATCACACCGCATATTCTTAATGGTATGACTTATGATAAAGCCTGTGAAGCCGCTGGTTATGACTTCAAGAAACAATCAGCTAGCCTAGAGCAAATCACCAATCCCGTCGTAAAACGTGCCATATCACAAACGCTGAAGGTCGTTCGCGCCATTGAACGCAAATACGGTAAACCCTACTTTATTAAGGCTGAAACTGCTCGCGACTTGGCAAAAAACTTCAAAGAACGCAACGCAATTAAAAAAGAAAATGAAGAGAATCAAGGATATAACGAAGACATTAAATCTATAATCGCTGACGGATATGAAGCATCGCCAAAAACCAAGGGCGGCAAGCAACTTCTCAGCCACCTAAAAGAACTTAGCGTACCGCTGAATAAAAACGCCGATTTTAACGGTCAGCAAATTATTAAAGTTAAGCTCTATCGCGAACAAAACGGTATTTGCCCATATTCTGGAAAACCAATCGATTTCGACACGATGCTACAAGACGACAATGCATATCAGATAGACCACATCGTACCATTTTCACGCTCCAATAATGACGGGATAACTAATAAAGTACTAGTACTGACAGAAGAAAACCAGAGAAAGAGCAATAAAACTCCATTTGAATATTTTGGCGCAGACGAAAACCGTTGGAAGGAGTTCGTCGCCAGAGTAGAGTCGATATATAAGACACGCGATATTAAAACGGACGATAAGGCCACAAATGCCATCAATTACAAATATAACGGCTACGCAATGAAGAAGAAGCAAAATCTGCTTCTGCAGGATTATAAGAACGACAGCTGGAATGTGCGTGCTTTAAACGATACTAGATACATCACACGATTTATTCAGAATTATTTACGCCAAAATGTCGATTTTGCAGAAGGTGAAGAAAAACAGCGCGTAATCGCGCCAAATGGAACAACGACAGCATATCTGCGCAAGCGTTGGGGTCTGGCTAAAGATCGTAGCGAAGACGTTCTACATCACGCCAAGGATGCGGCGGTTGTGGCAGCAATTAGCCCAAAGATTGTCTATCAAGCAAATCTCTTTTCGAAAGAGCAGGAGATGAAACTGTATTTGAATAACGCTAAAACAATTGATGAAAAACGACAAATTTTATTACAATTTACCGACGAGAACACTGGCGAGATTACTGATGAAGCGGCATTTACCCAGACACAAAAAGACCTCGCACAAGCCGAATATTTCAAGCTGCGTAGTGATGAAGAGACCAAAAATCGCTTTCCAGGCCCATGGACAGATTTTAGTAAAGAAATAAGGAAACGCAGCCTCAACGCTGATATCGCCACGCTACAAAATGAACTACGCGGACTTGATAACTACGACGAAGAGTTTCGATTGAGCGTAAAACCAATTTTCGTTTCACGTATGCCACGCCGTAAAGCGACTGGTTCGGCACATAAAGAAACAATTCGCTCACCAAAAGTTAAAGACGGTGACCAGAGAACCGTACGAATGCCGCTCAAAAAAGTTAAACGCAAGGATGTCGAAAATTCCACACTTAAAGAGTCGGACAAGTGGCTATACAAAAAATTACTTGAAAGACTGGACGCTTGCGACGATAACCCTGAAAAAGCGTTCGCCGAACCCATATATAAAAACGACAAGAAGACTGATAAAAACGGCAATAAGTTGTCTCCAGTCTCAACTATCAAAGTATATTCGACACAACCAAGCGGATTTTATATCAACGACGATAAGGCATTTGTTAACAACGGATCTATGGTGCGACTTGACGTGTACCAAAAGCCGAACAAGAAAGGAAAGATTGAACACTTCTTCGTGCCAGTTTACGCCCACCAAGTTGGGAAAAATAAGCCTGCACCAACAAAAATATTGCCAGCGCCAAAAGGATTTACCGACGTAGACGAGACATTCACTAAAGTTTGCTCATTGTATCCAAATGATTATGTAAGGTGTTATTTCGGTAATAATATCGAGGAGGGTTACTACACAGCCTATGACATTGATAGTGGGCGAATAACCGTCATAAACGCCAGCTCTTCAAATAAAGAAGGAATAAACCGCCGTCGCATCTCTCCCCGCTCCGCAAATCTTATTGAGCGTTACGATATCTCCATACTAGGCGATAACTATAGGTGGCTATAAATGGCCTGGCGCGTCGTAGCTATCGAAAATCCTGCGCGGCTTAGCGTGCGTGATAATCAATTAGTAATTACACAGGAGATAGAATCGACTCTTCCAATTGAAGATATTGACGCCTTAATTTTAGACAATTACGGATCAACTATCACAACAAATTTGCTGACAGCATTAGCTACAAAAGGAACAACCACTGTAATATGCGACGAAAAGCATTTGCCCGCCAGTGTACTTTTGCCATATTCACAGCATTCACGTCAAGCTAAAGTTTCGCGTCAACAATTGTCCATGAGCCAACCCTTAAAAAAGCAACTATGGCAACAAATTATTATCAGTAAAATCACAAATCAAGCAGACGTCTTGCGGGTTCGCGGGCTAGACGATTCCACTTTGCGGTCTTTGGCTAACGATGTTAAATCGGGCGACACCAGCAATCGCGAGTCAATTGCCGCCAGAATCTATTTTGATCAAATACTGGGCGACGCTACACGCCGCAAGCCGATCTGGCACAATGCCGCGCTCAATTATGGTTACGCGATGGTGCGAAGTCACATTGCCAGGCATATTGCTGCCCGCGGACTAGTTGCCTCGCAGGGACTATTTCATCACAATGAGCTCAACAGCTTCAATCTAGCCGACGACTTAATCGAGCCTTATCGTGCTGTCGTTGATATGTACATTTTAGAGAATATAGCACCACACCACACTGGAGACCTGGATTCCAGTCTTACCAAACACGATAGACAACTCGCTATTGACATATTAAATTATTATGTTATAATGAACGGTAAGAAGTTTACCGTGAGACATTCGGTTGAGCGAACAGTTGAGAGCTTTATTGAATGTATAGAAACAAAGGAGGCAGATAAGCTTCTTCTACCAAAAATCGTCCTCCAGTAAAAGGGATGTCGTACAAACTTATGAGGGTCGCAGTATTTTTTGATTTGCCGACCAATACCAAAACAGAGCGCAAGGCCGCCACACAGTTCCGTAAATTCTTATTGGACGACGGTTTTGACATGCTCCAGTACAGTATATATACGCGGCTATGTCCAAATCGTGACGTTGCAGAAAAACATATGATGCGAATTAAGAGGCATGCTCCGGACAGCGGTTCAGTGCGATTGCTTTATTTAACAGAGCATCAATTTACACATATGCACGTTATTGTTGGCGAAAAAACCACCCAAGAAAAGTCCGTTCCAGCTGGACAATTAGCATTTTTCTAACCAAAAATCCCCCTCGTAACAGAGGGGGATTTAAGGAAGTATTATATCAATATCTAAATTGTTAGGGAACTATAACTATGGATGGTGTCATTCTTCTCTCCTTAAAATTATATCAATATCTAAATTGTTAGGGAACTATAACGTCGACAAAACTCTATATATGTTAGCTGCGATTATATCAATATCTAAATTGTTAGGGAACTATAACATGAATCGATTGCGCAACATTGCAATATTGATTATATCAATATCTAAATTGTTAGGGAACTATAACTCAGAGTCTAGATACAACGCGTATTTATACATTATATCAATATCTAAATTGTTAGGGAACTATAACCGTCCTCTTAAAATGGGATTCTTCTTCCAGATTATATCAATATCTAAATTGTTAGGGAACTATAACACTACCTGCTCTATTCTCTACAACCAACCCATTATATCAATATCTAAATTGTTAGGGAACTATAACCCTCTGATAATAATTTACTGTACAATTCATATTATATCAATATCTAAATTGTTAGGGAACTATAACATGAAGCGTTCTCTAAATTTAAGTCACTAGATTATATCAATATCTAAATTGTTAGGGAACTATAACAGTCAAAGAGTTTGAATTTGATGGCTATAAATTATATCAATATCTAAATTGTTAGGGAACTATAACATCCCTTCTACCCTTGTTTCTTTAACTGGAATTATATCAATATCTAAATTGTTAGGGAACTATAACCGTTTCGGTCGGTGATGAGTTCAAACTCGCATTATATCAATATCTAAATTGTTAGGGAACTATAACTATTAGGCGTTTTGATCGGTCATTACGTGCATTATATCAATATCTAAATTGTTAGGGAACTATAACGCGGGAACTGTCAAAATATTCAGGATGGGATTATATCAATATCTAAATTGTTAGGGAACTATAACATTAGCTACTTTACCAGTGCGTTCAGCAGTATTATATCAATATCTAAATTGTTAGGGAACTATAACTCTTTTGTAATGTACTTACTGATATAGCTAATTATATCAATATCTAAATTGTTAGGGAACTATAACATTAGCTACTTTACCAGTGCGTTCAGCAGTATTATATCAATATCTAAATTGTTAGGGAACTATAACTCTTTTGTAATGTACTTACTGATATAGCTAATTATATCAATATCTAAATTGTTAGGGAACTATAACCGTTTCGGTCGGTGATGAGTTCAAACTCGCATTATATCAATATCTAAATTGTTAGGGAACTATAACTGGCAAATGGCAATACTTATGATCAGACAGATTATATCAATATCTAAATTGTTAGGGAACTATAACACGCGGAGCGCACACGTTTACAGTCATTATATTATATCAATATCTAAATTGTTAGGGAACTATAACAAAAGGGTGAGTCTGAAAAAACTTCTACTTATTATATCAATATCTAAATTGTTAGGGAACTATAACGCTGGACGATATGCTAAATACGCCAGATGAATTATATCAATATCTAAATTGTTAGGGAACTATAACGTAAAATGGGCAATTAAGACTGTTCGTCGTATTATATCAATATCTAAATTGTTAGGGAACTATAACCTAAGAATCTATGTAAGCCTGTAAAACATTATTATATCAATATCTAAATTGTTAGGGAACTATAACAAGCCACAAGATTATTATAAATTTAGCGTAATTATATCAATATCTAAATTGTTAGGGAACTATAACAGTATGCAAAACTTTATCACAAGCTTAATTATTATATCAATATCTAAATTGTTAGGGAACTATAACCAAACTGCCGGACAATGTTTGGTTTTCCTTATTATATCAATATCTAAATTGTTAGGGAACTATAACAGTTCCAGCCATGTGGTAGCTCCTTTCGTTATTATATCAATATCTAAATTGTTAGGGAACTATAACAGAATTGCAAACAATTTTAGACAATTTTCTATTATATCAATATCTAAATTGTTAGGGAACTATAACTAGGTTGTTTTTATATGAAAAAAGCTAAGAATTATATCAATATCTAAATTGTTAGGGAACTATAACTGCGTAATGGCAATACATACAAGCAGACAAATTATATCAATATCTAAATTGTTAGGGAACTATAACTACACTGGGCGCAACTTCCTCGTGAATCGCATTATATCAATATCTAAATTGTTAGGGAACTATAACCTTTAATTCATCAATGTCTACCGGCTTTAAATTATATCAATATCTAAATTGTTAGGGAACTATAACATTTATTTCGCAGTGCCAGTTGGTAGCGAAATTATATCAATATCTAAATTGTTAGGGAACTATAACAGAATTGCAAACAATTTTAGACAATTTTCTATTATATCAATATCTAAATTGTTAGGGAACTATAACGAAAGGCGATATTATTGATTTTTCAATGATGGTCGTAGTAATATAGCAGTGTAAGACAGCAGCGCCCCTCTTATGTTAGAGCAACGCGGGCTGTCTTATTTTATTTTGACTGATGTATTACCCTTAAACACCACCAGAACTGTATAATATTAGCAAACTGCTGACATCATAACAATATGTTGACCTACTCCGCCTCTTGAAGATGGTTGCATGAAGGCACCTCATTTTCGAGGTGCCTTTTTTGACGGCTTCGAAAAAAATAATAAATATACTCCAAATACAAGCTTAATTGCCGAGTCAATATATGCTATCACCTCTAATGGGATATCGGTAAAAATATATCCTACAAAAATATTAATGGCGCAAATAAGGCCTAGATATATCATTGATTTTCCATGCACAAAATAATACGGGAAGAAGTGTAGTGCAGTTGCCATCAGCGCTCCCAACCAAATCAATCTCCAATTTTCAGTCGCAAAGAATGGTCCGCCCAGCAAAGCCATTAAGATAAATAATAAAATAACGGCACATAAAGATACCTTCTTTTGAAATTCGCTCGAAGGGCCATCAGACAGCCTATTCAACACCTTTTTATTCATGTTGATTGAGAAAAAACTAATAACATATCCAATACTAAATACTTGCATATTTATTATTTGCTTTCCTCCCATTAAAGTAGCTATTGAAATAATCGCCGCTATTACAATTAGCCACAATCCACACGCTCTCTTATAATTGAATTCCAACTTTTCATCTTTATTATAATTTAAAAAAGCCATAAATATCTCCGATAAAATTATCACTCTTATTATATCACCGCAACGATAAAGCCTAAAAATCGTAAGCATTTATTATCAACATATGATAAACTAATCTCATGGAAGCGCTTATATTTATAGTAGTAGCCGCAATTATTTTTCTGGCAATCAAAGCAAGGCAGGGGACTGACGGCGACACAAGCCCAATTAGAACCCCAATAAAGAAAGAATATGTATACATCAAAAAATCTTGCGCAATGACGCCAAGTGAATTATCTTTTTATAAAACTCTGCATGAAGCAGTAAACGGATGTGTAATTATACCTCAGGCTCATTTAAGTATGTTTTTGGATCACGAGATAAAAGGGCAAAGTTGGAAGGCGGCTTTCGCGAAAATAAATGGCAAATCTGTAGATTTTCTAATTTGCACCAATGACATGAAGCCTCTCATAGCTATTGAGCTTGATGATAATACTCACAATCAGCCCGATCGAAAAACGCGCGACGATTTCGTTAATTCGATCATGGCCAATACTAATATGCCCCTACTGCGATTTAAGGCAGGCGAATGGAACAGTGAAATAGTTAAGCACAGAATCACCCAAGTTCTTTCGCAAAATTAGCGATTAAAAAACAATAGAACAAAATACGAACTAATTATTAGTTGATTTTTAAGCGTG
>ERZ773037.1035-NODE-1035-length-14696-cov-22.413360_pt1 | contig 14696 bp, 11 predicted proteins | sample MGYA00511466_ERZ773037 | MGnify/ENA primary metagenome ERZ773037 (study PRJEB29015, sample SAMEA2738146) | human oral metagenome | biome: human oral; feature: human-associated habitat; material: saliva | place: China | collected 2202 ... | reverse complement strand
AGGTGAGCATATCAAGCAAGCCACTTAGCCCCGAAAACGCGCCTAAAAATGGTTGCGCTATGGCACCGGGCTAGCTGGGTCCGACGGCGCACGCTGGCTTGGCGATTGTTGCGGACCCTGCATGTGGGCTGGAGGCAGGGTTGGCGGGCGGCCGGGGGTGATAGGGACTTAGCTGGCGGCGTCGGCAAATAAAAAGGAGGGTGAGACGTACCCCTAAAACGTCCCACCCTCGACTTTTTCGGCCAAAATTGACCGCATGTAAGCGCAAGCGGCTTAACGGGTTACATGTTAACGCATGCAAAGGCCCTGGTCATAGATAGTTGGCAGATAAGTGATATATGTCCACCTAATGGGACACTAACCCTAGCAAATCACTAGGTTGTACGGATGGAAAAATTGCTAGTTGACCAAAAAAAAAATTTTCTGTAGCCTCCTTATGACCGGTCAGAGTGACAATCTGAAGAAAGATACGCCGATGAAAACAAAGCGTCGTACTCTAGCGGTCGCCTTCGCAGCGGTGCTACTGGCAATTCCCACAACTTCTGCTATTGCAGTAAACGTCTCCTCTGGGCAAGGCTCAGGGTACCAAGTAGCGACCCGGAGCTGGTCGAACGGCAAAACGGTGAATGGCAGCCTACGTTCATACCACGGTGCGCCAGTTTTCTATTCTGGCCGTGTTAACCTACGCAATGGCGGAGGTTCCACTGGAGCAATGCGTTACACCAACAACATCACCAGCCGCTCATCAGTAAAGGCTGGAGGAACCATCACCGGCATCTTTGGACGCTGGACTCCTATGTCCGGTGTACAGTCACGAGTCTGCCGGCACAGGCCCTACATGCCAGATGACTGCGGCTCCTTTAGCTCAAGCTACTGAGAACAGGTAAATAATGACGCTAGAGTTGCAAGAGATTGGTTTTCACTACCGCAGCGGTGAGCAGATTTTAAATAATTGCTGTCACACATTTGAAAACGGCATAACCGCACTAGTAGGCGCCAATGGTGCGGGTAAGACCACTCTCTTGCGACTACTAGCTAGTTTACTTAAGCCTAAATCTGGGTGGATAGATTACTGTGGTCATTCTATTCATGCTTCCGCCAGTAACCTAGCTGAATATCGCAAACTTTTAGGCTGGCTCCCCCAACAGGCCAGCCTAGCTAAAAATATAGTAGCAATAGATTACTTGCGTTACCTTTGTTGGCTTAAACAAATTCCTAGCCGCGAAGCCGAAACCTCTATAACTAACCTGGCCCAGCAGCTAGAAGTTGAGCAAGTTTTAGCTCGCCCTATGCGCCAGCTTTCAGGCGGCACTCGCAGGCGTGTCACTCTGGCCGGAGCTATGCTTGGTAACCCTAAAGTGCTGCTATTAGACGAACCGTCTGTGGGACTTGACCCTAAGCAGCGTCAAGCTTTCCTAAATGCTTTAAAGCCACTTAGCAGTGACTGCATTATTATCCTATCGACCCACATCCTTGAAGATGTTTTCTTAGCCGCTAATAGCTGCATAACTGTAGTCGATAAAACTATTAAATCCGCTTTTTCAATAGATGCTTTACGCGAGCAAGACGCATTAACTTTAGAGCTCCTTCGCTCCAAGATCGGTATGTAATATGTTTAAAGTATTGCTGCCTCGCCAGCGGATAGCTTTCGTCTTAGTTTGCGCAGTGCTATCTAGTTACTTTGTCTGGGAATTATTTAAACCGCGTGCTCAGTGGCTTGGCTGGTATCCGGCCGTAACCGGCGTTTTGCTTGGCACCACTTTGCTGCCCATGTGTTTTGCTGCCACCTTTGCAGCTTGGGCTGGTGGCTACCTCAAAAATCAGCCTCTACCAGACTTGATCAGGTTAAGCCCCCACCAGCCCTATGCCCCTGCACGTGAGCTTTTTGCAGCCATAACCTTAACCTTCACTGGCGTTACCTGGCTAATTTTCATTCCAGTCCAGATTTATGTCTGGCTGACCTCTGCACAGACTCAAAACCTATTGGTTCCCTGCCTTATAGCACTACTAAATGTGTTGGTAAGTTACGCAGCGATGACCGCTTTAGGCCTTGCTTTAGCCCGATATTTGGGGGCTGTGCCCGCGATCTGTATAGCCCCTTGCCTGCCCTATACGCTGATTGCGCTTACTTCAGCCTATGATGGGGCGCAGTCTCCCGGCTTGGCCTTCACTTTTTGGGATAACTTACCCTGGCTGTACCTGCGCACTAGCACGGCTACTCTTACGCTGCGTTTGCTTTTTTGGGCGGTTGTCGCCTGTACGCTGCTGGCCTTTGTTTTCCAAGCAAGCAGGCTACTACGCAGATGTGCGTTAGCACTGCTGGTAGTTATCACTGTCCTAACCGGTAACTACGGCATAAACAGCACAGCTATTAGCGGCGCCGATAGTGCAGTTTGTAAATCTAACGCCACACTTAGGGTATGTAGCCCAGCCTATGGATCACAGGGTCTAGATGCTTACCTAACTCATGGCTCTTCGTTAATTAGTACGCTGCCTGCTAATTTACGCCCCAAAACCCTAGTTGGCGCAGTAACTGACCTTGAAGCTACTTTAGCTAGTGCACCTCAAAAAGCTATCTATGCGCCAAGTAGCTTTGGTGAGTATACAGATACGGCTTTAGTTGATAGAAATGCTCTAGCTGCCACGCTTGCCAGCAACTATCTGCTGGCTAACTGTACATATAAGTCGGCAGGTAAAGACCTAAATTCAGGCTTGTCACTGTGGTGGTTAAAGCGTAGTGGCGTGAGCGAAACTAGTTTGCCTGACTATGCCCAGCTACGCCCCTATGCCACTAGCGAGGCGTTAGGGGCTGAAAAGTATCTTAGCTCTGTGCCTTATGCTTCCCTTGAGAACACTTTGAACCGTAAAGCCCAGAAGATTCTTGCCTGTGAAGCCACACTTGACGATATTAAAAAATAGCTGCCATCGTAGTACAGTTATCGGCATTTTAGTTAGCCTTACTGCTTGGCTAACTTCAGTTGTGCTCAGTGAAGTGCAAATTCGGGTCCACCCCGACATCACTGCCTCCATTGCCTCCCAAGAGCAGTTGGGCACGCTAGCGGGCGCCGTCGCGATTAGTGCCAGCACCATGATGCTTTCCCCAAGCGTCCCCTGGGCTGAATTTACTAGCAAAAGTGGTGTACTGCGTTTACAGCTGCTACGCACCAGCGTGTTTTTAGCGTTAAATCTTGCCTTAATAGGTTTAACAAATCTGCTCTTGCCAGCCAATATAGATACTTGGTTTCGCACTTGGCTGCTGCTAATTCTTTGCGCTTTAACTGCATTAAGCGCTAGTTGGACTAACCGCTATGTAGCTGCCTTAGCTCCTATTGCGGTAGTGATGATAATGTCCCTGGCTGGGCTTGTACCTTGGCAGTTTAATTTTGTTTTTAATCTAGACACTGCCCCCTTCCAATCTCCCCTAGCAGCGCTGCTTACAGTGTTGGCAGTGCTAGATAGCCGCCTGCGCCTTAGTCGGCAATATTTCTAAACTTCACGTTAAAAAATAGCGCGCGGCTTAAAGCGCTTAGAGACAGGTTTGGGGCCGGAAAATTCCGACCCCAAACTTAAGCTCCTTGAGTTTAGCTCAAGCTACAGGCGGTTCAGTCCTGAGTTTCTTCGCTCAGGGTGCGGGTGCGACGACGACGGGGACGACGCTCACGTACCGGGGCCTCACCCTCCTCGCGGGCGCCACGCTCGGCGCGGTGAGCCTCGCGGGCCTCGTTGTTGGCGGCCTCAGCAGCCAGCTGCTCTTCGTTCAGCACGGCGTGCAGGCTGAGCTTGCCACGCGGGTCGATCTCGGCCAGTTCAACCTGGACCTTGTCGCCAACCTTGAGGACATCCTCAACGTTCTCCACGCGCTTGCCACCAACTAGGCGACGGATCTGGCTGATGTGCAGCAGGCCGTCCTTGCCGGGGGTCAGGGAGATGAAAGCACCGAAGGTGGTGGTCTTAACAACCGTACCTACGAAACGCTCGCCTACCTCAGGCATCTGGGGGTTGGCGATAGCGTTCACGGCTTCACGGGCGGCCTCAGCGGAGGGGCCGTCAGAGGCGCCAATGTAGACGGTGCCGTCGTCCTCAATGGTTAGCTCAGCGCCAGTGTCTTCCTGGATCTGGTTGATCATCTTGCCCTTGGGGCCGATAACCTCACCGATCTTGTCAACCGGGATGTTAACGGTCAGCACGCGCGGGGCGTAGGGAGAGAGCTCGTCCGGGGTGGAGATAGCTTCGTTGAGCACGCCCAGGATGTGCAGGCGGGCATCGCGAGCCTGGCCCAGGGCGCCGGCCAGAACCTCAGAGGGTAGGCCGTCAAGCTTGGTGTCCAGCTGCAGGGCGGTGATGAAGTCAGCGGTACCGGCAACCTTGAAGTCCATGTCGCCGAAGGCGTCCTCAGAACCGAGAATATCGGTCAGGGTGGCCCACTTGGTTTCGCCGTCGATCTCCTCGTGCATTAGACCCATGGCAATACCGGCAACAGGGGCGCGCAGCGGCACACCGGCCTGCAGCAGGCTCAGGGTGGAGGCACACACGCTACCCATGGAGGTGGAGCCGTTGGAGCCTAGGGCCTCAGAGACCTGACGGATAGCGTAGGGGAACTCTTCACGGCTGGGCAGCACCGGCACCAGGGCGCGCTCGGCCAGGTTACCGTGACCGATTTCGCGACGCTTGGGGGCACCCACACGCCCGGTCTCACCGGTGGAGAAGGGCGGGAAGTTGTAGTGGTGCATGTAGCGCTTGGCGGTGATGGGTGAAAGGTTGTCCAGCTGCTGCTCCATGCGCAGCATGTTCAAGGTGGTCACGCCCAGGATCTGGGTTTCGCCACGCTCGAACAGGGCCGAGCCGTGTACGCGCGGAAGTACCTCAACCTCAGCAGCCAGGGTACGGATGTCCTTGGTGCCACGGCCATCCATACGGATACCCTCGGTCAGGGTGCGGTGACGCACTAGCTTCTTGGTGACGGACTTGAAGGCGGCCTTGAGGGCCTTCTCGTCGTCTTCCTCGGGGAAACGCTCAGCTAGCTGGGCCAGGACCTGGTCGCGGATAGCTTCCACGGCTTCGTCGCGGGCCTGCTTGCCTTCGGTGCTTAGAGCCTGAGCTAGGCCGGCCTCCTTAGCAGCGGTCTCGACGGCGTCGTACTGCTCGTCGGTGTAGTCCAGGTAGAGCGGGAACTCGGCGGTGGGCTTGGAGGCGTGGGCAGCAACTTCCATCTGGGCTTCACACAAAACCTTGATGAAGGGCTTGGCGGCCTCTAGACCCTCAGCTACTACAGCCTCGGTGGGGGCCACAGCGCCAGCCTTGATCAGGTTCCAGGCGTGCTCGGTGGCGCCAGCCTCAACCATCATGATGGCCACGTCGCCGTCTTCAAGCACACGACCGGCCACAACCATCTGGAAGGTGGCGCGCTCAATCTCGCTGTAACGGGGGAAAGCTACCCACTGGCCGTCAATCAGGGCGATGCGGGTACCGGCCACCGGGCCCGCGAAGGGCAGCCCAGCAATCTGGGTGGACATGGAGGCGGCGTTAATAGCTAGAACGTCGTAGGCGTCGTCGGGAGCGATAGACAGTACGGTCTCAACTACCTGAACCTCGTTACGCAGGCCCTTAACGAAGGAGGGGCGCAGCGGGCGGTCAATCAGACGGCAAGCCAGGATAGCTTCGGTGCCGGCGCGGCCTTCACGACGGAAGAAAGAACCGGGGATGCGGCCGGCGGCATACTGACGCTCTTCCACATCCACAGTGAGGGGGAAGAAATCAAACTGGTCTTTGGGGTGCTTGCCAACAGTGGTGGCAGACAGGATGGCGGTCTGACCATCCAGGTAAGCCATAGCGGAGCCAGCGGCCTGCTTGGCTAGTCGTCCGGTTTCGAAACGGACTACGCGCTTACCAAAAGCGCCATTGTCGATTACGGCTTCAGCCGCAGTGACCTCAGGGTCATCAATGAACATCTAAATTCACTTTCGTCTTCTCTTATGTATCCCTTCTAGCTTAGCGGCATTTAGGGCATTTGTGGGTTTGGCCGCGCGTGAACTAGGCAATGCAAGCAAAAACGGCAACCTCTAAACGAGATTGCCGTTTGTATGCTTGTGCGCCAGTGATCAGCGGCGGATGCCCAGACGAGCGATGAGGCTACGGTAGCGCTCAATGTCCTCTTCGTAGAGGTAGTCCAGCAGGCGACGACGCTTACCAATTAGCAGGTAAAGACCACGACGGGAGTGGTGGTCGTGCTTGTGGGACTTGAAGTGCTCGGTCAGGTTAGAGATACGCTCGGTGAGGATAGCGACCTGAACCTCGGGGGAACCGGTGTCGCCCTCGTGGGTAGCGTACTCGGCGATTAGCTGCTGCTTGCGCTCAGCGGAGATCGACATATATTTACTCCTCATGGTCGTTACACGGAGCCTGGGGCAGGTTCTCCCAAGCATGACACGCCGTGGCCGGCTTTGACGGCCCTGCAAGCTTAGCAGCCTCAACAGCTAGCAACCACCCTCAAAGCGCGCTTTTGCCACAAATCACGTGCCAACGTCGTCGCCACAGCCGCGAGTGCCAACCATGAGCGCACAAGATCGGCAAGCGGGCACGCAAGTCACCCCTAGTTGATAATCAGTATCATTATAGTTAAGCTTTTGGTGGCATTTCTCTGCACATTTGGAAAGACCCGCTATGAAAATACGTTCGCGTATCGCAGCTATGGCCTTAAGTGCCGCTTTAGCCCTCTCCCCGCTTGCTGCACCTTCCCTGGCCAGTCCTGACGACGGCAAGATCGTAACCACCGCCCACCACATTGACGCCCCTAAGGTGTATTGGCGCGAGAACAACTTTGCCCTGCTAAATGAAGCCAATGGGCAAACCTATGCGCTAGAAGACACGGTTAACTGGGTGGGCACCGGCTATAAACGCAGCGGTGAGCAGCTGTATTTCTTCAACTTTGAGGGCTCGCCCAACCCCGGCATTGACTTTATTCGCTCTGTTGGTGACCTGTGGTATCGCGCCCCAGCTATTCCCGGGGTTAATAAGGAACCCCTGTGGGCTGGTTTCGGGGCTGATAGCGAGATCCCCACCGAGCAGTTCAGGAACGCTTCCTTCAGCCTAGACCTGGTTGGTTTTGATGGTCCGGGCCGCATGGAGGCGCTGGTTTATTACGCTGACGACGACGGCGTGCGGCGCTACCTGTCCTCCCACGATGAGGGGCGGCGCTCGATCTTCCTAACCCCGGGCAACCACACCCACAATGACACGATTTTCTCTAAGCCTGGCCGCTATGTGCTGACCTACCGAGCTACTGCGCGCGCTAAAGATGGCTCACTGATTGCCTCTAAAACTGTGCCTTTTGTGTGGCAAGTTGGTGGCACGCGCCCTTCTGACGCCGCCTCTACCCCGTTGAGCCAGCAGTTTGCCGCTGCCCCTTCTGGCGCCCCGGCCACGCCCTACACCTTCACGCTCTCACCCCATGAGGGACGCCAAAAAGATGGTGACGACAAGCTCACGGACCTGACTTTTGATGCGGGAGATGCTAAAGCAGGCGGAAACGTAACCTTCTTCATTGACGGCTACTACCTGGCTCAGGTTCCGGTGGTTAACGGTAAAGCCACTTGGAAAGAAATGATTGGTTCTACCACCAGTGCTTTCCAGGCTGTTTATGTTCCCGACGCCGCTAGTGGGCTGCCGCGTTGGGTTTCGGCTTCGGTGGAATACACCACCGGCGAGGAATCCCCTGCCTCCACCGACTCCACCCAGGCGGTTTCGCGTCTGCCCGAGCCGGCCTCCAGCGACCCGGCCCCGGCTTTTGACACCCAGCTCTACACTCCTAAGGCGCTTAGCTACACCGTGGATGTTAAATCCATTAGCGACACCCGTCTAAACACCACCATCACGCTGTCAGACAGCAAGGTTAAGGCCTATATCAATGGCGGCTACTATGACTCGCCTAGCGAACAGTACCCCACCTGCATTTTTGAGGGGGTAACGGATGTAAATGGGCAGTTGAGTATTAATGACTCCCACTCTGACTGCTCAGGTAAATATCTGCGTATTAACGTTATCCCCCACGCCCTAATTGGCTCTGCTGGTGGTAGCGCTGATTCTCCCGGCCCGGTTGATACTCGCGCAGGTCTGAGCTACTCGGGTGCTTTGGCGGTCGATGGCGCCAACGGCACTGAACCCACCCCACAGCCTGCCCCTGAGCCTGCCCCGCAGCCCACCGCCGCTCCTACTACGACGCCGGCCCCCTCCCCCACAGCTAGCGAAGCCCCTACGGCTACCCCTGCGCCCAACCCGACGGCGTCGGCCCAACCTACCGCTAAGCCCACTGCCAGTCCCACGCCGGCACCGACCAGTCAACCGACCACCACGCCGGCGCCCGGTAAGCCCACACCTGCGCCCCCTGGGGCCAGCCCGGCACCCACCCCCACTAAGCCCAGCGGGCCGGTGAGTGAAAAGGTGATTTTGCAGCGCGGTCACGTCGATATTGCCGGCTCGCTAAACGCCGATGGCACCGCATTAAGCGCCAGTTTGCATGATGACACCCTCACTAACGCTAAAACCTCAGTTGACCGCGACATTAACTCGGTAGCTTTAGCTTTGGATGACTCAGCTCGCCACACCCGCCCCTCTAGCGGCCGCCTGGCTGGTAGCCAGTATGACTTCCTGGGTAAATCCGGCAGCCAGTTCTACTACACTGACGCGATTAATAACGGCGTACACATTTGGCCTGGCTGGTCCACCAATGGCATCAGTGACTCGCTGGCTCAAGGCAGCGTCAAATTCATTGTTAAACCCCACTCACTGCCCGAGGGTGCTAGTGCGCACGTGTTTAACAGTGACGCTTTAACCGGCAAGGTGGAACATATTTTTAACACCTCCACCTCACTTAGCGAGCTGTCTATTCCTGAGCACACCCACGCGCACGCCAACTGGGCTTTCACCAAGCCCGGCGTGTATCTGTTCGAGGTTAGCTTCACGGCCACAGTCAAGGGCCAGGCTCTGGCCTCACCCACTAAATGCCTGACTTTCTTAGTGGGTAACCAGGCTATTGCCGATTACCGCGCCGGTAAGGTTAGCGACTGCAAGCTAGATGGCAACTCCCCAGGGCCCGGAGCCAGCCCCACTAACCCGACGCCTACTACCCCAACGCCTACTACCCCTATCAATAATGTGGTTGGCTCTAACCCCACTAGCCCGGCTGGCGCCAGTGCATCTAAGCCGACGGCCTCTGGCTCCCAGGGCGCTAAGAGTTCTGGCTCTCTAAGCGGCGCCTTAGGCAGCTCTAGCAGCGGCGCAAAACTGGGCGGCTCTGGTTCGACCGGCGCCTTAGGCAGCGCGGGCGGCGCGGGCGGCGCCAATGCTAGTGGAGCTGGCGGCAAAGCTGGCGGCTCGCTAGCCAAAACCGGCTTCGAACCAATACTGGCAATGCTAGGAGCTGGCCTGTGCCTGGCCTCGCTAGGCTTTAGGCGCCAGCGCCGCACCAACTAATGAGCTCTGCGCCAACTAATGCTCGTGCCCCCTGGTTTAAAAAACCAGGGGGCACGGTGTTTAGACAGCAGGTGCCTAGACAGCATCTGAGCCGCACGCAGAATGTAGCTTTTAGCAGGCAGTAACCTGCGCCGGATCGATCGGCTCTGGCACCGGCACGTTCAGCACCGCCGCACTGTCAGCAATATCTTTGTGCATCTGCTTTAACAGCTCATCCAAGCCGGCAAAACTGATCATTGGACGCAGGTAGCTGACCAGATCAACCGCCACTTCTTGGCCATACAGGTTCAAGTCAGCGCGGCCAAGCACGTGGGCTTCAACCGTGCGCTTGGGTACATCCTTAAAAGTTGGGTTAGTGCCGATCGAGATAGCCGCAGGCATTTTACGTAGCCCACTGGCGCCGTCGTGAGCCCAAAGCCAACCAGCGTAGACACCGTCAGGGGGCACTACCCCGGCAGTTTCCGCATCCAAATTAGCGGTGGGAAAACCCAACTGTCGCCCGCGCTGCAAACCATGCACCACCGTGCCACGCAAGCGATGCGGTCGACCCAAAATCCGCGCCGCCTCAGCCACGTCACCCTTTTCCAGGGCTTGACGCACCCAGGTTGACGACCAGCGTTTACCGCTGTGACCGCACACGTTATCTACGATTTCAACCTCAAAACCAAGCTTTTGGCCCAGTTGCTCCAACGTGTGCCTATCGCCCGCATTGCCGGCCCCAAAGCGCACATCAGAACCCACCACCACCAGGCGGGCTTTAAGCAGATCCACCAGCCAGGTGCGCACAAAATCCTCGGCGCTTTGGGAGGCAAACTCCAGGGTGTAGTTAACCACCAAGGTGGCATCCACCCCCTGCTGGCCCAGCGCCTCAAGGCGGTCAGCTAAAGAGGTGATTAAGTGCAGGTGAGTGTCAGGGTCATGCACCAGGCGCGGGTGGGGATCAAAAGTCAGCACCACGCAAGGCACACCCATTTGCTTAGCGCGCCGCACGGCATGAGCCAAAATCGCCTGGTGACCGCGATGGACGCCGTCGAAAATACCGATAGTGAGCACGCAGCCAGCAGCTAAATCAAGCTGGCTCACCTGCTTGGGCGAATGTAAAACTTTCACGCGTGTGCGCCACCATTGCAGCCGCAGCCACCAGCGCAACCACAACCGCCAGAGCGGGGCTTAGCATCCACCGCACGTAAACCCAAAATATTGCCAGGTTTACGTCCCGGAACCGGACTGGCCTGCGCCATGGGGGCCTGAGCGTCCTGAGTTTTAGGATCCTGCGGCTGCGAAAGCTGCTGAGTCAAACTTTTTCTCCTATTTCACGCGCCCGCAAAAACTAGCACCGGTCGCAAATGTTTACCTTGATGTTTCAACAATGCCACGGCCTCGCCCTGCATGTCTAACGCGGCTAGCACCTTTTGCTTAGCGTTAACAGGGGCCTTGGCCACTTGCACATTTTCTTCCAACTGACGCGGCAAAAACTTACCTTGACGCACGTCTTTAACCTGGCCGGGATCCAAAACCAGCCAGTTGAAAGCCTGCCTGAGCACCAGCGGCAGAGGCGTTAGGGCCAAACCCTTAGGGTTAGCGCCTTCAGCATCCTGACTCACCTGCGCTGACCAGCCGCTCAAGGTGCGCGCGTCGCTAACTTTAAACGGACCCACCTGCGTGCGTCGCAGCGCAGTCAAATGCGCAACTGTTTGCAGCGACAGCCCAAAATCGCGGGCCAGAGCCCGGATATAGGTGCCCGACGAACAGCTAACTTGCACCTTCACATCCACCACTGGCACTTGGCCCCAGCCAGGATAAGTGGCGCTAGTGGAGTTAACTTGGCCCAGATCAAAGCTATGAATGGTAACTTGTCTAGCTTCCAGCTCCACTTCCTGACCGCTGCGGGCCAGGTCATAGGCGCGCACGCCGTTAACCTTAATGGCACTAAAACTGCTGGGCACCTGGCTAATTTGGCCGGTTAGCTGAGTGGCGGCAGCCTGCAGGCGCGCCAAATCCACCTGATCGGGCGCCACCACCTGGGTTACCTGGCCGTGGGCATCCTCAGTGTCTGTGCCCACCCCCAGGCGGATGGTGGCCTCATAGGTTTTATCGGCCCCCACCAGGTAGTTCAGCAGCCGGGTAGCTTTACCCACGCCCACCGTAAGCAATCCGGTAGCCATGGGGTCGAGCGTGCCCGCATGGCCCACTTTGCGCGTGGCCGCCAGGCGCCGCACCCGGGAAACCACATCGTGGCTGGTGATGCCCAGGTCTTTATCAACCAGTAGCAGCCCGTCGGGGGCGGTTACGGCCCCCCGGGCTACATCCACTGGCCGTACGCGCTCAGTTGCGCCCTGCCTAGAGGCTTGGCTGGCCCTGCCTTGACCATGCTCGTCTTGACCGGGCTCGCTTTGGCTCATGGCTTGGCCGGGCTCAGCTTGGCTGGGCCTGTCTTGACCGAGCGCAGTTTGCTTTTCGCTCACTTATCAGAGCTGGTCGTGACTAGAGCGGCCCTGGGCGTCAGCCTGAGCAGCCTCAGCCATGGCCTGTGCCTGCAGGGCAGCAATCTGGCGGTTGTCGACGCCGCCATCCTGCTCGTCAGCAAAAACGTCCTGCTCGTGCACGGCTTCCTCAGGGCTAGCGGCACTTTCCGCGCTGGCAGCGCTCTCGCTGCTTTCAGCACTGGCAGCGCTGTCACTGGTGGCGGCGTCCTCGTCCTCATCCTTAGTGCGGTAGGGGTTAGCGTCCCCAGCGTAACTGGCCCCTTCAGCGGCGCGGGCAATGGCGGCGTCGCGCACCTGGGCCTGAGCCAAAGCATCCTCAATGCTGCGGGCCGTGGTGGGTAGCGAGTCTAGCTGGAAGCTAATGGTGGGGGTAAGGCGAATACCCAGGGCCTTGCCTACCTCAGAGCGGATCAGGCCGGTGGCAGACTTTAGGGCGCTGGCGCTACGACGGCGCTCACCTTCAGTGCCGTAAACCGTGTAGAACACGGTGGCCTGCTGTAGGTCACCGGTGACACGCACATCCGTGATAGTTACGAAACCTAGACGCGGGTCCTTAATACGGCGCTCAAGCACCTGGGCCACGGTCTTGTGGATTCGGTCAGCAACCCGACGGGCGCGTGCGGGGTCAGCCATGATGACTCCTTTTTATGTAAATGGTTCAAGGTGATCTACATACTTAGTTTAATGCCAAAAAGTGGCGGGCCATTGCTGACCCGCCACCTGTCGCCTTAGGTGGCGACTACCGTTAGCCTAAGACGTCAGTCTCGCGGCTTTTCACGCATCTCCCAAGTCTCAATGACATCGCCTTCAGCAATGTCCTTGAAGCCTAGGTTAATACCGCATTCGTAACCTTCGCGTACCTCGGTGACGTCGTCCTTCTCGCGGCGCAAAGACTCGATGGAAAGCTCGTTAGCAACCACTACGCCGTCGCGCACCAAACGGGCCTTAGTGCCACGCTTGATAATGCCGCTGCGGACAATCGAACCAGCGATGTTACCGAACCTGGAGGAACGGAAGACCTGGCGAATCTCGGCGCTACCCAGGGCGACCTCTTCGTAGATCGGCTTGAGCATGCCCTTCATCGAGGCCTCAACATCTTCAATGGCGTTGTAGATGACGGAGTAGAACTTCATCTCTACACCCTCGCGGTCAGCCAGCTCCTGTACACGCTCAGCCGGGCGTACGTTGAAGCCGATGATAACCGCGTTGTCGACGGTAGCCAGGTTGACGTCGTTCTGGGTGATGGCACCCACGCCACGGTGGATAACGCGCAGCTGTACTTCTTCGCCAACATCGATCTTGAGCAGCGACTCTTCCAGGGCCTCAACGGCACCGGAGGCGTCACCCTTAAGGATGAGGTTAAGGGTGTCAACCTTACCTTCCTTAAGCACATCGGTGAGGTTTTCCAGCGAAACGCGCTTGCGGCGCTTAGCCAGCATGGCGTTACGGGCAGCAGCTGCACGCTTGTCAGCGATCTGGCGGGCAGTGCGGTCTTCCGGGGCCACCAGGAAGGAGTCACCAGCACTAGGAATGCTGGTCAGACCCAGTACCTGGGCCGGGCGAGCCGGGCCGGCCTCTTCCAAAGACTTACCGTATTCGTCAAACATGGCGCGCACGCGACCGTAGGCAGAACCAGCCACGATGGGGTCACCCACGCGCAAGGTTCCACGCTCAACCAGTACGGTTGCCACCGCACCGCGACCGCGTTCAAGCTTGGCTTCAATAGCCACACCGCGAGCATCAGCTTTGGGGTTGGCGCGTAGGTCCAGACCCGCATCTGCCTGCAGCAGCACGGCTTCGAGCAGCTCATCAATGTGTAGGTGCTGCTTGGCGGAAATGTCGACGAACATGGTGTCACCACCGTATTCTTCGGGCACCAGACCGTATTCGGTGAGCTGACCACGGATCTTCTCCGGGTTAGCGCCTTCCTTATCGATCTTGTTAACCGCTACCACGATCGGCACGTTAGCGCTCTGGGCGTGGTTAAGGGCCTCAACGGTCTGAGGCATCACACCGTCGTCGGCAGCAACCACCAAGATGGCGATGTCGGTTACGCGAGCACCACGTGCACGCATGGCGGTGAAGGCCTCGTGACCAGGCGTATCAATGAAGGTGATAGCGCGCATCTGGCCGTCGTGCTCAACTCGCACCTGGTAGGCACCGATGTTCTGGGTAATACCGCCAGCCTCAGAGTCCACCACATCGGTGGAACGGATGGCGTCTAGCAGCTTGGTCTTACCGTGGTCGACGTGACCCATAACGGTGACAACCGGGGGACGTACAACCAGCTCAGATTCGTCGTCGTGGTCCTCTTCAGCTTCGAGGTCGATGTCGAAGGATTCCAGCAGCTCACGGTCTTCATCCTCAGGTGAGACTACCTGGACGTCATAGCCCAGCTCCTCACCTAGCAGCTTGAAGGTGTCCTCATCCACCGACTGGGTGGCGGTCACCATCTCACCGAGGCTGAACAGGGCCGTAACCAGGGCTGCGGGGTTGACGTTAATCTTCTCAGCCAGGTCGGTTAGCGTGGCACCCTGACGGACGCGGATTGTCACGCCGTTGCCGCGCGGAATAGCGACGCCGCCAATGATGGGTGCGCTCTGCTGTTCGAATTCCTGGCGCTTAGCACGCTTTGACTTACGACGACGCGGGGCGTTGCCACCGCCGCGACCGAAAGCACCCTGGGTGGAGCCGTTACCGCCACGTCCACCGCGCGGGCCGCCGAAGCCGCCGCCGGGACGA
>ERZ773037.1034-NODE-1034-length-14698-cov-8.459196_pt1 | contig 14698 bp, 16 predicted proteins | sample MGYA00511466_ERZ773037 | MGnify/ENA primary metagenome ERZ773037 (study PRJEB29015, sample SAMEA2738146) | human oral metagenome | biome: human oral; feature: human-associated habitat; material: saliva | place: China | collected 2202 ... | reverse complement strand
TAATTATTTATCCCCGAAAATCCATTGATTTCATTTTCTGAAAAATTAATTGTAATCTTAGTCCCCTTAGGAATTGCAATATTCTTTCCTTTTCGGCTAACTTGTATCAATTCCCATGACGTTCCATTTAAATTATAGACATTTTGTTTTTTTGAATATGCACTTAAAACAAAGCAATTTAGTAAAAATACTGTAAAAATTCCAATTAAAATAGACATCTTTTTCATTTTAAATACCTCTTTTCTGATTTCTTTCTTTCTTTTCTAATTAAATAATATCACATATTTATTAAAGAAAAATGAGAAAATGGAAATTTTTTCTTTCTTAATCTTACCATGCTGAATTTATCAAAACTTCTTCTCCATATCCACCATTCATTTTTTGAGGATTTGTAGAATTGTAAGCTCTTTGAACTCTTATTCCACGAATTCCTAATTCTCTTGCAGCTAAAATATCATCGTCGCTGTCACCATAGTGGATTGAAACATTATGTTTTTTCATATAATATGATTTGTCATATTTGTAGCCACCTGTCGGAGTATCAGCTGTGTATTCTACATAAACTTCTTCTGGCAAATCAAAGTATCTTTGCAATGTTTTTGATAATTTTGTTGAAGTATAGTTTTTATCTTTTGAATGTTTTGTTCTTCCTGTAATGAAAAATATGTGATCTCCTCTTTCCAAATGCATTTTAATTAAATCTTTTGCAGATTGTTTTGGAATTGAGTGTTCATCTCCATTTTCAGCAACATAATCCCAAAATTTTTGATTATACAAATAACTTGCAGCTCCTCTTTTATCTCCTGGAATTTGGAAATGATATTGCCCGTAATTAAAGTAACCGCTTGAATGCACCAATGTATCATCAATATCAAAACTTACATTAATAGGCCCTTTCCCTTCTAAACTTTTCTTAATGTCGTCAACAGATACAAAATGAACAGCCTTCTGAACTTTATCTGTTGAATAAAATCCTTCGTGAGTATAAGGAACTTTTGGTCCTGCCGCAAATATTACAGATGCAGCAAATAAAAATAATAATGCCTTTTTCATAACATTTCCTCCTATATATTTTTTTAATTTTTTACTATCTTATCAAAATAACAAATATTTTTCTTTCATTACCTTTTAGCAGTAAAATTATACCTTTTTTATAGACAAAGTCAACACCTTTTTATTTTTTTTTAATTTTTTGAATAAAATTTCCAATTTCAAAAAAAATCACAGTCAATTTCTCAACCGTGATTTCCTTATTATATTTTTTCAAATAATCATATATTAATATTCTTTTTATAACCATTTAAATCCTTTTACTTTAAATCACAATTTATTTCAAAGCTATATATTTATCATCCGAATCTTCATCTGATCTCTTGCTAAAGAATATATGATCTATTAAATCACTTACATTCTCAATAGTTTTATCATTTTTCACATCCACAACATAATGGAATTTCCCATTTTCAGCTTTTAACCGATAAATTCTCACTTCTTTATTCGATACATTATTTAATACAAGGTGTCGTCCAAAAGTTGTAAGCCACATAAGTGCTATTGCTGTAACTGATCTATTCGCCATATAGGATCTTAAAAGATACAATGCTGGTAAAATTTCAATGTCAAAGAAACCTTTTCGTTGTGTTTCCATGTAGGCGTGTTCCATAATTGCCGCTGTTGTAAGTCCCGCTGTAAAATTGTTTATATCCAATTGTAATTTTTCGATTTTACTTTTTCCAAGTCCGTACAAGAAAGAAAGCAATATCGCAGCTCCAGAATATACAGACAACGAATCTATTGATTTTTCTTCAAAATCTTCCACTAATTTTACCGAAGTCATGCCGTGCTCAACTGATAATGCTGTCGCAGTTCGATAAATCACTTCATCAATCGTAATTTCCTCTGGCTCAAAAGTTATAAGCAATGTATTTATAGTTTTATTATATCGTAAAGCTGTACTTTTTGCTCCAACTTTTATTGTTTCAAAAAATTTTTTTGTGTCAATAATTTCGTGTGAAACTTTAAATCTGACACGATTCGGTAACTTATGCAATACCGTCAAAGTTAATTTTTTCATATAATTTCCTCCAAAATCAGATACGCCACAAAAATTCTATTTATTGACATCATATTTTAGAAGTCTTAATGAATTTCCAACTACTAAAATTGTTATTGAATTATGTAAAACTGAACTATATATTGCTGGTAGCAATCCTGTCGCACCTAATACAAGTGCAAAACTATTTATTCCAATCGCCATCGCAAAATTTTGTTTTATAATTTTTACAGTATTTTTAGCTAAACCAATTACAGCTGGTATTAACAACGGATCGTCAGAAGTTATTGTAACATCGGCAGCTTCCATTGCAACATCTGTTCTAGTGCTTCCAAGTGCTATTCCTACATTTGCGTAAGAAAGAGCTGGAGCATCGTTTATTCCATCTCCAATCATAATAACTTTTGATCCGATTGAACGGAATTTCAAGATATCTTTTGCCTTATCTTCTGGTAACAATTCAGATTCGTATCTATCCATCGACATACTATTTGCAATGGTTTCAGCCTGTTGTCTCAAATCTCCTGTAAGTAGCACAATATCGTCTATTCCTTGATTTCTCAAACGGTTCATAGCTTTTTTGATATTTTCCCTTGGTGGATCAGAAACTCCGATTACACCGATTAAATTCTCATTTTTAGCCACATAAATAACAATTTCTCCGTTATTTTGCATTCCTTTTACCACGTCAACTGACATCTCTACCGAAATATTATTTTCTTCCATGTATCTTCTGCTTCCCACACGAATAATATCCTTATTTACATAAGTTTCGATTCCTCTTGCCACTCTAATTACATCTTCTTTATGTCGTGGTATTTTTAATCCTCTATTTCTTACTTCGTTTAAAATCGCACTTGCCAAAGGGTGTGTAGAAGTTTCTTCAGCAGCCGCAGCTAATGCAATCATTCTATTATCTTTCATATTTTTAGCAAAAGTTTTTACTGTTTGAACTTTAGGTTTTCCTTCTGTAATTGTTCCAGTTTTATCAAATATTACAGTATCCGCCTTTGAAAGTTCTTCCAAATAATTGCTTCCCTTAATCAAGATTCCGTTTTTAGCAGCTGTATTAATTGAAGCAGAAAATGCTGTCGCTGTCGACAATCTTATTCCGCATGAATAATCAATTACAAGCATACTCAACGCCTTTTGTAAATTTCTAGTTGAAGCATAAACTATTCCAGCAAGAAGGAAATTTAACGGAATCAACTGTGCAGAAAATGCATCGGCGTAAGATTGAATGTCCGCTTTGTTAAATGAAGCATCTTCCACCAATTTTATAATTCTTGAAGCCGTTCTGTCATCTCCAACTTTTTCAGCTCTTACAGTAATATTTCCACTTTTCAAAAGCGTTCCAGCAAAAACTTCCTGTCCTGTTTCCTTTTTAACAGGCATATATTCTCCAGTAATCGCCGATTGGTCAATTACCGCACTTCCCTTTTCAATTGTTCCATCGACACTTATTTTTTCTCCAGTTTGAACAAGTATCAAATCACCTTTTTTAATTTCTTCAATTGGAACTTTTTTCGCCACTTGGTCTTCATCTTCAGACGCTTTCCAAACATAGTTTTCTCCAACACTTAGCATATCTTTAATTACACCACGAGTTTTTTTCATAGTATAAGCTGTCAAAAGTTCTGCAATTCTTTCTAAAATCATAATTGTCAAAGCTGTTCGCTCACTTCCTAAAGCGATACTACTTACAATCGCCGTAGAACTCAATGTATCCGCATTCGGACGCTTATTCTGAATCAATGATAAAATTCCATTTTTTAAAACAGGCAATGCCAAAGAAATTGTTGAAATAGTTTTGTAATTAAATAATCTTCTAATTCCAGTCAATTTCGTTTTTGGACCTGGAAGCAAAAGCAATAATACTGCCGCTCCAATATTTTTCATAATTTCTTTTGGTGATTCTTCCTGTAATCGTCTTTCTATCACATATTTATTCGATGCTTGTTTTTTCTCATTTTTGTAAATATCCACCAAATACCCATTCAATGTATTTTGAAGCAAAGATACAAAATTTTCTCCAGTTAGCGAAAAGTTATCAAAATAAATAAGTACAGAACCTGTAATAGTTGAAATTTCAACACTTTTTATATAATGAACTTGCATTAAACGCTTTGTTATTTCTTCTTTGTGAACGCCAAGATATTTTAACGCTCTTGAACGAATTCTGATTCTCCCACGAATTTCATGCAAAATCTCACAATTTAGCAAATAATTTCTACCAGCCATAAAATTTTCCTTTCTTTTTATTCCACAAACTTAAAGTCTTTTTATCAAATCATAAAAAATTTCCAAATTATCTTCTATTTCTTTCAAAGATTTATTTTCATACAATTCAGGATGATTGATAACCGTTTTCCAAACTTTGTTCATCCATTCAAGTATTTCCTTTTCTGAAATCAAATTTGGATCATAATAAAGCAAAATTTTATTCGTTATATACGAATATTCAACACTTTTTATCCCTTTTTTTGATAAAATAAGTTTTTTTACTTCATTATCATATTTTTTTAATTCCTCTGGAACTTTTGATAAATTTGGAACAAATAGCCTAAGTCTTCCAGGAATACTGTGCACTACCTTTATCTGATTAAACATCAGATATGTTGTTCTAAAAAAATTTTCTAACATCTTTTTCCCTTTCAATTTTTTGTCTACTATTTTCTTTTCTCGTCTGATAAAAGTCTAGAAGCCCACCATAACAATGTAGCTCCTTTAGGTAATCCTGGAACTTTCCATAATTTTTTTATTCCATAAAAAATAAAAATACCTGCAGTTAATGTCTTCAAATCCAAATAACCTTTACTCTTGTTATAAACAGCCATATCTGCTGATTCAAATATCTGCTTTAACAACTCTTTTATTCTCCCAGGTTTATTTTTCAAGGCTTCCTCATCCAAATGAAGTAATCTCAACACTACCAAATACAAAAAAGAACTTTCAATAACTTTTTCATCAAAATAAATCAAAATACTTCCAGTAACAGAATTAACTTCCACAGAATTTATTCCTTCTATTTTACAAATATTATTTAAAAATTCCTCTTTCAACTCTTCGTCATCCTTCAGCACTTCCGTCTGCAACCGCAAACGTCCATTTTGATAATGTTTCACTTGAATAACGCCATAAAAACTTTGTAACATAACTGACTCCTTAAACTTTTTTATAATTCATTATATACCTTTTCATTTTAAATTACAAGGTCGTTTCATCAGTAAATTGCGTTAATTTTTTCTCTTAATAAGCTACTCCCCTTATAAAAAGCCTACAACTTCTTGCTAAATTTTATTAAGATAATTTTTTTATTATTTTATAAAATCCTGAACCAATAAAAAGTATTACACCTGCAAAAATGATAAATATATCAAAAAGACCAATATTTTGACTCCTATTAATACAATTTTCTCTTTCTTTTGCATCAACAATACTTTCACAGTTTATTCTCCCTGAACTGCTTGAATGAGAACCACGACTTCTCCAAAAAGATGACGAATTTTCTTGCTCATCATCACCAGATTTTTTAGATTTCCCATTTCCTTCTCCATCTGAATGTCCTCTCGAATGCTCTCCGCTACTATGTTCTCCACCATAGTGACCACCATAATGATGACTTCCACCACTTCCATGAGAATGGCTGTGTCCTCCACCGTGAGAATGTCCGCCACCACCTCTTCTTACTAATTTTTCCATTTTGACCTCTCTTTCTTCACTCTTTTTCATTTTTTTCAATTTCTGTAATCTCAAAAATTCAATTTTTTATTCACTTTTTCAAATCTTTCACATCATATTTCCCCATATTTTCATATTCGTAAGACTGATTAATTCCATTCATAAACACATCTCTATCCTCAATATCACTTGTCAAACTTTCCTTCAAAAGAAATTTCAATTCTAAATCATTAACCACACTTCTTTTCATCGCTGATAAATAATCATTTCTATTAATTTTTTGCCAATCCACACACATTCCCAATCTTTTTATCAACATCTGATCGAGCCAAATCCTAGTAGCTCTCCCATTCTACTTTCTACTCTTCAAATCCCTTCAACTCCTCACTCTTCAAATCCCACTCTTCCATCATTTCCATCTCGTCACTATCCAATCTGTCAAATTCCTCCTGAATTTCCATCAATTTTCCAACATCATTTTTTCGCCCAGCTTCTTCATAATCTTTATTCAATTCTTCCCGTTTTTCTGAGATTTTCTCCATTTTTTCTTCCAATTTCGCAATATCTCTTTTCAATTTTGAGATTTTTTTAGAAAGTTCCTTTTGCTCCTGATATGACAATTTTTGTTCTTCTTTTGTTTCAATGTCAGTTGCAGTCGGATTCGATTTATCGTTTTTCAAACTTTCCTTGTAATCTTCGTAATTTCCTTTAAATTTCGTAAGACCATTTTCATCAAGATAGTAAATTGTATTACAAACTGTGTCTAAAAAGTGTCTGTTGTGAGAAACGACTAACATTGTTCCGTCAAAATCTTCCAATGCGTCTTCCAAAACTTCAATTGAGTAAATATCCAGATGGTTTGTCGGCTCATCTAAAATTAGGAAATTTGCTCTTTGCATATACAATTTTAAGAATGAAACTCTAACTTTTTCTCCACCGCTCAATTTTTCTACTTTTTTCAAAACATCGTCGCCTGAAAACAAGAAAGCTCCCGCAAGTGTTCGCAAATATTCTTCCGTCAAATTCAGAGAATTATTAATTTCCTGCAAAATATTGTTTGCTGGAGTCAAATCCATGTGATTTTGGTCGTAATAACCGACTTTTACACGAGAACCAAACTCAACTGTTCCTGAATCCTGCTTCAATTTATTTACCAAAATTTTTAACAAAGTTGATTTTCCAATCCCATTTTTTCCAATAATTCCAACTCTTTCTCCACGAAATAGCTGAAAACTCACATTATTCAACACTTTTTTGTTGTCAAAACTTTTTGAAATTCCATTCACTTTTAAAACATTGTCCCCAGTAATCGTGTCTGTTTCAAATTTTAATTTCATTCTTTGCGGATTAAAAACAGGGTCGTCCATTCGCTCGATTCTGTCCAGAATTTTTTGTCGCCCTTTTGCTTGTCTAGCCTTTATTCCAGCACGGAATCTGTCAATGTATTCTTCCATTTTCTTAATTTTTTCCTGCTCTTTTTCGTAACGCTTCATTTCCCCTTTTAAAATCATCTCTTTTTGAATGATAAATGCAGAAAAATTCCCATCATATTTATGCAATTTCTTATTCTCAATTTCAAAAATTTTGTTACAAACATTATCCAAAAAAATCCTATCATGTGAAACAAGCAAAAACGCCTTCGCATACCGTTTCAAATAGTCTTCCAGCCACTCAATTGAAACCAAATCTAAATGGTTTGTCGGCTCATCTAAAATTAGTAAATCTGGCTCAGATAATAGCAATTTTGCAAGTGAAACCCTAGTTTGCTCTCCACCACTCAAATCTTTCAGCACCAAATTGTAATATTCCTCAGTCAGCTCCAGCCCAGTCAAAATCTGCTTTATCTTATACTCAATATCATATCCGCCCTTCGCCTCATAAAGCGACGACAACTCCGCAGACTTATTAATCAATTTTTCCAGCTCATCATTTTCAGCCGTTCCCAAAAGCAAATTAACCTTCTGAAGTTCATGCCAAATTTCCCTCTCTTCTGCAAAAACCGACATCATCTCTTCATAAATCGTATTTTTTTCATCCGAAAACTCATGATTTTGCGACAAATATCCAATTTTCATCGAAGCACTTTTCACAATATTCCCAACTTCATTCAAATTATCTTCCGCCCCATCAATTCGCTCTCTATCAAGCAACATCCGAATAATCGTCGACTTCCCAGCTCCATTCACCCCAACAAGCCCAATCTTATCCTTCTCCTCAATCGTAAAATTAATATCCTTCAATATATATTCCCCAGCAAACTGCTTATACACCCTATTAAATTGCACTAAACTCATCAAATTCCCTTCCTTTTCTCTATTTTTATCAAATTATTTTTTTATATCTTATATTTTAATTTTATTCGTTAAATTATATCATTTTTGATATTTGTTTACAATGTTTGAGAAATTTTCAAAATATTTAAGTTTGACAAAAATATTAAACTGTGATATTATGATACCTATAAATTTTTAAAAAAGAAGGTGATTTTATGAACAAAAAGAAAATTAACACTATTGTTGGTTCAATTGGAGCATTTATTGGGGTTTTTGTGTTTATAACTTATATTCCTCAAATTATTGCTAATTTAGGAGGAGAAAAAGCTCAACCTTGGCAGCCTCTTACAGCTTCGATTTCTTGTCTAATTTGGGTTATTTACGGATGGACTAAAGAACCTAAAAAAGATTTTATTCTTATCGTTCCAAATTTAGCTGGTGTAATATTAGGATTTTTAACTTTTATTACAGCTTTATAAATTTTTATTTATAAAGATTCTGAATTGTTATTGAAATAATTGTATGGAAAATATGTTAAGGAATATCTGATGAAATGGGTACGCTTTCGAGAGGAGCAGAAGAAATGAAAACACCATATGAAGTGATTGAGAAGAAAGAAGTTCTGCATGAATGCTTTGCTCAGTTACTGGCTGACAGCAGTCATCTTCGGCAGAGATTAGCGATTGATCGTGACGATGCCACACATCCTCTGAACATATTCCGAGAACGGATCTTACGAATATTTCATGACATTTTCACGGTGCAGTACCAAACGGAAGCCGATATGCAAAAGCTACTAGAACAGCTCCAATATGCTCGTTCCTCTTTGCAGCAACTGAAAGAAAAAAGTGTGAAAAAAAACATTCACTCATAACAAAAATAGCAAAAGCCTTCTTGTCTAGGGATGAAATTTCCCTAGACAAGAAGGCTTTTGCCGTGGGGAGTGTCTTCTCACTCTAAACGTTTCCTTGCGTGTCAACTTTTTCTACTTGTAATCGACGGAGATTTTCAATTCCTCCTGCTTCCACTGCTATTTTCTTTAAGTAGTTATCCATTTTTACAAAACGAAACCGTGGTAATACTTTAAGGATTGAAATGCTTTCTTCTGATAATTGTCCTTCGATAAAACCTCCTAATTCTATGAGACGTTTCGTCCGTGCCTTTCGTTCTTTTTCGCTCTCTTTTGCCTTATTTTCTTTAATCCTTGCTTGAAGACGTTTAATCGTTTGTTCATCTCTTAAGATTTGCTCTTCACGTGAAAGTCCCATATATTTCCCTCCTCGTATATATTTATTTATCATATCATATCTTGATCTTTAATGTCAATAATGCTATTCTAGTCTAAATAATTCCCTTTGATTTATCAAAGGGCGCACTTATAGACGGGCGAAGCCCATCTATGTAAATACGCTCTCCGAGGGAGAATGGATAAACGAGGTAATAATATGGCAATCTATCATTTATCTGTATCAAATGTCAGCAGAGCTAAAGGCTCTACTTCGTGTGCTACACTCGCTTATATAAGTGGTGAAAAAATACACGACTCCCGCACTGGAAAAACATATTCTTATAGCCGTCGTGAGAGAGTTCTTGTTGTCGGAACAATTCTCCCTGCTTCTGCACCTTTGGAATACACAAATGCAGAAACACTATGGAATGCTGTCGAGAATTACGAGACAGCAGACAACGCAAGAACAGCGAAGAAAATACAAATTGCACTACCAAGAGAGCTAGAACTATCAGAGCAGAAGACTGTTATAGAAGAATATATACGCGGCACTCTTGCACAAGAGGGCTATTGCACAACATATGCCATCCACGATGGAGGAATACAAGGGAATCCACATGCCCATATATTGGTTAGCAATCGCCCACTTAACAAGAGAGGAAAATGGATGATCAAGAACAGAAAGGACTACATAAGGGACGAGAACGGAAACAAAATTCCCGTCATTGATGAAACAACGGGAAAGCAGAAAGTCCGCATCCGTACTGGGAAGGGAGTAGAAAAGATCTGGAAACGTGTCACAGTTGAGCAAAACAAACTAGACAGTAAAGAATTTCTGCTCTATCTCCGCAAAGCATGGGCAGACGTGGTAAATTACTATCTTGATCCATCCGAACAAATCGACCACCGTAGTAACGTTGCACGAGGCATCGAGGATATACCAACTATACATGAAGGATATGCTGCTCGGGCTATTGAAAAAAGAGGAGGCATTGCGGAACGGTGTGAAATCAATCGGGAAATCAGGAGAGAGAACGCGGATCGCAGGCAAGCGCAGGTGGAAATTGCCGAACGGCAAGCTAACATAGAACGGTTACAAAAGGAGGAACGTGAAGATGACCAAATTAGAGCAGACATTGCAAGAAGAAAACGAAAACTTATGTCAACAGGTTGGACAACTTCAAACACAGCTATCGACAATGACTGCCAGAGAGAAGACAATCAAACCGCTGATCGAGGAGATCAAACGACAGGAACGAGAGATTACGTTGCTGAACTCCTCGCGTACCGCAGAGCGGAGAAAGAACGAGAAACTACTCGAACTCTCAAAGAACGAGAAGATGCTGAAAAGCGAAAACGAGAAGCTGAAAAACGAGAACAACAGACTCGACGCAGAACTAATACAGGAGAAGAAAAATCTAAAGGCTTCAGTCGATAAGTACAACACGATCATAAATATGTTCCCAGATGATAAAAAAGTCGAAAAACTTCTTTTTGAATTCGAATCTCTATCCGAAACTGTTCAAAATGTACAACATCGTGTAAATCACATTTCGTGGAATTGGAAAGAACGTATTATTATTTCTTTTTTTATCGTTGTTTTCTTTGTGCTTGGACAAATCGTCATCCAGCGATGGTTTACACCAGATACAGACTACGCCAAACGTATTATGTGGAATATTGAATATGGTAAACCACATGTAAACTTCTTTGAAGACGAAAAAGAAGCTAAAGAAAAATATGACAACCAACGTCACTACGAAATATTAGAAGACCTGAAAAAAAAGCAAGAAAAGTAAAAGTCGGGGGCACATCCCCCGATCGGAACGCTCTGCTGCTCCAGATAAGTTCTGCGGCGCTAACGCGCCCCCCTAGCTGAGAGGGAAGACGATGGCTTTCGTACCTGAAGGGCATGATCACGCGCTCCAGCCGCGCGCATGTTGCGTCCGGTCTTCGTCGTTTCGCCATGCCGGGGCTGTCACTTCGTTCCGGCTGAGATGCGAGCCGTCTTCGACTCTCGCATTGTAAAACAAGAGCGGCCGAAGATGTCGAGCGAGAAAAAATAACTCAGCTATTTCGTCGCTGCGTTTGACCTTCGTTTCGGTCACTCGCGCCCCGATGCGCGACCGACGCGCAAGGAATCAACGGGCAGACCCGTCCTTTACACGGACGAAACACGGCAGCAAGTCAAGAATCGGCACGCAGCAGGGCTTTCCATTCGCAAGATCGCCGCCGAACTCGGCATGAGTCCGACCACCGTCGCGAAGCTGCTGCACGAGTAGACGGGGGTATGGGGGCTTGCCCCCATCTCAGAGGGAGGGGGCGCAGCAGTCACGAGGAAGCCGCTGCGGTTCGTGATGGGAGGGGTTCGCCCTCCCATCAGCACACAGTCACGGGACGGCAGCTATACTTCCTCCTTCTCAGCGCTGGGGGGCGCGAAGCCGTTTCATCGAAGCCGTTTAGCGGACGTGGCGGGGGGTGCAGACCCCCCCGCCTATACTAAGATAAGAGTGAAAATGAGGGTAAAAATCTGAAACACCTTGATATTACTGAATTTATGGCGATTTTACTTGATATGATTTTTGGTGAATCTTGATATGATTTCTGGTGGTTTCTAGTATGATTGACTTATATAATTAGATATGATAATATCATATCAATATCAAGCAAGGAGGAAAAGCCAATGGCAACTACACGCAAGAAAGTAAAGGTTATAGGGACAGAAACTTATATCAATCAGCAGACTGGAGAACTGCAAGAAATGCAGGTGATTGACATCGAGGAACGCGATGCTAATTTTCATAAACTCTGGCTTGGACATATTCTTCAGTCGATAGACCTTATCGGAAACCAGAAAACGCGCCTAGCGTTCTGGATTCTCGACCACTTAGACAGCAATAATCTCTTGCCTATGACGCAACGGCAAATAGCCAATAAAAGCGGTATCAGTTATCAGACAGTATCGAGAACCCTGCAATCACTAATCGACAGCAACTTCTTGCAGCGTATCAACCAGGGCGCATATCGCGTCAATCCAGACGTACTATTCAAGGGCGGCAAGAACGCAAGAATGAACGTGCTGCTCCAATATCGCGACGGAACAGCCGAGGAGAACGGCTCGAACGATTCCGCAGCAGTCATCGAAATGCAGAAAAAAGAGGAGGAAAAGCACCCCGACGCACAGGACGCACAGAAGAATCTTGATTTTACGGAAGCACGAAAAGGCGCATAGGCAGACGAAAGCCGCCCCGATCTGAAGCAGATGGGGCGGCTTCTTTTCGGCTCACGGCTTGCTCAAAAGCTGGTAGAGCGCGTTATTTATAGCGTCCACCTTCAGCGGAATGTCGTACCACCAGCCGAAAATCCAGTTCGCGATATAGCCGCCGATGGCGAACGCAGCGACAATCAGAGCCAGCTCCTTGAGAGCTTCCCACGCGTCGTTACGCGCCTTTTTCTTGTGCGCAGCGTTCAATCTCGCCGCCGCTTCGTCTATCGCCTTGATGTATGCAGCGGATTCCGTCCTCACGTCGCTCAGAATCGCTTCTGCGGCGTTTTTGAGTGCGCCCTGTACTTCAATAGCCCTTTGCTCGTTAGAAGCCCTCACAGCGGCTTCTAGGCGGTCTAGGCGTGCGTTCTGCTCCTGCACCATCTTTTCGTAGCGGTCATTACTCGCTGCCAACGCCGCCCGCAGCAAGTCCTCCTTGCTCGCGCCGTCCTCGAGTGCTGCATTATTCAGCTTCTCCCTTACGCTCATAAGGCTCATCGGCTAAAACCCCTTTCCCCATCGTCGCGGCTGCGCGTCCTCACTCGGGCGCGTTCCGCGCGTTCTTGCGCCTGTCGCAGCACGCGCTCCGCTTCCTGCTGCTGCCGCATACGCGCCGCTTCCTCGGCTCGCTTCCTCGCCACGTCCTCAACGCCCGCAGCAAGCAGCTTTTCCGATGTCGCTTCATGCTGCTTCTCGCGTTCGGCGTTTGCGGACAGCGACCGCGCGACCGCCGACGGCGTGTAATCCTCGCCCAGCTTGGCAGCACGGCATTTCATTCCGTTCGGGTGCTGGTACGTCCACCCCGTTTCGCCGTCGCGCTTCCTCGTCCGTTCGCTGATCCGCACGCCGAAGCCCTCCACCTTCTCGCGGAACTCCTGCATATTGCGGGACGAATCCCGCGCGGATTCGACCACCTCGCGCAACTCGTCCTTCCACGGCTGCACGCCTTTATTTACAAGTGCCTGTTCCGCTTGCGTGAACCTCATGCCGCGCGTGCGCTCCTCGATAACGTGCAAGCCGTGCTCGCGGCTTATCTCGTTCGACACATTCCGCGCCGTATAAAGCAGCCCGTGAGAATCCAGCTTCTTGCCGTCCTCCACGCTCACGGCGTTAATCACGATGTGATTGTGCGTCTTGCCGCCCTCGCCGTCCGTGTGCGTGTAGACCATCGCTTGATACCCCGGCGCAAGGCGGCGGGCGGTTTCCTGCCCCAGCTTATTTGCCTGCTGCGGCGTTAATCCGTCACTATCGTCAAAGGACTGTATGACGGTATGACACTGTAAACCGTCCTCTTTCTGCCACATGACACGCGCCGCCCGAAACTCCTGCTTTGCCGTCTCGGGCGTGCAATTCACGCCGCCGACCTCCACGCCCTCGCGCCGTTCGCCGTCCTTGTACTCGCCATACGTCAAGCAAGCGGACGCGCTCGCATGACTGCCGACCTTGACATAAGCCATAGCCTAGCCCTCAGCGTCAAAAACGGAGTGCTTGACGCTCGAATCGCGGAAATTCGGGCAGCCCCAGAAGGGCTTGCCGTCCTGCTTGCGACGGCAAAGGCGCATTTCAGCCCCGCAGCCCTTGCAAATCGGGGCTTTCGAGGATTCATGTGAAACATTTTCGGCTTGCTGCTCGCCGTGGCCGTGCGCCGACATCGGCGCCGATCGGCGCGGCTCGCTCTCCCGCTGCGGCTTTTTTCCGTCGAGGATATACGCCCAAAATGCGTCTATGCTCTCCTGCAGTCGGGACAGTGCTGCAGCATCCACGCCGCCGCCTTGATTCGCGACCTTAGCAATCTGATTGAGATTGCTCCCCATCTTGCCCAATGCCGCTATCAGCTGCTTTCCCTGCTCGCGGTCAATCACCATCGGCTTGACCTTGCTAGACACAGCCAGCTTCTTGACATAAGCAGACAGTGACAGCCCCGCATTTTCAGCCGCTTGCATGACCTTCGCCGCTTCTTCGTCGGACAGGCGGAAATTCACCTGCCGCCTTGTCGTTTTCGTCTCGTTCATGGGCAACGCCTCCTCGCTATTCTGTCTAGCACTTTGCTAGACACAACGTCTAGCAGATTGCTAGACACATTCGCGCTCGTCGGGGTACGAAGAACGCGAACTATCCACCGTCATTATATGACGCTGAATAGTTCTTTGCAAGTATGGGAATTGCTAGACGCAATCCCCCCTTGCAAGGGGTGGGCT
>ERZ773037.1033-NODE-1033-length-14717-cov-4.045628_pt1 | contig 14717 bp, 9 predicted proteins | sample MGYA00511466_ERZ773037 | MGnify/ENA primary metagenome ERZ773037 (study PRJEB29015, sample SAMEA2738146) | human oral metagenome | biome: human oral; feature: human-associated habitat; material: saliva | place: China | collected 2202 ... | reverse complement strand
CTCCCGGCGCCGCGATGGCCCTACTCACGTCGGCCGCTGTGAGCGATGCGATGGTATTGTTGCGCTGCGCGTGGTCGATGAGTCGGAGAACGGGCAAAACCGCGGGGTTGTTGACGGCCTTGTGGTTTGCCACGAACTCGCCTTCATGCACCACGCCCGCTGTTCGCCGGTATCTCCGCCCGGGGGTGAAACCGCCCTCGTAGTATCCCGATTGCTGCGCTTCGGCCTGCTTACGGATGGTGGCGATCTGTGCGGCTGTGGTGGCTACTGCGAGCGCCGCGGCGATGGGCGCCAGCACATGTCCGACGATGGGAATGGCCGCCGCCGATGAATAGGCGTTGATGGCCGCCATGGCACCGCCCGCCAGGGCCTGTGCCACCTGAATGTTGGCCGCGCGTTGGTTGTAATCGTTCTTGATCTTTGCGACGGCGGCCTGCTTTTCGGCCTCCAACTTCTCGGTTTGCTCCCGGTCTCCCTCGGCGGCTTTGATCTTGGCGTCGTACTCTCGTTCGGTTCTCGCCACTTGGGCGTCGGCCTCTGCGCGCTGCAAGTCGCTGAACGTGGAAACGACGGCGCCAAATGTGGAATAAGCCGCCGCGGCTGCTTCGGTGATGCCCTGCACGCGTTCGCGGTCGAGCTGTTTGAACGCGGCGGCGTACTCCAGGGCGTGCTCCTTGTCCTTTTCGCGCATGCGTTTGAGCGCGTCGTATGTGGCGGCGTGAATGCGTAACTTGAGGGCGCTCTTTGCGAGTTCCGAAACGCCGAAAGCATTGGTGGTGCCGCTATGGCTGCTCTCGTCCTTGTCGTCGCGCTGCGTGCCAAGTGTGCTGCTCGCGCTGTGGCGTGCCGATGTGAGTAACTCTTCGGCGTGCTTCTGCCGCTCCTCGGCGATGAGTCCGCCGCGGCCGTCGTCGCCTTGATACTTGAGCCGCAAAGCCGCCTGCAAGCGCAAATACTCCTCTTCGGAGATGAGTTTGCGGGTGTGGAGCTCGGAAAGCACCTTCATCTCCTCTTGAAATTGTTCGAGGGCGGTCTTTTTGAGATACTCGTTTCGGAGCTGCTTGACCTTCTCTTGGTACTTCTTCTCTCTTGCGAGCCGCTGCTTGTTGTCCTCCTCCTGCAGCGCTGCGGCGGCTTTCTCATAGTCGTCGACGCGCCCCCACTGCTTGAGATAGTCGGCTCTTCGTTTGAGGTGTTCGAGCGTGATGCGGTCGCGCTCCTTCTCGTAGGCCTCGGTGGTGATGAGCCCTACGGCTTCGTCGTGCTCCAATTGTTCGAGTGCGGCTTTGTTCTCCTTGTCGATTTGTGCCAGGCTCCAATCTTGGTTGCGCGTTTTCTCCTTGTCCGTGTACTTGTCCAGCTCGTCTTGCCACTTCTTTCGTTGGTCGGCGTTGCGTTTATAGAAATCGCGCTTGCTCTTCAGGGCTTCCTCGTCGTTCTTTGCCACGGCGGCGTTGTACTCTTCGGTGGTGATGAGCCCTTGCGCGAACTGCACTTTGAGTAGGTCGTTCTTCTCGCGTTGCAGTTTGTCGACCTGTTCGATGTGTTTTTTGCCGTCCTCCAGCTCCTTTTTCTTGAGTTTGTCTTCCTTGGTTTCCTTCTTGTTGCCGCTCGTGCCGGCTGTGCCGTGGGGCGTGTAGGTGCCGCTTTCGGTGTCGTCGGTGGAAAAGTCGGTGGCCTTATTATTGATGAGCTTGCCGTAAAAGCTCTTGACTTCGTTGTTCCCTTGGACAAAGTTGTTGAGCTGATTGATCTGCTTGGTGGTTTCGTTCAACTCGGTCTGCGCGGCGTTGAGCGCGTCGACTTGCTTTTGGCGCTCATTGAGCTTTTTAGTACGCAAATCATTCAGCTCGTATTCTATTGGATCCATTGGATCTGTTGATTCTGTTGATGGAGAATACATGACAGCCCGCTGCGTCCTTGATTCGTATTGTTTCTTTTTTAGTTCTCTATCAACGGCTCGGACGTTATAATTTTTTTGTTCGACTGTCATCTGCTGCTCAATTCGTGCCTTTTGCAGTTCCACCAGCTTATCATAGGCAGCTTCAGCCAGGGCTTTGTTTTGCAGCGAACGAATATAATCAGAAATCGCCTTGGTGTTGTGCTCAGTCAATTTCCCCTCTTTGGTCAATGAGGCGTGATAGCCGGGTACAATCTTCTGCAAGTGTTCAATCGCCTTGCGTCGGGTGTCGTATGCTTCATTGCTGTTGCGAACGATTTGATGGAGTCGTTTGACGACCTCGATCTCCTCGGTCGCCTTCTTCATTCCCTCATCTTGCACTTCGTTGAGTGCCGAATGTTTCTTTGTCGCGTCCTCCATGCGTTGCGACAAGCTCCAAATGACGGAAATGAGTGCCACAATTCCGGCTATAACCAGCCCTATGGGGTTGGCTGCCATGGCTGCATTGAGTCGCCACTGTGCTATTGTTGCCGCGTTGAGTCGCCCGGTTGCGACGAGCACGATTGCAGACCATGCGGCTTTTGCGGTGGTTACGATAGAAGTCCACGCGGCGCTCAACTTGTCAGCCGCGATGTTCTTTATTTTGGCGATCCAAAAACGATTCTCCCATGCGACTGAAATCATTAGTCCTACTCGATACGCGGCCAAAACAGCTGCGAGTGCAATAAGCGTTCGTTTGTGCTCTATGGCAAACCGAATCGAATAGAGCAGCGCCTTTGCCATGAGTCCGGTGGATGATACCATGTGTTTGACCACCGGCTCCAAGTGGCCGCCTAATTCCACGGCCAAATCTTTGTAGGCCTTCTGCGCCTTTTCGATTTGTGCCTGCACGGTGGAGTTGGCCGCTTCGGCTTCCTTGGTAGCCGACGTGTGTTCCAAGAATGCAAGTGCGGCCTGCTGCTGTGTAGCTTTGAGGGTGTCGAGCCCGTTTGCGAGTGTTGCGAGCGTTTGCGTCACTCCCGATCCCGAAAGTTTCATCTCTTCGAGCATGGGTGCGATGTTTTCCAACGAGCGTGCGTCTTTTAGCGCCCCGATGAACTGCAAGAGCGCTGCGTTCGCGTCGTTCTTGACGAGTTCGGTGAACTTTTGCACGTCGAGCCCGGCGGCCTTTGCCATCTTGGCGGGTCTGCGATAAATAGCCGCCAAAACGTTCTGCATGGCGGTGGCGCCCTTTTCCACTCCCACCATGCCCTGATCTAGAACGGCGGCTATCGCTGTGAGATCCGACTGCGCTATTTTGGCGGTGCTTCCGATACTCGCCAAACGCGCGGTGAATTCCAATAGATAGGGCTCGGAGGCTGAAGACGACTGTGCCAGTTCGTTGATTACCGACGCGGTTGCAAGCATGCCGTTCTTGAGTCCCATGGCACGTCCCTCGCTGAAAAGCTGTGTGAGCTTACCGATGTTCTTCACGCCGTCCTCGCCCAAATCGTCGCCCAAAGCCAGGTTGATTTGATTAGCCGCGTCAACGAAATCGAGAATGTCCTGTTTGCCGGTAATACCCAAACGTCCCGCGTCTGCCGCCAGGTCGTTGAGTTTCTCGCGCGGGGTTCTCGTGTCTATCTTCTTGAAAGCCTCGTTGAGCTCTTCCACGTCTTCTGCTGCCAGCCCCGTGTATTTCGTTACGCCACTCATGTGTTCCTGCATGTCGGCGTACATATCGACAAAAGACGAGACCCACTGCTTTGCATTGTCAAAGAGTTCCGTTACTCCCGTGAACGTCGTGATAGCTCCCATCCATTTATTGCCAAAATCAGCCAGTTGGTCTCCCAGGCTCTTGTCCTCTTCTACTTCTTGCTGTGCGCGAATCTCTTGCAATTCCTTCTTGGCACTCTTGAGCGCCTCGGTGTAGGCGTCCCACTCCTCCGATCCGCGTTTTACGGCGCCCGAATTGAGTTCCGCGTTGATTTGGCGAATCGTCTTTTGCAGCTCCTTCGGCGTCTGCTTGTCCATGCGTCGCAAACCGTTTGTGAGCGCTTCCACACGGTTCTCCGAGCGCTCCAACTCTCGAGTGCTCTTTCTCAGCTCTGAACTCAACCTTTGGAGCATTTCGACGGTGCGTTTCCGCTGTGCGTCTGTGGTGTGTTTGTCGCTCAATACCTGCTCCGCTTGCTGCTTCTGCCGGTTCAGCTCTTCCACCTTCTTTCGGAGTTGCTCAATATTCTCCTTCGCGTCTTTGTCGTTGACGTGGAGTTCGATTATCTTGATGTCTTTTTCTACCATAACAGAAAAATAAAAGCGGTATCTGACCTTTTGCGTCAAAGATACCGCTAACCGTTCATAAGGAAAATGACAATTTTAGTCTCCCTGTTCCCCTTTTATGTGGTCTCGTCTAAACTATGGAATCGAACACGCCGGCGAACTCCTTACCAATGTCGTTTGACAAGCGTCTGTTCAGCACCTTCTTCGATATATCCCACGACACAGAGAACCACGGTCTGCGCTTTCTTGTGGCTCCGAGCCCCCGTTTGGCTCTTTCCACGGGGTCTAAAAATTTCAGGTCCCCCCCGTTGTCTCTTTTGTAGCCCTTTCCTGTACCCGCGTCGACATATATTCCGTATTCCACGAAACGATATGCGGCTTGCATGGCAAAGCCGTCGGGTGCCACGCTGAAAGCCTGCTGGTGTACGCTGCGTTGCAACGTTCCCGTGCGGTGGATGTTCATTGTCACGATCCGATCCGTCCAAATTCTCACCATCATATCATGCCACTCTCGTGCAAAGGTGGCAAAGTCCTTTTCTTCTTGTTTATCCATGGCGCCTATTCATTCCACTCGGTGGGGTTGAAAGAGATGTCCACCGGCTCGTCGACATAAAACATGAAGTAAAGCCCGGTGCAATCGTTGAGAAAGATCCCTCCCATCTCTCGTGAACGAATGCTGTTCATCTGCACATATAGTCCCTCTTTGAGGAATCTCGGCGCGTCTCTGAGGAGCCCGGATTGAAATTGTCTGAGGAGTTCACGACACGTTCCCATCTTTTCTCGTCGGTCTCGTTCATTGTCGTGTTCGTATCGCATGAGCAGAAATACGGTGAATGCCTTTCGCTTGAACCACCCTCCGCTATCGAGAAAGGTTTCCTCATCGCAAATGTCATCGACTGCGACAAAATTGGCATCACAATCGTAGCGGTTGAGCACACTGTCCAGGTGGTTGACCCCCGAACAGGATACGGTGCAAAATTGTAGGTCGCTTGCCATTCGGTTGCGCCGGCAAAGGTCTTCGAAATAGTCGTGGAAATCAATCATGGTGGAATTCTTTTTTGAATAGTTGAGGAGCTATGCCCAATTGGACGAGGGGATATATAGCCCGCCCCCGCGGGTTGGGAAACGTTCGCAGCCTATATATAGCGTATCCCATGCGTCCGATCCGTCGGTGCGCGTTTCGAGTCGGTCTTCCTCTGTCTCTGCGAGTTTCTCCCCGCGTTTGTCCTTCTTCCCGTTGTAGACGCCCGCTAACAGCAACGAGACGAGCAAATCAGCACAATTCTCTTCGTTGATATAGGGTTTCAAACGCCCCTGCCCCTGAAAACCTCGGTTGATGAGTAGGTGCTTTTCGGCGTGATTCATCGGCTGCCCGATGTAGACGCTCTGCACGCTTCGTTTGCGTTTTCTGAGCGTTTGTTCGATGACGCGGCGAAAGTCGATATCATTGACGGCGTAATTCGAACCGATTGCCGTGCTATCGTAGTAGAAAATCACCTCCTTGTTCGGTCGGCGTTCGTAGTAGTCGCAAAAATCATTGACGAGTTCGACCAGTTTACGCTCGTACTTGACGAAAAAGCACTTGACCGTGTTCATTCTTCCCATTTCCTCGTCCACCTGTCCGACCACCAGCCAGTTGATGTTCCGATTGAAGTCGAATGCAATGCAAAGCGGTGCGTCCGGTATGAGGTCGTCGTCCACTCGGCTATCTCTTGTTTGGGTTATTTCTCCGAATTGGTACTCCAACGAGTCCAGGTAGTTGAAGTTGGCGGCCGTATAGAGATGAGCTTCCGTCATGGACGAATAGAAACCATCTTGCAGTAATCGGACGGGTTGGCAAAGCACCGACGTCTGAAATACCAGCGGCGGCAAATCTCGCTTCATCTGCCGAATGTAGGACTCTCCGAGCACCTCAATGTTAGTCAGCGTGGAATAGGTCCCAAAGAAGAGCGCATGCTTTCTGAACTGCGAAAGTAGTTTCTCCAATCTTGCAACTCGTTTCGGAATGTAGTCCGGTATGTTTGACACCCCCTCTGCTTTGATTCTCGCGATGTGCCTTTCCCGCTCCGCCTTGAGCGTCAAAATCGTGGTGATCAGCTCCCGATCCATTTTCTCCTCGAAGTTGAGAAACCACGATCCCTCCTTGGTGATTGGCATATCGGATGTAACGATCATTCCATGGTGAAGCGGTTGGTCGCCAAACTCGCGTAATTGTCCGCGGTTGGCCAAAAACGTCTCGTCCTTGAGTCGGTCGTACTTTACAAACTTGGCCTCGTCGATACACAGGAAGTCGAACGATTTGGAATTGGACGTGCCTTTTCTGTCCTGCGAAACGATTTGTGCGATGGCTCCGTTGTAGAACGAAATAATGTGCTCCCAGTTGTGCGGTTCGATGAGTGGTTTCGGCCAATTGAGCGCCTTCGGTGGTTTTCTTCCGATACACCAATGCACGTCTCGCTTGTATCCCCATGCCTCCCAGTGCATTGTCATCGACGGCAAAGTGTTTGTCATGGCGCGAATCGCATTGGGCGCCACGATTGCCGCGGTGCATCTTGGCATGGATTGAAAGGCGTTGAGCAAAACCGTGGCTTGCACCACACCTTTCCCCGTTCCACGTCCCGCTATGGCAAAGGTATCTTTGGCCCCCACTGCAAGAACTTCCCTCTGCATTCGGTTCAGATAAATCTTCATGTTCCCATTTTCTGCATGGTTATCCGCGCTTCTCTCGCCTTCGCATTGAGTTCTGTGAGGGCTCGATGGGTTTCAGTTTTGAGCACGGCGGGTTCTTTGGTGATGTCTCCCGCTGTCAAGGCTCTAATCTGTGCGTCTGTGCTCTCCCGTTGGCGTTCTGCCGGCGAACTGTCATCATAGTCCTCGGCACCCGCCGGTATGCGCCGAAAGAGCTCGTCGTATCTTGTTGCCAGTTCCGCTTTGAGCCCCGTCCACCAAAAGATCACCGCGTAACGTTCGGCGGGCGAAAGATGAATGTTCAATGCGTACTCGTCTGCCGCCGTGCGGTATAGGAATTTCGCCATTTGCTCAATCGGTTCCTCTATCTGCGAACTGATCCAACTTTGGAACAAGTTCTCGCAAATGAGAAAATCGCCGAATTTAAGCCTTTCGTCGAACAAATGTGCGTCGATGGCTTCATACTTCCCGATATGTGCGGGGCGTATGGCCGTGGTGGGCGGTTCCTCCAACCACGCTAACTCCTCGGCCGCGCTCAACAAAGTATAAGGAGAAAGCACTTTCCAGATGGGTGGGTTGGGGCGTTCGAACGCAAAGCGGCGCAAATATCTCAACTGAATCTCTTCGACGGTGAAACGTTCGGCCGCCATGAGTGCACAAATGTAGAGCAGTTCCCTTTCAGACAAGGCCTCCCAGCCTTTTGGTATGCGCACTTTCAGCGTTTCAGGAAAAAAAGAAGGTGGGGTGGTCTGCTTTGTTCTCATAGAAACCGCTATGTCGTGCCCTGTAGGTAGCCGAATTGGTGTACTCGGGGATCGAGTCGGCAAAGATCACCAAGGAGGCTCTGAGGTTTTGGCATGCTTTATGGGTCGGCCCCGCTGTCATATCGCGTGCCATGAGTACGCGTCCCCTTTCCAAGAGCGTTTTCATCGCATGTTGTCGCGGTGAATTGTCGTCTGTGCGAAACTCTCCGCCCTTTCTCAACCAGTTGAGCATCGCTTCGTAGAGTTCGGGCGAAATCTCGTGCAACACGTGGATCGCTCCCTCGTGGCGCTGTGGTGCCAAACGCGCGTATTCTCTTATAAATACCTCGCGTTCTTCGCACAAAACTCCGTATTTTCTCAGCAAAGTCGGGGTGTAAAGAAAGGAGTCCACCATGTCCTGTGCGTTGCTCGTCTCGTTCCACGCCGTGCTCAAGGCTTTTGTCCTCAATTCATCGAACACATCAGAACACTCTTCGTATAGTTGCCTCTGCAGTGCGTCGACTCTTGCTTGTGAGGCGGGGCTTTTTTCGGCTGTCGAGATGACTCCAAAGCCAGACCCTGTAAGAATCAAGTCGAGACTTCGGACGGCGTTGTGTGCCGCCGCCAAACAAATGTATCGTTCTCTCAGTTCACTCAATTCTTCGTAGGGCGCAAACTCCCCGGTGCGGTTTTCGTAGAGTTCCAATTGTGGTACCATTTTTCGATAAACGCTATCGGTTGCGTCTCGGAAAGCGGGTACGAGCGCGTCGAATTTCTGTTTGGTGATGATACTCATGACTGTGTAATTTTAGCGTCCCGGTGTTCGTCGAGCGTGGTTAATTGAATCATAGGCAGTGTTGGCGTTCCGCGAAAGCCATTGTAAGCAAAGCACAAGCGCAAAGCCGTGAGGAGAATGTCCTTCATGGGCTTGAGCAGCGCCTGTTTCATGGTGTAGAGTTCACGCTTATCCGACCCGCTGTTGTTGGTCTGCGCCTTCCCCGGTACTGCACCCACCATGTTGGGGTGTACGCCAAAAGCAAAGCAGATGGTATTTGCCGCCGCTTGCACGTCCTCTGCCCACTCTCCGCCTTCTTTCTTTCCGTCGATGAGTGAAACACGTACATCATGCACCTCGTGCCCGTCGGGCGAAACATAGAACGACGAGATCCAAACCTTGTTCGCATTGGCCAAACCCGAAAGGAAGTTGCGTATGTTCTCCTTTTCTCGGCGAATACGTTCTGCTATTTTCTCGGCGTCGGTGATGAACTCTTCCCGGCAAATGCGCTCGTAATAGTCGCGTTGAATTTCCACCAGGTATCTCACGCTTGTATGGTTTCTCAGCTTTGCCCGCTTTCCCACTGAAATCAGCCGTTTCTCATCGTAGCTTCCTCCTCGGAGAATCGATGACCAGTAAGGAACCGGGTAATATTGACATCCCGCCGTTGGGAATCTTGCTGCGACGGCAAATTTTCGTTCGCGGGTCGGTGTTCGTTTCCGCCCGGTCTTCGGGTCGGGCTCCTGTCCCATTCGCACTTTGAGATCACCTAACGGGTCTCTCATGTTGAGCAGTGGAATCTTCTCAATCTCTTCGGGTTTGGGACGGTTTGCATGCCAGTTGGCATAATAGACAAACGGAATATTCCCATATTGGTCGGCCTCTGCAAATCGACAATAGGGGGCTTCTTTGTGCACAATTCTGTTGATAAGTTTGCCGTCTGCCGAAAGGATGATCACCGAAACCGCGAAATAATAGAGCTGCATATCCGTGCTCTGATCCAAGACATACATGGGCAAAGCCTGTCGTGCGCTCCAAGTCTCTGCCGCTTGATCTGTTTCTCCGGTGTGAATACCCGCTCCATACAGTGCGGTGACATTGAAATTCAAGCATTGTGCCGTGACCTCGTCGCCGTCAATAAGCCGTTTCAGCTCGTATGGCAGCTGATCATCGGCGCCAAACGGAATATATTTCTCGGTTGCGCTGCCCGGCAAAGGCTTCGACTTGGCCGCTCCCACCACCGTGTCAAAGACTTCGGTGGTGTCTCCCACTTCCGCGATCACCGCCTGCACGCCTTCGGTGTTGAGTGTCCAAACTTCGTGTGTCGTGTCCATTACAAATAAATCTTCATGTCGTCAATCTCGAAAAGTGTGTAGTTGCAAAATTCGCGTATCTCTCCCGATGGGAGCAGCAGCACGCGCGTGTTGCGCCCTCTGTTGTATTCCCCTTGATAGACTGCACGCGAATACAAAAGGATTTCCCCCGTCGACATTTTCCACACTTTCAGCCGGTGCGGTTGTCTGTCTCTGAGCAGTCGCCGTGCTTCCGCGTGGTGAATACGTTTCGGATACATTCTCTGTTCGTTCTTACTCATAGCTATTGTCAAAACTATCGTCGAAAATCTTATATCGTTTGCCGGTCGTGGTGGTCTCGGTGGCGGGGCTTTCTTCCTCCACACGAAATTTCACCGTGGCGTGGTTTATCTTCGTCGTGTCGTCGGTGCATTTGATTTCAGCTTCCACCGGCATGATAGGCGTTCGCATGGGCAAAAGCACCACCTCGTCGGCTTGCGTCACGCTTTCCACCTGCCGGGTGTCTGTTCCCAGGGGGGTTAAATAGCATGTGATTGTCACTTCGCTCTCCGTCTCGTAGTTGTGTCGACGCCCCGCGATTCGCGCGGTCTTATAAGTGGGTTTCGCATTGCGCTCCACGGTGCCAAAAGCATGCACGGTGTCTGCCACTCCGAAATCATTCCGAAACTCAATCTCTGCCCCTCCGCCCTGTGAGGTGTTGGGCGGGGCGATTTCGTAGCGTTGTCGGCGCGCTCCACATGCAGCGGCGTAATGACAAAGCACGGCGCCCGCTTCGGGTGGATTGAGTCGGGCGGGTGAAACGTCTACCACGTTGGCCCCGTCCTTTTGTGAGGCTGCAATGCTCTCGGTGTGCTCCACTGCGCCGTGCGCTGTCCACCAAACGCTCGAAATCGCCACGGCCGTCTCGCTTCCCACCCATGCGAGGCGTTCCGTTGCCGCGCGGTGGGTCAATTTCACCGGCGGGGCGAATGTAAGGAACGAACGTGCCGTAAAAGCCGCGGCGGTTTCTCCCATGTGGCTCTGCACCGGGATCACGGTCGATGTGATCAAAGTCGTGCGATTGCTGTCCTTGATCACCTCCAACTTCACCACTGCAATCTTCCGCTCTGCGCGGTCTCTAATCAATGAGCCGGCGTCGTGCAGTGTGATTTGTCCGTTTATGGGGCGTAACGTCAAATCAAGTGCCGGGTGCCCGTTTACACTGATTAAGCACCGCAAAGGCGTGCTCGTTGAAATGGTCAACGCCTCCCACTCATCGGGAAACGTCAATTGAGGAATCGACGAAAGGAGTTGCATGTTTCAAAGGACTATATCGAAAAGATTACCGTTTACGTACAAAAATCGCCAGACCAATCCCCGTCACTACCACCATGAACACACTGAACCAATTCGTCCCTTCCTTTTCCTTCTCCTTCTTATCTGTGGTCTCGTGGTGGGCGGTTTCGATCAGTGCCCCCATCTTTTTCCATACGGTGTCCGTTCGCACATGCCATCGTTCTCTGAATCGTTCTTTCACTATGGTCGCCCCCTCCAGATATACGCTGTCATGCAAGAAAACGCTATCTCGCGTATTCTTCAATAGGAGCAGCGTGTCAGTCTGCCGCGACTTTACGGTGTCGCGCACCGTGATTCGGTGCTCGACGGTGCGTGTCGTGGTGCAACTAGCCAGCCAAAGGCAAAGCCCGGCGCAAAGCAGATACAGCACAAGCGGTGCTGCTGATTTGATCCTGTTTCTTTTCATATTATCCTGTAAATGAGAGTACCTCTACTCTCGTGATCCAGCCTTTGATGAACTTCTTTTGCCGTGGGTTGTTCTTCACGATGAGCTGCAAAAACCGCAAACGCTCCGCTTTTAGAGCGGCAAACAACGTGGCGGGTGGCGTGGCGTTGGCAGAAGACAATGTTTGTGCCCCCATGATTCCGTCGACCTTCACAGCCAGCACGCGTTGCAATGCTTTTATTCCATGTGCTCCACTGTGAAAAGTAAAGTCTGCCAGCATCATCGCCACAGATTGAGATTTCAATTCGTCGGCTTTGCACCGCTGCCAGAAATCCTTCTCGACGATGTCCCTCCACTCTTCGTAGGAAAGGGCTTTCAATTCCTTGACCGTCGGGGCGGGGCGCCCGTGTTGTTTTCTCCAAGCGGTGAAAGCCGCCAGTGTCACCCCGATCATTGTAGCCCCTCCGCGGTCGTCGGGGTCGTTGGCGAAACCTTTGACATGTGCCTTCTGAAAAAGTTTGTCCGTCGAAAGGTTCCGATCCGCCACCCCCGCCTCAAATCGCAGTAGGTGGCGCAAAAAAGGATTGATGTCTGTCATATCAGTTTTCTTGTGGTTTGATACTCGTGTCTGTTCTTGACTCAAAACCTTGAATCTCAAAAATAGGCACATGAATTAAACTGTTTCGGCTATCATCTTCAATGAGTCCGCGGCTGTTTCGTCCTTTGAAAGCGCGCCCTGCGTCGTCCACGTCCGCCATATATTCCAAATCGAAATCAATGAAGTAAGTCGTCCCCGTCTCGATCTTCTTACCTCCTCGGAATCTCCAAAGGTCAATCGCGTATAGCGTAACCGTTCGCGGGCGGTTGTTCACGTTGATCTTGAAGTCTCTTATTACAACACGAATGGGGCAAACTTTCGAACAGTACCAGCCGTCTTCGACTCGGGTTGCGTTGATATCGCCGATGGCTGCGCCGTTGTCATCGGTCAATGCACTCTCCGGTGTGGCGGTTGTGTTCATTTGGTTCTCGAAAGGGTTGAACCAAAAAGCCGCCGGGTAATCTTCTGACGGGGTGGATGTGCGCGAACTCTCAAAGATTTTGTGCATGGTGCCGTCGGCTCTTCGGAATTCACTCCAACCTTCGGCGTAATATGCCCCGTGTCCAAACCAATACAGTGGATGAAGTGCGCCGTTGTCTGCAAAGAATGGACTTTCGACCTTCAATTTCTCGATGTCCTGATCATTCCAATTATCCACGTCCTTCCTCAACCACTTGTAAAGTTGAGTGATGGTCGTGTATCTTGTTACGCGAATCATCTGCAACGGCGTCCATACGCCCGCCACTCGGCGTGCATTGGCAAAGATCCCTTCGGGCCCCAAATCATAGAGCAGCGCCCCGGTTTCGGGGTCAAAGCATTGCAGCACGGGGAATCGCCGTTTTTGAGAGTCAGACCTATATCCAAAGACTAAACCGGGGTGCTTACAGCCGGCGGCGTAAAATCTCATTTCCGCGCCTGCGGTAGCCATGCGATCCTGCGAGATGTTTCCCGTTGCGAGATTTTCGATTTGTGCTGTTCCTGCCAACAACATGCCGGTGCTTACCAGCTCGAACGAGTCGCCCTTTTTCCAATATGGAGAATTGGCACCGGGGCGCGTCTCGTTTCCCGCTTTGGTATGCGTGCGGGTGCAACGATATGCTTCTCGTGTCCCCGCGGGCGTCAAAATATCCACCACGTCTTCATAACCTCCTCCCGTCTCGTTGCGTCCCCGAAATACCGTCCCGTCGGCAAACGCGTCCCAAAAACCACGATGTTGCACGGTGGCGCCCTTTTTGTCGTTTTCTGACAAGCACCATGGCGTGGCCGTTAGGCCCTCTTCCAATTTGGGAGCGCAAAACAGCACCTCGTGTCGCTGAGTGTTGTCGGCGTTTTTCAGCCAGCAGCGTAAATAAGCGCGGTTTTCCTCTCCGGGTCTTGGCGTCCTCGCCTTAAATGAAACCGAGACTCTTTGCCACTCTCCGGGCTTTGCAGCCGAAAGGCGAAAATGCTCGCCCGAATTAGGAAAGACAATCATCCAGCCGGTATTGCTACCACGGACATAAACCGAAAACGTGTAGTCCAGTCCTGCTACCAAATCCACCGGTATGCGCTGCGAGAATTGCGCGTATTCCTCGCCCACGGCGCCGCGTTCCACCAGCGTTCTCAGCACTCCGCACCCTGTGACGGCGGGCTGTACGTCTTTCACCTTCTCAGTCTTGGCATGTGTGCCGTTGAGTCCCGATTCCCATGCTCCGTCTTGATGAAAATCCGTCCCGTCAAGCAAATTGGGACGCGTGGGTTCAGCTTCGGCTCCGTCTTTCCCCAACCGCGTAACCAAACGGACTGTATTCCGCACGCTAGTCCCGTCCGAATAAACCACCCGCTCGTACGTCCAAAGCCACGGTGTTTGCGGCGTTGGCACGGACGGTTTGCTTCTCCAACCGTGGGCGCCGTCTTCGGGGGCTGTGCCGTCGGCCGTGAGCAGATAGAACGTTTCGATGTGGTCAATGCCGCGGCCGTTGTCGCCCTTCTCTCCAGGGTCGCCCTTCTCTCCAGGGTCGCCCTTCTCTCCAGGGTCGCCCTTCTCGCCGGGGTCGCCCTTCTCTCCAGGGTCGCCCTTCTCGCCGGGGTCGCCCTTCTTGCCGGGGTCGCCCTTCTTGCCGGGGTCGCCCTTTCGGTCGTTCTCCGACGTTGTCCACTCGGTGGGGGTGTCTCCGATTTCGAGCTTAGGGGCGGCGAACCAGACAGTTGCGTTCTCCTCTTGATTGTAGAGCAACATGTAGACTCGTACCGGCTTTCCTCCTACGTCTCGCGGCGTCGTAAATTTAAGGACATTGCGCTGCCACCCTTCTTGTCCTTTTACGATGTCTTTACCAGCCCAGGGGCGCGAATCCAAATTGGGTGCCACTATAATTGCCGCTTGCCTTAAATCCGATGTGGCTCTTACCCAAACGCTTAATGTGCAAATTGTATTCGGCGGCAAATCGTATGATGAAAGTTCTTGAGAGATCCCGGCGTAATCATGTTCTCGCAAACTTTTCACTTCAAACTTAATCGCCCTTGTCCCTACTACCGGGCTAAATAGCCCGTCTTCAAAAACGCCCTCAATTTGTTCGGAATCCCACCCCTTTATTCCTTCCTGAAAAGAACTATTATCTATAAGGTTCGTTTTGTAATTTCCCCCGTCTTTCCCGTCCTTCGGCTTGGCTTGAATGAGCGTCCAGTGAATAGAGTTCGGCGTCGGTGGTTCTGTTGTACCTTTGGATTTCGTTGTCGTGC
>ERZ773037.1029-NODE-1029-length-14745-cov-46.911913_pt1 | contig 14745 bp, 24 predicted proteins | sample MGYA00511466_ERZ773037 | MGnify/ENA primary metagenome ERZ773037 (study PRJEB29015, sample SAMEA2738146) | human oral metagenome | biome: human oral; feature: human-associated habitat; material: saliva | place: China | collected 2202 ... | reverse complement strand
GGTAGTTTCTCTATACAAGAAGTAAACTTGATTGTTTCTTCCCTCAATCTTTCAAGAGACGAAGCTTTATCTATTTTTTTTAGCGAAACAGTCGCGTAAATGCGACAGATAGAAAGGAGAACGGAATGAACGAACTAGAAAGAAAAGCCCTCAATGAAGTATTGAGGACCGTTAGACTTATAAATCAAAAAGTTGCTGAGGTTGTTGAACTTCAAAGTCAACAAGAGCTAGCTATCACTTATCTTCGGGGAATAATGGACGGTTCTTTGTCCGATTGATTATCTCTTGAGCTTGTTGAATAAATGACTGATTGTCTATTTGCAATGGTTTAAAATCAAAATCATGCGTATGTACGAGAGAAGAATAAGACTGTTGCTTTTCTAATAGATTTAGTATTTTGTTTAGCTTTTTGGTCAAATTATCATTGACATCATCGAGTGTAAGGGTTCTTTCAGTACGACTCTCAGGCATTTCAAAGTTTTTAAAGCTTAGTATTTTAGATTTCAAATTTTCTTTAGAATCTTCAATTTTTGCCACATCTGTATCGTAGAATACGGTACGAGTTGTAATAACATCAAAAGGAAGTCTTTCTCCTACCTTTATGATTGGTACAAGGGGGAGTTCTCGGGCTTGCCTGAAACCTAATTCATAAAACGCGTTAGGATTATGCTCAGTCATATCTGCTATGACCATAGGGGCAGTTTTGAGGTAGTTTATAACTGTTTCGTTGATATTGTCAACCGCATTGACATGGTCAACACGAACAGGTTTATAACCAAGTTCTTCACAAACAGGAGCGATAAGATATCTATATACATTGTCAGCTCGTTCTCTGGTAGGTGTTCCAGATTCACCGATAGCAGTCACAATAAAACAAATTTTTTCAGTCATATTTTCTCTCCAATCGTTTTTATTTCATTATACCAAATTTAGAAAGGAATATTATGAACGAAATTTTTAATTTTCACGGGCAGGAAGTCCGTACAGTGATGTTTGATGACGAACCGTGGTTCGTCGGGAAAGATATAGCAGAGATTCTTGGATATGTAAATTCAAGAGATGCTCTGGCAAAACACGTTGATGAAGATGACAAGCTAACGTCGCAAATCGCGACGGCAGGTCAGATGAGAAATCAGACAGTCATCAACGAATCTGGTCTTTACTCTCTTATCTTATCCAGCAAGTTGCCTCAAGCTAAGGAGTTCAAGCGCTGGGTGACTTCAGAGGTCTTGCCAGCTATTCGCAAGCAGGGCGGATTTATCCGCGAGGATTTGGACGAGGATGCCTTTATCGCTCTATTTACTGGCCAGAAGAAATTGCGTGAGCAACAGGCGACCATGCTGGAAGATATCGACTACCTCAAGAGCGAGCAACCGATTCATCCAAGCTATGCTCAGTCGCTACTGAAGAAGCGCAAGGCTCGTGTTGTGGCTTGCCTGGGTGGTATTGATAGTCCAGCTTATGCGGATAAGAATTTCGCTCAGTCAGTTTTTAGACAAGCTGAGATTGACTTTAAGGATCATTTCAATATCAGTCGCTATGACCTGCTACCGAAAAAGTTTGCAGAAGCTGCTCTTGCTTACTGGATGACGTGGGAGCCAAGCACTAATACCAAGATGAAGATTATGGAACTGAACGCTTATGTTTCGTAGATCAAAAAAGCACCTGACGGAAATCAGGCGCTTACTTAAATAACTAACTGAATTATAACACATTAGGAGGCTGTTGTGAACCTACTTAGTGAAGAATGTGAAAATGGTATCCGATTAGATGTAAGAACTCAATTCAAGGAATCATTTCAAGAGTTACTTGACCATGAGACGCTTGAGAAACGTTGGCTATCAATAGAGAGTGCTGCTAATTACTCAGATTGTAGCACAAACACTATCAGGAAATGGTTAAGAATGGGATTGAATCTTTACAAGATAGACGGAACCAAGAGAATTGACAGAAAAGAATTGGATGAGTTTATCCAAGCGTATTTAGTAATTTAAAACAGGAGAGAAACAAATGTTTGAACCACCGATTTTAGACCAGTTGATGGGTGTTGGAGCTTTGCTGATTGGATTTGCAGGGCTTTGCCGTCATATCAAATTGCAAGAGGAGCGTAAGGAAAAAGAAAGACGAGAAGAGCAAGAATTTGCGTCTATGATTATCCAAGGTTATAACCATGCTTATGAACGTGGTAGAGAGGCAGAGCGCCAAGAAATCCGCAAGAATATTCGTCGTCCGTTCAAGGGCTTTACATACGACAACGAACCGCCTGTAGGCCTGCGTCCTGAGCCATTAGCTTTGCCAGAACCTAAACAGTCTGTAATCAGACTTTTGTAATGAGGAGGTCAGGAAATGGAAGAATTGATTGAATGGCTTGAAACCAAAGAAAAATTAAACAGGGAAATGATTTCTGACGATGAAACATCGGACTTTAACCTATATCTAGAAAATGATAATGATACCATGTTCATGATCAAGGAATACTTGAATGATTATGACAAGCTAGCCAAAGAATATCGAATTCTATCGTCTGAAAATCGTCTACTTAAGCTTGAAAAAATGGAGTTAGAGGGTAGGCACATCTATGAGGATATGCGGATGAAGTACCGTGCAAACCGTAGGAAGTGGGGTGTTCGGTATGTCTGAAGAATTTAGAATACTACCTCATGATCTAGTTGCAGAACAATCTGTTCTTGGAGCGGTATTTATCGCGCCTGACACAATCATTTCATTGGCAGATGAATTGATTCCTGATGATTTTTATAAACCAGCTAACAAGATTGTATTTAAGACCATGTTGTCTCTCTTTAAAAAAGGGGAGCCGATCGATGCCACCACTATGGTGTCAGCTCTTACCAATCAAGGGCAGATTAAGGAAATTGGTGGTTTAAACTATGTTGTTGAGTTAGTGAACTCCACACCAACTTCCAAAAACGTGGAGCATTACGCAAAGCTTGTTAAAGAAAAGGCGACACTAAGAAGAGTAATTGCTGATTTGTCGGACTCACTATCTAGTGCCTATCAAGGTGATGTATCAATCAGTGACATTATCGCAAAGACCGAAAAGTCTATGCTTGACATCAACAATCAGAATACAGGTACAGGATTCCGAAATGTGGCTGATATCCTAGATACACATATGCAGATAGTGGAGACTCGCTCGCAGACAGATGGATTCGTGACTGGTCTGTCTACTGGCTTTGTCGGATTAGATAAGATAACAACAGGCCTTCATGAAGGAAATCTTATCATTCTTGCTGCCCGTCCTGCTATGGGTAAGACAGCGCTAGCCCTCAACATTGCAAAGCATGTGGCTGTACAGGAACATAAACCTACTGTTATCTTTTCGCTCGAAATGGGAGCGGAAGAATTGATTGAGCGCATGGTGGCATCTGAAGGTATGGTTCCAGGTTATCATCTGAAGACTGGGAATCTTAGTACCGATGAATGGAAAAGGCTTGTACAGGCGCAAAGCAATCTCTATGATACGCCTATTTTCGTGGACGATACTGCTGGGATTCGGATTTCAGAGATACGGTCAAAAGCTAGAAAATTATCTCAAGAAATGGGTAGTCTAGGCATTATCATCATAGATTACTTGCAGTTGATTACTGGTTCAAAAGGTGAGAATCGTCAGCAGATTGTTTCTGAAATTTCAAGGGAATTGAAGATACTAGCAAAGGATTTGAGGGTTCCTGTCATAGCCTTATCGCAGCTGAGTCGGTCAGTTGAGCAGAGACAGGATAAGCGCCCAATGTTATCAGATTTGCGAGAATCAGGCTCGATTGAGCAAGATGCAGATATTGTAGCATTCTTGTATCGTGAGGCCTACTATCAAAAGGAACAAGCAGATAGTCAGGAATCAAATAACGTGACTGAGCTGATCCTGGAAAAGAATCGGCATGGCAGTCTCGGTACAGTGAAGTTGTATTTTCACAAAGAGTACACAAAATTTTCAAGTGTGGAGGAGTAGATGGCAAATTGGTTTGTGAGAATCAATCACAGAAAAGAAAACAAAGATAGTTACTACTCTCAGCAAGTAGAACGAAGGCTCTACTTTGATTTAGAAACTAAGAAGGATGTTTTGACAAAAATCAAAGAAGATTATCCAGAATATTTTTCAGAAAAGATACCTCAAAGAACTTCGAAAGGGGAATTATTTTTTGTCAATGTTTATGAATTGAGTGAAAACTGGGAAAGTTTTTGGACAGAAAATATTCCGTGTAAATTTTGTGGAGAAAATCCTGTCAATAGAATTGACATAAAGAACAATAATTATAGCGGTTATTATTTTTGTTGTCTAGAACATGAAGAACAATTTTATGTAAATAGGCTTACTGAAGATGTCAGAACATATAGAAGTAGCAATGTAGTTGGTTTCATCTATAAAATCACTCATAAACAGACGGGTAAGGTTTATATTGGAAAAACTGTTAATCATCCTATTTTTCGTTGGTTCCAACATTTTAAAGCACAATCAGGAAGTTACTTTCATGAAGTGATGAAAAAAAGCGATATCACAGACTGGACCTATGAGGTTATCGACAAGTTAAAAGATGGCACAGAAAATGAATTACTTGCGTTAGAAAGTAAATACATAGCTGATTTTAAAGCAACAAATCCTGAATATGGATATAACACTAAAAATTAGAAGAAAGGAGTAGTGCAATGATTAAAAAAAGCGAAGTCACTGGCTTCTTATCGTTTTTCAAATTTCCAAAGCCATTCATCTATGATGAAAAATATAAGTCATTGAGCAACCATGCGAAACTCTTGTATATGCTCTTATTTGGAAGGTTAGAACTTTCAATAAAAAATGGCTGGCATGACAGAGACGGGAATGTATTTCAATACTACACAAATGAGCAACTTATGGTTGATTTGAATAGTAGCGAAAAGACGATTATCAAATTCAAAAAAGAATTGAAGGATGTTGGACTGTTAAAAGAAGTTAGACAAGGGAATAATCTACCTAACAGAATCTATATCAGTGCCGTTGATGGAACTGTAAATAGTACAGTTTCGGAACTGGAAATTTTACAGTCTGGAACTGTAAATAATACAGTATCGGAACTGGAAATTTTACAGACAAACAAGACTAATAATAACGAGATAGATAATAACAATAATAAATTGTTGATTTGTAAAGAAGTTATTTCTTATCTCAATTTGAAATCTAAGAAGAATTTTAAGGTTGACACTGCTAGTCATCAAAAATTTATCAAGGCAAGGTTAAAAGAGGGATATGTCCTTGAAGATTTTAAAAAGGTTGTGGATATTATGGTCGCTAAGTGGAAAGGTACAGAGTATGAACAGTATCTTCAACCACAAACGCTCTTCGGTAACAAGATGGATAATTATCTAAATCAACCGATGCCAAAACGTTCTACAATTTTAACCAGTACGGTTGACGAAAGGCTAGGGTTTTAGATGAAGCAGTTTAAACAATTCAAAACTAGAACAGTTCTTGATGATGTCTGTGAAATCCATGGATGCCATCTTTGGTCTGTTAAGATTCCTATCAAGGGCAAGGTTGAGGAAATCAGTCAATGTCCTGAGTGCGAGAAAGAGAACATCCGACGATTTGAAAAGCAACTGAATATGGAATCTGAGGTAAAAAGTAAACTATCAGATACATACGAAGTCTTTGCTCGAGATAGCATCGTTTCAAGCAAGCTGGCAAGCAAGTCGCTATATGACTATGAAATTCGAGTTGACATCGATGAAAATGCTATGAATTTCGTGAAGCGGTTGGAACGCTACTATGCCAAGGGTGAGACTGGGAATGCTATCATCACAGGACCTTCTGGTGTTGGCAAGAGTCATCTGACTTATGGCTTGGCTCGGTTTCTCAATGAGCAATTTAAGTCTTATGATGAACCGAAAAGTGTGCTATTCGTTTCAGTTGTGGCTTTGTTTGATAAGATTCGTGAGAGCTTTGAGTATGACAATGGATTTTCAGAAGCGAAGATGGTCAAGCTATTGTCTGAGGTTGATTTTCTTTTCTTGGATGATCTTGGGAAAGAGAGTCGCAAGGCTGACACGAGGCGGAACGAGTGGGCGCATCAGATATTGTTCAAGATCCTGGATAATCGGACCAATACGATTATCAACACGAATTTGTCTAGTGAAGAGATTAAAGAGCTTTATTCTGATGATTTTGGGAATGGTGCGCTATCAAGTCGCATTTTCGAGGGAGCGACAGGCAGGTGCTTTGTGTATCCGGCTGGGATGAAGGATAGGAGGTATTGATGTTAAATCTCTACTTCATCTACAACGGGCACTGCAAGTTTTTCCTTGGGAGGTTTGACAATGTCTATGATCTCATTGAGCATATGAAAGACCATCAATGGGCTTTCTCTGGTATCACTAGACCAAAATTCAAGAAATATATCGGAAAAGACGATGTACGTTTTGATTATGGTGCGGTAGATTGCTATTACTTAGCAACAAAATCAACGTGCCGCGAACCACGTTAAAAGCGAGCTAGAATATGCGTCAGACTTGGACGAATGGCGTATAAAGAATTTGCTAGCTCTTGTGTCTTTGAGCCATGAGGTGCAAGAGCTGGATTTTTTAAAAACAAGTTGGAGGAAGCGAAGATGAATAAGCAGGAATTGATTGATTATTGTAATGTCTTAAAAGAAAGTAAAAATAGATTTATCAATTGTATTGATGTAGACAGAATCATCGACACAATCAAACAACTAGACGAATCAGAAAAAGTCAAAGTTCCGCAGTGTGTTCATAAATATATTCAAGAAGCCAAAGAATATAATTGGGACTTGCAAGATTTAATGAAGTCTATAGATGATGAAGATAGTAAGGACCTTCAAAGATGGTTTTATCACGAATGTAATCAAGAAACACTTGCCCGTGCATGGCTTGACGGCTACGATGTCGAGGAAGAGAAGCGGTATACAGTAGTGATGAAAGAGACAAAACAACCTCTATATTATAATGCTGGGGATAAGAAACTATTCTTCTCTATGGGCGGACTAGCTACAAATTTTACTCGCAAACAACTAGAAGAAGCTGGTTTCGGCTGGGTATTTGATTGTGAGGGTGTTGAAGTTGAGGAGGTGGACTAAATGGAAAATTTAATGTTTTGGGGAATGTTTATAGCTTGCTTACTAATTTCGGCTATGACATTTTATATTATGTACTCTCAAGCGATGGTCAATAGAGATTTGGTAAGAAAATACTATGACTTAAAACAAGAATTTTTAAGAACTTTTGGTTGGGATGAATATGAATGGGCAAATAATTTTAGGGATTATGCTCGTAAAGTTGAAGGACTTATAAAGTTTAAAAAAGAAATTGAACAACTTGAAATTATTAAAAACGCATTAGAAGTCAAAAGTTTGGAAGAATTGCAGAAGAAGAAAGAACATATTGAAAGTGTAATCAAAACGTTAGAAAAATGAGGAGGTGGAGTGATGAGTTACGATTTGGAGATTTTAGCAAAAATAGAAAACGGAAGTTATATTTATATCGCTGAACCTAAATATAGTTCTCCGACATACAATCTTGGAAGAATGTTTAGAGTTGCTATGGATTGGGATTTTGACCAAGACACTACGTACAACATTGCTGATGTTTTACATAACATTCAACACGGTATCTCTGAATTAGAACAGTACCCTGAAAAGTATGTACAGTATGAACCTGAAAATAGATGGGGAACAGTCAGCGGTGCATTAGATGTTTTGAGATCGTTAAGGGATTGTATTTTAGAGCAAGGCATTGACACGAAATATTTATATATGAGGTGGTAAATTTGAAACGATTCATAGCAATCTGGATTCTGTTATCTGCCGGACTAAACATCTGGCAGATGGACAGGATTCGAGATTTGGAAGAGAAGAAGCCGATGGTTATCTATAAAGCGGATAATCAAGGCGCTGAGATATTTGGTAAGGTCGTCGAGAAAGGACGACATGGGAAGTTGTACACAGTAACTATCAGAGATTATGGAATTTTCGTAGTTACTAAAGACCAGTGGGATAAGATCAGAGTTGGGGATGAGGTGATGTTATGATACCAAAGTTTAGAGCGTGGGATAAAGAATTGCAAACAATGCTAGACGTTTCTTTGATAGATTTTAAAAAAGGTGTTTTAGTTGGTGAGCATTGGGAATTTGGTGAAACAAATTTCATGAATTTTGACGAAATCGTACTCATGCAATCAACAGGACTCAAGGATAAGAACGGTAAGGAAATCTTTGAGGGGGATATAGTCAAAATGGCTAAGGATGTCTATTCTGAACCGACTTATTACGAAGTTGTAAGACACCGTGGTGGAGCCTATCGTCTTGAATCTAAAAAACACGGATGTGAATTGTGGCTACGACATACTGATTGTGAGGTCGTGGGGAATATCTACGAAAATCCAGAATTTTTGGAGGATTTGGGATGAAGGATAATAAGTTCGGAAATCAAATCAGATTGTGGCGACAAGCCAAAGGTCTAAAGAAAACTGAGGTTGCTAAAATCTTTGGAGTTACCCCAGAAGCTATTTGTCATTGGGAAAGTGGGAAAGCAAAACCGCAAGATGGAGATATGTTTGTCATTTGCGAAAAATTGAATCTTGACCCTTATATGTTTTTGAGAAAAAAGACAAATCCTTTTGCCGAAATGCTAAAAAGAAAGCGATGTGAGTTGGGATTGACTCAAAGTGATTTGGCTATTAAATTAGGGTATCGCAGAGAGATAATAGCCAAGTGGGAAACAGGCAGTAGTATTTCTAAATGCGCATTGGAAGATATTTGTACTTTCTTTGGGATTGAGATATAAAAAAAGAGCCAGCACACGGCTGACCCTCAAACAATAAAATCACTAAGACTATTATATCATGAGGAGGAGTTCGTGTGCAAATAGAATTATTGGATATCATCGACGAAAAGAAAACCAGAAAGGAAGCTATCAAAGTACTCAAAAAATACAGTCGTCTGAGACGGATTGCTGGAGAAGAATACGCTCCGAAAATAACAATATCCTACTCACTTGAACCAAAATCATCAAGTGGTCAGACAAGCAAGCAGGTAGAAAGCATGGTCTTGCGTAGAGTATCAGCTCAGCAGGACCTAGAACTAATCGCTAAAGCAATCAACAATCTTTCCGATATGGAATACACACGTATCCTAATAGAACGATATTGTAGGAAGAAAAGGAGGGAAGACTACAGCATCTACTCAGAACTAGGCTACTCATCCAGTGAGTATTATCGGATATTGAACAAAGCTCTATTAGAGTTTGCGGAGTCCTATCAAGCAAGTAATCTTCTAGTTTACAAGTGATTTCTGGGAAAATCTTGGGAAAAAACTGGGAAAATCTTGGGAGTATTGGAACGGAAAAAGGTGCTAAAATAGTATTATCCAATGATTGGCAATGAACAGTCATGAGGACTCCTAAAAATACAGAGGTTTCGGCCTCTTAGACAGTAAGGACAGGTTAGCAGGTTGTTTGGGTCTCCTTGAAACTTTTACCAAGCGTACGTTTTACTGCTAGAGCAGCTGGTTCAATTCCAGCTACTGTCATATTCAATGCCACGACCAGTGGCTTTTTATGTAGCAAAGGAGAGGTGCATGAAGAAAGTAGAACCAATTCGTGATTTAGACGATATAGAACGAATCAAAGATTACTTGAAAAACAAAAGTGATAGAAACTATGTTTTATTCATGTTTGGAATCTACTCTGGTTTAAGAGTGAGCGACATAGTACCTCTTCAAGTTAAGCAAGTAATTGCTGATAGGATTGAACTAAAAGAGAAGAAGACTGGTAAGATAAGGTATTTTCCAATCAGTCCGCCTCTCAGAAAAGAAATCAATCGATACATTAAAGATAATCAGTTAGCAGAGTATGACTATCTCTTTCCAAGTAAAAAGAAAAAGAGAACAGATGGTGTTCGTATCACACACATTGGAAGAGTAGCAGTCTATCAAATACTTCAAGATGCAGCTAAGTATGTAGGTTTGAATCATATAGGAACCCATTCAATGAGGAAGACATTTGGATATCATCATTACAAAAAGAATAGCAATGTAGCTATCCTTCAAAAGATATTCAATCACTCTACACCAGATATCACACTAGGATATATCGGGTACAGTCAAGACGAACTTGACCAGAGTATACTATCATTTGACTATTAAATAACCTATCTATTTTACATAATGAGAAAATGTAAATTAGTTTTTAGAAAAATATAGTGGAAGCCTTGGTACTCTTGACTTTGAAGTTGTTTAATTTTATTTAACAGAATATAAGATATGTTAAATATAAGAGGGGGTGGGTGCACTAAAAACACCCCTGCTTTGAAAGATACCGAGGGGTACATTTGAGAATACCAACCCCCTACCCTAAAAAGAAAGGACCCCCTCTCTAGATGAATACCAACCCCCTCCGTGCAGACCGTAGTGGCCCACATAGAGTAGCCTTTGAGAAGAATAAGAAGATTATCTTAAAGACAAGAAATACTTGTGGGATATGCGGTCAACCTGTAGACAAAGACCTGAGATATCCTCATCCATTAAGTCCAGTCATTGACCACATCGTTCCAGTAAATAAGAACGGACATCCATCTGACATAGCTAATTTGCAGTTGGCGCATTGGCAATGCAATAGACAGAAGTCTGACAAGCTATATGCTGACGAGAAGACAAACGGAACTAAAATAATTGGCAATAGGAATTTGCCACAGAGCACAGATTGGTTTAAGTACAAGGGTTAAAAAAACAAAACGTGATTAAAAAAAGGACGAGCGGTCCTGGCAAGGTGGGGGGGGTGACCCCCTCCCCCTCGGTGCTTCAGGGCTTCACACCGTCACTGTACATTTTTTCTCGCGCCAAATCATCACAAAGAAAGGAGAACGGTTTGGAATTAAGAGGAATTGACTATCTCAGGAGGAAGTTGAATCTCTATCAGAGCAGAGTCAATCTGAGGTACAAGCATTATGCGATGCAACACTATGAAGCGCCGACAGGAATCACAATTCCTGCACATATCAGGGTAAAGTATCAAGCTGTTCTTGGTTGGGCTGCAAAGGGAGTTGATAGTCTTGCAGATCGTTTGATTTTCAGGGCATTTGCTAATGATGATTTTAATGTTACAGAAATTTTTGATCGTAATAATCCTGATATCTTCTTTGATAGTGCTATTTTAGCTGCGCTGATTGGTTCGTGTAGTTTTGTCTACATTTCGAAGGGGGAAGATGATGAGGTGAGGTTGCAAGTCATTGAATCAAGCAATGCAACTGGTGTCATTGATCCTATCACTGGATTGCTTGTAGAAGGTTATGCGGTGTTGGCTCGTGATGATTACAATCGTCCAACTCTTGAAGCATACTTTGAACCTAATGCTACTCATTTTATTCCGAAAGATGGGGAGCCTTACTCGGTTACGAATGAAACAGGTATCCCTCTGCTAGTTCCGGTCATTCATCGTCCTGATGCGGTCCGTCCTTTTGGTCGGTCTCGTATTACCAGGGCAGGAATGTATTATCAAAAATACGCTAAGCGAACTTTAGAGCGATCTGATATTACAGCAGAGTTCTATTCGTGGCCACAGAAATACATTCTTGGACTTGATCCTGATGCGGAACCTATGGAGAAATGGAAAGCTACTGTATCAAGCTTGTTGACGATTTCTTCAAGCGATAAAGGTGAGAAGCCGAGCGTTGGACAGTTTACTACAGCTAGCATGTCACCGTTTACTGAGCAACTGAGAACAGCCGCTGCTGGATTTGCTGGTGAAATGGGGTTGACTTTGGATGACCTTGGTTTCGTTTCAGATAATCCATCATCTGTTGAAGCCATCAAGGCTAGTCATGAGAATTTGCGTTTGGCTGGTCGGAAGGCTCAGCGCTCACTAGGTGCTGGATTGCTAAATGTGGCTTATGTTGCTGCTTGTTTGCGTGATGAGTTTCGTTATACTAGGAGTCAATTTGTGAGAACCGCAGTCAAATGGGAACCATTGTTTGAAGCGGATGCGAACACAATGACCATGATTGGTGATGGTGTTGTGAAGTTGAATCAGGCATTGCCTGGTTATATCAATGCTGAAACAATCCGAGATCTTACTGGTATCGCTGGAGACATGTCTGCTAAGCCAGTGGTAAGCGAGGGTGGTTCAAATGGAGAATGATGTTTTACCTGGTATCTTGAAAGAGGTTCAGGAGAGGTTTGAGAGGGATTTTGGTAAGAGCGAGATTATCAGAAATACTTTTGCTACATTAAAAGTAAAAAAAGCCACTTACAAAACTGCAAATGAGTTTGCGATTGAAATTGGAGAGATTCTTTCTAAGGCTCTAGGAGCATCTCTGAGCGCCGATAAATTACCAGATGGTAAAATGTATTACAATATCGCTCAGCGTTTGCTGACGGACGTGCTAGGACGAAATCACGAGCTTGTGAGTGGCTATGCTAGCGATGTTCAGAAAAATTTGAATGATGAAGCAAAAATCGATCTCAAAGTGCAAGTTCCTGAATTGAATCAGGATCGAATCGCTGGTATTGTCAATCGCTTTTCGTCTGAGGAGAATTTTGAGGATGTCAGTTGGTTGCTCGGTGAACCTATTGTGAATTTCACTCAGTCCATTATCGATGATACAATCAGGAAGAATGCGGAGTTTCATGCTAAAACTGGATTGGTACCGACGATCAGTAGACACTCTACTAGACGTTGTTGCAAATGGTGTGATAGCTTGGTAGGAAATTATATATACGGTGAAGAGCCAAATAATTTCTACAGAAGGCATCAGCATTGCACTTGTGTAATTGACTATCATCCTAAAAATGGTAAGGTTCAAAATTCTTGGACTAAAAAAATCAGAAATGAGAGTTCTGATGAATTAGAAAATCGCAAGAGAATGAATATTGATGTGCGTGATAATAATCGCAAAGCAGATATTCAGGAATACAAGAAAATAGTTGATGTTTTAGGAGTTCAAAATGCTCCTATTTCACTAGCAAAGTTTCAGGATTTGAAGTATAATGGTGGTGAGGGATATCAAGAACTAAAAGACCGTGTCCGTTGGTCTCAGGCTAGCTTTCCTACTGAAAAATCTTTCAACGGGCATTTCAGAAAGCATAGTGAAGAATTTGGTAATATTACACAATCGCAGTATCTTGAACTTGGGAGAACACTTTTAGGTGAACCTATTGGAGATAATGTACTTGGTTATGATATGGAATACCGACGTGTAAGATATGATTTAGAAAAAAACATATTTGCATTGGGTAATAACAAAAGGGGACGTGTTACAACGATCCTAAAACCAGAGGAAGGAGTGAATTATTTTGAGCAAGATTGGAAAAGGCAACTTGGTGATGATCAATGATGAAGAGTATGTACATTGTCCGGTCTGCGGAACATTGACTGCTGTTTATGACATTTGTGATCATTGTAATTGGCAAAATACGGGTGAAACCAACATTGATGGAGGACCCAACAAGATGACGTTAGTAGAAGCTAAACAAGCTTATGCTATGGGTGAACCGATTAAATAAAAGCACTTAACTGAAGTTGAAGTTAGGTGCTTTTATTATGCTTTGAAAGGAGTAACGATGGGAAACATAATTGATTTTTCAGAGAAAAAGTCTAGTCTTGAGCGCGGTGCTTCCGTGAAAGAAATTTTGGAAGAAAATCTTGAGGCTAGCCATGACTACACTTCGGTGCTGGTGGTTTCTTTAGATAAAGATGGTGAGATAAATCTTGGCTATAGCTGGGAGAGTAGTTTGCAGGCATTGGGAATGCTGGATGTTGCTAAAAACTATATTTTGAACGTGATCAATTAAATCATCCCAGCGATAGGGTTATCATGCGATGACGATTGAAAGGAATGTGGAATGGCGAGGAAGAAACTTGGCAATCAGAATCCTACTCAATCGGTGATTTTAAAATACGTCAAGAAAAATTCAAAAGCTAAAGAAGCGATTGAACTTTACGAGCGGACAGGGCTTTCTTGTTATGCTTGGCAGAAAAACCTGCTATTGCCTTTAATGGCGGTAGACAAAAACGGGCTTTGGGTGCATCAGAAGTTTGGTTACTCTATTCCTCGTCGTAATGGGAAATCTGAAATCCTTTATATTCTTGAAATTTGGGGCTTGCATAAGGGATTGAATATACTGCACACGGCTCACCGAATTTCTACATCCCATTCCTCTTTTGAAAAGGTCAAGCGATACCTTGAGAAAATGGGATATGTGGATGGTGAGGATTTTAATTCCATTCGAGCGAAGGGGCAAGAGCGGATTGAACTTTATTCAACGGGTGGTGTCGTCCAATTCCGTACCAGAACATCAAATGGTGGTCTTGGTGAAGGGTTTGATATGCTGATCATTGACGAGGCTCAGGAGTACACGACCGAGCAAGAATCTGCTTTGAAATACACGGTGACGGACAGTGCGAATCCTATCACAATCATGTGTGGGACACCTCCGACCCCTGTATCGAGTGGTACAGTCTTTACTAAGTATCGTGAGACTTGTCTCTTTGGGAAAGGGAAGTATTCAGGCTGGGCTGAGTGGTCGGTTTCTGATGAAAAGGAAATTGATGACGTAGAAGCTTGGTATAATTCTAATCCGTCTATGGGCTACCACTTAAATGAGCGGAAGATTGAGGCTGAGCTTGGTGAGGATAAGTTAGACCATAATATCCAACGTTTGGGATTTTGGCCGACTTACAACCAAAAATCTGCCATTTCTGAAACGGAGTGGAATGAGCTCAAGGTGGATGATGTACCAGAATTGTC
>ERZ773037.1026-NODE-1026-length-14773-cov-6.083231_pt1 | contig 14773 bp, 12 predicted proteins | sample MGYA00511466_ERZ773037 | MGnify/ENA primary metagenome ERZ773037 (study PRJEB29015, sample SAMEA2738146) | human oral metagenome | biome: human oral; feature: human-associated habitat; material: saliva | place: China | collected 2202 ... | reverse complement strand
CTGTCCGTAAGTGAGGGTATTGCCCTCCATGTGGTTGGAGTTGTAGTTGAACTCCAGCATGAATTTACGATCAAGCCGTCTCTGATCTTCTTCTCGCATCGGGAGAAGAGAGACCCACTCTTCGTACAATTTTTCGATCCTGTCCATCTCCGCCATCGATTCGTCGGTTTCCCGAGCCATCATCCATTTTATTATTATAACAAATGTAGGGCAAAAAGCATTGATACGGCAGATATTCATACTTTTGCCCGTGAAGGAGTGAGCGCACTCGGCTCTCTCGAAAAAATAGAGATATACCCATCGATATGCTCAACGATATTCAGAGAAGTGAAGCGAAGAAAGCCGCCGAAGTCATGCGCAAAGGCGGCATCATCCTTTACCCGACAGATACCATTTGGGGAATAGGCTGCGATGCCACGAACGAGGAAGCCGTCCGGCGGATTTACCGGCTGAAAGAAAGAGCGGACAGCAAGAGCATGCTCGTCCTCATCGATTCGGAAGCGAAGCTCCAAGGCCTCATGGACGAAGTGCCGGAGTTGGCCTGGGATCTGATCGAGCTGACGACCAAACCGCTGACCATCATCTATCCTCAGGCCAAAGGCGTGGCGCCGGCACTCATCGCTTCGGACGGATCGCTGGGCATTCGCCTGACGCGTGAAACCTTCTCTGCCGAGCTATGCAGACTGATGCGCGTCCCCATAGTCTCCACGTCGGCCAATATCAGCGGCCAACCCTCGGCACGGACTTTCGGCGAGATCGCTCCGGCCATCTTAGACAGTGTGGATTATATAGTGGAGTGCCGGCGCGAAGAGCCGGCCGGTCAGGCCTCTTCGATCATTCGACTCGGCACAAGGGGAGAAGTGGAGGTGATCCGCCAATGACACGTATGCAGCTACACCGCCTGCGCTATCTGCTGGCAGATGTCTTCGGTATTGTGGCTTCCTATTTGAGCTACAATACGCTGCGTTACCTCACGGAAGAGCAAGAGCGCATATACTCCACTCTGTCCGAATATCTCTTCAACGCCAAGAGCCTGTGGGTGGGGATCCTCTATCTGCTTTTCTGGCTCTCTCTCTTCGCCCTCTCGGGATACTACAACAAACCCATAGCCAAAAGCCGAATATCCGAACTGCTGACGACCGTGGCGTCGGTGCTGGTCGGATCCGTCGTCGTCTTTCTGCTGCTCGTGGTGGACGACATCGTACACGACACGGCTCTCTACCTGCGGCTCTTCTTTATGATGGTGGCGACTGTGTTGCCTTGGGTATACTTCCCCCGTCTATGGGTGACGACCTTCGGCATCAAAGAGCGAAAAAAGACAAAGGGTTATCATCGAGTGCTGCTCATCGGGAGCGGCACGATAGCCGAAGAGACGGCTTCGTGGCTGAAGTCCGTAAACGACATGGCCACCACGCGGCTCCACTTCGTCCCTCCGACGACGAGAGAGGGATTCGAGCAGTCGCTCAAGTCCTTTGCCACGCTTGTCGCCGAAGCGGTGCAAGAGAGCAAGCCCCATCAGATCATCCTCGCCGTGGATTGCCCCGATGCCAGCTTCATCAGTCTGCTCCTTTACCAGCTCTATCCCTTCCACATGCCGGTATGCGTGCCGATGCGCAGCATGCTTTTCGCCGGAGCCAAAGTAAATGTACAGGGGATGAAAGGAGAGCCTATGGTGGACATGACGGCCACCAACATGAGCGAATGCGCCAAGAGCATCAAGTGGTTCTCCGACCGGCTGTTCTCCCTTTTGATGTTGATTCTGCTGATTCCGGTCTATGCCGTGATCGCCGTTCTGGTCAAGCGTTCGTCGAGAGGCCCCGTCTTCTTCGGACAGGAGCGTATCGGACTTCACGGCCGGCCGTTTACGATCTATAAGTTTCGCACTATGTACCTCGATGCCGAGAAGGACGGCCCGAGTCTCAGCTTCGATGGCGATTCGCGGGTCACACCCATCGGGCGCATCTTGCGCAAATACCGGATGGACGAATTGCCTCAGTTCTGGAATGTGCTTCGGGGCGATATGAGCTTCGTGGGGCCGCGCCCCGAACGGGCTTTCTACATCCGGCAGCTCGTGGAGCGTGCTCCCTACTACTATCTGCTGCACAATGTCCGTCCGGGCATCACCTCCTGGGGCATGGTACGATACGGCTATGCTTCCACTCCGGATGAAATGCTGGAACGCCTGCAATACGATTTTCTGTACTACGAGAATATGAGCCTCAGGCTGGATATAGAAGTACTGTTATATACTTGCCAAACGATTTTTAAAGGATTGGGGAAATGAAGGATAAGGAAACGAGTCGCTACGGGTGGTTCTTGCACTTCCTCCTTTGGCGCGAAAGGCACATAAACGAAAGGCTTTTTCTCATCATCTTGAGCCTCATCATCGGTATCCTCTCGGCTTTTGCCGCCGTTCTGCTCAAGAATACGATACACATCATCCAGCACTTCGCATTCGACCGCATTCGCGAAACGAGCTATCTCTATCTCATTTTCCCCGTCGTGGGTATTTTGATCACGTGGCTATTTGTGCGCTACGTGGTTCGGGACGACATCGGCCACGGGGTGACGAAGATTCTGTTTGCGATCTCTCAGCGCAAAAGCCGCATCAAGCCGCACAATATGTGGAGCTCGCTTGCAGCCAGTTCCATTACGATCGGCTTCGGCGGATCGGTCGGAGCCGAATCCCCCATCGTACTGACGGGGGCTGCCATCGGCTCCAACCTCGGCCGGCTCTTCCGCATGGAGCAGAAGACGCTGATGCTCCTCGTGGGGTGTGGGGCCGCAGGTGCCATTTCGGGGATCTTCAAGGCTCCGATCACGGGGTTGGTATTCGTCATCGAAGTCCTCCTGCTGGATCTGACCATGTCGTCCGTGCTGCCGCTGCTGATCAGCTCGGTCAGTGCCGCCGCCGTATCCTATATTATCACGGGGCAGGGAGCCATGTTCAGCTTTACGCTCAACGATCCTTTTTCGATGGATCGCATCCCCTATGCTCTGCTACTGGGTGTATTCTGCGGACTGGTATCTTTCTACTTCTCCAAGGTCATGTTCGTCTTCGAGAGCAAACTCAAGAACTTCCCACACTATCGCCAACGCTACCTCATATCGGCCTTTATCCTCTGCGGTCTGATCTTCCTTTTCCCTCCGCTATACGGTGAGGGCTACGATACGATCAACGCCCTGCTCGGCGGCCAGTACAGCTCTTTGATGGATGGCAGCCTGTTCGAGCCGTATTCCAATTCCTATTGGGTGCTGTTCGTTTTCCTCGGCTTTATCATCATCACGAAGGTGTTCGCTTCCGTAGCCACCAATTCGGGCGGAGGCTGCGGCGGACTTTTCGCACCCAGTCTGTTCATGGGAGCACTGAGCGGATTCATCTTTGCCTATGCGCTGAACTTCTTTCCCTTCATCGAGGTCTATCTGCCACAGAAAAACTTTGCTCTCCTCGGCATGGCCGGAGTGATGGCCGCGGTCATGCACGCGCCGCTGACAGGTATTTTCCTGATCGCCGAGCTGACCGGCGGATACAATCTTTTCCTTCCGCTCATGCTCGTGAGTACGAGTTCGTACGCCACCATCCGCCTTTTCATGCCGCACAGCATCTATTCGCTCCGTTTGGCACAGAAAGGAAAGCTGCTGACGCATCAGAAAGACAAGGCCGTGCTGACGCTTATGACGCTGGATGCAGTGATAGAAAAGGATTTCGAACCGGTGAGACCCGATATGACTCTGGGAGATGTCGTACACGTGTTCGGTATCAGCCATCGCAATGTCTTCCCCGTCCTGGACGAGAACAACCTGCTGATGGGACTGGTACTGCTGGACAATATCCGCAATATCATGTTCCGGCCGGAGCTGTATGAGAGATTCAAGGTCAGCCGCTTCATGGTTTCTCCTCCGGCCAAAATAGTCAATACGATGTCCATGGAGACCATCATGCGAATCTTCGACGACACCAAGGCTTGGAACCTGCCCGTCATAGACGAGCAGGGATGTTATCTCGGATTCGTGTCCAAATCCAAGATCTTCAACTCTTACAGGGAGGTATTGGTGGAGACGTTCTCCGGCGATTGAGCTTCCGTACTTTTCCCTCTTCGCTCCTGCCCGGCGGCGGATCCGTGTATCGTAAGCTGCGGGAACGGGAATGCTATACCCTGACGATTGAATTCGCTATAGATTCGTTCGTTTATATCCCAGTAAACATTCCACAGGTCGTCCGTCGCGCACCACGCACGTGCCATCACCCTCACAGAGCTGTCGGCCAATTCCTTCAAGACCACGGTGGGGAGGGGTTCTTTGATAATACGCGGTTCCTCATCGATCAGACGCATCAGCAGCGTTTTCACCCGATCGAAGTCCTCGTTGTACTCGATCCCGATGATCCATTCGTTCCGACGCACCGCCATGCGGCTGTAGTTGATGATCACATTGCTGCTGAGTAAGCCGTTGGGGATGAAGATGTACTTGTTCTCGAACGTCATTACCGTGGTGTGGAAAAGCGTCACGCCATCCACGACCCCTTCCACATTGTTGGAGACGATGTAGTCCCCCACTTTGAACGGTTTGGTCAGCAGCACGATCAGACCGCCGGCCAGATTCTGAAGCTGTCCGCTCAGACCCATCCCGACAGCCACACCCACCGAAGCCAGCAAGGCCGCGAGCGAGACCGGTTGGAAACCCAATGTGGAGATAATGATGACGATCAGCAGCACAAAGCCCCCGATATTGGCAAAGGAGCGAAGGAAAGTACGCGCTGCCGGCTCGAACGAACGACGAACCATGATCCGATCGAGCCACTTGATCAGGACGTTCAGTAGCAGCTTGCCCAGATAGAAAGCCACAATGGCAATAACCACCTTAATGCCGAAAGTCAGGGCCTTGCCACCCCACTGCGTGAGCAGCTCCGTCCATTGCGAAGGCTTGATCTCTTTGATTTGCTTGAGTGCTTCGGGCGAAACGACTTCTGCTATTTTATTCACTTTAGTTGTATCAACGGGAAGATTTTGGAGAGGGAAAAGGATTTTCAAACCCATACTATTCGTTACTTTTATGTCGTTAATAGAGGCGGAAAGACCGGCCGAGACGCTGTCGGCCGGTATGCTTTCCGCACTGTCACGGACAAAAATATAGAAATTATGACGGATAGATTCCTGCACATCCTTCGGCTTTCGGCCCTTTGCCTGCTCTTTTCGGCCCTTCTGCCACCACTCTTCGGACAGCCAACCACCGCCCGACAGGACAGCCTGCCGGCTGACTACACACGGCTCATCGACCGCTCCTTCGAAGCCCTCGGACAGGGCAACCTCGAGCTGGCCGAGCAAGCACTCCGTCAGGCCATCAAAGCCTATCCCGACCTGCCCTCCGGCTATGCCCTGATGAACAACCTCGGTGCCATCCAGCAGAGACAGGGCAAGCCGGAAGAAGCGCTGCTCACCTACAGCGCAGCCCTGCAAAAGCTCCCCGACGACAAACTCCTGCGCACGAACAGAGCCATGCTCCTGACCGAAATGGGACGGACGGACGAAGCCATATTCGACTACAACGAACTGCTCAGGGCAGAGCCGGACAACGAGATCTTCCACTACGGCAGAGCCATGCTCTACCTGGCCAAAGGAATGTACGGCGATGCCGAGTCGGATCTGGAAGAAATCCTGCGCATCAATGACTCCTCGCTCAAAGCCCGTCTCGGCATCGCCCTGGTGGCAACGATGAAAGGCGAATACGACAAAGCCGAACGGCTCTACAACTACGTGATAGACAAACTCCCGAAAAACGCCGCAGCCTACGAAGGGCGCGCCCGCCTCTTCCTGAACAAGGGAATGAAAGGCTTCGCCCTGCGCGACATCAACAAAGCCTTCGAATACGCCACACCGCCTGCCGCCTCCCTCTTCGTGCTGCGAGGCGAGATCAACGCCGCCATAGGCGACAAGAAAGCGGCGGCCGACGATTACGCCGCAGCCGAGAGTCGCGGCTATAGCAAGGAGAGCCTCGACCTCCTACGCGCAGCCCTCCGCAAACAGTAAAAGAAAAAGCCGGAAAGACAAGAAGCCCGCGCTGCTCTTCAGGGTGGATTCTGCCTGTACATTTTGTCTGCTGATGACACAGGTGAAAAGCATTACATTTGTAATCATCAAAGGATGAAAAGCAACTTAATTGCAAAAAATCTTTTTAGCGGGCTTATTATCATGGATAAACTACAACTAAGCAAACTCAGAAAAAGGTTTTCCCTGTATCTGCTTGTGGGAATAGCCTTATACCTTTTCAAGGTAATCAATTTCGATTCTTATTGGGGAATATCTTTTTTCGTTTTATGGTCGATAGGCCTTTTAGCGGCCGTGATCAGTGCCATTAAATCCCCCAAAAGCTAATTGCATCGTCATAGGTGATCGATCATCGGGGGTGTGTCGAAATAATCTTTCGGCACACCCTCTTTGTCATTGAATCCGGCTATGAGGACAACAAAATAAAGAGGGAGAGACAAAATTTCCTTTTTGTTTCTCCCTCACTTAATAATGCAGTTTGCCTTCTGCTATCTCTTCTCGAACTTGGCCGAGTAGCTGCCGATGCGCAGCATATAGACGCCCGCGGGCAGTGAGGCAATGTCGATGCACAGCTTCTCGCTATCCACCATCCGAGCCGATACCCGACGACCACGCATATCATATACCGCAGCCTGCTCGCCCACCCATGCGGACAGGGCTTCCACATGCAGCTCTGTCGTGGCAGGGTTGGGATACACTTTCATCCTATGCTGTAGGATGTCTTGCGTGCCCGAACCCAATGAAATACGAGAATAGATAAAAAAATTGGCATCCATCGAACGAGCCGGAATATCAGAAAGCGGGACAAAAGGCATCGGAGCAGCACCGGGAAGATAGCTCCCGACCAGATCGCCCTTACCTTTCATCGCAGGGCCGTCATCCAGTCCGAAACCTACGGCATGCCCCTTTGCGTCTCCACGCGGCAGCCGATATAGAGAGCTTTCCCGGCAGGAATCACAAAAGGCGTTTCCAGTTCGGCAAGGTACATCGGCTCATCGTAATAGTCTTCCTCGCCGTCCACTCCATAGCCAAAGCTCAAAACCTCCTTGTGGATCGTAGGCAGAGCCTGCTCGTACAGGACTTCTGTCTGTTCCTTATTGCCCCATATACAGATGTAGAACTTGCTGGCTGCCACCTGCTCATAGTTCTTCTCATCTGCCGTAGGGTGGAAGTCTATTCTATTGATCGTATAGCCCACATAAGGCAACAGATCCTGCACATCGAAGAAAGAAGCGCAGGCCATGGTCATTCCATTAAAAGGAGTCAAAAAAGAATTATAAGTAGCTACAATACTGTCATTATCGATCATCAACTCTTCCGGCAACGCCCACGTAAGGATGTGTTCGTCTTTAGACTTGTCATTTCCTTTGGGAACTTGGGCGAATGCCATCGAGCCAAACACGAGAATGCTCGCAAGGAGCATAAGAAATCTTTGGTTTTTCATTTTCATCGAAATTATTTTTTGTTGCATTTGCATATATTTCTTTTGATTCATGCGCTGCAAAGGTAGCAGCAATAAGAAGAAAAGCGAATAAATTCAGTATAAACGAATTGAAGCCGAACAGGAGGAATAGACAACGGCCGAATCTTCGGATTTCTTCGCTTTCCCGATATTGGAAGTATCCGTACCTTCGTGCTCGGCTGTGGCGACAGCCCATGCAGCGAATTAAGAAACGATTGTAGGCTGTTTCTTGCTCCCTGCACGATGCAGGAAGCCGTTGTCACGTGACAATCACTCCGTGCACGATGCAGGAAGCCGTCGTCACGTGACAATCACGTCCTGCACGATGCAGGAAACGATTGTCAGCCGACAATCGTTTCGCGCACGGCTGTTTTGACCTTTCGTCGCCTGACAATGCTTATATAAAAGCTGTTTCAGGGGGCAGTGTCACTTGACACTGCTACCAATAACAGATTAATAATCAATCAAATACAACAAAAAAAAGAAACACAAATGACTGTAGAAAATTTGCGTCTGCAGCGGCTCCAAAATTTGGAGCACTACCGTTTTGCCAAGAATGTGCTGACGCTCTGTCGCACGGCAAATATCGCTAAACTGAATTCCAAACTGCCCGAGCTGGAAAAGGCTATCGAAATGGAGGATTTGGCTCTGAATCCGCCCGTCGCGAACGAGCTGACGCCTCAGGTCATAGCCCTCGACGAGGAACGCGACAGAGCCTATCAGGCGCTGATGTCGCGCGTGCGTTCGTATGCTTTCGACGAGGACAGCCAGCTGCGCAACGCGGCAGCCAGAATCGAAGACGTGGCCGCTCGCTACGGCAACGTGATCCGAATGAACTATGACAAGGAGACGGCCGCGATAGAGAATTTCCTCACCGATCTCAAGGGCGAGAACATTCGCCCCCTCGTAACGAAACTCGGCGTGACGGCACTCGTTGACAGACTGGAAAAGAACAATAAGGCCTTCGCCGACTTCTTCCTCCGCCGTCTGAGCACCGACCAACGAGGCAAATATGACGTGAAGGCACTCCGTGCCGAGACCGACCGCACATTGGCAGCCGTGGTGCGCCGCATGGACTCCATCGACGACATGGAGCCGAGCCCGGAGATCCGTGCGCTCATCGAGCTCTACAACCGACTCGTGGCCAATCGCCGCGCCCTCTTGGCTCGTCGCGCCAGCTACGGAGAAGCAGCCGTGGAGAAGCGTCGTGCCGAGATCGCCGAGATGCTCCGCCCCTTGCTCGCCCGGATCGTGGAGGAGAAGAAGACGGCCGTCTTTGCCGGTCGCACCCTCGGCACGGGCAAGAACCGCCACTATCTCATCACATTCGTAGCCGAGAACGGCGACGAGGAGGATCGCTGGTACCGCATCGACAGGGAACAACTCGTCTATGTGCCCGAAGACGAACTCCCCAAGCCGAAGAAAAAGAAGAAACCCGCAAGCAGCACAGGCACCCCATCCGAGCCGCCCGTCCTGCCGAATCCATCGCAAGAGGGAGGCAGCAGTAGCGGCGGTGGCGAGCAAGGTTCTACCGGCGGCGGACTCTGATCCCCCCGTGCCGTCCTGCCGGCCGCAGCAGCACAGGCAACCGAGTATAAAAGACAAAGGGGCTGTGACCAAATTCATTTTTGGCACAGCCCCTTTCAGGTACGTAAGAATCTATATTACGGGAGAATGTATCCTGTAAGAGCAGTCACGATGCCGTTTTCTTCATATATCGTAATTTGGAAGACTTCTTCATGCAGATCGGGATGCCTCAGAACCCATCCACCTTTTATGGGCTGAGGTTTTGGCTTGGCCGTGTAATCAATTGCTTGCTCCATCTTTAATTCAGGGACATCCTTCAGCTTGTCCAATGGCTCCCCAACCTTTATCTTAACCCGGCCTATATCGAGTGAGAAAACTTTATTCATAATAAAAAATTCTCCCAACTCATCGGCACCGAAACGGAAATAGGTATAGTTATTCTCTTCCTCACTTCCATAAATAAAGTTGCGATTGACTCCAAATTCTGATTCGTTTTCTGTCATCAGAGCCCCTTGAAAACGTGATTTCTGAACAGCTTCAGGATAGACCTCGCCAAGCTGGAAGCCATTGACACTGAAAACAGTCTTCAGCGGAACTGTGGATCCCCCAATTGAGCATATGAGGAGGAAACCGTAAAAAACAACATTAGAAGAAAAAAGATCTTCGAATATTTCATTCGTCGCATGGCGTTTCTATTTTTGATTGATTTTTTACTGTTGCATTTCCATTATGATTACTAAGGGACTAACGAACCATGAATCGCAGTTATTTTTTCGTTTTCTACATATATGGTGATATAGTAGAAATCCTCGGGTAAGCTGGGATGTCGCAGCACCCATACCCCTTTTCGGGGTTTACGATTAGCCCCATATCCCATCATAGCCTGCTCCAAAGTCAATTGAGGGACATCTTTCAATTTATCAAAAGAACTCCCAAGGCCTAATTGCACCTTGCCCATATTGAGAAAGAAACGATTGGACTGAATAAGAAATTCCCTCAATTCATCATTGCTAAAGTTGAAATACGAATAATTTTTACCGCTTTCATCTTCTTCAAAAAGGAATGCTCTATCAACACCGAACTCTGTATCCGTTTCTCTTATTGTTGCGCCTTTCAATTGACGTCTTTGCATCGCTTCCGAGTAAGTTTCTCCAATTCTAAATCCCTTTACAGTAAAGGGGACGACATCAATCTGCACTCCACCAATGTTTTGCGCCATAATATTTATGGCTACTGCCATAAACATCAACAATTCTACTGTAGCTATTCTTATTCGTCGCATGGCGTTTCTATTTTTGATTGATTTGTGAAATCCTCTTATCGGGGATAAAGGTATCTTTTTTCCCGAGGGATATGGTTTTTTTACCCTCTTACGAATTAAAACAAGGGAGTTGCAGCTAAGCCCTGCAACTCCCTTGCTTTCATGTGAAAAACGATGTTACGGGAGAATGTATCCTGAAAGAGCTGTTATGATGCCGTTTTCTTCATATATCGTAATTTGGAAGACGTCTTCATGCAGATCGGGATGCCTCAGAACCCATGCTCCTTTTATGGGCTGAGGTTTTGGCTTGGCTCTGTAATTAATTGCTTGCTCCATTTTCAACTTAGGAACATTTTTCAGCTTGTCCAATGGCTCCCCAACCTTTATCTTAACCCGGCCTATATCGAGTGAGAAAACTTTATTCATAATAAAAAATTCTCGCAACTCATTGGATTCGAAACGGAAAAAGGTAAGATTGTTCTCTTCGTCACTTCCATAAATAAAGATACGATCGATCCCAAATTCTGTTTCGTTTTCATTCATCCGAGCTCCTTGGAAGCGGGATTTCTGAACAGCTTCAGGATAGACCTCGCCAAGCTGGAAGCCATTGACACTGAAAAGAGTCTTCAGCGGAACTGTGGATCCCCCCAATTGAGCATATGAGGAGGAAACCGTAAAAAACAGCATTAGAAGAAAAAAGATCTTCGAATATTTCATTTGTCGCATGGCGTTTCTATTTTTGATTGATTTTTTACTGTTGCATTTAAAAACTCTTCGGGATTACAATTTTTCCCATTTTTCCGCATGTTTAGATGAAGATGTGGATTCGGTACATTATATGCATTTCCTGTAATCCCCGTATAACCGATTATTGTACCCTTTAATACTTTATCTCCCACTTTATAAGTTTTTTGAGTTGATGGATTAATCGCAATCGGACTTCCTGCCTGCAAATGCCAATAAGAATGCAGCACAACATCGCCATCAAATTCCGATTTAATCGTAATCCTATTCCCTGCATCATTCGTATCATTATTTGGATCAGACTCGTAATCAGGGGGGAGTTTTGTCTTAGTTGGATATTTACTATCTCTATCAGGTTGAGAACTGACGACCCGAGTTACAATTCCATCCATCATTGCGTAAACAGGAGTTCCGACCTCTGCATGCAGGTCAATACCATTATGGAATCTACCATTAGGTCGAGTATAACCATACCGGCCAGCGGAGTATTTGTCTCCACTTGTCGGAGCAAGAGCCATAACAACCAACGGGTTAGATCTTTTCCCGTCTTTGCTCTCACATGGTTTGGGTTCTTCTTCGGGAGGTTCAACATTGCTACCTCCACCTCCCCCACCGGGATCGGGAGCAATTGACTGTTCTGTTTGAAATGGTGTTTGTATGTAATTACATTCGTAACCGACAAAGCGAATTCCTTTTCTCCTATAAGTGGTAAACACCCACCCATGATATTCCCAATCGTATTCGAGGCCCGTCCATGAATACCATTCTGCAACATATTGAGGCACACAATCATAGTCCCTTGAGCCATTTTCTTGACTTTCCCCTGCTGAAGCTCTTTTGATAATCTTAGTGGCTAAGCCATCTTCAAATACATATCCATTAATGTAATCTCCATTGAGTTCATGATATTGCACTACACCATCGAACTGATTGGGGACAAAGCCCGGACGATGCACGAAAGATCTTCCTTCTTCAATAAATCTTTTCGATGGGATATAAGAGATGAAATAGGACCGCTCAGAACCGGTTGACAATGACTTTTCTATGGCTAAGTAAGTAGAGTTGGTCAGTTCCACTTCATCCCCTTCCAGCAAAGAAGGATCCGAGTGAATTCCTTCTGTCAATAAAGCTATTTCCGCATCTATTGGCACTTCAAGGTATTCTTTATTCTTAGTAGGGCTGTAGCCCCGTACAGCAAACTCCCACTTTGGAGATAGACCTTCAAAGTACAAAGTCGTATCTGCGTCCGAAATAGAGCGTACTCTTGTTTCTTGATAGTCGCGTTCGAAAGACTTCTGCAGGCTTCTTGCCAAATCGGAAGAAAAAGGTTTTGTACCTAACATTGGCTCCTCAATTGTTGTTTGAGGATCATTTTTTACGCAACTGATACTTATTAGTACAGTTGCGAAAAAGACCGACAAAGCCCAACGGGCTTTGAATCTCACTTTTCTCATAAGTTTTAAAATTGTTTTTGATTTGCAAAATCTTTTGCCGGCACAAAGGTATCTTTTTTTTGATTAATCTGTGTTTTTTTGTAATCGATGACACACTTGTGTACATTCCTTATCAAGCACAATAAAAGAAAGGATAATCCGTGAACGCTCTGCGGTCTATCGGTAGCGTACGGTCATGAACAGGTGTGTACGTGCCTGTCCGCGGATCAGTTCGCCGGCGGATCCGATCGTGTCGGTATCGCGCCGTAGGAGGTGGTCGATGCGGCTTTCGACCTCCACATGGGGCAGGGGGGCAATACGCACGAAGACGCCCAGACGGACTCCTCTGCCATAGAAAAAAGCTGACGAATAGTGGTGACGCGGATTGTACACTGCTTCATAGAGCCGGTCGGCAAAGGAATCCGTATCGAATGCCACGGCATCCATACTGCATACACGGAGCAATTTCCCTCCGCTATAATCGGCACGCAAGGCAAAGCTCTTGCCTCCCGTCGGAGCCTGCCACACTTGCTGCTGCCCATCGAAGCTATTGCTCCGACTCCATTGCAACGAAGCCATCAGCCGCCACCGCTCGTCGAACATGTATCGCCCTCTCAGCCTGACGGCAAGGCTGCGCCGATAGCGTTTGTCGGCGGTGCCTCGGATCCGGCAGCTCCATGAAAGAGCGGACAGACGCTTCTCTCCTTCAAACATCCAGTACAAGGCTTCCGTTTTCTCTTTTCGACCGAAGCGTGGAACGAAACTGCCGTAGTAGTCCGCAAAAGCTCTGACCGTCCGGTCCGAAGGCAGCTCCCAAGCAGCTCTCCCCATCACGCCCCACTCATTGCCCGGGCGGCTGTAACGGGCAAAAGCTCCCCGGTAATACGACCAATAGTCGGCAGGGATATACCGGCCGACGAGCATATAGCTGCCACCGACGGGGTGCGTATAGCGCAACCCATTGATCGTCCCCACGGCACCGTTGGCGGCTCCGGCAAATTCGCCGAACAGCTCGGTTTCTCCCTGACCGAAGAGATAGGAGTAGTCGGCTGAGACAAGGGAGAAACGCTCCAGATCGGTCAGAGAGGCAATGCCCTGGGTGCCGACCGCTCGCAACAGGCGCAATCCGCCCCAGTGCAGATGCAGGAGATTGAAAGTCAGACGTAGTCGATCGTCCGTATAGCAGACGGAAGTGCCTGCGGCGGTCATCGTGGCAGCGTTTCGCCGTGCGATCTCGGCATCCGTACGATGCAGCCCGGTAAGGTAAATGGCTTTGATGGCACCGTCTTCGGTGACGGTGGCGTCTACCCCCTTGCGCGAATAAAATGCCGTCAGGGCCCATCGTCCTTGTGCAAGAGCGGTAGCAGCCCCGCGCATGAAGTTGTCCTCGGCATAGGTAAACGCACGTCGCAGCGTGGTCCCACCACGAGGATAGGCGTAGGCCATTCCCATGAAAGAGGCCTGATTGACGAGCAGACCGTATCCCATCCCTATTCGATAGTCCCCGAGTGCCACGGCTCGCACAGCTCCCTTCCCTTCCATGAAGAAATGGGCGGAATAGCTGTCGAAGCCCTTTCGCCGCTTGTCGAAGGCCGGTTCTCCCCGGTCTTTGGACGCAGTAAGGCCTAAGGAAAAACGATTGCCCATAGCGTAGCTCCAGCGCAAACCGCCACCCCACGGATCGCCCCGATACGGATGCCGGCTATCCGGACGGTAGCCCTCCTGCCGCTGGAGGATGGCATCGGTATGCACCGACACATCGTGACGGGCATAAGACAGGATCTCTCGAAAAGAGCCGACCGCCGGCTCGCTCCGCTTCTGCACCGTCAGCATCGGCCACAAGAGCAGACAGGTGCGTCTGTCCCAGCCGGCAATCTCATTCAGCACCCAAATGCTGTCGAACCCCTCGGGATGAGCATGTCGGTAGAGCAGGAAACGGCGGATCTGAAACTCATTGAGAAAGGGGAATTGCTCCAAGTCCTCCCGGGTAAGGGTATTGATGTCCAGCGGATGCTGCTTCTGCACCATCCACCGTTCCAGAAATTCGGCTCCCTCGTCCTCCCCGAGTGCACCTGATTCTATCTGCTCTGCTATGTATTCATCCCATTCGGGCACCACCGTCTGCCCGGCGAGAGGCAAAGAGAGGAGGATAATAGCACAAACGACTGCCGGTAGAAGCCTCATATCAACGAAAAGACAAAATCATTCGCTTTCGCATCGGACTGTTCGAAAGCGAATTGCTCCTCGGCCCGAAGAGCCAAAACGGCAGTAAGAAATAAGAAAACAAGGGTTCGTTTCATAA
>ERZ773037.1015-NODE-1015-length-14870-cov-8.395545_pt1 | contig 14870 bp, 14 predicted proteins | sample MGYA00511466_ERZ773037 | MGnify/ENA primary metagenome ERZ773037 (study PRJEB29015, sample SAMEA2738146) | human oral metagenome | biome: human oral; feature: human-associated habitat; material: saliva | place: China | collected 2202 ... | reverse complement strand
ACAGTCCTGCCCAATTTTTTGATAGAAATGACATAAAAACCTCCGAAAATAAATAGTCCTTATTATAATCTTATTTGTCAGAAAAATAAAATAGAAAGTAGGAATACAGACCCAGCCCGGGGAGCGCACCACCTCACCCTCCGCGCTGATAAAGGCCTTCGATATCCTTGAGGAACTTAATATCCTTCTCGTAAGTATCCAACATATAGGGCCATACATACTGCATATCACCGGTCTGAATACCATAGTTACGGGCTCTGACCCAATCAGTCATCATCTCACGGAGACCAGCGAAGGTTTCAGGGTACTGTTGCGGCTTAGCCTTGGGGAGAGGGACGTTCTGAGCTATACCGTATTCATCAGCTTCACGGTATTCGCCGTCGGGTGCCTTCGAGCCGCCAGAGTAGCCGCGGGTAATGACCGGGCTTGGAGTAGCTGATGCAGAAGCAGCGTCAGATGCCGCCGCAGAAGCCGAAACGGTCTCACTCGGCGTAGCTACCGAAGAAGCCGAGGCGCCCGCCTCATTAGCCGCCTGCTGGCCACACGCCGCAAGCAGTGCACCAATGCCCAGGAGCGTGCCGCTGTTCAACAACGCGCGGCGAGTCAAAAGAATGGAAGTCATGGAAGTGTATTCCTCATATCGGTGAAGGTGATTTTTAGCTGGTTTTGTTGATTTTCTTCAAACCAGTTATGAGCCAACGGTCATTTGTATATGTACAGGAAAGTTCCCAGGAATTATTGTCTACTTCTCGGTTCTCGCGGGTTTCCCAGCTACCGTCAGGTTGAACGTACATAACGAAATTCCACTTGCGGTAAACCTTCCAAAGGTAAGTTTGATCGTCGACCTTCTGAGGGTTTTCCTCTGATACGAACTCGTTATGGCCGTCTATAATCCAGCCTCCCTTTTGGTAGAGACCGCTCATCTCATCGTAGAAACTTACTTCTGACTTTAGCGACGGCGCTATATATTGTTGGACCTCAGTGAAATCTCCAGTTTCTACCGCATAGTTGCGCCAATTTGCCCAGGCACGAATCGTTTTCTCCAAACCGGAAATTGACTTTTCTCGATACCCCTCTTCGGTACTGCAGGCTTGGGGACATTCTGGGCGGGACCCTTTGAATCAGCAGGGCGGTACTCGCCGTCGGGTGCCTTTGAGCCGCCCGAGTAGCCTCGGACAGTAGATGGGGCAGCGCTCGCCGAAGGCGATTCAGATGCCACTGCAGATGCCGAAGCAGTCTCGCTCGGCGCGGCGGTTGCGGTGGCTGCCACCTCGTTAGTAGCCTGCTGGCCACACGCCGCAAGCAGAGCCCCAAAGCCCACAAATGCGCTGCCGCTCAGCATTGCGCGGCGAGTAAGAAAAATGGGAGTCATGGAAATACATTCCTCGTATCGGTGTGGTGTGTAAATCAAAGGAAAAGACTATTTTTCGTTTTGCAACTCTTCTTCCGTTTTACTGCCGGCAATTTTCCAATAACCGTCAGAATATGCATAAAGGAAGTAGAAAGTATCGTCACTTGTATCGGTATTTGCCCTTCTCGTTATATCTCCATTTGATTCAATGTATATTTCAGTTGACCAAATTCTGCGGACTTTCACGCGATAGATTTTCTTAGATTCATCATAAAATAGGGCGCTTTCACTCTGATATGAATCTAGGGAATCCACAGCCCATCCGCCATTTTTGTAAAGTATTTCAATATATTTGTAGAACCCATATTCTTCAGCATCTTCTGTTATATACTTGAATGCATAGGAACAGTCGCCAGTCTGAATTGCGTAGTTATGGGCAATGACCCAATCCTCCATCATGTGATTGAGGCCTTCTTCAGTTTCGGGATACTGTGCAGGCTCATTGCGAGGCTTGGGGACGTTCTGAGCAGGGCCTTTGCCGTCGGCTTTGCGGTATTCCCCATCAGGCGCCTTTGATCCGCCAGAGTAGCCGCGGGTAATGACCGGGCTAGGAGTAGTGGAAGCAGAAGCGGCGTCAGACGCCGCTGCAGAAACCGAGGTCGTTTCAGTCGGGGTAGCAGAGGCGGTGGCTGCTGCCTCGTTATTTGCCTGCTGGCCGCACGCCGCAAGCAGGGCGCCAATGCCCACAAGTGTGCCGCTGCCCAGCAGGGTACGGCGGTTGAAAATGGTCGAATCCATAGAAGATACGCTCCTATCGTCGGTGATGGTGTGATATATGTGCATGTCAAACCGTTATTCACAGGTTGCATTGACTGCCGGAAGAAAAACAGCCCCGTAGTGCACCCATCAAGCGCATCAATGCGCTGTGGAACACTACAGTTACCACCCTACCGCATGTTTGCGGTCGTTTGCACTCTTTTGAGGATGATGACGGTCGTTGGTCAATATTCGGGCTTCTCAATGTTTTATGCATCAAATAAATCTGCACCCGAAGAGGTGCCGCCTCAGCAGAATTTGTGCCATGGTTTAGCGCCTTCAGCCATGGTTTTTAACTACAACCAAAGACACTAACCTATGGCACAAACCCGTAACCATGACCGAATTTGTCTCTGCGCCGGGTAGGCGGGATCCGGTAATGACTTAGTGTTTTCGGTAATGGGTTAGTGACTTCAGACGGGGGTTTTAACCATCGCTAAAGACGCTAAGTCATTACCAAAATTATTAAGTCATGACCGAATCTCCACCCGTGTGGAGGCGCCGCTTCTGCAAAATTTTCGGCATACCAAAACAGAGCAGCCCCGCACGCCGCCGCAGCCCCCTCCTCATGCCCGCAATGTGGCGGGCAACTCATGCCGCTCACGCGGGGTGTTAGACAGTACTACACTTAAAGCGGAAGTCACATCGCCGTCACTGAAGAAAAGAGTTTTTGTGCCCACCACGACCGTACATTTGACCGACCGCATCCCTCGCGTTTCTGCTGATGAGTTGCTGGCGGGTTTCCGCCCCTCTGAGCGTTTTGGCGAAGTGTCTTTTGATAGCTACATTCCTGATCCGAATCAGCCGTCGCAGGCTGAGGCTGTGCAGAAGCTGAAGGATTTTGGCGACAAGATTAATGGTGGCGGCGCTGGTGCCGGTTTCTTTGGTCGCCTGTTTGGTGGCAAGAAGAAGGATTCGACGAAGGCTGGCCTGTACCTTGACGGCGGTTTTGGTGTGGGTAAGACTCACCTGTTGGCGTCGCTGTGGCATTATGTGGATGGCCCGAAGGCGTTCGGTACTTTTGTGGAGTACACGAACCTGGTGGGTGCGTTGACGTTCCGTAAGACGGTTGAGGCGTTGAGCAGCTACAAGCTGGTGTGTATTGACGAGTTTGAGCTGGATGATCCGGGTGATACTGTGCTCATGTCTCGTCTGATGCGTGAGCTGGCGGATGCTGGCGTGAAGCTTGTGGCGACGTCGAACACGCTGCCTGGTGCGCTGGGTGAGGGCCGTTTCGCGGCTGAGGATTTTAAGCGTGAGATTCAGGTGCTCGCTTCGCAGTTTGAGGTGCACCGTGTGGATGGTGAGGATTTCCGTCACCGTGGCCTGCCTGCTGCGCCGGAGCCTGTTGCTGATGATGCGTTTGACGCGAAGGTTGAGGAAGTGTTCGGCGGCCAGACTGTTGGTGTTGATAACTTCGCTGACCTGGTGGAGCATCTGGCGAAGGTGCACCCGTCGCGTTACCGTCAGCTGATTGATGGCCTGGATGGTATTGCGTGGCGTGATGTTCACCCGATTACTGAGCAGTCTGTGGCGTTGCGTTTTGTGGTGTTGGCTGACCGCCTGTATGACAAGGACTTGCCGATTGTTTCTTCGGGTGTGCCTTTTGACAAGGTGTTTACTGAGGAGATGCTGGCTGGTGGTTATCAGAAGAAGTATTTCCGTGCGGTGTCTCGTTTGACTGCGTTGGCTCGTGAGGGCATGCTCGGCGAGTCTGAGTAGCCGCCGCCTGACGCCGCGAAACCGCGCAGTGTGAATTGCGCAGCGTGAATGCGTGAACTGCGCCGAAAAGTTTATAGAGAAGACCCCCCGTCGGATGCTCCACGAGAGGATCCGGCGGGGGCCTTTGTTTGTCTTGGCTAGTCTTCGTTATCAAGCTTGAAGCTCTGCAAGCCTAGCTGGGTGGTGTACACCAACTCGTAATCGCAGAGTGTGTAGGAGTACACACCTGGTTCGACCTCTTCGAAGGGCAGGATGAGCTGCCCCTCCAGCATGAATGACTTCTGCCAGTTCTCGATGCGTTCCTTCTCCAGCTGGTCGAGTGCAGCGTCGAATCGGAGTATCCGACCCTTGATGCGGTGGTTGGGTGCATCTGAGTATTGGTAGGGGAGACGGATTGAAGAAGCCGCGAGTTGCATGCTCTGCCAGTAAGTCGGCGGGTCATCGGCTGAAGCGTCAAAGCGGAGAGATTCAGCCTCGTCTGTGCCGTTGATGGAAGGCAAGAGCCGGTAGCTTTTAATCGCGCTATTGGGATTGCCCGGTTGGTTCCGTTCCACAACGATTGCGATAACTTCCAGGGATGCGTCGGTGTCGCGAACCTTTGCCTCGCCGATTTGCTCGTCAGAGAAGCGCCGGTCGTTGGAATGGAGAAGACTCTTCATGCAGTCCGCCATGGTGTACTGAGTACGCTGAGGTGCACAGAGCAGATAGCCTTCAGCACGAATCTTGGCTTGATCCTTACCCTTATCACACTCCTTCTTGGCACTTTCAAAGACTTCTGCCCAGGCACTAGGAATCTCAGCAGGGGCATTTTCCTGGTAGGTCTTCTGCACCAGTGGACTGATGTCCGCAGGAATTCGAATAGGTTCACCGTCGAAGTGGGGGAGTAGCTGCGCGTAGCTGCTGAGCAGAATCATCGGCTCGTAGACTGCCTTGGATCCACGCGGGAAGTCGGGTGCCTCATCGTGTGAGCCGAAAGTTTCAATTCCTCGCACGTAGCACACCGGCTTACGGTATGCGGGGGTGCGTTCTGAGCTGTTGCGGCTATCGTGACGGTGTAGGCGTCCCATGCGCTGAAGCACCAAGTCTACCGGCGCGAAGTCGGTAATCATTACGTCAAAGTCCAGGTCAAGTGACTGTTCGATGACCTGCGTGCCCACCACGATGAGGCGGTGCGGGCGTAAAGAATCCTCTCCGTCAGCTTTGCTGTAGTGCGCTTTCTTGCCGAGCTTGGAGACAAGAATTTCTTCTTGTTCGGCGCGGTGTGTGGCGGTAAAGCGAGAGTGCGTGAGGATTACGTGCTCTTCACCGAACTGATTACGCAGAAATTCGTGCATTTCCTGGGCTCGCCCAACGGTGTTGCAGATGACTGCGGCGCAACCGTGGTCATTAGCGAGCGGTTCGAGTACGTTCAGGACGCTTTTGGGGCTGTCGTCAATGAGTTTCAGCTCGATTTCGGTTTGCTCTACGGGCTGTTCAACCTTCCATTTCTTAGGTGTTCCGTTGTCTTCGGCGGTGAGCGTGTGAATGACGGGGTAATCCAAATCAAGAGGAGATTTTTCAGTCACGGCAGGTGCTGAAGGTGCTTGACTCTTCGCCAGCATTCGAGCCATCAGGTCATTATTCTGTGGTGCAGAAACAGAAGCAGTTACCTTGTGTGGTTCTGCTCCAACCTTTAGGCCCTTGGCGTAGCTCTTCATTAGATCATCACGAGTAGCTGACGGCAGAGTTGCTGACATGAGAATAACGGGCGCATTCATCTGACCCAACCAGTAGAGCGCAGCGGAAAGGTACTTGCTCATGTATGCGTCGTAGGCGTGAACCTCATCAATGATGATGACCTTAGAAGCAAGACCAAGGTATCGGAGCATCACATGCCGTGCTTGCAGGGCAGTCATGAGAACCTGATCGATGGTGCACACAACGAAGCTGGAGAGAAGCCCCTTCTTGGTACCGCTGAGCCAGCTGTGTCGCGCGAGGGACGTTCCAGGACGCAGTGTTTTTCGGTTGCTTTCTCGCCTGGGGGTAGAGGATTCGTCGAAAATATCTGCCTTGGAGAGCGCCTCGTAGGACTTGTTGAACCGGTTCTTGGAGTGGCCCAGGAACATGGAGTGCGGCTCAATAGGTCCGCCGTGTTCTTGCGCCACGTTATTTGTCTGGTATTCCAGCCATTCGATAACACGGTCAAAGAGGGCATTGGAGGTCGCCTGAGTCGGTGCCGCAAAGGCTACGCCGGTGCGACCGGTCGCCTGCGCAAGGAACTCGGCAGCGATGAGGCCGGCTTCGGTCTTACCCTGGCCCATGGGAGCTTCGATGCACATCATGCCGCCGCTTTGCATGGAGCGTGCCGCTTCGACTACGACTTCCTGCATGGGGCGTAGGGTGGGATTCTTCCACCCAAAGCGGGATGCGTAGAGATCAGCTGCAGGTGTGCCGGGGTCGGTATCCAGTGCGGCGGTCCAGCGCTGTTCAAGCCCGAGCGCCTGCCAACCAACGCGCGCTCGCTGTTCCTGCTCGGCTGAACCGAAGGTTCCCATGGGGAAGAAATCAGGGTTTGAAGCAATCCAGTCTGACATGATGACGAAACCGGTAATGCAGAATTGCACGGAGACGGGGATAGTCTGTCCGTGCTGTGCTAGCTGCTGTAACGCCGAGGATGCACCGAAACGTTCCAGGGTGATGTCGTAGAGTTCCTGCCAGGTGGCATGCCATTTGGGGGAGAGGCGCTCCAAAATGACGTTGCTCAGATCTGCTGAATTAGGGCGGTAGTCTGCGGGTGTGCCGTGGTGCGCGCCGGAAATACTTGCGAGAGTTTCAGCCACTTCACTCGATATGCCCTCGACATTGTTGGTGAGCAGGTGATGGAGAATGCTCTGGCTGTATTTACTGTGGGGGCAGCGCATACCGCTAGTGGGGGTCACAAGGTCTTCAGGGAACTCAAAGTCCTGCTGCTCGATACGCTGACGGTATATAGCGAGGTTTTCGTCGCGTCGTGCATCGAGCTGCCCGGAGAATTCGGGGGTTGCTTTGCCCATGTCGTGGGTGGCGGCGAGCCAGCATACCAGCGCGCGCGTATCTTCCATGGACAGGTGGAGGTGCTCACTGAATCGCTTCTGTAGACCCGGGGCGAGCCATGTATCCCAGAGTCGGGCGGCAACAGAACCAGCATCGAGCATATGCTGAACGAGGGAGAGGTCGCGGGTAGGAGAGTCCTTGTCTCCTGTTTTTGCCCAGAATGATGCCGTTTCAGGTGTTGAAAGATACTCAGGGGCGGGTGCCATGATTCTCCTTAGACGGTAGACTAGTGCGTACCTCGCTGCGGTGCGAGGTGTATGTTCCCCGAAGCAGACGGGGATGAGCCAGTACAGTTTTTGATAGTTGGTTTGAAGTGTTCCCTGCGTGAGCGGGGATTCTGCTTCTTTTGTATTTGGTCGTATCAAAAATATACCAAACGTACACTTTAAATAGTAGTTTTTCTTGACTTAACCTTCTTGGTGGTCCTATGATGAACTCAATAAGCCAATGAAGGCTCTTCAAAGAACCTCCTGACAAGGCTTAATTACCTGGCCTACTCTCATTGTGGACCAGAGTCCGATATTATGCTCGCTTGTTCGTCATTCGACAGGGAGCTGATTTCAAAGAAGAAAGGAGTGGGAATGGTTGCCAAAGAAGAACCTAGGTTCAATCTTGTAGATGAAGCATGGATTCTTGCACGACTTAAGTCGGGCGAAGTGGTCGAGCTGTCTCTGCGTGATTATTTCAAGCGGGTGTATGAGATTGACCGAATTCAGACGGATAACCCGCTGACGGATACTGCAATCTTGGGTGTCGTGCTAGTTATTTTTGCTCGTGCATCCTTCCTTGCAGACAGTATTGACACCTCTGGTGGGTCAGCCCACTGGATTCGCCAGATGCGAGAGCCTGACGCTGATAACCTGGCTGCTGTTCTGGGATACCTCGAGATTTTCAAGGACCGTTTTTGGCTGGTGGGTGGTGACCGCCCCTTTATGCAGGTGCATGATTTGCACACGGCAAAGGGAGACACGAAACCTGTTAGCCGTTTGGTTTTGGACTCGGAGAGCGAGTATTTCTCGCAGCGGGCTGAGGCAGCATTGAAGTCGCTAAGCTTTGCCGAGGCTGCTCGGTCTCTCGTAACGCTTCAGGCCTACGACTACTCGGGCATTAAGTCTGGTGCTGTAGGCGACCCCCGTGTTAAGGGCGGTAAGGGCTATCCTCTGGGCGTTGGTTGGTATGGTGCCACCGGTAAGGTGATTGTTCACGGCGCCAACATGATGGAAACCTTGCTGTACAACTTGGACTACGAGCAGTTGACCGATAAAGAGTCGTTCGAGAAAGACATTCCAGTTTGGGAACGCGCTGAGCCTGATACTGCAGCACCGCGTGCGTACACTGGTGGTCCTGCGGCTCAGTACAAGGATCAGCCGGTGCCCGCGAGCGGCATGTGTGAGATTCTGACCTGGCAGTCACGTCGCATCCGCCTGCATCATGACGGGGAGCGAGTGACTTCGGTACTTGTCTCTAACGGTGATAAGTGGCTTGACCGCAATACCTATACTGACCCTCTGACGGGGTATCGGTATAGCAAGAATCAGTCGTCGAAGACCGAACAAGTATGGATGCCTCAGACTCACGCGGCTGAACGTACCTTGTGGCGTGGTGCTGATGCTCTGCTGACTCGTCTCACCCCGGAATCTGAGAAGCAGAATAAGCCTGCTCCCGTGATTCGTCAGCTGGGTTCGGGAAAATACTTCCCGACTGATGCGGAGGTGCAGGTTCAGCTGGTGGGTGTCGAATACGGTACCCAGAGCTCCATCATAGAGAATATTATTTCTGACTCGATGACCCTTGAGCTTTCTCTTCTGACCGATGAAGGCGTGAGTGCGTCCCAGATGGTTCGCGAGAACATCCAAACCACCATGGACGCGGCAATCGCTCTTGGACAGTTTGCCGGACAGCTTCTACAAGCGGCGGGCCGAGAATACGAGTTCCGTGCGGATGCTACTGAAGCTCTCCTGAACCGTATGGAAGATGCTTTCCGCCTCTGGCTTGCAGACCAGCGAGCATCGGAAGATATCGTTGAGAAAAAGAAGGAATGGCAAAGCCGTGTGCGAGCCGTAATCGCTCAAGAAGCAGACCTTCTTAAATACAACGCCGGCCCCAAAGCTATGTTGGGTACTTTCGGTAAAGACCCCGCTGGTAATGAAGTTCTCTACAATGTTGCGCGTGCGGAGCGTCTGCTACATGCTCGCCTGCGTAAGATTATCCCCCTGGCTTACCAGGACTCTACATCTTACTCTGACAAGGAGGAAACCAATGAGTGATTACACCGCGCAGGATGAGCTGCAACGTTTCGTCGTGGCAAAAGTGATGCGCCTGTACCACCAGAAAAGTAACGGTGTCTCAGCAGCCACGGCTCAGCTTGCTCAGCTTCGCCGAGGTGTGGGTGCATCACCCTTTCAGTACCCGGAACTCTTAGGAATCATCTTGGAAAAGGAAGATGGTACTGAAGGCATCCCTGAAGAGTACCGCGGTAAGGGCGACCAGCCGAGTAATGCGGAGAGCGCCGCGTACACTGCGCTGACTCTTTTTGCTCTGCATCAGCAGTCGCAGAACCAGCCCATGCACGATGCAGAGGTTTCTTTTGGCAAGGCGGTAGGCAAGTTGGTTGGCGACACCACAACGTCAATGAAGAAGCGTTTTGACTCTCTGTTGACCGCTCAGACGGAGAATGCTCGCCAGCATTACCTGCGTAGCCTGATTACTCTGCTTCGTTCCGAAGGTATTGCCTTTGATTACGGTCGATTTGCGGTGGATTACATGCGTCTTCTGAATCCTGCGACACGTCAAAAGGTTATGTACCGCTGGAACCGCGACTTCTCCTACGGGCTCATCCCTGTTCGCGCTGCTGCGAGCAAAACCACTAAGTAACTATTACTCCTGAAAGAAGGAAAACATCATGACTACTTTCGTCGACATCCACGCCCTGCAGACCCTGCCTCCGTCGAACATTAACCGTGACGACACCGGCAGCCCCAAGTCCGCTTTCTTTGGCGGCGTTCAGCGTCAGCGTGTTTCCAGCCAGGCTTGGAAGTCCGTCATTCGCCGCGATTTTGAATCGCACCTCGACCGCTCGAAGCTGGGTGTACGTACCCGCCTGGTCGCTGACAAGGTAGTGGCTCGTATCTTGGAGCTTGCGCCCGAATTTGATGCTGAGAAGGCTGAAACGGCTGTTGTTGCAGCTTTCAAGGCCGCAGGTATTACGCTCAAGGAACCTAAGGCGAAGGAAGGCGAAGAAGCAGGACGTCCTGTTTCTGGCTACCTGCTCTTGCTGAGCAACCAGCAGATTGACAAGTTGGTGCAGGCAATCATCGAAGCTAACGGCGATAAGCTTCCCGCGAAGCAGGTCAAGGAAATCCTTGATACCAACCACAGCGTTGATATTGCTCTCTTCGGTCGCATGCTGGCGGATGCTCCCGATTTCAACGTTGATGCGGCTTGCCAGGTAGCACACGCCCTGAGCGTTCACGGTTCTGAACCCGATTTTGACTACTACACTGCAGTGGATGACGTCGTTCGTTCTTCCGATGACTCTACCGGTGCGGGCATGATCGGCACCATTGAGATGGCGGCAAGCACCTTCTACCGCTACGCCAACATCAACCTGGATGCACTGAACGCTAACCTGGGTGATACTTCTGCAAGCGTTGAAGCAACCCTGGCGTTTGTCCGCGCATTCATCAACTCCATGCCTACCGGTAAGCAGAACTCTTTCGCCGCACGCACCCTGCCTGACGCAGTTATCGTAACCATTCGTAACGACCGCCCCATCTCCTACGTGAACGCCTTTGAGAAGGCTATCACCGAGGTTGAGGGCCGCCGCGTAGTCGCAGCTCGTGCGCTCGCATCTGAGGCTAAGAACATTGAAGAAGCATACGGTTACGAGCCGGTCGCTTCGTATGTTTTGGCTTTGGGCGACCTCAAGGAAGAACTGGCTGGTCTGGGTGAGTCTGTCACTCTGAAGGGTCTGCTGGAGTCCCTGGAAGCTCAGCTGACTGCTCTCACCTCTCAGGAGTCCTAATGCCTACCCTGCTCTTGAAGATGAGCGGGCCGTTGCAGTCATGGGGCACTCAGAGCCGTTTCCGTCGCCGTGATGCCGGACATGAGCCGAGCAAGTCTGGCGTGATTGGAATGGTCGCTGCAGCCTTGGGGCGCTCGCGTAACGAGCCGGTTGATGACTTAGTTTCGTTGAAGTTCGCGGTGCGTACGGATGCCTCGGGTACCCTGATTCGTGACTATCAGACCGCTAAGAATTGGGCTAAGAACCCGAAGGGTGCGGTTTCTCTTTCGACCCGTATGTACCTTTCGGATGCTGTATTTGTGGTGGCTCTGGAAGGTGAACATGAACAGTTGGATACTATCGAGTCTGCGCTGAAGAAGCCCGTATATCCTCTGTATCTTGGGCGGCGCGCGTGCCCGGCTGGTTACGACCTTGTCCTGGGTATCCGTGAGGAGTCTGCTGAGGAAGCTCTGCGTTCGTTGGAGTGGCAGGTTCCTGAGTATCGTCGTAAGGATTTTCCGAGCCCGGTAGCGTTGCGCATCCTGCGTGATGCGTTGCCTGGCGAACGTGGTGATTTGGTACGGGATATTCCGGTGAGTTTCAGCCCAGAGTACCGTCAGTATGCTGCCCGTGAGGTGGTTACTGCGGAGCCTCTGGTATTGGAGAATCCTCGAGGACGAAAGCTTCAGGCTACAGCCTCCTTAGTTGATGCAGAATCTTCCGAGAGTCCTGCCGAACCTGATTTCTTGAATGTGGTGGTGGAAGCGTGACGTATCTTTCTCGTTTCATGATTAATCCGCAGCGTCGTGGTGCGTGGAAGTTGTTGCGTAGCCCGCAGGCGATGCATGCTGCTGTGATGGCGACTTTGCCACCGGATACGGACTATTCTGAGAGCCGCATCCTGTGGCGTTTGGATGAGTCTAAGCATGCTCCGGTTCTGTACATGTTGAGCCCTGAGGAGCCTGATTTTTCGGCTCTTGTGGAGCAGGCTGGTTGGCAGACTCGCCCTGGTGAGAGCGCTCATTATGGTCGTTTGCTAGCGAAGCTGGAGAACGGTCAGGAGTGGGCTTTCCGTCTTGCTGCGAACCCGGTGAAGCGTCACACAAATAAGCAGACGGGTAAGCGTGAAGTGTTCCCGCACGTGACGGCTAAGCAACAGCGGGCGTGGATTCGTGAGCGTGCTCCGCAGTGGGGATTTGAAGTAATTCCCGCGGTAGAGGGTCAGGATATTGAGGAGTGCCCGTTGGTTTCTTCTCGTCAGGACCTTACGTTTGCCCGCCGTAATGCTGATGGCAAGGTTGGTAAGGTTACTCACCGTAAGGCTCAGTTTGACGGCGTTCTTCGCATTACTGATGTTGAGCTGTTCCGTAAGTCTCTGCTCTCTGGTATGGGCAGGGGCAAGGCGTACGGTATGGGCCTTCTGACGTTGGCGCCTCTGTCCCGCTAGGTAACGCGGGTGAAGGGCGGGGGACTGTTCTGTGTGATGGTGCCCCGCCCTTTCTTTATTCACTCATACTTTTGTGCCGATGCTGGCACGCTGATGTTCATAGGAGAAGATTATGCAGGGGGCTATTCCTCCGAGCTCGTCTGAGCTGTTTCGTAGTTCTGACCGTTTAAGTTTTGTGTATGTGGAGCATGCGACGATTTCCCGTGCGGATAGTGCGGTGACGTTTGTGAAGGAAGAGGGCGTGGTTCATTGCCCTGCTGTGAGTTTGAGCGCTTTGCTGTTGGGGCCGGGTACTCGTATTACTCATCAGGCGATGGCTTTGTTGGGGGAGTGCGGTACTACGGTGGTGTGGGTTGGCGAGCAGGGTGTTCGTTATTATGCGAGCGGCAAGTCTGTAGCGCGTTCTTCGCGTCTGCTGATTGCTCAGGCGAAGTTGGTGTCGAATACGCGGAGCCGTTTGGCTGTGGCGCGCATGATGTATCAGTGGCGTTTCCCTGGTGAGGATACGAGCGAACTGACGATGCAGCAGCTGCGTGGCAGGGAGGGCGCTAGGGTGCGTTCTGTGTATAGGCAGTGGTCTGAGCGGACTGGTGTTCCGTGGGAGCGCCGTGAGTATGATCCGAATAATTTTGGTGATGGGTCACCGATTAATCAGGCGTTGTCGGCTGCTCATGCTGCGTTGTATGGGATTGTTCATGCGGCGATTGTGTCTTTGGGGTGTGCGCCTGGGCTGGGGTTTGTGCATACGGGGAATTCTTGGTCTTTTGTGTATGACGTTGCTGATTTGTATAAGGCTGAGATTACGATTCCTGCTGCGTTTGAGGTGGTTGCTGGCTATACGGAGGGGATGGATATTGGGTCTGTGACGCGTAGGGCGGTGCGTGACCGTATTCGTTCTGAGAAGGTGATGGAGCGGGTTGTGCGGGATATTCAGCGTCTGTTGGTGCCGGAAGAGCTTCCTGAGGAGATGCTTGAACTGGATGTTGTGGGTTTGTGGAATGAGCAGGGGGAGGCCCAGCGCGGCGGCATGAATTATGGCGATGGAGGGGCAGCCTGATGATTGTTATTGTTTTGTCGGCTTGTCCGGTGAATCTTCGGGGTGATTTGACGAAGTGGCTTTTGGAGATTAATCCTGGGGTGTTTGTCGGGCGTGTGAGCGCTAGGATTCGTGAGAAGTTGTGGGCGCGTGTGTTGGAGTCGGGTGGTACTGGTCGTGCGACTATGGTGTTTCCGGCGGATAATGAGCAGCGGCTTGAGTTTCGGGTGAATAATGCGGATTGGGAGCCTGTTGATTTTGAGGGTGTTAAGCTGATTTATCGTCCTGTGGTTCGTAAAACGGTGCCTAAGTCTGGGTGGAGTAAGACGAGTAGATATCGGCGTGCTCGTCGGGGTTAGAAGCGAGTGTTTATCATGTATTCTGGGTTCAGGCTCTGGTTTCAAAGTGATTCTATTTTGCTGGTGTAGGGTGTAAAGCCCCATGTCAGCAAGTGTGCTCCCCGCGCGAGCGGGGATGAGCCCCCGGCGCAGCCGCCAGCAAATCAGTTAGGAGAGTGCTCCCCGCGCGAGCGGGGATGAGCCCGTCATCATACGTCGGGTCCTTGACGATGTATGGTGCTCCCCGCGCGAGCGGGGATGAGCCCGGAGCCATCATCAGGATGCAGATTGCGGTGACGTGCTCCCCGCGCGAGCGGGGATGAGCCCGAACGCAAGCTCACCGAAACCGAAACCGCGGTGTGCTCCCCGCGCGAGCGGGGATGAGCCCCCATAGTACGCCAGAGACGCAGCGACAAGCGGGTGCTCCCCGCGCGAGCGGGGATGAGCCCTGAATTTCCTGGCGGCCAGCGCTCGCCTGGATGTGCTCCCCGCGCGAGCGGGGATGAGCCCAGTACGCCCATTCCATTTGAACGCGGCGGTGAGTGCTCCCCGCGCGAGCGGGGATGAGCCCAAAGCTGCTGGGCTTGTGGACTGCCGCGATGTGTGCTCCCCGCGCGAGCGGGGATGAGCCCGTTAGCGCCTGACATCTGCAACACCATGCGAGGTGCTCCCCGCGCGAGCGGGGATGAGCCCACGTACACCGACGGGTGCAAAATCTGCAACCGGTGCTCCCCGCGCGAGCGGGGATGAGCCCCCCGCGCTGTCACTGCCTAACCCCCCCTGATTGTGCTCCCCGCGCGAGCGGGGATGAGCCCTTCTTGAGATGGTGAGGCTCATACACCAGACCGTGCTCCCCGCGCGAGCGGGGATGAGCCCCGGGCGGGGCGTATGATTTAGCGGAAAAAATTGTGCTCCCCGCGCGAGCGGGGATGAGCCCGGCCCTGACGAACCGCCGGGCCATACGATGCGGTGCTCCCCGCGCGAGCGGGGATGAGCCCCCAAATCTACAACGAAAGGAAACGCTAATCATGTGCTCCCCGCGCGAGCGGGGATGAGCCCAATCGCGTTTTTAAACGCCGTGCTTC
>ERZ773037.1014-NODE-1014-length-14870-cov-33.454674_pt1 | contig 14870 bp, 13 predicted proteins | sample MGYA00511466_ERZ773037 | MGnify/ENA primary metagenome ERZ773037 (study PRJEB29015, sample SAMEA2738146) | human oral metagenome | biome: human oral; feature: human-associated habitat; material: saliva | place: China | collected 2202 ... | reverse complement strand
ACGGAATCATGTAGGAGATACCGGTCATCACGGCCTTGTAGATGCGCGAGCCCCAGGCGCCCTCGGAGGCACCGGCGCTGTCATCGGAGGTGGATGCGGCGGCGGCCACGCGGGCACCGTTCGGGTTCTCGGCCTCGGCCAGGGCCTCGGCGATCATTTCCTTCGGCTCGTCGATACCGCGCTTGACGGGGGACTCCACGAAGGGCTTACCGGCGAAGCGGTTACGGTCACGAACGTTCACGGACACGGCAAAAATCACGGCGTCGGCGGCGTCAATATCGGCCTGGCTCAGGGTTTCGTTGCCCGAGGAGCCCTGGGTCTCAACCTTCAGGTCGTAGCCGAGTTCCTCGGCGGCGTACTTGAGGGCGTCGGCGGCCATGTAGGTGTGGGCGATACCGGTGGGACACGCGGTCACCGCGACAATCTTCTTCACGGCCGGCGCGCTTTCAGAAGCCTTCGGGGCTTCCTTCTCGGCAGCAGCGGGGGCGGCGTGCGCAGCCTCGGCGGGCTTAGCCTCCGCCCTCTTCTCGCCCACGCCCAGCGCACCGTTCACCAGGTCCACGACCTCATCGGCGGACGAAGCCTCACGCAGGGCGGCGGTGAAGCTCTTCTTCATGAGGGAGCGTGCCAGGGTGGAGAGCAGCTTCAGGTGGGCCTGGTCGGCACCGTCGGGTGCAGCGATGAAGAAAATCAGGTCGGCGGGGCCGTCCTTAGCGCCGAACGAAACGGCGGGGTTGGGGCGTGCCATGGCCAGGGTCGGCTCGGTGACGGCGGCGCTACGGCAGTGCGGGATAGCAATGCCACCGGGAATACCGGTGTCGGTCTTGGATTCGCGTGCCTCGGCAGCCGCGTAGAGCTGCTCGAAGTCGGTCGCGCGTCCGGCCTTGACGACAGCTTCGGCAAGCTTGGCGATGACGTCGAATCGGGTGTCGCCGAGATTCTCGTCCAGTAGGACGAGATCTGCGGTGATCAGATCGGACATGTTCTCTCCTCGGGTTGGAGTGGAGGTGGGATGCTCCGGCGGGAACGCCCTCCTCCTGTGTTTAAGTGTGTGCAGAGCCCCGGGTAAATATTCTCAAATTAGAATATTTGCTTCGGCAGTGCTTCGCTCCTCGTCAGAGCTGAATCTGACGGACAGTGACCTTCTCGGGAGTGGTCTGATCCAGCGAGGGCATACGGGTACCGGGCAGGGCCGCCGCGGCAGAACCGTGGGCCACCGCCTGAACCAGGCAACCGGGTGCGTCCGCGCCGCGAGTATGCGCGATCAAGAAGCCCGAGAGCGAAGAGTCACCGGCACCCACAGTGCTACGGACCTGAATCGGCTCGTGCACGGCGTGCCAGATACCTTCCTCAGTCACGAGCACCGCGCCGCCGCCGCCCAGAGTGGCAAGCACGTACTCGATGCCGTCGCCGAGCAGCTTCTGGGCGGTGCGGGCGGTCAGCTCGGGGCTGGCCTCCAGCTCCTCCCAGTTATCACTACCGGTCAGCTGAGCCAGCTCCTCCGAGTTAGGCTTAATCAGCGTGGGCTTGTGCTCACCCGCAACGGTCGCAATCAGCGGCGCCTCAGAAGTATCAATCGCAATCTTGCCCTCGTAACCGGAGGCGCGCAGGGCCGCCACCAGCTCGGAATAGTAGGTGGGCTCCAGACCCGGCGGAAGAGAGCCGGCCAGGACCACCCATTCGGCACCCTTGGAACGCTCAACCACCAGGGCGTCCAGCTTCTCGCGCAGCTGCGCATCAAAGTGGGTGCCGGGAGCGTTCAGCTTGGTGGTGGTGCCATCGGGGTCCACCACGGTGATATTCGAGCGAATCGGCTCACCGGTCGGCAGGTTCGCAAACTCGACATCCACCGCAGACAGAGCGGTCAGCACCGGGTCGGTGGCCTCGCCGGGCACAATAGCCACGGTCGGAACACCGGAAACCTGCAGCGCGCGAGAAATATTCACGCCCTTGCCGCCCGGATCCTGCACGGCACCGACGGCACGCTGCACAGCGCCGTGGGCCAGGGGCGCGCCGAGCTCAATCGTGCGGTCCAGGCTGGGGTTAGCGGTCAGGGTAATAATCATTAGGCAATCACAATCTCAACATTGGCGGCCTCGAGCGCCTGGCGAAGGGCACCCTCGGGCTCACGATCGGTAATGAGGGTGTCAATATCCTCAAATCCAGCGAAGCGGACCAGGGACTCCTGGCCAAACTTCGCGGAGTCACAAAGCAGGACCACGCGACGGGCGGACTTGCAGATTGCAGTCTTAACGATTGCCTCGTTCATGCCGGGGGTGGAGATGCCAAAGTGCGCCTCGATGCCGTTGGCACCGATAAACGCAATATCGGGGCGCATCGTGCCGAAGTGCTCGGCCGCGCGGGCACCGACGGCAGCCCAGGTCATCTTGCGCAGCTGACCGCCCACCAGCTCGAGGGTTACGCCCTCGGCCTCGGCGAGCTTAACGGCAATATGCAGTGCGTGGGTGATGATGATGCGGTCGTTGCCGGTCTTGAGGCTGAAGTTCTCGGCGCCGATGTGGTCGGCGAGAATCTCGATGGTGGAACCCGCGTCCAGCACGATGGAACCCGACTCAGAGTCGCGTAGCATCTGGTACGCCTTGGTGGCGATGCGACGCTTCTCCGGGGTGTTCATGCCCTGGCGGGAGGAAATAGACGATTCCAGAGAGGTGGACTGCTCGATGGTCACCGCGCCACCGTGGACGCGGCGAAGCTTGCCGGCCTCTTCCAGGGCGGCAAGGTCACGGCGCACGGTCTCCATGGTCACATCGTATCGACGCGCAAGGTCTGCGCCGTTCACGCGGCGTGCGGAGGCAACGAGCTTTGCAATTTCGGCACGGCGTTCTTCTGCGAACATAAATTCGGTGTTCTTTCGGTAGTGGGTAGGAAATCTGTGCGTATCTATGGCGTGTTCTCAGTGCGGGTACGTTCCCGCGGGAAGCAAACGCAGTGCGTCCCAGAACATCCATTATCATACTTGATTTTATGTGGGTTTTTGTGGGTAGGTCAATATAAACCACCGTATTCGCCGGAATATTACCCTGTGTTCCCTACAGAAACCACACCCTTTACCACCCCGTATGAGTGATTATGTCTGTTTGACTCGATGATACGTTGGGTTTTGTTCCGCGGACCACACATAACGCGGCCCACACGCATCGACCGTCGGTGTCCACCGGTCGGGCGGCGGGCCGGTCCCTACGCCCGATGCTCCCGGCGTTCCCCGCGCTTGCGGAGCACCCGGTGCACCCAGAAAGCGCAGGCCGCACCCAGCAGGGCACCCGTACCGTTCATGAGCACATCCACAAAATCCCCCGTGCGGTTGGGCATGAAGCTCTGAATCGTCTCGATGCATGCGCTCACCACGAACCCGGCGTACAGCACGTGACGTCGCGCAGACGGTCCCAGGAGCAGGGCGAAGAGGAAGCCTCCGGGCACAAACATGATGACGTTTGAGAGCTGCTCGATGCTGGAGTAGGTCACAAACTCGGGTAGCCAGCCGGCGGCGTGGCCCGCATCCAGCAGGGCTGCGAGGCGGCCACCCATCTCATTGTCGTCCACGTGGACGGGGGCGAACACGATGCTCGCCACGACCAGGCAGTACAGTGCGGTAAGGGCCCAGAGGGCGCCGCGGAGCACGCGCATCCCCCGGGAGAGGGGACGCGCCGAGGACCCAGCTGCCCCCTCGGGCGCAACGGATGCCCCCTGCGCCGGACGCTCAAGGACTTTGCCCGCGGGGCGCGCGCTACCAGACAATGCGCCCCACCTCGTCGGTGTATCGTGAGGAGTCCCACGCGAAGAGGCCAGGGACGTCCACCACCAGCGGCTCGGCGTTCGGCACGGTCACGGTCCACTCCTCACCCGCGGCGGCCGAGAGGGCGCGGCGAATCAGGCTGCCGTGGCTGACGGCGATAATCTTCTGTTCTCCGCCTCGCTCCGCGTAGTCCCGCACAATCTGGCGCAGCACGCGTACCGCGCGGATATACAGGTCACGCTCGGATTCTACGTTCGGGTAGTAGCGCTCGGGGGCGCGGCGCTCGGGAGCGGGAATGTCCAGGCCCTCGCCGTCACCGTAGGCGCGCTCGACCAGCTCGGGGTAGGTCTTGTCCACCTGCAGGTTGAAGTGCTCGCCGACCAGCTGCGCGGTCTCGTAGGCGCGGGACAGCGGCGAAGACACCAGCACCGTAAAGTCCAGGCCCATATCCACCAGCTTCCGGCCGGTGGTGCGTGCTTGCTCGCGACCGGTGTCGTTGAGCGGAATGTCCGTGACGCCCTGCATGAGGTTCGCCTTGTTCCAATCGGTCTGGCCGTGGCGAATCAGGGTGAGGGAGGTGTTCTCGGCGCCGGCGGGCAGGGGCTCAGGTCCCAGGTCGGGTTCGTTCTGACGCACGAGCAGGCGGTCGATGGTGCTGTCCAGGTACTGCAGGGGCACCTCGGTCAGGGAGGCGTTGACGGGAATCGGGTAGAAACCCTCCTCGGTGAGGCAGTCGGGGCGCTCCCCCAGCAGGGCGTTCATCATCAGCGCGATGAACATGCCGTGGGTTGCTACCAGCACGGTCTTGCCGTCGTACTCGCGGCGCACTCGGTTCAGGGCCGCCAGGCCGCGGGCGACGAATTCCTCCGTGGGTTCCACGCCGTACTCCTCACCGGATTCGCGGGAGGCGAGCACCAGCTCGCGAGTGGCGATTTGCCCCTCCAGCTCGCCGAAGGAGCGCTCCTGGAACCCGGCCACGGCACCCCGGTAGGGCACGTTCAGGCCTTCGGCCACAATCTCGGCGCTTTCGGCCGCGCGGCTCAGGGGCGAGGAGAGCACCAGGTCGACGACGGTGCCTTCGTCGCGGGCCTGCTTCAGCGCGTCGATGGCGGTGCGCACCTGGTCGCGGCCGGTGTCGTTGAGGGGAATGTCGGTGCCGCCCTGGAAACGGTGGTCGATGTTCCAATCGGTCTGCCCGTGGCGCATAAGAATGATGCGGGTTCCGTGCGGTTCGGGCGCGACGGGGGTGATGATGGGGGTGTTCTGTGCGTCGGTCATCCTTCTAGTATGGCACTGCCTCCGTGTAGTTCAAGGCTTCCGTGCGGTTCAAGGCCTCGGTGCGGTTCAAGGGGTGCGCAGCTTATCCTTTCTGCTGAGGCGTGCTCATACCGCGGTATGAGGTGCGGGGCGGTTGAGCGCCCGGTCGGGCGAATTTTTACAGGGTTTTCCCATATTTTTCAGCCCCCAGACGGAGGGGTGAGCCGCCAAGAAGCTGAGATGATAGAAGTGTACTTCCGTTAGTCCATACCCAATGAAGGTTGTCATGACGCAGAATCCTCAATCTCAGAACCCGTACTCAATGACTCCTCCGGCGCAGCCTGCCGGTCAGTATTCCGCTCAGCAGGGTCAGCCTGGTCAGCCGAGCCAGGCGGGGTATTATCAGGGCCAGCCGGGTTACCCCGCTCAGGCACCCCAGATGCCCCAGCAGATGCAGCAGGCGCCCTTCGCGCCCGGTGCGATTATTTCTGCCCGCAACCTGCACAAGTCCTACGGCAATAACCCGGTTCTGCGTAACGTGAGCCTCGATATCTACCCCGGCGAATCCGTGGCGATTATGGGTCCTTCCGGTTCCGGTAAGACCACCCTGCTACACGCGCTCTCGGGCATTATCAAGCTCGATGCCGGTTCCGTGCTGTTCAACTCCCCCACCGGTCAGGTGGCGGTCGAGTCTCTCAGCGAGCGCGAGCGCACCTCCCTGCGCGCTAGCTCTTTTGGTTTCGTGTTCCAGCAGGGTCTGCTGGTTCCCGAGCTGACCGCGGAGGAGAACGTCTCCCTCGCCGCGATGATTGCCGGTGTTCCCCGCCAGCAGGCGCGCGCCATTTCTGCTGACCTGCTGAACCGCCTGGGTCTGGGCCAGATGCTGGACCGCCGCATGGGTGAGATGTCCGGTGGTCAGGCCCAGCGCGTGGCTATTGCCCGTTCGCAGGTGAACGGCGCCCCCGTGACCTTTGCGGATGAGCCGACCGGCGCGCTGGATTCGAAGACCGCGCGCGAGGTGATGGCACTGCTGCTGACCATGATTCCGCAGCAGGGTAAGACTCTGCTGGTGGTCACCCACGATCCGAACGTGGCTGCCGCGTGCTCCCGCGTGGTGTATCTGCAGGACGGCCAGATCGTGAGCGATCAGCGCAATAGCCAGGGCGGCGTACCCGCGCAGAACGGCACCCAGAACCCTGACGCTCAGTCTCAGGCAGGTGCATAATGCAAATCTATGCTCTGCTCGCCAAGCGAACCCTATGGAGTTCGCAGGCGATTCTTCCCGTACTGGCTTTTGCGGCCTCATCGGCGCTGTTTTTGACGGTTGCCGGTGGTGTTCAGGCGCTGAGCACCTGGCTTGAGAACGCCAACGTGAACCATCAGCTGATCGACACGATGGGTATTCAGAAGCTCTACATGGGTCTGGCGTGGGTTGCCGCCCTGGTGCTGGTTGTTCCGCTCTTTACCCTGGGCGCCTCGGCTGCTCGTTTGAGTGCCCGCCGCCGTGATGAGCGCCTGGCTTCCTTGCGTCTGATTGGTGCCTCCACGACCCTGATCGTGGGTCTGTCGGTGGCGGACGCGCTGGTGTACTCTCTTGTGGGTTTCATCATTGGTCTGTTGCTCTACCTGGTGCTGATTTTCCCGTTCGGTGCCATGCACTTCATGAACGTTCCGCTGGGTGCTGAGAACATGCTCCTGCCGGTGAGCATGATTTCCTACTGCTTCCTGGGTTGCATGGTTCTGGCGGCTCTGAGCTCCCTCTTCGGTTTGGCGAAGGTCAGCATTAGCCCGCTGGGTGTGCGTACCCGCGCGAAGGCTGGTTCCGCCGGTTACATTGCCCTGGGTATTGGTGTTGTTCTGGTCATTGCCGTGATGATTCTGGCGTCGACCTCGAAGGGTTTTAGCATGTTCTCACCCTTCCAGGACGGCGGTGCCGATAGCGCCATGAAGAACCTAGCGATTTTCATTGCTCTTCCGGGTCTGCTGATGATGGTTGCTATCGACCTGATTGGCACCTTCCTCGTGTGGGCGTACGCAAAGATTCGTGTGCGTATGACCCAGAAGGCGTCGGTTCTGCTGGGTTACCGTGCAGTGCTGGAGTCCCCGCGCGGGGCGTGGCGTCAGGTTTCGGGTGTGGCGCTGTCGACCTTCTTGGTGACGTTCTTCGGACCCATCCTGATTCTGGCGGGTGAGATGAGCAAAGACGCGAAGGAAGCCGGTCCCGCCGCCGGCCCCTTCATGACCATCATGTCGGACATGTTCCAGGGCATGCTGCTCATGCTGTTCTTCTCGTACCTGCTGGTCACCCTCTCCGCGGTGTTGAACCAGAGCGCCGCCATTTACGAGCGCGGTTCGCTGTACTCTTCGCTGAATATGATGGGTACCCCCACGAGGCTGCTGCAGGCTTCACGTCTTACCGTGGTCTTCGGCCCGCTGGTGCTCATCAGCGTGATTTCTGCGCTGCTGGGTCTGCCGCTGACCGCTTTGATTGCGGCGCAGGGTCTTCCCGGTGAGGTTCTGGCGAAGATGTTCGGTCTGACCTTCGGCGCTATTGCGCTGGGTCTGGCGCTGGTCTATGCGGGCCTGCTGGCGACCATTCCGTTTATGCGTCAGGTGACCCATAAGCCGGTATCCGCTCTCTAGGCTGTTCGGCTTCTACCCTCCCGTTGCGTCCGTTCTGGATGTGGCGGGAGGGTTTCTTTATGTCCGCGTTTGCGGTCCACGTTTGTGCGGCGTGCTTACACTGCGTGCTAATACTGCGTGCTTTTGTGTCCCCACCCGGCTTGTACCCTGCGTGTTTTCTCAGGCGCCGGGCTGGCGCTTCCTTCACCGATGGCCCTGTGAGAGACTGGCATTATGTTTGAACACACCGTACCCTCCGATTGGTTCCCCCGCTGCGCAATCTTCGACTGCGACGGCATCCTCCTCGATTCTGAGACCGTGTGGAACCGGGTTCAGCGCGAGCTCTTCGCCCGCTGGGGCGTTCCCTTCACCGAGGAGGTGGAGGAGCGCCTCACCGGCCTCTCCGCCGCGGATGTTGCCGAGCAGCTCGCCCGCCTCTCCTATGAGGCCCGACAGGGCGATGCGGCCGATGCCGCAGCCTACGCCGAGCACCACGCGCAGGTCACCCGGGATCTGCTCACCACCGAGCGGCAGATTATCTCCGCCGGAGTGGAACTCATCGACGGTGCGCAGGAGTTCCTGGGCTTCTTGAGCGAGCACATACCCGTGGCCGTAGCCTCCAATTCCACCTCGGGCATCCTCACCGTCAAGATGGAGAACTACGGCTACGCTCCCCTGGTACGCACCTGGGTCAGCAGCGAGGACGTTCCCGCGGGCAAGCCGGCACCCGATATGTACCTGGAGGCGGCGCGCCGCCTCGGCTTTGAAGGTCGTGAAGCCCTCGCCTTCGAGGACTCCGCCGCGGGCGCCCAGGCGGCACGCGAGGCCGGTACCAAGGTCATGATTTACGTTCCCGCCGGTACCGACCCCACGAAGGCCCCCGAGGGCTACGGGCGCTTTGACTCCTTCCGCGACCCGCAGCTGTGGGAGGCGGCACGCACCTGGATCGCCAAGCTTGAGGCGGCACAGCAGTCTAAAGCAACGCAGGGCTAAGTAATTAGCGCCCCCTCCCCCGATACGAAGAAAGACCCCGGGCCCGCTCGTCAAGAGCAGACCGGGGGTCTTCTATGCCTTATCAGCCGTGCATATAGCGGCACGAGCCTATCGGCGCATAACCTTCTTGGCCAGTGCATTACCGATGAACTGAACCAGCTGGACCAGGATGATAATAATCGCCACAACGGCCCAGGTGATCTCGTCGTTGAAGCGCTGGTAGCCGTCCACAATCGCGATCTTACCCAGACCACCGGCGCCCACGTAACCGGCCATTGCAGACATATCCACCACGCCGATGACGAGGAAGGTGTAGCCCAGGATCAGCGGGCCGAGCGCCTCGGGAATCATCACGGTGAACAGGATGGTCAGCTTCGAGGCACCCATAGCGCGGGCCGCCTCAATCACGCCGGGGTCGATGGAGACCATGTTCTGCTCCACGATGCGGGCGATAGCGAACGCAGCGCCGAAGCTCATCGCGAAGACCGCCGCGTTCACGCCCAGGCGGGTACCCACCACGGCGCTGGTCAGCGGGCCCAGGGCCGCAATCAGAATGATGAACGGAATCGGGCGAATGATGTTCACCAGAATGTTCAGGACCGTGTACACGAAGCGGTTCTGGAAGATATTACCGGCGCGGGTGGTGTACAGCAGGGCACCCACAATCAGGCCGACCAGACCGGCGCAGAGCATGGTGATGGACACCATGTAGAAGGTGTCGCCGATAGCCGGGATCAGCTTCTCGGGCAGGAACTCGCCCCAGTCGGTCTTCGAAACGGCCAGCGGAAGAGTAGTAGCAAACATTTAGCGCACCTCCTGCACGCGGGCAACGGTCTTCAGTTCGGCAACGGCGGCATCAATACTGGTGATTTCGCCGAGGAGTTCCAGGGTGAGGGTACCGTAGGCCTTGCCCTGCAGGGTCTCGATACCGCCGCCCACGATGTTGAAACGGACGTTGCGGGCGCCCAGGTAGGACAGCACCTTGCCGAGCTCCTGATTGCCCTCCACGATTTCGACGTTGACCAGGTAGCCTCGGTGCGATGCGCGCAGCTCCTCCGCCTCCTGGCCGGTGGGGGCCAGCTTGACGGTGGTCGCTACGAAGAGCTTCGCCACATCGGTCTGCGGGTTAGAGAAGACGTCGTAGACGGTTCCTTCTTCCACCACGCGGCCGGACTCCATGACCGCCACGCGGTCGGCGATGCTGGCCACGACATCCATCTCGTGGGTGATGACCACAACGGTGATGCCCAGGTCGCGGTTCACGCGCTTGAGAAGGGCGAGCACCTCCTGGGTGGTTTCGGGATCCAGGGCGCTGGTGGCCTCGTCAGCCAGCAGCAGCGAGGGGTTGGTCGCAAGCGCACGGGCGATGCCCACACGCTGCTTCTGACCACCCGAAAGCTGGTTCGGGTAGTGGCCGGCGCGGTCGCTCAGACCCACGAATTCCAGCAACTCCAGGGCGCGTTCGCGGCGCTTGGCCTTGGGCCAACCGGCCACCTTGAGGGGGAACTCAACGTTACCGAGCACGGTGCGGGAATTCATGAGGTTGAACTGCTGGAAAATCATGCCGATGCTCGTGCGGGCCTCACGCAGTTCGGAGTCGCGCTTGCCGGAGATTTCGAAATCGTCCACAATCAGCGTGCCGCTCGTGGTCTTTTCCAGGCCGTTGATGAGTCGCACCAGGGTGGACTTACCGGCACCGGAGTAGCCGATAATCGCGAAGATTTCACCGCGGTTGATGGTGAGGGAGACGTTGTCCACGGCGGGGACAGCCTTGGGGCCGTTACCGAAGACCTTGGACACGCCGTCCAGAATCACCATGGGCTGGGGGAGGCCTTCTACGACCTCTTCTAGCTGTTCACTCATAGTATTTGTATCCGTTAAATGTCGTGGTTGGGACGCCGAGGGACTTGGCGCCGGTACGTAAAGGACGGTAAGCCCTTCTAACCCGCATCGGGTGCCCGGGCTTACCGCCTTACGTGTGCCTACGAGAGGCGTGTTGTCAGGAGATTACTTCTTGGCGCGCAGCTTGGCCTCTTCGTTGGCCAGGGACTGACGCAGCTCGTCGGTGCTCACGTTGACCTCAACGGCGGTGCCGCGGGTCTCTTCCTGAACAGCATCCATGACGGGCTTGGTGTGGAAGATTTCAACGATCTTCTTGTAGGTCTCGTCGTCAGCCTTGTCCTTCTGGGCGACGAAGAGGTTCACGTACTTGATTGCCGAGGGGTCGGTCTTGGGGTCGTCCTGAGCCAGTGCGTCTGCGGGCTTCAGGCCTGCGTCCTTGAGGAAGTCGTTGTTGACGACTGCGCCGTCAGCGGACTCCATGCCAACCACGGTCTGGGTTGCGTCGACGGGGGTGACCTTCACCTTGGAGTTAGCGGTGTCAACATCGTCGATGGTGGGGGCGTCTACGTCAGCGTTCTTGAAGGTGACCAGACCGTTGGTCTTCAGCAGCTTCAGCGCGCGTGCCTCGTTCACGGTGTCGTTCGGGATAACGATCTCGCCACCCTGGGGGATGTCGGCCAGCTTGGAGTGCTTCTTGGAGAACAGAGCCATCGGGTAGATGACGGTCGGGCCAACAATCTGCAGGTCCTTGTTGGCGCTGACGTTGTAGTTCGACAGGTACGCGATGTGCTGGAAGCGGTTCATGTCAATGTCACCGGCGTCCAGAGCGGGGTTCGGCTCGGTGTAAGCGCTGAACTCCTTGAACTCAATGTCGATGCCCTGCTTCTTGGCTTCTTCCTTCAGGGTCTTGTTGAACTTCTCGGAGCCGACCACGCCGATGGTGACCTTCTTGGAATTCGAGGTGGAACCGCAAGCGGCCATGCTGAAAATCATGGGGACGACTGCAAGAGCAGCGGCAAACTTCTTCACGGCTATGAATCTTTCTGTTGAATGATGACGTGCTTCACCGGGTACGGGCATAGAGCGCCGACAAGCCGATGCGAATGATGATGGGACAATTACAGCACGCACAGGGGCGGCGGTGGAAGTTAAGGGTCAATCATGAGACACAGAACGTCAAGCTCGTCATATTTTGTCACAATTCGTCATGTAGTGATTATTCCCAGGTCACAAAGCATCACTGACGGTGTATTCAGGCGCACACAAAACGCCGGCCCGGGTACGAAAACCCAAGCCGGCGTCCATAATGCCACCCGTTACGGGCGGGCGGGCAGTCAACCGGTGCTACTGGCAACCAGTACTACTGATCGAACTCGCCCGAAGCAATCAGCTGCTCACGCACCTTACGGCGCAGAACCTTACCCAGCATCGAACGGGGCAGGTCATCCACCACCACAATGCGGCGCGGAACCTTATAGCGGGTCACCTTCGAATAGCAGTGCTCACGCAGAGTGTGTTCCTGCACCACTCGGCCCGGGGCGGCAACCACAGCGGCAACGACCATCTCGCCACCGGCGGGCAGCGGAATACCGACTACCGCCGCATCCGCGACCATATCGTGCTGCTTGAGGGCGACCTCAACCTCTGTCGGGGAGACATTGAAACCGCCGGTAATAATGACTTCCTTAATGCGGTCGACAATCTGGATGAAGTAGTCCTTATCCAGGCGCACAATATCACCCGTGCGCAACCAGCCGTCGGGGGTGATGGTCTTCGCCGTCTCGTCCTCACGCTTCCAGTAGCCGGCAAAACGCTGAGGGCCCTTCACCCACAGCTCGCCCTCTTCACCCTCGGGCACGTCTTCACTGGTTTCCGGGTCCACCACACGAATATCGGTGGAGGGGAACGGAACACCAATAAAACCGGCGCGGCGGGTGTCGTTCAGCGGGTTGCAGGAGACCAGCGGGGCACACTCGGTCAGGCCGTAGCCCTCCACCATGAAACCGCCGGAGGCTTCCTCCCACTCGGCCACCAGTTCGGGCGGCAGGTTCATTGCCCCAGACACCGCGTAGCGGATACCCTCCAGGGACACGCCGCGCTTCTTCGCCTCATCCATCAGGCGGCGGTACACCGGCGGAACCGCAGGAAGAATCGTGGGACGGGTCTTCTTCATCGCCTTCAAAATCAGGTCCATGTCCACGGTCGGGAACAGCACCAGGCGGGCACGGCACAGCGACGCAATCGTCACGCCCAGGGTCATGCCGTACGCGTGGAAGAGCGGCAGAACCGAGTAAATCACCTCGTCATCGCCCGGGTTAATCCACGCCTCACCCATGCGGCCGTTAGACTCCAGGTTGCGGTGCGTGAGCATCACGCCCTTCGGCAGACCCGTCGTGCCGGAGGTGTACTGCAGCAGCGCAATATCGTGTGCCGTCGGGCGGCGATGCGCGGGATCAATACGCTCGCTCTTGAGCAGCTGCGACCACGGCACCGTGCCCGGGGCCGGGCCCGTCAGCTTCTCACGCGAGGCACGCGCGCTCTTGACGGGCAGCTTCAGCGCGGTGCGCATGAGGCGCGGCATCGCCGAAATCAGGTTCACCGAATAAATGTGGGTGGGGCGGATATCGGCCGGCATCTCGGTCACGTGCGAAGCAATCTTGTCCCACACAATCGCGACCTTCGCGCCGTGATCCTCAAACATGTGGCGCAGCTCGGCCCCCGTGTACAGCGGGTTATGCTCAACCACAATCGCGCCCAGGCGCAGCACCGCGTAAAACGCTGCAATATGCTGCGGGCAGTTCGGCATAATCAGAGCCACGCGGTCGCCGGCCTGCACGCCCGCCACACGCAGGCCCTCCGCCGCACGCTCAATCTGATCGCCCAACTCAGCGTAGGTCGTGGTCGCGCCGAAGAACTCCAGGGCGACCTTCTGCGGGACGCTACGCACCGCCTCATCGATAAGGTGGCTCAGAGAGGTTTCGGGCAGTTCAATATCGCGCGCGGTCCACGGGGTATAGTTCTTCAGCCAGGGGCGGTGCGCCAGGGGGTTCTCACCGGATTCGGTAGCGGGTGCGCCGAACACCGCGGCGCGCGCGGGGGCTGCGTCCCCCGTGTTCGTGTTCTTCTGAGCCTCAGTCATGATTTCGATTGTGCCCGCCGACAGCCCCTCGGCTCAACTTCCAGCGCCCTTCCAGGCCATCTTCACGGCAGGCTCCCAGCTAAGGGAGCCCGGCGCGGCCAGTTTCACGACACTCCCCCGGGTGCGCTCGGCGCAACTCTGGGATACTTAAACCATGAGTAAGCGACAGCAAGACATAACCGACGAGCAGTTCAAGCAGCTCCTTCGCGAAATTTCCAAGCGCTTCGCCATCGCCGGAGGAGTCGTCATTCTCATCGGTCTGGCCATCATCGCCCTAGTCTACCTTCTGGGAGGAGCCCACTAATGCACACCCCGCAGCGCCCCAACGGCGACATCTTCAACCGCATGGTCTCCGGCGCCGCCTACATGCCCGACGCCGAATGTGCGGCACAGACTAAGCGCATCCACGCTGCAACCGTCCTCGCCGAAGAACACTACGCACGCGGCGAGCAGGCGCAGGCAATGCACGTCTACCGCGAAAACCTCGGCCACCTGGGCGAGCACTCCCATATCCGCCCCGGCGCGCGCTTCGACTACGGCGTGAACACCTACATTGGTGACGGCTCCTTCTTCAACTTCGGCTGCGTATTCCTGGACGTCTGCCCGATCCGAATCGGCTCCACCGTGCTCGTCGGCAACAACGTGCAGTTCCTCACCCCCACCCACCCGCTCAACCCCGTCGACCGCGCCGCATACTGGGAAGGCGGCAAGCCCATCACCGTTGAAGACAACGTCTGGATCGGTGGCGGCGCCATCATCCTGGGCGGCGTGACCATCGGCAAGAACTCCGTCATCGGTGCGGGTACCGTCGTCACCAAGGACGTACCCGCAAACTCCGTCGTGGTCGGCAACCCCGGACGCGTGGTTCGCACCCTCAACGAGAACGAACGACCCGCGCACCCTCACCCCTACTCCTCCGAATCCCTTGAAGAGGCTCGGACCTTCCAGTCCGAGCACAGCGAGTAGGCTAAGACCCGCTCGGTCCGCGAGCCACCGCACACACCGGGTCGCCAGACGATCCCCGAACCCCGTTATCGGAAGCCATGAATACACAACACAACCAGCAGCCGGAGTCCCGCCCGGCGGCCAGCCAGCAGGCAAAGGGCAACGACAATTCCGCGCCCAGCGAGCAGGATCTGTGGGACGCGGCCTTCTCCTCCGACGACCCCACGGTCGTGCTGACCGCCGAGGACCTGCAGCAGGCCGCCTCGCGCCGCGCCGAGTCGCGAACCACCGACGGGGAGGCAACCCGCGCCTTCCCCA
>ERZ773037.1009-NODE-1009-length-14885-cov-39.268914_pt1 | contig 14885 bp, 12 predicted proteins | sample MGYA00511466_ERZ773037 | MGnify/ENA primary metagenome ERZ773037 (study PRJEB29015, sample SAMEA2738146) | human oral metagenome | biome: human oral; feature: human-associated habitat; material: saliva | place: China | collected 2202 ... | reverse complement strand
GCCTCTTGTGCTTGTTCTGGACTTTTACCAGTTACACTAACTTGTAATAATTCAGTTTCTTTATATGGTTTTGTTTCAATACGCGTTTTAACAAACTCTTCGTATGTAGGTGCTTTACCTGTTCCTTCTGGATCTTCAATCGCTGCAATAACAGGTTCTACAACATTACGACTCTTTAAAATTTCAGCATCTGTATTCATCAATTGACGTGCCATAGAGTCAGAGTAACCATTAGTACTTGATAAAACAGAATTACTTAATCCTTGAGATTGTTTAATGCGCAACATAGATGTAGATTGATATGTAGATGGTGCTAGGAGACCATATGCACCACCCAATACTATACATGCTACCGTAACATTGATAATCTTACGACGTCGTTTAACGAGGACTCTACCGACCTCTTTTAAATCAATAATTTGTTCCACCCATATACCCCTTTCTGTGAAAGTATACAAACAACAGGGTCTCTCCCTCTTAGGAATCGTTACTGTATATCTCCCTCTCACGTAGACTACAGCTCTAAATAAATGATTGTAACTAAATTGTTATACATTATGATTTGGATGATATGTAGGAACGATGTCTTGTAATACATTGATTACATCCAAGTCAGATTTACATGTTTCAAAGCGATCAATTTCACGGCTTAACCATTCTTGATCTACATCTTCTAAGGCAGCTTCAAAGATTTTCTTATGTGTAGTTGTATTAGTACCTTCTTCAGCAGTTAATAATTCTTCATATAGCTTTTCACCTGGACGCAAGCCAGTAAATTCAATGCGAATATCTTTATCAGGCTCAAATCCAGAAAGGCGAATCATATTTTTCGCTAAATCAACAATTTTTACTGGTTCACCCATATCTAATAAGAACACTTCACCACCATTCCCCATTGCACCAGCTTGTAATACAAGTTGGCTTGCTTCTGGAATAGTCATAAAGTAACGAGTCATTTCAGGATCTGTAACTGTTACAGGTCCTCCAGCTTCAATTTGTTTGCGGAATAATGGAATAACAGAACCGCGACTACCAAGAACATTACCAAAGCGAACGGTAATAAACTTTGTATCGTACTTATGATTCATACCAAGTACAACCTTTTCTGCCACCCGTTTCGTAGCACCCATAACACTTGTTGGATTTACCGCTTTATCTGTGGAAATCATAACGAAGCGCTCAACACCATGTGCGCCCGCTACATCTGCCACATTACGAGTGCCATAAATATTATTTAACACCGCTGCAATCGGTTGGATTTCCATAAGCGGTACATGTTTATGAGCTGCTGCGTGGAACACTACATCGGGTTCATAATCGGTAAAGATTTGGTCTAACTGATTTTTATCTCGAATATCAGCAATAATGGGAACCAGTGTACCTTCAGGCACAATGGAACGCAACTCTTGGTGAATAAGATAAATACTATTTTCACCATGACCTAATAACAATAGTTTTTTAGGTCTTACTCGTAATACTTGACGACAAATTTCAGAGCCAATAGAACCACCTGCGCCCGTAACAAGAACGACTTTATCTTTTAAATATGGTTCTACTTTTGATGTGTCTAGATGAATCTCATCACGTTCCAATAAATCTTCAATGGAAATAGGATGCAAATGAGATACTAAAACCTCATCATCTAATAATTGGTACATCCCAGGTAATGTGTTGATCTTACATTTTAGAGGTGAGCAGATTTCCATAATTTCTCGAATAACATCACGCTTTACCGATGGCATAGCAATGATAATTTCTTCAACCTTATATCTTGCTACAAGCATTGGAATATCTTCACGATTCCCTAAGATTCTAAAACCATTCATCAACCGGTTATGTTTATACATATCATCATCAACAAAGCCAATAATACGTCTTGAACGCTTATGATACCGTTCAATTTCACGAGCTATAATTGCACCAGCATCACCAGCACCTATAATGAGTGTATTTACTTGGCCACTTTCACCATCATCCCCATTACTATAGTGAAGTGCCACATAATGAAGTAACATGCGCCCCATACCAACTGTCCCCGTAGTGAGGAACCATGTAATAAAATAAATGGAACGTGGTAAAGATTTACCAAAAACAAACATAGAAGAATAGAAAATTCCTGTACCGATAGTGGTAGCTACAAAAACAGCTAAAACCTCTCTCATCCCTGCATAGCGCCATATACGCGTATATAGATGCATAACCAAGAACATCAACATATACGAAATCAGCAATAGTGGTAATGCATCTACCATTTGATCAATATATCGAGGTTCTATATAGCCATCAAATCTTATAAATAAACTAATGAAAGCAACAATAACAATCGTCGCAATATCGGCAATAAACAGTATGGCTGGTAATAAATATGAACGCAAAAGAACGCCCCCTTATATGTGAGATAAACCCTATCCTTAATCCTTACCGATACGTGATACCATGTATGCACCAGTCAAAATTGGAGCAATATCACGAGCAAAGTTAATACGACTATTTTTAGTCAAGTAAAGAACATCCCCTTCTCGCATAATATAGTTTTCGGACATATCTCCAGTTTGTAACATGCGATTTAAATTAACAGGAATTGGTTTTTCAGGATTGTCTTGATGAATTAAGTAAATTTTCTTTTTAGCTGTATCCCAGTTAAAGCTACCAGCAGCACCAATCGCATCAATAACAGTACTAGACTTAGTCAATGTATAAGCACCAGGCTTATTAATCTCACCGAATACGTACACCCGAACTCCTCCGAGTTTTGTAACATTTACAGTAATTTCCGGATTAATAATGTACCGAGCTAAACCTTGCTGTAATTGGGCGGTGAACTCATCGACGGTTAAACCATCTGCTTTTACCGGTCCCACCATAGGGAATGATACATATCCGTCAGGACGAACAGTGTACATAATATCGTTACCATTACGTGTACCAAGATCTGCTTGTTGTACAACTTGAATAGTTAGTTCATCACCTTGTCGTAGACGATACACCTTATCAGAACTCACTACAGATGCACTAGTTTCTAGTGGTGCGTGTCCTTCAGTTTGTAATACTTTAGAATTGTAAGACTGTTCAGCTGTTACATCAACAGGTGCAGCCATGGATGTTGTTGTGGCACATAAGAATGCGGCCATCATCATATACTGTTTTTTATTCATATTTTACCTCTTTGATTTACATGCAACTCACTCAATACAACACTTTATTTTTTTAGAATTATTAATCCTAAAAAATCGGTTAAGTTATTTTATCATTATTTTAAACTTTCTTCCATAAACACAGCCCGTTCTGAGCTAACTTCATTAAACCTTTAAGAATAAATCGCGTAAATATAAGGTTTTCACCATTTTATTATGTGTATTTTTTTACGCATTTCACTCATATTTCACTCGATTTTTTCATTAAATTTAGATACATAAATAAAAAATATATAAACTCAATTCATGGTCGATTCATAAAATCATCAAATTCTCATCAATTTTATTGATTAAACAAAAAAATAAGGTGTATATACTAGTTTTCTAGTATATACACCTTATTAAAAATTTTAGATAAGTCTATTGACTTAAAGTATTAATTATTCAACACGACCGCCTAAATATGCTTCCATAACGCGAGGATCATGACGTACTTCGTCAGCAGGACCAGATAATACCATCTTACCTGTTTCCAATACATACGCATAATCAGCTATTTTTAATGCTTGTCGCACATTTTGTTCTACCAAGAGAACAGTAGTTCCTTCAGCACTAATCTCTTTAATAGTTTCAAAGATTTCGTTTACTACTAATGGTGCAAGACCCATAGATGGTTCATCCAATAATAACAATTTTGGACGTGCCATAAGGGCGCGACCAATAGCCAACATTTGCTGTTGACCACCAGATAGTGTACCACCTAATTGATAACTACGTTCATCAAGAATTGGAAAGCGTTTAAATACTTTTTTGATATCTTCTTCAATCTCATTATCGTTACGGATATAAGCACCCATTTCTAAGTTTTCATAAACGCTCATATCTTGAAGGATTTGACGACCTTCAGGAACTAAAGAAATACCGCCATGTACAATTTGATGTGTTTTATGACCAGTAATATCTTGACCTTCAAACAATACTTTACCAGATGTTGGCTTTACAAGGCCCATTATAGTCTTCATAGTAGTAGACTTGCCGGCCCCATTGGCGCCGATCAAAGATACAATGGAACCTTGTGGTACTTCTAAACTAATATCTTTTAAGGCTGTAATATGTCCATAACCAGCCACGATGTTTTCTAGCTTTAACATATTACGCCTCCTCTTTCCCTAAGTATGCTTCAATTACAGCCTCATTATTTTGAATTTCTTGAGGTGTACCTTCAGCAATCTTTTTACCAAAGTTGAACACTACCAAACGATCACAAATATTCATCATTAATTCCATGGCATGTTCAATAACTACAACAGTAATACCAAGGTCGCGAATTTTACCAATCAATTGGCGTAACGCTTCTGTTTCACTATCATTCATACCTGCTGCTGGTTCATCTAGCAAAATTAATTGAGGATGTGTAGCCAAGGCACGAGCAATTTCAAGGCGACGTTGTTTACCATAAGGTAAAGATGTAGCAACCTCTTCAGCATCTTCTTCAAGACCTACGAGTTTTAAAAATTCATAGGCAATGCCACGACAACGTTCTTCTTCAATACGTTGGCGTTTTGTTCTTAAGAAACTAGCAACGAAACCAGAACCAGTTCGGCAATGCATACCAGTTAATACTGTTTCCAAAGCTGTCATATTGCCAAAGAGACGAATGTTTTGGAATGTACGAGCAATGCCCATTTCTACCGTTCTATGAGGCTTGATGCCTACAACAGACATACCATCAAATACGATTTCGCCAGAACTTACAGGGAATACACCAGTAATCAAGTTGAATAATGTAGTTTTACCAGCACCATTTGGCCCAATAACACCAAATACTTCACCTTGTTTTACACCAAAGGATATACCTGTGAGAGCTGCAACGCCACCAAAGCTTTTACTTACGTCATTTAATTCTAATAGCATTCAGTTCCCTCCTATCCTTGTTTTTCTTCTTGTTTACGTTTATACGCTTCAAAACGTTCTGTTAATACTTGTGATTCAGGAATATATGGTGCTTTCTTAAAGCCTAATTTACGACTAATTTTGTCTACCATAGATTCTGTTAAAATACCATCTGGACGAACTGCCATCAAGATGACTAGTAATGCACCGTAGATGATGTCCCGATAATCGGATAAGAAGCGTAATACTTCTGGCAATAATGTAAGAATAAAGGAACCTAATACGGAGCCCCATACTACATTAGAACCACCAAATACAGGGAACAATAAGATTTGTACTACCTTGTGGTAGCTAAAGTCTGTAGGATTGATAAAGTTTGTAATATGAGCATACAAACCACCGCCAATACCGGCGATGAAAGCACCAATAATAAATGCCATCATCTTGTAGTATACAACGTTAATCCCCATTAATTCTGCTGCATGATCATCCGCCTTAATCGCTGCAAAGGCACGACCAACACGACTATTATTAATGCGCACACAGAAGGCAATAATCAATACTAAAATGATTAGCAAAATAATAATAGCCATTAAGTTGCCCCATGCAACAGCATCGATGCCCATTAAACCATCGATATCAAGTTCATAGGCTAAATTTGTTAATTCTTGAGGAATAGATGGAATACCAGAAAGGCCTAACGCACCATTAGTAATATCCAAATTCAAGAAAATAACACGCACAACTTCGCCAAAACCAAGAGTAGCAATGGCAAGATATAAACCGCGAAGACGTGTTGTTGGTAAGCCTATAATAACGGCTACAAGGCTAGCAACTAGGCCACCAATAATGATGCCTACAACGATAGGCAAATCAGCTTTCAAAGAAAGGATAGCCCCTACGTATGCACCAACACTCATAAAACCAGCAGCCCCTAAAGAAAGCTGACCACTTGCAAGTGTGAAGTAAATAGAAATACCCATGATGGCATTGATGATGAAGAACATCACGATCTGTAGATAATACGGGTTTAATAAATCCATTAAGGTCTACCCCCTTTATCTTTAGAACCAAACAAGCCTTGTGGGCGCCAGAATAATAATAGGATAATGAGGCCAAAGGCCACTGCGTCACGGAATGTAGAGGCTCCATATGCAACAGAGAAGATTTCTGCGACACCTAAAATAAAACCACCAACCATGGCGCCTGTAATATTACCAAGACCACCTAAGATAAGTACGGCAAGGCCTTTAAATCCAATAATAACACCCATAGTAGGCTCAATAGCATTGAAGGACAAGCCTACCAATACACCTGCAGCTGCACCCAAGGCAGATGCAATCATAACGGTAACAGATATAATCATTGTTGGATTGATGCCCAAAAGAGCCGCTGTTTCTGTACTCATAGATACGGCACGAATAGCCTTACCAATTTTAGTTTTCTTAATAACTATATTAAGAATTAGCATTAAAACAACAGAAACACCTAAACCAATAATTTGTACCATGGAAATTTTGAAAGCTCCAAAGTCGATTAGGCCACCAATATAGTCTGGTGGGAAAGATCTTGTTTGAGGGCCCCAAAGCAATAATGCCAAACTTTCAAGAAAAATAGAAACACCAATAGTACTAATAAGTGGTGCCAAGTGAGACACCTTTTTCTTACGTAGTGGACGAAGCGCCACAAATTCTAAAAGATAACCGAGGATAGCACCGACAGCCATAGCTACGATAAGGGCTACAAAAATGTTAACGTCAAAAACAGTTACCATAAAAAGACCAACGAAGGCACCTATCATAAAGATGCCTCCGTGTGCCATGTTGATGATATTTAAAACGCCAAACACAAGTGTTAAGCCAATAGCGAGTACAGCATATAAGCTACCGAGGGTTAACCCGTTAACTAATTGTTGTAAAAACACTATACTACCTCAACTTTTATTTTTTTAATGCGTCAAATTGACCGTTTTTAATTTGTAAAACTTGAACTTCCATGGAAGGGTCACGTTTTTCGTTGAACTTGAATTGACCAGTTACACCAACGAAGTCAGCAATATTTTTCAAAGCATCGCGGAATTTTTCACGATCTGTAGTAGAACCTGCTTTTTTCAAAGCTGCTTCATAGAGGTATACAGCATCATAAGCTTGAGCTGCGAATTGGTCTGGTTCTTTACCGTATTTATCTTTGTAAGCTTTACGGAAGTCTTTTACCTTTTGGTCTTCTTTATTAGGGAACCAAGGTGTACCTACGATAACACCATCAGCTGCAGCGCCTGCAATTTTAATGAATTCAGGGCTGTTGAAACCATTAGAACCAATTACAGGTTGATTCATACCCATTTCACGCATTTTTTTCATGATTAATGCGCCTTCTTGGTAAAGAGAAGCAACTACGATAACATCAGGTTTTGCTTGTTGAATCTTAGTTAATTGTGCAGAGAAGTCAGTATCTTTATCTGCAAATGTTTCAGTATCAACAATTTGTACACCTTCAGATTCCAATGCTTTACGAGCTGTATTATTTACAGATACCATTTGGTCATTGTTGTTGGAGTACATAATAGCTGCAGTTTTGAAGCCTAAAGCTTTATGTGCTTCTTTAATTGCAGTATCTACTGCCAAGGATTCTGGTACAGCATTACGGAAAATGTAATCGCCGATATCTGTAATACCTTCAGCAGTTGTAGATGTGCCAAGAGCTACGATTTTGCTTTTGTTTGCTACAGGACCTGCTGCCATCATTTCGCCAGATAACATTGGGCCAATAACAGCTACAACTTTATCTTTAGAAATAACTTTATTCATTGCATTGATAGCTTCGTTTTTATCACCTTTAGTATCTTCTACTAACAAGTTGATTTTTACAGCATTTGCATCAGCGTTGATTTCGCTTACTGCCAATTCTGCACCAGCTTTAATGGATTCACCATATGCCGCTGCACCACCAGTTGTTGTTGTTAACAATGCAATTTTAGCTTCATTGCTATTTGCATTACCTGCATCTTTATTACTGCCACAACCAGCAGCAACTGCCATTACACCAGCAAGACCAAAAATGGCTGCTTTTTTTAACATGGATTTATTCATGCTACACCCTTCCTTTGAAACATAAAACTTTAAATCTATATCTATATTATTAGAGTTTTTAATCCTTTGTCAATTAAAATAACTCTATAATAATATATACTATTATAAGTTATTCAGATAGTCGTTCCCATTTTTCATACAATGCATCTAACTCACTGTGTGTTGATTCAATTTGTATCGAAATTTTGGACATTTCATCTAAATCTTGCTGTACTACAGGATTAGCTAATTGCACTTCATACATTTTCATAGTTGCTTCTAATCGAGCAATTTCAGATTCCACCTCAGCTAATTGCTTTTCTATCATATAGGCGTTCGGTTTCTTCTGCAATGCCTCTGTAGATTCTTCTACTGAAAGTATAGGTTCATTAATAGAAGTATGTTTATTGTCACTAACACGGTTTTCTAAGTTTTGCTCGTTAGCAATGGCTAACAAATCTTCCTGTTCTTTTAACTTTTCTTTATAGTACGAGTAATTACCGAGATATTCAGTAATTTTTCCATCATCTAGAACAATGGTTTTTGTAGAAACTTGATCCAAAAAATATCTGTCATGAGAAATAATAAAGCAAGTACCTTCAAATTGTTGTAATGCTTCTTCCACAATTTCACGCGTTGGAATATCTAAATGGTTTGTCGGTTCGTCTAAGATAAGGAAATTATCTCCTTGAAGAAATAATTTTAACAATGCTAACCGAGCTCTCTCACCACCGGATAAGTCTCCTACTAGCTTAAATACATCATCCCCTTTAAATAGGAATGAGCCTAATACATTGCGGGCTTTTTCTTCAGTATAGTTAAAATGGTTCATAACCTCTTCTACTACCTGCCAAGAATCATGTAATTCCTCATGCTCTTGTGAGAAGTATCCCACTTGTACGCGGTTACCGATATCTACGTGACCATTCTCAGGGAATAATTCACCTACTATAGTTTTTACCAGAGTCGATTTACCAGCCCCGTTAGGTCCAATAAGGGCTACTGATTCGCCTCGTCGTACTACGAGTGATATATCATCAATGATAGGACTTTCACCATACCCTACCGATAAATGATCTAGGACGAGAACCTTATCTGCGCTCATCGCAGCAGGAGGAAATGAAAATTGTAAATGATGTGAAGTTACCGGTGCATCAAGTCGTTCTAAACGATTCAATTGAGACTGACGACCACGAGCCATTTTAGATTTAATACCTGCGCGGTATTTATCTATATAAGCCTCTGTCTTTTTGATGTACTCCTGTTGTTTCTCATAGGCTACCATATCCGCTTTCAACCGTTCATCTCGTTGTTGAATATAACGACTGTAATTACCACGATAAGTTGTAGCCTTATGGTTATCCAATTCTACAACGCCAGTGACAATACGGTCTAAGAAATAACGGTCATGGCTGACAATGAGAATCCCACCACGATAGGCAGACAAATACCCTTCAAGCCACTCTAACATGTCCATATCTAAATGGTTAGTTGGTTCGTCTAAGAATAAAAAGTCTGGACGCCGTACCAATGCTTTAGCTAAATTAATTCGAGTCTTTTGACCACCAGAAAAAGCGCTTGCTGGTTTATCTAAATCCTCATCAGTAAAGCCAAGACCATAAATGATACGCTTAGTCTTTTGCTCGTAATCATAGCCGCCTAACCATTCAAGGCGATTTTGTAAATAATCTAATCGTTGTAAATCAGATTCACTCGCCGCTTCTGTTTCTAAGCGTGTAGTAAGTTCTTTAAGTTGTTCTTCCAATACATGTACATCAGCCCATGCCTTTTCAATCTCAGTAGCTAAACTATCATCACCAAGATTTACATCTTGTTGTAAGTAGCCAATGCTTGCAACAGGCGACTTAACTACATTACCCTCATCAAGATCTTCATAGCCTAATATACATTTTAATAAGGTCGATTTCCCAGCCCCATTAGGACCTACTAAGGCTAAGCGATCACCTTCTTTTATCTCAAAGGACACATTGGAAAATACTTGGCGCACCCCAAATGATTTCCCAAGGCCTATCATTCGAATGCGTTCCATTCACAACCTCCTAATCATTTACCCTTTATTATACCACAGTTGCCCGTACTAACATCAACATTTCTATAGAGTCTTTTGATTTTCTGCTATGGCGAAATAATTTGCCTAATAACGGAATATCTCCTAATATGGGTACCTTTTGTATTTGATGCTGGTCTCGATTATCCATGAGTCCACCTATGACAAGTACTTCCCCTTGTTGTAAACGTACTCTTGTATGAGCCTGCCTTGTACTAATTTTATAAGCTTTCATTTCCGATACCATAATCGGTGTACTTACCTCGGCATGTATTTTTGCATCTACACCGCCATCAGCGGTAATAATAGGAGTATAGTTTAATTTAATCCCCACCTCTTCATAGCGAGTAGAGCGCTTGCGCTCTCCATTCACCTCTGACTCTTCTATAACGGGGATACGTTCACCGATTAAGATATGTGCCGTTTCACCATTAAGGGCCATAATAGATGGTTTTGCTATTAGAACAGCTTTTCCAGAACTTTCCATAAGATTTAGTTCTGGTTTCACAAAAAACTTATAAGCTTCTCCACTAGGTGTTTTACCAAAGGTAACGGCTCCATAGGAATTAGTCTTATCATCCCCATGGCCAGTCAAACTGAGCCAAGACCAGCGAAAACCTTGTTCTTTTGCATAGGATTGCTCCATAGCAATAATGGTAGCTTCTAATTGCACTTGTTTAGGCTCTTTATCGATCGCGCGGACTAAGGTTTCTACCCGCCTTTTTTCACCGCTCGTTAAATGCATAACCACCTCATTTTGTTCTGAAAGTACGGCCATTTTATCATTCTTTACTACAGTGCCCATTACAGCTTTCAAAGATTCTGCTGGTAAGTGTTCTGGGGATAGTACATAGAGTTCTCTGTTCTCCAGTGCCGACTCATCAGATTCAATAAGTAATGTATTATGTTGCTTTGATACAGAAAAATGATATATCTGTCCTAACTCTTTAATAACATCTTCTGGAGACTCCCCTTTTACGGTGGCCGTAATATTTCCCTTTAATGACTCTACACCGATAACTGATATACCATAACTGCGACAAATGCCTAACACAGTATCCTTTAAAGAGGCATTGCGTACAGATATTGTAATTGGTTCTTTATCTTTATTAATCTCAACGCTATTGGTTACACTATTGCTTTCACTATTGGTTACACTATTGCTTTCACTATTATTTTCATTATTGCTTACACTATTTGTTACATTATTTCTTAAATTATTTGTTGACATTTCTTCTTTAGTATTTCCTAACACAACTAATGGTCCTACTAAAAATAAATATGTCAGTACAGCTATTAGTGTAACTATTTTTATGATTACTCGATTTTTAGCCATCGTGATGAACCTCCTTCAACGATTTCTATACTATGTTCAGTAATAGCAGATACTGATATTCCTTGCCAACTACTTCCAATCGTAACCATCTGCTCCTCTGAGCCTCTTCGTAAAATAGCAACCTTTTGATTTCCTTCAATAATTCCCACAAGCTCAAGCGGTTGTTCTGGGATCATATTGCCATTCAAACCTGTACTCTTTCTATCCGTTTTTATAGTTTTATTCTTGGTACCCCTACGTGGCCGTATAATTCTTTTATTACGTATTTCCTTACTATTACTAAGTGATGTTTCATCATTGCTAATAGTATCTAACTCGTTATCTAAATCGTTATCCATATCTTTAGCCTCATCATTTTGACTTAGTAAATCGGTACTAGAAATATCTTTAAAGACCTCTCGCCAAGGATGAGGCCGTTCTACACCGCTCACATCATATAGTAAGCGCCCTTTAACAATAGAGTCGTCTTTCCCATCATGTACGGCCTTATTATCCACTCCATCTTTACTAGATTTTCCGTTATCGTTATCAGTTCTTTTTTTATTAGATCGCCCTTGTGATTGCCCTTTTATATCTACCGCCCTTTGATTATCAGCACTATCCTCTAATTGAGCTGAATTAAGATTGATATGTTCCTCTTCATGGGGATAAAAAACGCCTGCTACTATCATTGCTAAAGCAAGTAGAAAGAAAACAAAAATTGCAATCCTATAGTGTCGTACAAGAAAATATTGTCTACCAACCCACCCTTTAATCTGTTCTATATAGTTTTGTAAGTTCATAATTCACCTCCTTCAAACTATTTCTAGGAGACCCTTTTAAAACCCTACAAAAAAATGACTCTACCAGTCACCTAGGTGACTAATAGAGTCATTCATTATATTGACAAATCAAGTCGATTCGTGCTCATTTTATTTACTATTAAAACCCTCTGGATGAGATGTATGCCATTTCCAAGCATCCTTAATAACATCAGCTACATTACTAAATTTAGGGTCCCAACCAAGTAAGTTTTTAATCTTTTCAGAAGAAGCAATCAATGTACCAGGGTCCCCAGCACGACGATCACCATATTGAACAGGAATATCGATGCCTGTAACCGCTTTGGCAGTTTCGATGATTTCTTTTACGGAGAAGCCATTACCACTACCAAGATTAAATACTTGGGATTCGCCACCTTTACGCAAATAGTCCATAGCTAATACGTGAGCAGCTGCTAAATCATTAACATGAATATAGTCCCGCACACATGTACCATCAGCTGTATCATAGTCAGTACCAAATACAGTTATATGTTCTCTTTTACCACGAGCTGCATCGAGCACAAGGGGAATCAAATGAGTTTCTGGATGATGGTCTTCACCAATTGTACCAGATGGGTCAGCCCCTGCCGCATTGAAGTAACGCAATGCCACGTATGTAGAACCATAAATAGAACTATAATCAGATAGCATTTCTTCAATCATCAATTTAGTGCGACCATATACATTTGTTGGTTGTAATTGAGCATCCTCTCGAATTGGTACCACCTCAGGCTCACCATATACTGCCGCCGTACTAGAGAATACGAAATGCTTCACACCTGCAGCACGAGCAGATTCAATAAGGTGATACGAACCGACCACATTATTTTCATAATAAATAGCTGGGTTTACCATGGATTCTCCAACTTGAGAGTGGGCTGCAAAATGCATAACACCAATGATATTATGGTCTTTCATAATATCGACTAACTTAGGATCTGCAATATCCATATTGTAGAATGTAACCCCTTCAGGAATAGATTCCACATGTCCGCGAGATAAATTATCTACAATGATTGGTGTATAACCTGCTTGTTGTAAGGCACGTACAGTATGACTCCCAATATAACCAGCACCACCTGTTACTAAAATATTCATAGTTCCCCCCTTATGAATTATGTGTATCCTTTGCACGAGCTAATTTAGGCCCGATGAGACGTTTGTAGACCTCAACACCTGGTTGGTCAAAGGCATCAACACCAGCAAAAATAGACTCGAAATAAACCGCCCAACAATGCATAAACATAATTTCCCCTAAATGGAATGCATTAAGCGTTGGTACAGTTATAGTCATGTTGAAGCGATTATCACTGGATAAGGCCTCTCTATTGGCATCTAAGGCAATATTTAAAATATCACAAATACCTACATTTCCAAGTGCTTGTAATCTTTCATATTGACTATGTGTATTAGGCACTACGAGATTATGTTTCCAGTCTTTAACCTTAATAAATTGAACCACCTTATTAAGACGGCCCTCTTGATGCTCTTGTACTTGAGCATGCATATCCATAGTCCCTACTGCAGCAACCGGCGTACGACCATATGGCAAACATGTATTACTCATCTTCCCTAAAGATTCGGATAATAGTTGTACATACCAATCAGATAAGGAGTGAAGAGCTTCACCATAAGGCATAAACACCTCAATAATACGACCGTACCGTTCAGACGCAATATATTTTAGTAAAGCACTTAATAAAGCAGGATTCTTAAAAATATCCTCTTCTTGACAAGCCGCATCCATTGAAGCTGCACCTGCCAAGAAACCTTCAATATCAAATCCTACGAGAGCAGCTGTAACAAAACCTACTTCAGTAAATACAGAGAAACGACCACCTACACCATAAGGAATACTGTAGGTCTTCCAATGATTCTCTATTGCCATAGAGCGTAAAACTGTAGGATGTTCATCATCAGACATATCGGTAACAGCTACCACTTCATAATTTATATTAAGATCTTGTAAAGCTTTTTCCAAAATCATGAAGTTAGCCATTGGTTCGATGGTAGAACCAGACTTGGATGTAATAACGAGCATCACCTTATAGTCTGATCCTTTTGTCTGAGCTTGGTACTCTAAAGTGCGAATAAGACCAGCTAAATAGTCACCATCTACATTAAAGCCTGCAAAGTACATCCGTGGATATCCATTGCGTTCTTCTGTACTTAGATTATTCCAAAACGCCCCACATTGAACATCAAAAATAACCTTGCTCCCTAAGTAGGAGCCGCCAATGCCTACAGACACAACTGTATCAATATTATGACGCGCATAGTCACGCAATTCATAAAGACGTTTCAACATATCTGGTGTATTAATACCGTCTTCCGAAATGTATGGAAGCTGATAAAACAATACCGGTTCAGGTAAACCATCTTTAGAAACATGGCCTTCTTCAAAGCCTGTAGAACGTAAAATATTTGTATGACGCCACACATTTTGTATAGCTCGTTCAAAATTATTTACATCTCGCTCTTGTATGCAACTTTCATTATATATGTTAGCGTAATCTAACTCGAACCCCGATTGTAATCGCAACATCAAATATCTCCTTCACTGACATTTTATGTACAATATTC
>ERZ773037.1007-NODE-1007-length-14892-cov-33.770843_pt1 | contig 14892 bp, 13 predicted proteins | sample MGYA00511466_ERZ773037 | MGnify/ENA primary metagenome ERZ773037 (study PRJEB29015, sample SAMEA2738146) | human oral metagenome | biome: human oral; feature: human-associated habitat; material: saliva | place: China | collected 2202 ... | reverse complement strand
CTGCTGACGCTGGTGCTGCTAAAGATTCATTCGACGTTGAATTGACATCTGCAGGCGACAAGAAAGTCGGCGTTATCAAAGTTGTACGTGAAATCACTGGTCTTGGTCTTAAAGAAGCTAAAGAACTTGTTGATGGTGCACCTGGTGTTATCAAAGAAGGTGTTGCTACAGCTGAAGCTGAAGAAATCAAAGCTAAATTGGAAGAAGCTGGAGCTTCAGTTACTCTTAAATAATCGAGTAACGCAAATTGAATGCGAAAGCCTAGTATATTAAGGTTAAGAATTGCTTAAGGTGATTTAAATCTTAAATAGGGGAGTTATTCCCCACCAAATCCCCGCCAAGTTAGATCTTGGCGGGGATTTTTTCTACAACAAAATAGGATCCATAATTCCTATGTTAGTTTTAGCCTAAATAGAAATTATAGAGCCTATTTATCTAAATCTAATCATCACATTCAACTGGTGCATATGCCCACCAGACCCATGCCATCGAAGCTTTTGGTAACCCAAGGAGAATACGATGTGACTAAGAAGTTGTCTATGGGAGCAATCGAGTTGATCAAAGAATACTTGCCTCGTGCGGTTGAAAATGGTCAGGATATCGAAGCACGTGAAGCCATGGTGAATGCTATTTTCCTTGGAGGTATGAGCTTTAACAATGCTGGTTTGGGTTATGTACACTCAATGGCTCATCAGTTAGGGGCTGTTTATAATTTGCCACACGGTGTTTGCTGTGCTATGATTTTGCCAATCATTGAACGTGAAAATGCCAAACGTGTACCAGCTGCTTTCCGCGATGTTGCAAAAGCTTTAGGTCTTGATATCGCAGGTAAGACTGATGAAGAATGTGCTGACTATGCCATTGAACAAATCGAAGAATTGTCAGCCAAAGTTGGAATTCCGAAGAAATTAATAGAGTTGGACATCAAGGAAGAAGACTTTGACTTTGAATACCTCTCTAAGAATGCCTTGATTGATGCTTGTGCACCAGGAAATCAATTCATGCCAACCTTGGAAGAAACCATAGCTTTCTATAAAGAGTTGTTTTAGAAAGTTTCTAATTCAGTAATATTAATTTAGTTGCTAGAATATTATTTCTAGCGACTTTTTATTTTTGCTTTGAATATTTTGAGTACGGATAGTAGGGGATTCAAGGGATATACTATTTTTAATCTGATCTAAAAAAAGCAGAGCCAATAGACTCTGCATGACAGTAATTTGAAATTTAAAATTGAAACTATCTTTTACAGTTCTGCCACGCTTTCTCTACTTTAAGTAACGTTAACTCTTTAGTTGAAGAAAATAATTTGTTAGCATGACTGAGTTCTGTACCGCCGACAGCGACTGAAAATATATTTGCTGAATTAATAGCAGTGACGCCTGCAACAGAATCTTCAATCGCTATACATTCTTCAGCTCCACAATGGATAGATTTGGCAGCTGCTAAAAAAATATCTGGTGCTGGTTTACCATTGGTAATGTCCTCAGGATTAGCAATTGCATCAAAAAAACTATCTAGCCCTAATTTTTTTAGAATGAACGGACCATTTTTAGAGGATGAAGCTAAGGCAAGTTTTATTCCCTGCTCTTTCAATTCCCGAATGAAATGATCAATACCAGGAAGTACATTACTTGGGGTAAGTCTTTCAAGTGATTTGACATACAACTTATTTTTCTCTTCACAGAGATTCATAAAATCATAATCAGATATGGAAATGTTCAAGTGTTCTAAAATGACACGAAGAGAATCCTCGCGACTAACTCCTTTCGTTTTTTCCTCAATTGTATCAGGGATAGAGACCTCAAAGTGTTTGAGAATAATTTGTCTCCATGCATCGAAGTGTAACGAAGCAGTATCCGCTATTACCCCATCTAAATCAAAAAGAGCACCTTTAAACATCATAATACCTCTCTATCATTAAACTTTACTTTTTACAATATAGTATCAAAATGAAGAGAGGATTCAATCACTCAAAAACAGATAATTATGCTCTTTTTACAGTTTCTAAAGTCATTTTGAATGAAAGGCTATTTTTTACGAAATTCATTAGGTGTCTTACCAAAGAATTTTTTGAATTGGCGGAAGAAGTAACTAGGTGAATTAAAGCCAGATTCTAAAGAAATTGTCTCAATAGAATAATCAGTATTTCTCAGTAATTCCTTTGAATATAGTAACCGTTTTTCAAGAACAATCTTTTGAAAACTTTTACCTGTAACCTGCTTTAGCTTGTTGCTTAAATAATTAGGGTTATAAGAAAATTTGTCAGCAACTTCAGCAACATCAATATTCTTAAAATGTTGGTCAACATATGACAGAATTGGTGCAAAATTAAATTTTAATAAACTGTTCTGATAAATATTCTCTTCCTGATAAATTCGAATCAATTCCATTAAGAGAATTTGTAAATACTGAGATAAAAAATGCTGTGTTTGTATCCTATTTTCCAAATGTTCGCAGAGCATGAGTTGAATAAGACTATGGATAGTAGAATATTTATCTGTATGAAAAATAATAAACTGATCATGCTTGGCTTGAGTATTGAATGCGTCTGCTAGAAATTGAGTTAATATACTTGATGAATCTTGTAATTTATACAGGAAGAGCGAATCGAAAGTTTCTTTGTTTATGAGTATGTTGATTAGAATATCTTCTTCACCAAGAGCATTAATGGAATGCGGGACATCACGATCTAATACAATTAAATCACCTTTTGAGAGTGAGATAGTCTCACCATTTATTTCTTGAATACAGATTCCTTTATAGACATACACCATTTCAATAAAATCGTGCAGGTGAGTAATCATCGGGGCAAAACGATTATGGCGACTAAGGAATATGGAATTGTCACCTGAAAAAAACATCTCTTTTGGTAATCTAACAATTTTATATGTTTGATCTGTATATGTATTCCTATTTGTATCAGAATACATAGGATAATCATTTACTGAAATACCAGTTTCCTTTTGTTTAATCTCATACTCATTAACCTGGAATAGATAATTTTCCAATTCAATAATATTCAATGTTCATCCCTCCAAAATCTGTATTTAGTTCATTATATAATAGATTTAATGCATTGTAAACGGATACGATGCTATTTATAATAAAACTATAAAAATTAAATTAATATTTTGGAGGACAAAGCAGTGGATAAAATGAAAAATAAATATGCCATACCTGTAAGTGAAAGAATAACCTATGGTTTTGGTAATTTGGCTGCAAACTTGATGATTACCACAGCAAATGCTTTTATTACATATTTCTATACTGATGTAGTTGGCCTTACGATTTCAGTAGTTGGTACAATATTGCTGTTTGCGCGTTTATTTGATGGTGTTAGTGACTTAGTGATGGGAGCGATTGTCGATAAAACATCTTCAAGTAAGGGGAAGGCGAGACCATGGATAAAACGAATGATAATTCCATATGGACTAGCTCTCACCTTACTGTTCACCTCACCGAGTTTTCTACCTGATGAGATGAGAGCAATTTATGCATTTGTTACCTATGTTATTTCTCTCGCAGGTGTATATACGATGACAATGGTACCCTATTCAGCTCTGATTGGGACCACCACACCTGATTCAAAAGAAAGAGGTTATTTATCAACTTCTCGAACGATTCTTGGATTTATTGGTGCCTTCTTGGTGAATGGAGTTGTTCTAAAAATTGTTGAAATGTATGGTGCGGTCACTGAAACTTCTTCATGGACGAAAATGGCTGCAACACTTGGTTTGATTTCTGTGGTATTGCTGACAGTTCTTTATGGAAATTCAAAAGAAAGAGTACTAGAAACTAGCGAAGCAATCAGTGCTGATAATGCACAAAAATTTTCGACAATGGATAATATCAAGGCCATGATAAAAAATAAATACTGGTTAATAATCATTACCGTCACTCTGATTAGTTTTATTAATGCTGGTTTTATGGGGATCAATATTTTTTACGCCCAATGGATCTTGAATGATATGAGCAAGGTTGGTTTGATTGGTATGTTGTCCTTTGCCCCGATTATTGTCAGCTGTCTGTTTGCTCCGATTTTGCTAAGTCGATTCTCTAAAAGAACGATTATGATTATCGGAACAGTAATTAGTTTGATTGGCAGTGTGATATTGGTATTGTTTCCAACAAATTTCACAATGATTGCAGCTGGTTTGGTTGTCAGAGGATTGGGTATTGCTCCTGTATCTGTTGCCAGTTTTGCGATGTTGGGTGATATCGCTGATTATGGAGAATGGAAAACAGGAATTCGCTCAGACGGAATCATCTTTGCGGCAGCAACCTTTGGTGAAAAGGTGGGTTCTGGTTTAGGAGGTTGGATTTTGGGTATGGTAATGGCTCTTGGTGGATATGTCTCAGGAGCAGCTACTCAATCCGCAGCAACCATGTTTGCAATTAAATCTGTTTTTGCTTATATACCTTTTGTATTTGGAGTTGTGAGTATCATTTTAATATTCTTTTATGACTTGGATACAAAACTCCCTGACATTATTAAAGACTTAGAGGCCCGTAAAGGACACGAATAAAAAATTAAGGGGAAGTAAATAGCTTGCCCCTTTGTATTTTAGAAAGTAGGAAAATGATGAAATTAACAGAAAAACCATTTTATTTGGATGATGAAGCAATAGCTTGGGTTGAAGATACACTGGAAAGTTTAACTGTAGATGAAAAAATCGGTCAGCTATTTGTTCCAATCAGCTACTCAACCGAAAAAGAATACTTGGATCATTTGGCTTCTTTTAACATTGGAGGATTATTTTTCAGACCGGGAAATGCAGTAGAAGTGAGAGATACTTATCAGTATATTCAAGAGATTAGTAAAGTTCCACTTTTAACAACTGCAAACTTAGAAGACGGAGGAAATGGAGCTGCCTTTGAAGCGACAGCATATGGTCGTCAAATGGCTATTGCTGCAGCTAATGATCCGAAATTTGCATATACTCTTGGAGAAATTGCTGCTAAAGATGGAAAAGCAGTAGGAGTAAATTGGGGCTTTTCGCCAGTAATCGATTTGGATTTTAACTTTAGAAACCCGATAACAAATGTTCGAACATATGGTAGTGATATTGATACAGTTATTTCAAATGCTAAAGCCTATACGAAAGCATTCCATGACCAACATGTTATGACTTCCATAAAACATTTTCCGGGGGATGGTGCTGATGAGCGGGATCAACACTTATTGACATCTGTTAACCACCTATCAATGCCAGCTTGGGAAAAAACATTTGGATTGGTTTATAAAGAGTTAATTGATTTTGGTACCAAGGCAGTCATGGTGGGACATATTGCTTTACCAGCTTTTACTGGAGATGATATGCCAGCGACATTGAGTCCAAAAATTTTGAAAGATTTACTTCGGAAACAACTTAGGTTTAATGGTTTGGTCATTACAGATGCTAGTCCAATGGTGGGATTCTGTGCAGCAATGAAGCGTAGTGAGGCCATTCCATATACGATTGAGGCGGGCTGTGATATGCTATTATTCAATCGTGTTTTTGAAGAGGATGTTCAGTATATGAAAGATGGATTAGCAAATGGAATTCTATCTCATGAGAGATTGGACGAAGCTGTTACTCGGATATTAGCAGCTAAAGCATCTTTAGGCTTACACAAACAAATCGAACATGGTTCAGCAATGTTTGAAGATAGAAAAAAAGACCAAGCGGAACTTGCTGATCATTCTGTAACACTTGTGAAGGATAGTCAAAAATTGCTTCCCCTATCTCCCGAAAAACACAAGAGAGTTCTGCTTCAAATGTTAGGAAACTTCGATTCGAATGAACGCGTAAGTCAAAAGGTAAAAACTGAGCTTGAACAACTCGGTTTTGATGTGACTGTTTATGAACCCGAAACGAACTTTTGGGATTTAGAAACTGTGCAGAGTTTTTCAAGTAAATATGATATTGTGTTGTATGTAGCTAATATTGAAAATGCAAGTAATCAAACTGTTGCACGAATAAATTGGCATACACTATTTGGATTAGGAAATAATCTTCCTTGGTTTGTAAAGGAGATTCCAACTTTGCTAATTAGTTTTGGAAATCCCTATCATTTGTTTGATTTACCTATGGTAGAAACTGTTGTAAATACCTATTGTAATTATGATCATTTTATTGAAGCAGGAATTTCGAAATTAGTTGGAAAAAGTCCATTTAAAGGTGTTAGTCCTGTAAATCCATTTTGTAACAATGATCTATTAAAGGAGTTGAATGATGCAAATTGATCAATTAAAAGTAAATGGTATAAGCACCCCTTTAGGCTATCATTTTGATTATTTAACATTATCTTGGAGATTTCAAAGTAATGACTATCATGAAAATTTAAAATTTAAAATTGAAATCTCAAAGGATGATTGTTTTGAAGAAATAGTATTTAGCGGAGAAACAAATAGTTTTTATAATACATATACGATAACGACAGCATTTCTGAAGCCACGGACCAGGTACTTTTGGCGAGTAAGCGTTGACGAAGTTTCAGCAATTAGCTATTTTGAAACTGGTAAAATGAATGAGCCTTGGGAAGCGGACTGGATTAGTTATCAGGAGCCAACATTCGAATCAGTTAGCTTTAAAAAATCGTTTTCTGTAAAGAAAGAAATCCGTTCAGCACGATTATATTCTCTTGGTCTAGGGCTCTATGAAGTTTTTATCAATGACAGGAAAGTTGGAGAAGAATACCTTGCTCCAGGTTACCATAGTTACGACCTTATTCAGCAGTATCAAACCTATGATGTGACTGAGTATCTACAAGACAGGAATGAGATAGCTTTTCTTGTTGGTAATGGTTGGTATAGAGGAAGATTCATATTTGAGGGCGGTCTTGAAAATATTTATGGGGATAAACAAAAATTAATTTCAGAACTCCATATTTTATATCATGATGGTAGTACAGAAATCATCAAAAGTGATACGACCTGGAATGCTAAAACAAATGAAATTGTTGAAAATTCAATCTATGATGGAGAAACAATCGATTTTTCATCGAAGTATCAGCCACTGACAGTCATCATGGATAAGGAAAGTAAACAATTATTACGTGAGAGAATTGATTTACCAATTTGCAACATGGAAAGTCTTGAACCTCTCATTTTCAGAGATACTGCAAACAACCTCCTACTTGATTTTGGACAAGAAATTACAGGCTGGATAGAAGGAATGCTACCAGCGAACAAGCCCAAAGTCTCATTTAAATTTGGAGAGATTTTACAAAATGGTCAATTTTATTCAGCGAATCTTCGGACAGCAAAACAAGAATTTGTCATTCTAAATAATGAAAAAGAACGATTCATTCGTCCTAGATTTACTTTTTTCGGTTTTCGATATGTAAAAGTGGAAGGATTAAATGAAGAGGAAGCTCAGAGGTTCTCAGCCAAAGTTCTTCATAGTAAGATGGAAGAGAGATTTAGATTTACTTCATCTCATAAAAAATTGAACCAACTAATTAGCAATATCAGATGGAGTCAAAAAGATAATTTTCTAAGTATCCCAACGGATTGTCCACAGAGGGACGAGAGAATGGGCTGGACTGGTGATATTACAGTCTTTGCAAATACTGCTTCATATAATATGGAAACAAGAGCTTTTTTAGGTCATTTCTTAAAGATGGTTGAATTGGAACAGGAACATCTGAATGGAGCAGTACCCTTTTTTGCACCATTTCCAAAAGTAGCGGATAGAGATGCTCAAAATCCATTTCTGAATTCGGCAGGTGCTGCAGTTTGGGGGGATGCAGCTACTGTGCTTCCGATGACGCTTTTTCGCCATTTCCGAGATCAAGGTCTTTTGAATTCACATCTTTCACTGATGATGAATTGGGTAGATTATATTTATCGTCAGGATGAAGAACGTGGTGGGAAAAGATTATGGGATTTTGGGTTTCAACTAGGCGACTGGCTTGCTCTAGATTTGGGAATACCTGGAACAGTATTTGGGGCAACAGATTCAGCACTGATTGCGACAATTTATTATTATTACTCAGCAAGCAATACAGCAAAAGCACTCAAATTATGTAATGATTCGAGTGCAACTTTCTATTCAAAACTAGCTCTTGAAATCCGTACTGCATTGTTGACTACTTACTTTATTGGTGATGAATTGCAATTAAGCCCTGTTACCTTACAATCTGAAGTTGAACAAAACCGACAAGAGATGGGACGATTGTTTGGCGGAATTGACATCTCCACAAGAGTTGATACACAAACGGGTCTTTCCCTTTTATTACGATTCGGAATCTACCCTTCAGAGTCTGCTCGTCTGAAATTAGTTGAAACTTTAAAGGAAAGGATGAGCGAATCTAATGGAGCATTGACCACTGGTTTTGTAGGTACTCCTGAATTACCTCATGCACTTCTTGAAAGTGGTCTTGTTTCGGAAGCATTCTCGCTGTTGTTTAAAGAAACTTCTCCAAGTTGGTTATTTGAAGTCAATATGGGGGCAACAACGACTTGGGAACGTTGGGATTCCATTCTTCCAAATGGAAAAATTTCAGGAATTGAGATGAATTCCATGAACCATTATGCTTATGGAGCAATTGAAGACTTTATCATCGAGAAAATGGTCGGTATCAACTTACCAGATATCGAAGATGATACAAACACATATCAAATTTCTCCTCAATATACAGAACAGTTAAACTGGCTTACCGGTAGATTAGACACAGTAAATGGTAAGATTGAGGTTCATTGGGAAATCCAAAATGGGATTGTCAACTTGAAAATAGATGTTCCTACACGAACAAGAGTTCATCTCATTCTTAAGAATGGTGAAAGTATGGCTTTGCAAACAGGATCTTATCAATTGAATGATGTCTATTTGCCAGAATAATAGTTAGTATTATGACTTGAAATTTCTCTCCACCTTCGGTCCATGGCCGAAGGTTTCTTTGTATTTGTCGTAAAAGTAGGTTTTATTACTGAAACCAACGCTGAGGGCGATTTCTTGGATAGGTAATTGCGTTGTCTTTAATAATAGTTGAGCCTTCATCAGTTTGCGTTGATTCACTAATTGTGTAAAGGTTTGACCAGATTCCGTCTTGACCAGATTGCTCAAATAGTTTTTATTAAAATTTAAGCGTTGAGCCAGCTCAGCTAATCCAATCGTGGCATATTCACGGTCAATAATCTTTAGTACCTGAGCATAGGTTGACTCCTCTAATTGCAAATCCACGGTCTTTTCAACAGTTGGCAATAGCCGTGCTAAGTGATAGCAAAAGAGGGGCAGGTAATGTTTTAACATTTGTTGTGAAAAATCCTGTGGTAAAAAATACTCTGTCATCATTTCTTGTAAGATCTGGCGGATAGGGGTATTTTTCTCGGTAGGTAGAAGTAGAAAGTTATTCCGATTGAAATGCTGGGAAGAGTCCGATAGTAAAAGCTGGTAGAGAAGACTATTTTCACCTTGGAGTTGCTTGAGCCAGTTAATCGAAACATCCTTATTTTGGAATAGAATATTGATCAGAATATCGTCATCTCCTAGCGCCTCAATCGAATGCCGACTCTCCATATCCATGAGAAGAATATCTCCTTCTTTTAAGTCAAAGATCTGGTCGTTGATGCGTTGGCGGCAATGGCCTTTATAGACATAATTAATCTCTAAAAATTGATGGGTATGTTCTGGGTAAGGTGCGTAACGACTGTGTTTGCTCATGAAAATATCTTTGTTTTGAAAGAAGAATTGTTGAGAAAGTTTAGGAGTGTTACTCGCAGACTGGATATCCAAATAATCTGCCACAAATCCTCTCTTCTCCTGAAGTAATTCATGCTCCGTTTTAGCAAATAATAGTTGATCTAGTTGATTCATAATTTCTTCCTTCGAACTGTATATTTGATACGTTTTCTATGTTATATAGATATTGTACCATAATTCAAAATAAGGTTAAATAGAAGTATCAAAAAATGAAGGAGAATACTCATGACTTACCATGTTGCAATTGACATTGGGGCATCCAGTGGACGTGTCATGTTGGCCTACAAAGAAGAAGGGTTACATTTAGAAGAAATCCATCGCTTCAAGAATGGCTTTGCTAAAGTAGATGGACATGACAGATAGGATATTGACCAGCTGGTTAAGAATGTATTGATTGGTCTTGAAAAAGTCAAACAGCAAGGGGTAGGGACCTGTACAATTGGTATTGATACTTGGGCTGTTGACTATGTTCTTCTTGATGACGAAGGAGAGCTTTTAGGACAGCCGGTTGCCTACCGAGATGCTAGAACTCAGGGAGTGATGGAACAAGTCTTTCAGCAGATCCCAAAGGAAACTATTTACAAGAAAACAGGTATCCAATTTCTCAACTTCAATACCCTATATCAGTTATTTGTAGAAGATGATAATTTGTTGGACAAGACAGATAAAATTCTTATGATTCCCGACTACATCGCCTACAAATTGACAGGCAAAATGACGGGGGAAGTCACCAACTGGTCAACGACCCAATTTCTTCATCTAGAAAGTCGAACTTACGACAAGGATTTGTTGGAGGTGTTAGACATTGATACCAGCAAGTTTCCTGATTTGATAGAGGCTGGTGAGATTATTGGTGCCCTCAAAGTAACAGGTTATGATGTACCAGAAGCACAAGTCATTGCCGTCGGTACGCATGATACAGCATCAGCTGTTGTAGGTATCCCCGCAACCAGCAAAAACTGGGCTTATATCAGTTCAGGAACCTGGTCTTTAATCGGTCTTGAATCCCAAGAGCCCATTGCCAATCAGGACAGTTTTAGAGCAAACTACACTAACGAATGGGGAGCATACCAAACCTACCGTTTCCTAAAGAATATCACTGGTATGTGGTGTGTTCAGGAGATTGCCCGTCTCACTGACTATAAGTATTCTTTTAAGGAAATGGCCGAGCAAGCGGCACAGGTAGAGCCATTCTTGCAAGAGATTGATCTAAATGACGATCGATTCACCAATCCAGAAAATATGATTGAAGAAATCCAAAAGGCTTGTCGCGAAACAGGTCAGCTAGTACCTGAAAGCATGAGAGAACTGGTCATGGCAGTATATTCCAATCTTGCAAAAGCCTACGGACGAGAATTGAAGCAGTTGGAGGCTTTAACAGGACAAACAATTGACTGCCTTCATATTGTAGGCGGTGGCTCAAATGTCAGCCTTCTTAATCAACTGACTGCGAATGTTATCGGAAAAGAAGTCATTGCTGGTCCAGGAGAGGCAACCGCTATTGGCAATATTCTTGTTCAAATGATTGCGACAGGAGAATTTGAAAATATCAGTCAAGCTAGAAAATGGTTAGCAAGTACTTCACACTTAGAACATTACAAACCTCAATAATAAGGAGAATCAAATGAAAGCAGAACACATTACACAAGCCTATCAAATTGCTAAAGAACGCTATGCAGCTATCGGAGTCGATACTGATGCCGCCTTGAAAAAACTACAAGCTATCAAAATTTCCATGCATTGCTGGCAGGGAGATGATGTCAAAGGATTCATGATGCCAGAAGGAGATTTGACTGGTGGTATCATGTCAACAGGAAATTACTCTGGTGCGGCCAAGACCCCAGATCAATTGCGTCAAGATTTGGAAAAAGCCTTTAGCCTCATTCCTGGCCAGCATAAACTCAACCTTCATGCCATCTATTTAGACACAGATGAAAAGGTGGATTTGAATGAAATTGAACCAAAACATTTTGAAAAATGGGTGGCGTGGGCAAAGGAACAAGGCTTAGGACTCGATTTTAACCCAACTTTCTTCTCGCATCCGATGATGAAAGACGGTTTTACTTTGTCCCATCCAGATAAGGAAGTTCGTGATTATTGGATTGAACATGGTAAACGCAGTCGCAAGGTTGCTGAGTACATGGGGAAAGAACTTGGTCAAGTTTGCTACAACAACTTTTGGGTACCAGATGGTTTCAAGGATAACCCAGTTGACCGACTTAGTCCTCGCAAACGCTTGATGGAATCCTTAGACGAAATTTTCGCTGATCAAGTGGATGAAACCTACACCCAAGATGCAGTAGAGAGCAAATTATTCGGACTTGGAGCCGAAGCCTATACCGTGGGCTCACACGAGTTTTATATGGGCTACGGCTTGACGCGTGGCAAAATAATCTTGTTAGATGCAGGACACTTTCATCCGACTGAAGTTATTTCAAACAAACTGTCTTCATTAGCACTTTTTGGAAAAGGAATTATGCTCCATGTATCCCGTCCTGTCCGTTGGGATTCTGACCATGTGGTTATTATGGATGATGAATTGCAAGATATCGCTAAAGAGTTGGTCCGTAATGGTTTGTTGGACAAGGCAGTGATTGGCCTTGATTTCTTCGATGCGACTATTAACCGAATCGCTGCCTGGGTCATCGGTACTCGTAATACTCAGAAGTCACTCTTGAAAGCCCTTCTTGAGCCAACAAAAGATCTGAAAGACATGGAAAATAGCTTTGATTTTACTTCTCGCTTAGCCTACACAGAAGAGCTGAAAGATTTCCCATACGCAGATGTTTGGAATTATTTCTGCCTTCAAAACGATGTACCAGTTGGTCTTGATTGGTTGACAAATGTCCGCCAATATGAAGAAGAAGTGTTAAGCAAACGTAACTAGAAAGAGGAAATGATGACTAAATTTATCGATTCACCCTATGTTGAAACCATGCGAGAAGTAACTTATCAATCTTACCTGCGATACTGGGATGAACGCAATGGTGGGAATGTTTCTTGCCGGTTGACTGCTGAAGAAGTGAGCCCTTATGAAGATGTGCATGAGGTCAAATCCACACATGAACTTGGTTTTGATGCTTCTGCTTTAGCAGGCCAATATTACCTCGTTACAGGCACTGGTCGCTATTTCCGCAATGTAACCAAACAACCTCTGCTTGATTTAGGATTGGTAAAAATTTCTGAAGATGGTCAAAGTTACGATATTGTTTGGGGATTTGAAGACGGTGGACGGCCAACCTCAGAGTTTCCAAGTCATTTGATGAGTCACATCGAACGCCTAAAAGTAAACCCTGAACAACGTGTTGTTTTCCATTGCCACCCGACCAACTTAATTGCATTGACTTTTACGCAAGACTTGGATGAACGTTACCTATCTCGTCTTTTATGGAAAATGCAGGCAGAGTCACTTGTTGTCTTTCCTGAAGGAATCGGAGTTATCCCTTATATGACTCCAGGCACAACAGAGATTGGAAAAGCGACGGCAGAAAAGATGGCAGATTTCTCAGCAGTCATCTGGCCACATCATGGACTCTTTGCTTCAGGTATCTCACTAGATGAAACCTATGGCTTGGTAGAGGTCATTGAAAAAGCAGCCATGATCTACAGCCAAGTAGGAGCCCAAGGTGGCATTATCAAGCAAGAAATCACCGATCAAGAGTTGAAAGAATTGGCCAATCGCTTTGGAGTAACACCTAAGGAAGGATTTTTATAAGATTCGCTTAAGAGGAGGTTGAACTCCTCTTTTTTAATAATTTGTTAGTCCAAGTTGGACCATTTTCCATTAAATTCTAGTTTCTACACTATACCTTTTCTTAATGTATCGGTGAATAAGAGATATACGAGAGGATCATGACCTAACCCAGTAAAATGTATCCGACAGTCATTGGTTTATTGTTTTAGATTAAACAGTTTCTGAAGAAATTACACAAAATATTAAAAGAGGAAGATTGGATTCAATTTTATACCAAATCCCCGCCAAACATCAAATTAAGAACTTAACCACCCTTGATACTACACATTTAACAGGTTGTCCAATTGTTACTCTTAAATAATAGAGTTTCCAATCAAAATAAAAACCGAGGTTTAGGCCTCGGTTTTTTGTTTTTGAATGCGATGGGTAAGCCTGACTGACAATCAGCTCAAGCCCCTTGAAGCCATCTGTAACTACAAGAGAAACCTGTTGAATTCCTTGGTTTTGAAGCTTGTCTAACAGGGTAGACCAAAAAGCATTGTTTTCATTTGGGGCGATCTCATATCCAAGAACAGCCTTCTGTCCTTCTGGTGTCATGCCAAGTACGATATGAATACATTCTTTACTAACGATTCCACGTCTTAATGGAAGATAGGTTCCGTTCCGACTATTGCCAGAATATAGCCTACTTTTTCGTAAGGCTGATGACTCTGCTTAAAGCAGATCATTCATAGCTGTTTCAAGAGAAAAACAGAAAAATTCATCAATATCTTACTTTTGGGCTAGGAAGTTAAGCAAGGCTGTGGTAAACTGAGTTATAGGAATAAATCTCTTTCTAGTAATCTGTTGCAACTCTACTATAACGGATTTATTCATTTTTATGTTTACACACCTTATTTTACACTACCCTCACTTTATATTGATTAGATAAATATATTACAAGAATATTACATTAGTAATATTTCATTGCCGTGTGTCTGAATTGGTGTTATAATACGTTTAATCCAACTAAAAAGGAGAAGATGATGAAAAATTTTAAACGTCTTATATTAGCGCTTGTAGCTGTCTTTGCAGCAGTCCTTCTTGTAGCTTGTGGCGCCAAAAGTGATAATGGAACTTATGTTTTTGAGCCAAGCAAAGAAGAGGCTAATAAAATGCTTCCAGAAGAGCTTCAGGGATTGGCTGGTGATGTCAATGTAAAAATTTCGATTGCTATTCAGGGGGATAAGGCTGAATACAAGAGTGAAACTGAATTTGCTGGTAATAAAAAAGAAAGTAAGTATGAGTATAAAGTCGACCAAAAGGCAAAAACTATGAAATATGAAGAACAAGGCATGAAAGTAGAGCTTTCTTATGAAATTTCTAATGATGTATTGACGATAAAGAAAGTTAAAAACTCTGTCGTTAGCGATAATGATTTTTTCAGCAATTACATGAAAGTTGCTAAATTCAAAAAAGTTAAATAATCCATCAGGGCGGGATTTACATCCTGCCTTTTTATTTTTCTTTGTT
>ERZ773037.1005-NODE-1005-length-14916-cov-5.709643_pt1 | contig 14916 bp, 12 predicted proteins | sample MGYA00511466_ERZ773037 | MGnify/ENA primary metagenome ERZ773037 (study PRJEB29015, sample SAMEA2738146) | human oral metagenome | biome: human oral; feature: human-associated habitat; material: saliva | place: China | collected 2202 ... | reverse complement strand
CATGGTTACGAGTGCCAAACCATTATTTGAAAAAATTAATACATTAGCTCCCTCAACACGAGTAGAGGAGAATACGATAGAAACATTGGATGATGCAGAAGTATTATACAATATAGAAAATCTTCAATTCTCTTATGGGGATGCTATCGTGTTGAAACCTTTTAGTAAAAAATTATTCAAAAATCATAAATACGCCATTATGGGAGAAAGTGGAACAGGGAAATCTACACTGCTAAATATTTTAGGTGGAAAAATTGAAGGATATCAGGGAAATGTAACTTTATATCAAAAAGAATTAAATGAAATTTCTTATTCAAAACTATACGATTCGATTGCTTATGTGGAACAAAATCCTCATATTTTCCAAGGAAGTATTCGTGAAAACATTGTTTTTCAAGAAGAAATACCGGATGAGAAAATTTGGGATGTATTGGATAAGGTATTGCTGAAATCCATCGTGGAACAATTGCCTCAAGGATTAGATACAATGATAGGAGATACTTCCTCAACATTGTCAGGAGGACAATTACAACGTATTTCTCTTGCAAGGGCTCTAGTGAGAAATCCGCAAGTGTTATTATTAGATGAAGTGACAGCGAATTTAGACGCTCAAACGGGAACAGAAATCATGCAATCTTTATTACAAGAGGAAAATCTAACTATTCTTTGGGTCACTCATCATCTTCCAGATGGATTGAAATCTCTATTAGATGAAGAAATCATTTTGTAAATAGAGGGAGGGTAGAGTTTTCTTCCTCTCAAAAGCAGTGAAAAAGAAGTGTTTGCAGAATGGATACAAATGTATCTAATTCGTGGATTTTTATTGACAGAATAGGGTTTGTTTGTGTATGATTGTCGCTATATTAAGAGAATAGGGGCAAGAAGATGAAACAAGCATTAAATTTTTGGAATCAATTAAGTTTGATTAATCGAATCATCATTGGGATGATTATCGGTATTTTATTAGGAATTTTCGTTCCTCAAGCAGTAGCGGTAGGAACTATCGGAACAGTATTTGTAAGTGCGTTAAAAGCAATTGCACCATTATTAGTATTCTTTATTGTGTTAAGTGCTTTAGCACAACATAAAGAAGGACATGAAACAAATATGAAATCAATTGTGATTTTATATTTATTCGGAACTTTTGCAGCAGCATTAGTGGGGGTTCTTGTTAGTTTTGCATTCCCAATTACATTAACACTAACAGATACTGTATCAGAGATTAAGGCACCGGAAGGAATCGCTTCTGTATTACAAACATTAATATTAAAATTAGTAGATAATCCAGTGAATGCTTTAATGAGTGGAAATTATATTGGTATTTTATCTTGGGCAGTTGTGTTTGGATTTGCTTTCCGTAAAGCAGATGAAGCAACAAAATCATTTTTACATCAAATTTCAGAAGCAACGAGTCATGTTGTAAAAGTAGTGATTAGTTTTGCACCATTTGGGATTATGGGCTTAGTTTATACAACTGTTTCAGAAAATGGAGTAGGGGTATTTGCGAATTATGGTGAGTTAATTTTAGTGCTAGTTGGAAGTATGTTCTTTGTAGCATTAATTATGAATCCAATTATTGTATTCTTTATGATTAAAGAAAATCCTTATCCATTAGTATTCCGTTGCTTGAAAGATAGCGGAATTACAGCATTCTTCACTCGTAGTTCAGCAGCAAATATTCCAGTAAACATGGAATTATGTAGAGATTTAGGATTAGATGAAGATAGCTATTCAGTATCCATTCCTTTAGGGGCAACCATTAATATGGCGGGTGCAGCAATTACAATTACAGTGTTATCATTAGCCGCTGTAAATACATTAGGAATTCAAGTAGACTTCTTAACAGCCTTAGTGCTAAGTGTATTATCAACAGTAGCAGCATGTGGTGCTTCTGGGGTAACAGGTGGATCATTATTATTAATTCCTGTTGCATGTAGTTTATTCGGAATTTCAAATGATATTGCGATGCAAGTTGTTGGGGTTGGATTTATTATTGGGGTATTACAAGATTCTTGTGAAACTGCCTTAAATTCATCAACAGATGTTTTATTCACAGCAGCAGCAGAATTCCGTCAATGGAAAAAAGAAGGACGAGTAATTAACGTTAGTCCTGAATTAGCAGAATAAGATTTCTAGGGAAGACTTTTTAGTCTTCCTTTTTTTGTGTTGACTTTTTTAAAATAAGAGGTATAATAAATTCATGAAGTTTACAAATGTAAATTTAAGAAAGGCGGTTTTTAAAATGATAAAAGAATTTAAAGTAGAAGGATTAAAATGTTCAGGTTGTGCGAAAGCTGTTGAAAATGCAGTAAGTGCTGTTTCAGGTGTTGAGAAAGCAAGTATTGATTTCGAAGCTAAAAAGCTGACTGTAGAATTTCTACAAGATAAAGTAGAGGGACAAAAAATTATAGAAGCTGTATCCAAAGCAGGATATCAAGCTGAATTAGCATAATAGTAAGAAGGGATTGTTAATTATGAAGAAAGAAGAATTTGCATTAGAAGGATTACAATGTGCTGGTTGTGTCAGTACGGTTGAAAAAGTTGTCCGAGATCTTCCAGGCGTTAAAGAAGCCAATGTGAATTTAGCGACTGAAAAAATGATGGTGCAATTTAATCCAAAGGAAGCAGATGTACAAAAAATTATGGAAACTGTTTCTCTAGCTGGATATCAGGCTATATTGATAAATGATGAAGAAGATGTGTTAGAAAAAACAGCGATTAAAAAAGAAAAACAATTACAATCACTTAAAGTAAGAGCATGGGTATCAGGTGTGTTTGCCATTGTATTACTTTATATTGCGATGGGTGAAATGATTGGACTTCCTCTTCCACAAATCTTACAGCCGATGGAACATCCAATTGTATTTTCTGTAACGCAATTGATTTTAGTAACTCCTATTTTATGGGTGGGTCGTAGTTATTTTGTGAATGGATTTAAGGCATTAATTAGAAAGCATCCGAATATGGATTCATTAGTTGCATTGGGAACGAGTGCTGCCATTTTATATAGTGTATGGAGTACGATTCGTATTTTAGCTGGAGAGTATCATTATGTGATGCATCTCTATGTAGAATCTGCAGCAGTCATTTTAGCTTTTATTACTGTAGGAAAATATTTTGAAACTTTAACAAAAGGAAGAACTTCTCAAGCGATTCAATCATTAGTTGCTTTATCTCCAAAAGTGGCAACAGTCATTCGTGATGGAAAAGAAGTTGAGGTTCCAGTAGAGGAATTACAAATTGGAGAAGTAGTCTTCGTACGACCAGGTGAAAAAATTCCTGTGGATGGGGTTATTATTTCTGGAGAAAGCTTTGTTGATGAATCCATGATTACAGGCGAAAGTGTACCAGTCTTCAAAAAAGAAGGAAGCAAAGTAGTTGGAGCTACGTTGAATACAACTGGTTCATTCCAAGTTGAAGTGACCCAAGTTGGGAAAGATACAACCTTATCTCAAATCATTCGCTTAGTAGAAGAAGCGCAAGGATCTAAAGCACCAATTGCTGCTATTGCAGACCGTGTAGCCGGAATTTTTGTTCCAATCGTGATGGGATTATCACTATTAGCAGGTCTATATTGGGGATTGATTGGTGGGGAATCTGTTGAATTTGTCGTAACCGTAATGATTTCTGTGTTAGTCATTGCTTGTCCATGTGCATTAGGATTAGCCACTCCAACTGCCATTATGGTAGGAACAGGTTTCGGTGCTAAAAGAGGAATTTTAATTAAAAGTAGTGCCGCTTTAGAAGAAGCTGGACATGTAGGTGTTGTTTTACTAGATAAAACAGGAACGATTACAAACGGTAAACCTAAAGTAGTCGATATTCAAGTATTCAATGATTATTCAAAAGAAGAAGTACTAAAAGTAGCAGCATCAATTGAAAAGCATTCTGAACATCCATTAGGAAAAGCCATCGTGGAAGAAGCTGAAAAACAAGCGTTTGACGTTTTACCAATTGAACAATTCCAATCTATTTCTGGTATGGGAATTCAAGGAACTGTAGATGGAAAAGAAGTGTTACTAGGAAATCATTTATTATTACAAAATCAAGGAATTGCGGTAGACGATTATAATGCTGTGATTGATGGAGTCGCTTCTCAGGGGCAAACAGCAATGTTCGTAGCCATTCAAAAACAAGTAGCCGGTATTATTGTAGTTGCGGATACAATTAAAGCAACTAGTAAAGAAGCAATCCAACAAATGAAAGCATTAGGGCTTCAAGTTCGAATGGTCACAGGAGATCATGAAAAAACAGCCAAAGCAATTGCGAATGAAGTTGGAATTGAGACAGTATATAGTCAAGTATTACCAAATGAAAAAGCAAGTGTTGTCCAACAATTATTAGACGAAGGCTATCAAGTAGCCATGGTTGGAGATGGTATTAATGATGCTCCAGCATTGGCAAAAGCAACAGTCGGAATTGCGATTGGGTCTGGAGTAGATGTTGCCATTGAAACTGCCGATATGGTCATGATGCAAGATGATTTAAGATTAGTGGCTAAAACGATTCAATTAAGCAAAATGACAATGATGACGATTAAGGAAAACTTATTCTGGGCATTTATTTATAATGTGATTGGAATTCCAGTAGCGATGGGTGTCTTACATTTCTTTGGAGGTCCATTATTAAGTCCAATGATTGCAGGAGCAGCGATGAGTTTCAGTTCCGTATCAGTTGTGCTAAACGCATTGCGATTGAATCATAAATTATCTAAATTGGAAAAATAAAAAAGATGAAGCGACCCCAAAAAGTTTAATTTTTTGAGGTCGCTTCAATTATTCCTTCATTATTTTATATCCATGTCTTTGTTTCTTGGGAATATAACATTGTAGTAAAAACTAGCAATACAAAATATAACAATTACTGGTTTAAGAAATGGAAATGAATCGAGAATATTGGTAAACCAAACTAATAAGGCTAAAAATATAAAAGTAATACAGATGATTATTTCATAAAATTTCATATCAATCCCTCCAAACGTTCATATTACATCTATTAAGTAAAATTTATTCAAGAGTTACTTCAATGTTGCATTGAAACTACAGCTAAAATAAATATTAATATTAATACAAATATTAAAAAACTCATTGGATTAAATTCTGGAATCTTCTTTTTATATACTAATACAATACTTATTGTTACTGAAATCAAACCTATAACAAAAACAAATACTGTTATCATTTATAATCACCTTGGGTAGCAAGTAAATTTTGACGATTAATTTAAATCTAAAATAACATCAACACCATCTAAGTTGGCAAGTTAAGTAACATTTTAAGGTTTATGTTTGATCTTTTTGTACACAAATTTAAAAAAAGCATACAGTAATGCTAGATAAAAACAAATAGTCGATAGATGAACAAATAACAAGAAAAAGTCAGGTAAGAAGTAATAAATAAGAAGTAATGTTGCTACGCCGAAAACAGTACCGTAAAACAAATAATTACCAATTAAAAACTTACTCATTTTGATTCATCTCCACTCACATCAGGTGTCTAGTTTTCCTTATTTTATTCATATTCTAACCTATCATTTCTGAAAAAAACAGACTTATATTTTAGAAAAAAGTGATGTATAATTAAGTTTTGTAAGGGCTTTATCGATGGATGATAAAAGGTGAAATTGAATCTTAAACTATTAAAATTAGAAAAGTAAATAGAACACGAGAATAAGAGGGCTATATGTTAATAGTCCTCTTTTTATAGCATTAATTTTATTTTGTTTATGGTAATATATGGGTAAATAAGAGTGAGTTACAAGTAGATTAGAATAAAAGAATCGGGGGATTGTTTATGGTAAAAATGGTTACGATACATCCAGGACTTTGGAAAGAAACTGTTAAAAAATATGGATTCGAGTCATCTCAATTATCAAGAAAGAAAATAGCTGAATATTTAGGGTGGGGGCATCTCTATATTTTAACGCACCCTCAAGTACGACCTGATTGGAAGGCAGGATATGAAAAAATAGGATTTCAGCGTGATGAATTGATATCGGTCTCTCATTATCAGTCAGATATTGGACATGATGAATTAAGTGTTCTCCCTTCTGATATTATCGACAAATATCCAAATGGGAAGATGACTGTTATAAATGGCTTTGTAGCAAGTATGGAATTAGAAGAAGAAACATTATATTTTACTTCGGGATTATTTTTAAAGAAAAATAAAAAAGAGGAATTAGAGTGGCTTAATCGAGATGGAACGACAGCGATGAGAGCTAGATATTATAAACCAAAAGAAGAACCGACTCCCATTTATATGATGGAGGATAATTACTTATATTATAAAGAAGGAGAATGGTTAACGTATGAAGATTTATTAATTCAAGTGTTAATCAAGCTTACGGATAAGAATGATCTTTTGATTCGAGATCAACATAACGTTGTGACACCAAAGCTATGGCGCTTTGTAGAAAATACGAAACGACAATATTTTGAATATATTCATAATAATGTATTGAAAGATCCAGCACATAATTTAAGAAGAAAAACACGATATTTAGTCGCTTCGGAAGTTTTATCAGATATTTTACAAGATTTAGGCTATCATACATGGTTTATGCCACCGATCTATGCTCCTCAAAATGCTTCTGTAGTTACCAAAAGAAGCAATCCTCGTTCTTATTGTTATGTCGGAAATATGACAGAAATAAAAAGAGTAGAATGGATTATTAAAGCATTTAGACTATTGGAAAAAGAAGGTATTAATGTTGAAGTATCTTTATACGGGGGAGATTTGAATCAATTAAAAGAGAAGTATGAGAATTTACCTACTAATATAGATATTGTTGGTTATGTAGATGAAGTACCGTATTGGAAACATGATGGGTATATCTCCACTTCTCAAAAGGAATTATTTGCGAATGCTTGTGTTGAAGCAATGAGTTTTGGGTTAATTCCATTACTTTCTAATGTAGAAATTGCGCATCAATATTATGCTGCAAAAAATTCAGATGTTTGCCTGTTTAATTCACCTGAAGAATTAGCAAATATTGTTAAAAATTTATATGAATCAGAAAATGAAATTACAGTGAATCATACGATTTATTTTGTGAATAGATATTCAATTGAAGAAGTTTCAAAAAAATATTTATTAATAAACAAATCCTGATTATTATGCATAATACTAATTTAAAAGCAATTTTTTAGGAAAAATTCTTTTAAAAAGTAAAAAATATATTTGTGAATTAATTATATGTCTGTTTGATAACTAAAAAGTAGAATGCTATGATGAATGAAATACAGTATAGATTTAATAAAACAAAGAAGAATTGGAAAAGAGGATTCTATGAAAAAAGTAGGTTCAGAAAAAATTCAAAAATATTCATTACGTAAATATAAAGGGATTGGTGCTGCTTCTGTCTTGTTAGGGATGATGATTGTTGGAGCTAGTCCAGTATTGGCTGAAGAAGCTGCAAATACAGCTGCGGTAACACCTGCAAAAGATAATGTGGAAATGAAAACTTTGAGTAATAGTGCTGGTAGCTATACAATGCCGAGAATGCATGTGTTTAGTGGATTGAGTTACACTGGAGCAGATACGGAAGATGCGTATAAAATAAATCATAGTAGAAATGAAGATAGGGCTAAATATAATTTAGACAGAGTTGAAAAGGAAGATATAAAAAAACAAGGAGAAGATACCTTTAAGGATTCAAAAATTTCTTATGTCACAAAAGAAGGTGAAGTTCTAAAAGAAGAATCGGATGTAGAAATCTCTGTTGGTGATAAAAAAACCTCTAGTAGCACGATGAACTATAAAATTCGTGGACTTTTTGGGAAACGTTATGAAGGAAATGTAGCAGATTTAAATAATGATGTTTTAACTAAAATCAAAGAAGCTGATAAAGTTTTAGAAAAGAATGGAGAAAAATATCATAAGATTGATACAGAAGTAGATAAACATGAAGGGACTACTAAGGAAACAACTTTCAATGATATTACAGTGCATGCAAATCCTGGTAATTTGCATAATGAAGATGGAAGTATTCGCTACAACAATATTAAAGAAGGTAGCCGCGTTTGGTTAGTTTCTGAAACAGATGAAGGAAAATACGGAAAGTATGTTTTAGCTACAAAACCGACTACAGCAAATGATTCTTGGGCCGTTGAAACATTTAAACAAGGTGAAAATGATGCTAAAGATTTTACTAAAGAAAATATAACAACGGATGGTGGAATAAAAGAAGGAGATACTATTTTAGTTGTTGAAAAAAATGAGGTAGCATTAGAAGACTCTGTTTCTACAGCAACCGAAAAAGCAGCTTATACAGCTGGTGCATTTTTTAATGAGAAGCAATTAGAAGAGGGATTAACAGGTCTTTTAAGTGAATCTGAAAGATTAGGGAGCTTATCATCAGAAGAGGGTATCAAACCTGAAAATATTAGAACATGGGAAGAAATCTATAAGATTACATTAGCAAATAAAGCTGCAGTTGATAAAAAGAACCGTCCAACTTATTCTGTACATCAAGAGTTTAATGGTTATATAAGAGAAAAAGGGCAATTTGTAGAGTATCACGATGTGACAACGTATATTGCTAAATTAAAAGAAATGTTTGGTGAAAAGGAAATCACAGTAGGATGGAAAAATTCTCGAGATAAAGTGGAACCAAAATTTGTCGGAAATATTGAAGAGTTTAAAGAAACTGCTAACTACGAGAGTGAAAAAGCAAATGTTACAAAGTTTAAAGAGAATCATAAAGCAATTCAATATGTCGGCCGAGTCCCAACCAATGCAACTTTTGTAAAAAATGTGTTTGAAGTAAATATTGATTTCAAATTAGGAGATAAGAGTACAGATTATAATTATCCTAGTGAAGATGATGATTCTAATCAACCAGCGAAAACTTATTTAGCTTATATATTTGGATACTCAGATTTTAAATATTCTGGTGATGATACTAGATTTCAATATGGATTAGGTCAATTATATAAAGAATATGAAAAAGATGGAGTTCGATATAGAATTACCGCACCTACTAAATATGATGAACATGCGTCAGTTTCTGCTCCTATTTATAGTGAAATTCATTATTACGACCTATACCAACCAACCCGTGCTTACCATATCAGTGATCAATTAACGAACGTAAAAAATATCTACGCTAAAGAAGAAACAGAAACTACTGAAAACAAAGGTAATGTCATTGTTAAGTATGAATTAGCGGATGGCACTTCTATTAAAGAAAGTGCAGATGTTGTTAAAGATGCAGTGATATCGTCTACAGAAACTAAATATTATCTAGATAAGGAAAATCAAAAAATAGTAGTAGGAACACCAACATCAACTAATAAAGATGTTTCCTATGATACTACAACGGTAAAATTGCCAGAAATCACAAAAGATGGTAAAAAATATAAGCTAGTAGGATTGAAAGAGGGTTCCCCTGCAGAAAAAGGAAACGTAGGATCGGGAACGACTGAAATTACCTATGTTTATTCACTAGCTTCTGGCGGAAATGTATTTGAGAAATACATGTTAGAAGGAACAACTACTGAAATAGCAGAAGGGAAAGTATTAAAACAAGATGCTTCTATTGGTGAGGAATATACATCTGTTGCTCCAAAAGTGGGAACACTGCTTAAAAAAGATGGGAAGACTTATTTCTACAAAGGACACCGTGCTACTTCAGCGCCTGAGATAGGTTCAGTTGATGAAAATGAAAAAACGGTTATTTATGACTTTGTAGAATACTTGAGTGAGAAAGGTGAACCAGAAGTACAGCCGGAGTTACCAGAGGGAGCTGTAAGTGAAAAAGGTGAACCGGAAGTACAGCCGGAATTACCAGAAGGAATTGTAAGTGAAAAGGGTGAACCGGAAGTACAGCCGGAATTACCAGAAGGAATTGTGAGTGAGAAAGGTGAACCGGAAGTACAACCGGAATTACCAGAAGGAATTGTGAGTGAGAAAGGTGAACCAGAAGTTCAGCCAGAGCTACCAGAAGGTGTCGTGAGTGAAAAGGGCGAACCAGCGATTCATCCTGTAGCTCCATTATTGATTACTCGTCATATTATTATTGGTTCAAATGAAGAACTAGTTCCAACTGAGGTGGATCATTTTGGTCCAAAACAAGGAATGATTACTAAAAATGGCAAACAATATCAATATGTATTAACTCATGAAGAAGATGGTATTACAACACACTATTATAAAGAAATGACTAGTGAGTCTCATACGAAATTACCAGAAGGAAATGTAACTTCACCTACTTCTTCAGCAGAGGTTTCTGAACGTAGAGGGCAAACCTCTGAAGAAACATTAGTATCTCAACAAGAAACAACACAAACTAATACGGAAGAAATCCATTCAAATGAACTACCAAAAACAGGACAAGTAGAGTTGCTTCCAACATGGTTAGGATTCCTAAGTTTAATTGGTGGAGTTTTCGTTAGAAGAAAAAACGATAAAGATAATTTTTAAATTATCTCTAACAATCAAAAAAGTCTGTCTCAGGAGAAATTCTCCTAGGACAGACTTTTGTTCTATTCTGAAAAAACAACAATGATTAGTCTTCTAAGTTTACATTATGGTAAACTTTTTGAACATCTTCATTATCTTCTAAAGCGTTAATCATACGTTCAAATAAACGTAAGTCATCGCCTGTTAATGTTACTTCTGATTGAGGAATCATTTCGATTTCAGATACTGTGAATTCAGAAATGCCTAATCCTTCTAATGCTGTACGAACAGTGTTGAAGTCGTTTGGTTCAGCATAAACGATTGCTTGGTCGTCTTCTTGTACAACGTCACGAACGTCTACTTCTGCTTCCATTAACTGTTCTAATAATTCATCTGCATCTTTGTTTGCGATACCGAAGATTGCTGTATGGTCGAATAAATAAGTTACAGAACCTGGTGCCCCCATGTTTCCGCCGTTTTTGCTATAAGCAGCACGAACGTCTGCAGCAGTACGGTTTACGTTATTTGTTAGTGCATCTACGATAATCATAGAACCGTTAGGACCGAATCCTTCATAACGTAATTCTTGGTAATCGCCATCGCCGCCACCTTTAGCTTTTTCAATTGCACGTTCGATAATATGACGAGGTACATTATACGTTTTCGCACGGTCAATTACGAATTTTAATTTTTGGTTAGAATGTGGATCTGGTTCACCTTGTTTTGCTGCTACATAGATCTCAATTCCGAATTTTGCATAAATTTTACTGTTGTTAGCATCGAGTTTAGTTTTCTTTTCTACGATGTTAGCCCATTTACGTCCCATTTTCTCACTCACTTTCTAAAAATATCTATAAGACATTTTTCATTATACAGATGGAAGCTAGGTTTGTTAAGTATTTTCTATTCAGAAATGCATTTTACAAGAAATTTTTTCTAAAAATGTTACACTATAAGGGAGGTGAGTTTATGAAAACTATTAAAGTAATCTATTTAGGAAGCGAAACTTGTGGTGTTTGTCATGCATTACAGCCACGAGTAGAAGAAGTAACAGAACAAGAAGGAGTAGCGTTAGAATTCATTAATGTAACGCAGCATCCTAAAGTGGCAAGTCAGTATCAAGTGCTAACCGTTCCGGTTGCAATTGTGTTTGTAGGAGAAAAAGAATTTGCTCGTCAAGCGAGATTTATCGATATAGAATTGTTTGAAAAACAATTGCAACAAGCGAAAGAATTTGCTCAAATGGAAGACTATTCATCGTAATTTTAGAAATGGTTTTCATTCTTTAAATTTAAGCATTTCATAATAATTATTCAGTTGTATTTAAAAAGGAAAGTGATATAATGATGGCAACGAATGGGGGTGGTCTTTTGTATGTAGACTTATTATTACTGTTAGTAGCTGTCATTGGAGTTTTCATTTCTTTGTTCTCCAAATGGAACTTATTAGGTAGTGTGATAACAGTAATAAGTTTTGCAACCTACAGTTTCCTTCATCCATACTGGAATTTCTTCATCATTATCCTATTTGTATTTGGATTCTTATTTTTAGGATTTGAAGTATTAATTCCAGGAATTGGAGCTTTAGGAGTGTCAGGGACAGTATTTGTATTAGGAGGGATGTACTGGGCAAACCAGGCTGTCATGGATTTAGTCGTTTTAATGTTAATGTCACTATTGTTGGCAATAGCCTTGTTAGTTTTATTGGTAAAAAGAGGGAATCATTTTTCTCATAAGGAAGGGTTAATATTACTTTCTTCTCTAAAAAAATCAAAAGGCTATTCAACCTCAAAAGTATATGACGATTTAGTTAATAAAATAGGGAAAACATTGACGGTATTACGTCCAAGCGGAAAGGCTGAACTAGACGGAGAAATCGTTGATGTAGTCAGTACGGGATTTGTCATTCCAGAAGATACAATGATACAAGTTGTAAAAGTAGAAGGAAGTAAAATCGTCGTACAAGTTTTGGAGAACAATAATGAGTAGGAGGGAGTATAATGTTAGAAAAAGGTTTATTTAATAATCCAACAGGAGTCATTGGACTCATTGTGATACTATTTCTAATTTTAACAGTAGTCATGTTATTTTTTAGATTTGTACCGATTGGATTATGGATCACAGCGTATTTTTCTGATGTGAAAATTGGAGTGGGCACATTAGTAGGGATGAGATTACGTCGAGTAGCTCCTCAATATATTGTGCGTCCAATGATTAAAGCAACAAAAGCAGGATTAAAAATCGATATTAATGAGTTAGAAGCCCATTATTTAGCAGGTGGGAATGTCAATGTAGTCATTGACGCGTTAATTGCAGCACAACGTGCGAATATTGACTTAGAATTTGAACAAGCTGCTGCCATTGATTTAGCAGGTCGAAATGTATTTGAAGCAGTTCAAGTATCTGTTAATCCAAAAGTGATTGAAACTCCGGTTATTGCAGGGGTTGCGATGGATGGGATTGAAGTTCAAGCGAAAGCAAAAGTTACGGTACGTGCCAATATTGAACGATTAGTTGGGGGTGCTGGTGAAGAAACGATTATTGCCCGTGTTGGTGAAGGGATTGTTACCACAGTTGGTTCAGCAGCTCATCATAAATTAGTCTTAGAAAATCCGGATTCTATTTCTCAAACTATTTTGAGAAAAGGATTGGATGCAGGTACAGCGTATGAAATTCTATCCATTGATATCGCGGATGTTGATGTCGGTAGAAATATCGGAGCAAAATTACAAGCAGAACAAGCAGAAGCAGATAAGAAAATTGCACAAGCTAAAGCTGAAGAACGTCGTTCTCTTGCCGTAGCGCAAGAACAAGAAATGTTAGCAGAAGTACAACGCATGCGTGCAAAAGTTGTAGAAGCTGAATCGCAAATTCCATTAGCAATGGCAGAAGCTCTTCGTAATGGAAAACTTGGAGTCATGGACTACTATCAATTGAAAAATATTCAATCAGATACAGATATGAGAGAAGCGATTAGCAAATCTTCTGTTGAGAGTGAATCATGAATATTGTACTCTTTCTCTTGTATATAGTAATCCTTGTGATCATGTCTGCTGCTAGTTATCTTAATTTAAAAATGAAAAGTAAAGAAAATGGATTTAACCAACTGCACGATTGGCTGAATCATTCTTTTCAAGAAAAATCCGTTTCGCCTAAACGTCATCATCCCAAAAATCAAAAAGTGGTAGATGTTGTCGTAGAAGAAATGCCGGAAACAAAAGCGACATTATCTCATACAGAGAAAATGAGACAACAATTTTTTAAGATAGTACAAGTGTTTCGACAATTTTCACCAGAGGACTATTCTTTATCCGTATTTGATAAGGAACTCATTCAAAGAGTGTCGATTATTTCTTCAGAAGAAATTGATACGATGAGAAGAAGTGCCATATTAATTCATACTGAAAAATTAAAACGATTATATTTAAATAATCCCAATTTACCAGAAGAATTATTAGAACATCTTCGAGCTTTTGTAGAAGAAATGGAAGCAATCCAATTACAGGAAGAAGAAGTTCAACATATGGGTTCAAAAGGTGAATTAGTGGTGGAATCCGTAAAAAGTGCAACAAACTATATAAAGAAAAATCGAGTATTGAAACATCACTTACAATGGAAAAAAGCGATTGTCGCAAGTGAAGTGTTGTCAAAACCAAAAAGTATGCGATAGTAATCGTAGAAAGAAGGCTAGGCAGAAATGCTTAGCCTTCTTATTTTGTGTTAAAATAGGACTAGTAGAGAGGTGAATATCATGTTAGAACAAGAAATGATTTCTCAGTTAAAAATAAAACAAGCGAATAATCTAGCATTAACACAAGAAGAATTAGAATGGTTATGGGAGAATATAGGAAATCCTAATCCAGACATTCGAGATGATTTAGTTTTTTGTCTATTTGGACAAATTATTTTTGAACAATTAATTACAAAAGAACAATTACGTTGGTTGATTGAAAAAATAAATATTACACATCCTTTGGAGTATAGAATCGAAGAAGGCGGTAGTGCCACAGCGTATCGATCATTTTCAGCACTTGTAATGGGAATGATTTTACAAGTAGACGGGGATAAAACAAGTGACTATGACTCTTGCTTAACAACGTCAGAGAGAACAAATTGGATGCAAAATGGAATTCGTTATTTGAAGAGAGAAAAAGACAGAACAGGATATGATGAGAAGTTAGGATGGGTACACGCATTTGCTCATGGAGCAGATTTATTAGGAACCATTATTTCTCATCCGACTTGTACTCAAGAATATGTAGTAGAAGTATTAGAAGTCATTAGTGATATTTTTCAAAAAAGTAAACAACTATTTATGGATGAAGAAGAGAAAAGATTAGGATTAGCCATCTTTTTTGGAATAGAATCTGGAAATCTTTCTCAAAAACTATTGAGTGAGTGGATTCAAAAGCAAAGATTTGAAGAATTAGATGGAAGCCGTGAAAGTTATCATCGTTTAGCAATGTATAAAAGTTTTTTAGCGACAATCTATTTTAAAATGGAATCATTAAACC
>ERZ773037.1004-NODE-1004-length-14918-cov-2.757384_pt1 | contig 14918 bp, 18 predicted proteins | sample MGYA00511466_ERZ773037 | MGnify/ENA primary metagenome ERZ773037 (study PRJEB29015, sample SAMEA2738146) | human oral metagenome | biome: human oral; feature: human-associated habitat; material: saliva | place: China | collected 2202 ... | reverse complement strand
CCACATAGTTTGTCTCGTTGTTTACGACAACCGCCGCTCCCTGCAACTCATACTTCCCTGTCTCTTGGTCTATATCCTTAAACTTTGCAAGATTACTGTCTAGCCTATTCTGCACGATACCCTGCATTGCACTGTCTAGGCTCGTGTTTATTACATACCCGCCCGCGCGTATTGATTCGGACTTGTCGGAATAAACGCTCGTATACTCTGACATATAACTGTCATAATCTGCCTTGTCGCTAAAAGTATACTTGAACTTAAAGCCATCCATCTTCATAAGCTCAAGCGCCGCACAGTGTATCGCGTAGGAAGTCTGATAATTCTCGTTCGTTGACTCCGTTGTGTTCTGTATTACCGCCAAAGGCTCGGCTATCGCCGCATTACACTCCTCATCTGTGATAAACCCAGACGCAAGCATCTCATGCAAAACAAAATTCCTACCCTCTAATGCCTTATCGGGATTCTTAACAGGGTCATACTTACTTGGACTATTACTGATTCGGACAAGCAATGCCGCCTCCGATAAACTCAAATCCTTTGCCGACTTCCCGAAATAATACTTACTCGCTGACCCGACTCCGTAACACCGATGCCCGTAGAAGTTCGTGTTACAGTAGAACTCCATTACCTTGTCCTTACCGTACCGTGCGTCCACATACGGCGCAATCAGCATCTCCTCTATCTTTCTACTGAATGTCCGCTTCTGCCCGAGCATCGTATTCTTTACGACCTGTTGCGCTATCGTTGACCCGCCTTGATGAATCGCACCCCGATGCTTAACCAAAGATACCGCCGCCCTAAGAGTTCCCTTTATGTCTACTCCGAAGTGACTCTTAAACCGCTTGTCCTCTACCGCAATATACCCGTTCTGAATATACGAACTTATATCTGTTATTGGCGTATACTCGTAGTGACCCGCGTTTATAGTGCCTATCTTGTTTCCATCCTTGTCGTAGACCTCTGTATCGGACAGCATAGAGAAAGTGTTTTCGTCCATCTTTGACATCTTGTCATAAACTTCTTCTCTTGCGTCCTTAAGTTGTCCACCAAACTTTAGATACGCCCCGTAGCCGACTACCCCGCAGAGAATCAACAAAACTGTCAGAATCGTTAAAACTCCCCTTATAAACCCGAAAATAAACTTTACTACCTTGCCTACTGCCCGTCTAACAGCCAGTAATACTCTCATCTTGTCCCCTGTCTAGCTCTTCGCTACTTCTTTACTCGTTATACAAGCGCATACTCTGCGTCAAATACCATCCCGTTTACTACCCACAGGTCACTTAAATCTGGCATACCTCGAAGATTAAGCCTACACATCACAACATCCCCCATGCCATGCTCAATCCCACTATGATTTATCGAATACCGCTCCCCTGTTATCGCGTCATAGTGCATATCCCGAAACTCCTGCACTGGAATCCGAATTGCGCCAAACAACTCCATCTCCCCCTTCGGGACAATGTTTATTGGCGACAACTTCCCGTTTACCGTCATTCTCGATAGCTCTGGCGCGGAAATTACACACCCGTCAATAAACCGATAATCCTTACAGACCTCTTTCACACTTATCGTCCGCTCGCCACCCATAGAATCAAGCAAAACCCCGACCTTATCCTCCGAAGTCTTGTAATATGCCTCGTCAAACTTGTTATATACCACTGTTCCGAGCATTGGTATATAAAACTTTACCACGCACGGCTTGCGCTTCGCCCTAGCCCAGTTACTCGGTGTGTCAATAAACTGCTCTATCGTAATCATAACTCCCCTCCAGACTTGAATGTAGCTTCGTCATCTACATCCGTTCCAAATCTCCGCTTACTGCCTATCGTAATAGATATATCATTTAATATGTCTGATAGCTTTATTGCAAAGTTATCGTCCATCACGGCTTTCTTCATATTCCTCTCTACGATTATCTGATACTCGTAGTATGACAGCGTAGACCGCTTCTGCACCGCTTGATAATCCCGCTCACTTACATCCTCATCCAACAAAAAGTCGTCAAACAGAAACTTATAAATGATTTCCTTTATATCTTTGTCAGGTCTCCTAAACTCAAACTTCATATCAAAGCGCCGCTCAAAAGCAGGGTCTAGTCGCCGTATCATATTCGTACAGGAGACAAAAATATTATCGAAACTCATTTGGTCTAACTGCTGAAAGATACTGTTCGTTGCTCGCCGTCTAGTTCCGCTCTCGTTATCTTTACTGTCTCTGTTCCATGCAATACTGTCGCACTCGTCAAAGAAAATAATGCAGTTCTTGTACTTATCCGCTACCGCAAAGATGTTAGAGATGTTATCTGCGACCGTATCCTCCGATAAACTCTTCGCAATGTCTACATATAGCATATACATGCCCATATAGTTGCTTAGAGCCTTAGTTAGAAAAGTCTTTCCTGTTCCAGAAGCCCCGTAAAACAATAGCCTGTTCATCGGGCGAAGATTATACTGCATTAGCTTCTCTCGAAACTTATACTCCTTAAGAAACTCGTCAAGCTTCGCCTTATTTTAGTCACTCAATATGACCTTATCTATGCTAATGTCCGTATCTACGGGCATGATTAAGTCTCCATACCGCTCCCTATCCTCTTTAGACATTATGTCTATTAGGTTTCTACCCATATGCTACCCCTACAAACTCTTAGCCTCTATCTACTCGCCGCCTCATTGACGGATTCGCATACATATCTACTTTCCGTCCGTCTCGCCCCTTTATACCGTCTTTCGATACGATGTTCCCAGACAAAACCTTAGACCAGTCAAACATCGGCATCCAGTAGATTAAATCCCCGTTATCCTCGCGCCGTATAAACTCAAACCGATACGGGAACTTCTCTATCGCTTTCCGCATCTCTTTCATCTCCTGCGTTACCCTTAGATTTAGACTGATATGCTTGTCTAAGGAGATGTATTCGGAATTCTTGCTCATTGAGACAAGCGAAACCATAAATGAGATTTCCCCGTTAAAGAACTTCCGCTTATCCCGTGCCATCCTACCGCCTGTCGTCTCTTCATAACGAAAGCCAGAAGCCTCTAAACCTTTCGTCATCCGCCCATAAGCCTCTGCCGTTGTTTTACTCTTTGATAAACACTCCTCAATCAGCTTCTCAAGCCTTGCCCTATACTGCCCGACTATCCCTAAAAAATGCTCGTCCAGTAAGCCCATAAAACCCCCTTAATACTTAATAACCGCGCCGATTCATGTCATCGAATAGCCCGTCTATCATCCTAGCAAGCGTTTTCTGTATCGTCTCGTCACGATTGTTTAGGTATAGATAAAACTCGTGCGTCCCCGTTAGGCTGTTATACTTATGGTCGGAGCTATACTCACTATACTCGCTCTCTCCAAACAAATCCGCGAATACTATCGCTCTCGCTACCTTGTAGTCTGGATACTCCCGATTCACAAGCTCCTCATAATGTAGCGTATTATACTGATGACCGCGCCGTATGTTTATCCTGCGACTCTTATCTACCCAACTCACATCCAACGCTATCGCCTTATTCTCTTCGTGACGATACAATACCATGTCGGGATAAAAGCACTCTATCCCATCCTCATCCTCATAGCTTAAATGCGCCCTCTTTGCACCTGTCGGTAGCCCGAGCATATACCGAATATACTTCTCAAATACCGCCGTGCAACGCTCGTACTCCCCGAGTGACGAGAGTCTAGCCCGTCCGTCCTTTGAAAACCCCGTATACAAGTCGATAATCAAAAACGATACCCGAAGCGCAAACTGATAGTAAAACGGCGCTTTCCTAAGAATAAACTCCCGCCCCCCTATCCGCGCGTTATCCCGTACCTCATGCAAAGTCTGACGATAATACGAAAGCTTCCCTGCCTTTACACTGGACAACCTACAACTCTCTCTATCCCGCTTACTCGGACGGAGCAAAAGCGTTATCGCATACTTTAGCGTCTGATTAAACACATTATCGTCTCTAAGCTGATTTACCTCGCAAACTAACTGCCCCCGCGCTAACGCCCCCGTACTTACCGACTTCCCAAACAAAATCTTCCCGCGAACCTTATTCACCGTCACTGTCTCAATGTCATATGCCCGCTTTAACCCGTACTTCGTCACATCCTGCATCCCAATAAGCAAAAGCGAGGCTAAAATGTCGGTTAGATTATGTATATCCCCGTCATTTATCTTGCTATATGGCAGGTCTATTCGGTTGACTACCGAGATAAGCCGATAAACATAGCTGTTTAAGTCTATTCCTCTAGGCACTACCTACCCCCTTTAGCTCTCCCGCTCAATTCGCCTGTCTATGTCGGTCAAAATCCTAGAAAACTCCTCTAACTGCTCCGCTACCTCTGGAACATCTTTAATAAACTCGACATTATCTCGAATCGTATACAATAACTCGTTATTATATGCCTCTCTGAAATGTGCTAGGCTCTTAAACTTCTTACATATCGAACGCACTCCGACTACCGAGGCGTTTCCTATGTCTCCCTGCGACACTATCACCTCGTTTAACTCCGCTACCGCCCCAGACATCCTGTCTAATATCTTGCTTAACCAGCTATCCGACCATCCAAACTCCTCCGCCCCGATAATACGCGGCAAAGACCGCACAAACGATTTATCACTCCACACGGGCTGTAGCTCGATAATCGGAAATCTGTTCTTCATAGCCATGTCTAAGTCTGCAATACTCTTATCAAACGCATTCATCGTGCCGATAATGTAGAGGTTCTCTGGAAGTTGTATATAATCCCCTAACTGCGTCCTATACTCTACACCTCTCTGCGATAAACCCGTAAACGCATCTGCCATAATCGCCGCTGTGTCGCCTCGGTTTATCTCGTCTATGATTAGATAGTAGTTATGCTCCTTGTCACTTAACGCTCTGTCGCACATCTTCATGAGTATTCCACGCTGTTTACGCCAGATTCCGTCTACATTTATCGTACCGCCTGTAAAGTCCGAACGACCCCAGTCTTTACCGAATGTGATAAGCTCGTAATACTTCGACCGCACAAACCCAGTCTTTGCTCTAACATACGCTAACGCTACGGTAGTCTTACCTGTTCCCGGGACTCCTACTAAAATAAACTGATGCGCGTTGTCCATATTGATGTCAAGACGCTCAAAAGTTACTCCAAAGCAGTCTTTACTAAAGTCCGCAAGCGTATACCGCTCACTTCCCTCGACATAAACATCTTTATCCGTGTACTCTCCGTTATCTGTCCTTACCGTAACACCTACCGTGTCAAGCGTCTTTAGTGACTCGGACATTGCGCTGTATATACCCTTTACCGACTGCCGAGACAGCGTAACCTCTTCATTTCCCATCTATAATTCTCCTTACTTCTCCGAACTTACTGCACAGCTCTCTGCATTCCCGCAGTGACAAGCATTCCCGCCCCCACAGCCGCAACCGCATCCCCCGCTCTCCGTAACCGCGCAAGAACTATCCTTTACCCGAATCCGCTCACTTACAGAAGCTCCTATAATTGCCCCAGAAATCACTCCGCAAATTAAACCCACAGCTATATAAAGCCCGTAAACCTCAAATAACTTTCGCATAAGCGCAAAACTCCTTTATGATAAACTACTTAACCGAAGCGTGTGTAATCATACCTTAGAACAGGTATCTTTTACTACCGAAATCCTTTGGGATTTATTATAACACAGCCAAAACCATTTGACTATATTATCTTGACTGCTCGCCGCTACTTTTATAGCACCCCCTATAAACCTATAGATTGACTAGAAAAAAGCAGGGGCTTTTGCCCCCGCTTTTTCGCTCCCAAACCTCAAAGCGTCTCTCTGATGTCCACTCGCTCCTCTGCAAGCTCCCTTATCGCTCTATCAAGCAAGTCAGTTGCACCGCCCTTTAAGCCCTTATAAAGCTCCTTTAAGCCCTTAGAGTGATAGATAATCTTATCCTTACTGCAAATCATCTTTAACGGCTCAAAATACTTCGTTGAAAACTCCTTTAAGAGCGGAAGCGCCTTTGCTGGCTCATTCGCCGCCGCAGGTATGCCTAAATCCACAATCAGTTTTGCAAACAGCAAATCGCTCTTCTCGTCTCCGAGCTTACCGATAAGCTTCTCGTCTGGATGCGCAATATAGTCGTTTACCTTCTGTATCAGCGTCGCTACCGAGTCATCGTCATTCACCGCGATAAACTTAGCCTTCGCCGCTGTCTCGACCCTCTTCTTCTCGATTAACGGATACTCGCCGCTAATAGCCGAAATCAACTTCTTACCGTCACGCTCCACAATCTTACCGTTCGCAATGCCGAACTTTGTCGCGTAACCTACTGCCTCGTCACTCTTAATCTTTGTCATGTTGCCCGCATAATCCGAAAGCACAAAGCCCTCGTTGCCTAAACGCGCAAGCACCACGACAGGCGCACTCTTACTGACAAGCTCGTTCTTCATCGACACTACCGCATACCTCGAAAGCGAACCGTTTGTGCCGACAAGCTCTTTACCCTCTGCCGCCACATTCATAAACGCCTTCGGATTCTGCATCGAAGCACGAAGCACTGCCTCCTTAGACACTGCCTTACAAGCACGCTTCTCAATGTCAAGAACACGATACGCGACCGCCTCATCAGCCTCATTCTTAACTACTGCAACCACATACATCATAGTGAGATTCCTCCGTAAATTTATTTATGACCCAAACAGCCTAGGGTTCATGGGCTGGTATCTTGCGGATTATTGCTCTAACGCTCCCTTAAGAACGGACTCCATTAGCGCAATAAACTCGACCTCACTAAGACGAGAACTATACGCCGTAAAGACAATTACTCCTTTATCCTTACCCTCGCTCATAAACAAAGCCCTATCTATCGGAAAACTAACCGAAAACTCTGGCATCTTTCCAGAATCTACACACTCACTCACTCTATCTAATATTAAATCCCGAAACAAGGCAGGACTTCTCCCGTTAAGAGAAAGCTCTTTCGTATACGACAAAAGCCCTGCCGTTCCGTCCGAATCCTCTGCCTTACCCTTAGACAGCGCCGCATAAAGCTTTGACTCTAATAAACTTGTGCCGTCAGACAAAGCAAGCGCGTAATCCTCTCTGTTATCCCCACTGATTCCATATATCTTTAGCATTACCTAGTCTCCCTTGTTGTCTGATTGCTACAGTCGGAATCTTGAAAAACTACCCCTATTCCGCTACGGTATCTCTCTATATTCCTTGAAACTTGCTCTGATATTAGATTCTTTATCCGAAGAAGCGACTTACTTCCCCCGCAAACCGTCATACTTACCGTTCCCTGCTGACTAAACCGAATCCGTATTGTCCCTACCGACATCACCGACTGCATAAAACCCACGGAAACCGATACCTCCCGCGCGTTAAACAGCCGATACTCTGTTTCACTTGTCCGTATCGGACTCGCCTCCTGTAAAAGCAAGCGGTCGCCTGTTAAAATAAATACCCTGCGGCATTAGACCGAGCATCCCGACCTCTCTCCCGTACCAAAGCCAATGCCCCTCTCTGCTCTCCTCTAAAAGCTCTTTATCACTCTTATCTATGTAGGCTGTATAGGCATAGAACGAACCGCAGATAATTAAAACCACAATTACTACCGCAAGCACCCACATCCCTTACACCTTTTCTCGAACGCTTAGGTAATACTTCACAACCTCTGGCGCGGCTTTTAAGTAATAATTCTTTAGCGGAGATAAAAAGTGCATCTTGTCCACACTCTTACACCGAGAAAGCGCCGTATAAAGCTGTCCATACTCCCAGCACACAGGGTCGATGTTTACACTGTCATATGTCTGCCCTTGGCTCTTATGAATCGTAATCGCGTAGCCGAGCTTTAGCGGTATCTGCGTAAATGTCCCTATAACTACTTTCTTAAAGGATTTCTCCTCTTTGTCGTATTCGTATGAGTGAACTTCCCAGTCATACGGCTCTATATTCGCGCTCGTCCCGTTATCGAACTCTACTACGACTGTCCGATTCGTATTATCCTTGATTCCAACGACCGTTCCAAGAGAGCCGTTACTGTAATTCTCCCCGTTTACAAGCGACATAACTCGCGCCCCGACCTTTAGCGAAACCAAATCTGTATTAGCCTTGTCACTATTCTTTACCGTTCCTGTCTCTCGCGCCGTATAAACGACCTCTTTGCCCTTTATCTTCGCAAGCTCACGGCTATTATGCTCAAACGCTGTCTTATTCTTTCCTGTGAGCGTAATACCGTCCTTTATTACGCTCTGTGACTGCTTATCCGTAAAATACTGCAAAGAAGCGGTAAACCCGACCCGAGCATCCCGTAACTTTCTGCTAAACTCTGCGTCCTTTTGCCGCACAACCTCCCGAAGCGTTAAGCACTTAAACCCAAACTCCCCGTAAAACCGTGACTGAAACGCATAGCCTTTCCCGCAATCTCCACCGTAAATATGATTTAGCACCTCTTTGTCCCTTGGCAGAACTACAGGCGGCAACTGCAAGAAATCCCCTACCAAAACGACTTGTATTGCCCGCTTCCCAACCCTCTGACGATAAAAGTTAAGCGCAAGCACCCGTACCGCAATATAATCAAACAAATCTATACGGCACATACTTATCTCGTCAATGATAATCACATCCGTATGGAGAAGCGCACTCTCATTATCCTCGCCGCTCCTTGAAAGGCTACGCACTATCTCGTCACACCCGTTAGAAACAGCACTGATAGTCGGATAATCAAGATTTAACACCTCAAGCGGCACACGAAATGCACGATGCAAAGTTGTCCCACCGATATTCAGCGCCGCAATCCCTGTCGGCGCTGTCACCATCACATTCTTACCTGTGCTTCCGCACCACCGTATAAACTCACTGATGACAAAACTTTTTCCTGTCCCTGCACTTCCTGTTACAAGCGCGTTTACTCCACTCTTTAACTCCCTTAAACAGCTATCTTGGTCGTTTGTGAGCCTAACAAAGTCCTCTACCTCGACTACCTTACTCATTTGCTTTTATAAACCTCTCTACCTCGTGTAGCGTGCTTGCAAGGTTATCATTATAAAACCTATGCTTCCGCATTATCCCACTCATAATCAGCTTGTCGTCCGAATATGCGCCCCTCTCGTCAAGAAACCGCCTGCAAACCTCGTAGTAATTTGGTTTACTCAACAGCTCTTCCCTAGAAATAGCACGGACTAAACGAACTCTATCCGATACCTCCAGATAAATCGGAACGACCCGCGCATTCCCTAAAACCTCTCTCGCACGAACCACTGTCTCAAGCGTACCTATCACTATCTTATGACCGTCCTCTAAGTCAGCCGCACCCACCGCCACTGCGTAGCTCCAATCCCCCTCGATTGTGTGATAAGTCCTCACATCTATAGCCCCATGAATGCCTTTTATGCTCTTCACAAAATGATATTCCCTGCCATCTTCCTCACCGTCCCGCTTCGGACGGGTCGTATACGGAACAAGACGAGCGATATTATTACCGCTCGTCACAAGCTGATTTAACAGCGTATCTTTTCCCGTAGATGACTTTCCCGTTAAAATAAACAATTTTCCCGACATTACTCTTCCCTCATCTGTCTCCGTAACTTCTGCCTCTGCTTCTCTTTCTTGCGAAACCTCTGCATATACTGATTCCGCATTGGACTTTCATCAAACAACACATAGGCTTCCCAAATATCTGGAAAGGTCAAGTTAAACACACCATAGCGCCGTATCGTGTTTACCCTACCATGCTTACCCAGCCTAACTACGCCATCTCTATATCCCTTATGCTTTAGATAACTCTTCTTACAACGCGCGTTATCTTTCCAGCTCCGCGACATATCCGCGACCGACTCTAAATCCCACGCATCCCGCCGAGTCCGTACCCGCGTCCTTACCCCATACTCACGGCACTCATCACAGTCAAGAGCTACCAGAGTTCCCTTATAGCGTATGCGCCTACCGTAATGACCGCCTCGCTTCCTTAACTTCGGGACTGCCGCCCCATAAGGAAGGCTACGCCGTCTCTCCTTGTACGGAACAAACGCCTGTCGATACCAGTCGTAGCGGAAACCTTTCAGTAGCGACTCTACAGATATTATAACACCGTCACGCTCGATATGACAACGCTTTTCGTAACAATGCTCCTCAAGCGATAAACCTTTACTCGTAATCCCATACCGCTTAAACTTATACTTAGGCGCATCATAACTATCCCAAATTAAATCTGCCGGATTTATCCGAGGAAGATACCGCGTATCAAGCCGTATTAACTCTGCGGCAAAGTTTAGCGCATCCAACCGCTTACTAAAATACGGGGAATAACTATCAAGTAATCTGTCATAAACCCGAAATCTGTGACGCGGCTCAATGTTATACATACTCCCCTCCTACCATAAATTTGCTAGCCTAGCTAGTTATATCTCACTTGTATGTCACCGTAAAATACTTACTTAAATCTACCCCGTTCCCCTCTAACTTGACCTCTGCTCCCCTAGGCGCAATAATCTCGCATCTCTCTGCGCCACCTAAGATAGCTTTATCGCGGCTAAACCTAGAAGTAAGTGTTAGGCTAAATCGCTTCAACTTCTTTGAGATGCTACAAAGGTCTATAACCAAACTGTCACGAACTAAACTGTCAGCCTCGATAGAAAGCTCCTCCAAGTTATCGCACTCCTTAAAAATTCCTCCAACCACACTTGGATTAAACTTATCCGAACTTAGCCTCACGAGTTTTAACGCTAGACATTTCTCTATCCTAATCCCTCTATGAAACCCGTTTACTCCGAGCGGAACACGACAGAAAATTTCTTCTGTGTCTGTATCGTACAGCATTACGCCACTTATTCTATTAAAGGTCAAAGACTTTAATCCCCTGCATACCGCAAAATACACTTGCTTTGCGTTAGATAAACTCTTCGGGTCTATCTCAAAATGCTCTACTCTAGTTAGAGACAGCTCAATCCGTTTACAATATCCATCCAGTCTAAACTCTTTGCAACATGCCCCAATATAAACTTTTGGAGCGCCAAACAAACTCCTGCTTGACAAAACTACAGCTATTCTATCCCTAAAATCATTGCCGCATTTCATATTAATATTCCGTAGCCCTAGGCATTTCTCAAACGAAATTACTTTAACCCCGCTCTCATCTAAATCATTGCCAAAACAGTAGAACGCGGTCGCAAGAGACGGAACACTACATACCCCTGTATGACTAACTCCCTTTAGCCTTGCAACATATGACAACGAAAACTGCTCACTGCTCGGAACGAGGCAACAACAGTCATCACCAACCATCCTACGCCGAGCTGACTCCTTTATATAAGCATCACTTTTCCTATAATCGCGAGCAAATGTAAAATACCTACTGTCAACCCTTTTTCCAAGGCTACCAACCAACATTTCCGAAAGTGAAATGCTGGCACTTAAAAGAGTCGATACACTTCCGCGCTGAATTTCACCCATGCTATCTACAAATAGTATTTCGTCCTCTGCAAGACAGGCTAAGAATCTCTCTTTACCATATCTGAATAACTTCAATTCTCTTACTGCACCGTCAAACATCTGATAAACTGGAAACTCTGTATACCGAAGCTTATATTCATTTCCATCAAGCCTGTAATCCGCAAACAAATGCCCGAACTCCGAAACAAGCTTTATGAACTCTTCTTCGCTGTATGTGCTAGTCTTACTCCCCCCTAAATTATTCATATTGTCTATCCAAAACCAAGTCACCAGATACTCTACTATCTCTCCTACACTATCTATTACAATACCCTTTATTACAAAATATGCTCCCGCCTCCGCTCTTCCGACACTCTTTTTCTTAATCACAAGCGGCGCTTTCCCTTCGATAAACTTCGGCATACCGTTCCCTACTTTCTAATCACCTCAAAATACCGCTCTAGCTCCTCACTAACCGTAACCTCTGCCTCGGTTGGCACAATTAACTTCCACGTACCCATACCGTAACGCTCATCTACCACATTGCAGAGCCAAGGCGCTGAAAAAATTACCTTCTTAAGCTTCGGAAAGGAAGCCAACAAGTCAATCACGCGACTATCTGTTTCATGATAGTGCAGATAAATCTCTTTCATTGTGACACATAACTCCTCTAAACAAGGACAATCTTGGATAGAGCCACCAAATTCCCTAGGTGAAAAACTACCATATTCAATCCTAGCGTATTTTAACAAGCGACAACCTCTAATAGAAACATAACTAAACGTGCTTCTTTTAGTAGGTCGTAAAGAACAGGATAAATACTCTGTGTCTGTGTCATAAAGCTCAAGAACAAACGGATTGCAGATTACCTTAGTGATTCCACAGCAACCGTTAAACATTAGACTGTGCGCCTTCTGCATAATATAATCACTAATGTTAAGCCTATTATTTGACATATCTAGGCAAAGATTAGGTAGCTCACCAAGCAAGCTAACTTCATTGATGTAATCAAATCTAAGAATCGAAATATTAGGTACTTTAATAGGATTCTTCGGGAATATAACGGAGAGCCTTTTTAGGCTAATCCCATCCCTATGCTTAATGGCAAAATATTGAAGATATTTGCAATCCTCCAGTGACAACACCTCAACGCCACTCTTACTAAAATCCTCGTCCCCACAATCAACTCTAGTTGTAGCACCAGACACACGGCAAACTCCTGTTTCAGTCCTATTAAAGCCAATCACAGAAAGACCACCAGCAATGTCAGAATACTCCTCGTAATACTTGGCGCAATCTGCCCCAGTTAGTCGATTTCTCGCCTCCGCAAGCTTAAACTCATCGCTATCATGAAAAGAAAGCAAATCTAACTGCCACAATATGTCATGTTGAGATGCTGATTTCAATTTACACGAGTTAAACTCGCTGTCAATTATGTTCAACTCCACTTTCGGCACATCCTTAAGCTCACCTAATGAGTCAATGCAAAGAAATGTCTTTCTATCACCATAAGTTACTCTACGCGGACTACCCGCTTTCTTTATCATAAACTCACCACCGCGCTCCTCATAAACAGGAATCCTGCCTTTAATATCAGTATAATCACGAAGGTAATAACCGTCCTTAGCTGGCTCAAAATTTGCGCGAAAACTATAGTCAACCATCCGCGAACTAACCTCTACAACATACGCTGAAAGCTCATCTACACTAAACATGTACGAGATAGGCGCTACACTCCCGCTTTGTAGCCCGCCACGATAGCACTCAATAACCCAATACCGAGTCTCCCCCTGCTCGTTACTGACTACACCCTTTATATAACTAAAGCCGTCTCTGTCAGTATCTCCTTGCTTATACCGCTCACGCGGACACGCGATAAACTCATGTGCCTCCATAAATCCCCTACTTTCTAACAACCTTGAAATACGGCTCTAGCTCCTCACTCATTGTGAAATCTGCCTTGCTAGGAATGATTAGCGTATACTTCTTATCAAAATCGAAATTGCTTGCCCTAAAACAATCCGCTGTCGTAAAACTAATCGTTTTAAGAACTCTTGAGACATATGAGAAATCTATTACTCGCTCATGACTAAGGCATATCTCTGAAAAGAACAACCTCGAAACCTTTATATGAATCTCCTCTAAGCTAATAATTCTACGGCGCGTATAGCCCGAAAACAAGTGTGCGTCAAGTCGCTCAAACCACACTGACATAACCTTTAGCTTACAACAGTTTGTAATCCCTAGCCCATTACTGCGTAAATGACAGGAAAGATGCTCGGTAGCAGTGTTTACCAGATAAACCGAATCAGCTATGTTAGTTTCAGGTAAACAAATACGCGCGATGCCGCTACAACTTGAGAAGTATAGAGACTTTGCATTGTCCATAACAGACTTGTTTATTTCTAACTCACTGCACAAATAGAGCGACAAATCAATCCCATTGCATTCCCCAATTAAACGGAACTTATGACATATTAAGTTAACTGCCACCTTACTTAGACATGGCGCTTCCTTTGGTAAAACAAGCGTCAGCTCCCAAAGCGGACTCTCTACCATAGGATTTGTTGGGTTTTGTATCTCAAACTTACGAAGATTACTACAATTCTCAAGCGACAGCACCTTAATACCACTCTTCGCTATAGCCTCCCTGTTAAGAAAAACTCCCGTCACGGCACTCGGAAGCACATAAACTCCTGTTACCGACCGCTCAAGACCGATTACAGAAAGGCTCGTTCCCCTCTCATCGTAAACTCCGCAATCCATCCCCGTAAACTTACCTCGGGCATACTCGACACTCTGCTTAAAAGACTTGTCCTCTATCACTTCTTCCCCCCTTGCCCAACCCGATTCTTAGTCTAGCACTATTTAATAGCCTCCGACCTACCAACCTTCACGAGCCTAATTTTTGTTTCTAAAGTACAAAAGCTACCACTAGGTGCTTAAAAATTTTGCTATAGGTCTTACTAGTTTTTACCAACTGGTATTAACCCTAATTTTCACCGAAATTTTTCTGCGCTTTCCTAGAAGCCAGACTGCCCCTGTCTCCACGACCCCCAAATAAACGACTAGAGCCGACAGGAAACTTGCTACATCTCCACATCGGCTCTATTTTAACACATTGCTCTACTCACTGTCTATAACTTTGCTAAAGAAACAGTCTCAACCCACGATTCTTAAATTCTCTTTCCCCTCGATTTCTCCGATACCCTCATACACCGACTGGCTTACCTCAACAGGATGTCTAACTACAAGCTTCTTTAATGCTACACCGCTATCTCTCACTCCATAAAACTCTGAGCATCCAAAGTTGCTTCTTTTTTCTTGAGCAAAACACCCAAATCTTCAGCAATCAAAGATGCTGTATCAAAATCTAAACTTGCATTCAAACTTGTCATAATACCATTTGCAATCAGTTTTTTCATCACCTCAGGCAAAGGAACTCAGATCTTTTCTGAGAACTCTTTTACAGTAATATTTTCATCAATTGTCACCTCCGCTCATAGAAACTCTAATTCTTGGATCAAGA
>ERZ773037.998-NODE-998-length-14961-cov-13.711257_pt1 | contig 14961 bp, 9 predicted proteins | sample MGYA00511466_ERZ773037 | MGnify/ENA primary metagenome ERZ773037 (study PRJEB29015, sample SAMEA2738146) | human oral metagenome | biome: human oral; feature: human-associated habitat; material: saliva | place: China | collected 2202 ... | reverse complement strand
TCCGCAAGTTCCGCATCATCGACGCCACCTTCACCGTCGAGAACGGCTACGTGACACCGTCGATGAAGCTGCGCCGCCGCAAGGTGCTGGCCGACTACGCCTACGAGGTCGATGCCCTGTACGGCGGCCCGATTTCTGCGAAGCCTGCGAAGAGGCGTGGTTTCTTTGCTCGCTTCACAAAGAATTGATCCCCTACACGAGCGGCATACATTCACCCCACGAAAGGACCGCAATGACGGTACGTAGGCTCGCCGATGGCTCATGGGAGTCGATTGCGACGCGAGAAGCCACCGAGGATATGAACCTCCCGAAGATGCTGCACCAGCGCGTGGAGCGCCACCCCGGCCAGTTCGCGATCGAGCGTCGCTCGAACGTGGGTGCCTGGCGCAAGGTGACGATGGAGAGCTTCCTGGCGGAAGTGGATTCCATCGCGCGCGGCCTCATCGGCATCGGCCTCGAGCCGGGTGACCACCTCGCGATTTTGGCTCCCACCTCCTACGAGTGGGCCCTCATTGACGTGGCTGCCTTGTCCTGCGGTGCGATCACCGTGCCGATCTACGAGACGGACTCGGCTCAGCAGATCGCGCACATCCTGGCTGACGCAGACGTGCGCATCGTCATCACGGCGACCACACAGCAAGCCGAGCTGGTGGAATCCGTGCGCACGGAGGGCGTCCGCTATATTTTCTCCCTTGATCGGGGTGCCGAGCGTGTCCTGACGAGTGCCGCGCGGGGCGTGAGCGTCGAACAGGTGCGCAAGCGTACCAACGCTGTGACGCTCAGCGACGAGGCAACGATCATCTACACGTCGGGTACGACCGGCATGCCCAAGGGTGTGGTTCTCACGCACGGGAACTTCATCTCACCGATGCTGCAGGCTTATGACTTTCTGCCTGTCCTCATCAACGACCCGAAGTCACGCTCCCTGCTCTTCCTGCCGGTCGCCCACGTGCTCGCGCGATTCGTCATGTACTGCCTGCTCGCGGGCCAGGGTATCACCGCGTTCTCTCCGGACACCCGCAATCTGGTTGACGACATTGCGTCGTTCAAGCCAACAATGCTCCTCGTCGTCCCGCGCGTCATGGAAAAGGTCTACAACGCTGCTGCTGCTAAGGCAGGCGGCGGCATGAAGGGCCGCATGTTCGCCTGGGCCGCCAAGCAGGCGCGTGCCCTGTCCAAGGCCTCCGCCTACGTGGACTCTCCCCTGCCGGAGTCGGCGGTCGCAGGACCCGGCCCGGACACGACCCCTATACCGGATGCCTCGGCGATGCCTTCCCCCGGCCCGTCGACTGCTCTGAAGCTGCGCGGCCGCATCGCCGATGCCCTCGTTCTGTCGAAGGTTCGGGCGATCCTCGGCCCGAACCTGCACACGATCATCTCGGGCGGCGCTCCCCTGGCCCTTGACCTGGCGAACTTCTATCGAGGCCTGGGCATCACCCTCCTGCAAGGCTACGGCTTGTCCGAAACGACCGGCCCGATTTCCGTGGAGTCGCCGCAGGACTTCCCGCCGGATTCGGTAGGCTTCCCCTGGCCGGGCAACCAAATGATGATCGCCCCCGACGGTGAGCTCCTCGTGCGTGGCATCTCCGTGTCGAAGGGCTACCATAACCTGCCCGAGGCTACGGCTGAGTCCTTCGTCGACGGCTGGTTCAAGACGGGCGACCTCGCCTCCATCGACGACCGTGGTCACCTGCGCATCACGGGACGCAAGAAAGAACTCATCGTCACCGCGGGCGGTAAGAACGTCTCCCCCGAGATCCTCGAAGAGTCTCTCTCGACGCACCCGCTCATCGCGAACATCATCGTCGTCGGTGACAACCGCCCCTACATTGGCGCGCTCATCGCCCTCGACACGGAAATGCTGCCCGAGTGGTTGGCCACTCACGGTCTGCCCGTCGTGGATGCCGCACAGGCCGCGAGCCTGCCCGAGGTGCGTGAGTCGCTGGAGAAGGCGATTGCCCGCGCCAACAAGGCGGTGTCGCGTGCCGAGTCGATCCGCCGCTACCGCATCGTCAACGCGGCCTTCACCGTGGAGAATGGCTACATGACGCCTTCCCTCAAGCTCAAGCGCCGCCGCGTCCTGGCCGACTACGCGGACGAGGTCGACGCCCTCTACGCCTCGGGTGAGGCCGCGAAGACCCAGAAGAACCAGGAGTAGCCCGGCCACCCGCCCGGGAGCACCCGCACACACGAAGCGGCCCCGACCTCGTTCATTGACGAGGTCGGGGCCGAGTCGCGCGCGAGGACTCCCCTAGTCGGCGGTGTTGCGGCCCACGACGAAGGCACCGAACACCGCGAGGAGGACCGCCACGCCCATGACGGGCAGCGGAATCCAGAACAGCGTGCGCCGGGTGATCTCCAGGGCGGCCGAGGCGGCAATACCAAAAAGCAGGAAAGTGTGGAAAGCACGAGACCACAGGAAGCCATCGCTGTCGCCGCTCCACAACATAAACAGCGACATGATCACGCATACAGCGACGACCGCATAGATCGCGATGACCGTGCCCAACTGCCACACGTGACGGGCCTCCGCCTGGCCGAGCACACACAGGCTCAGGTTGCCCAGGCCGGCGACAAACCCGCAGGACAAGCCGTAGACGCGGCTGCGTCCAGCCGAGCGGGCCGCGAGCGCCTTAAGCGTGAGCGAGCCGGCCACGACCATGAGGGCAATCACCAGCAGGTGAACCCAGGAGGGCCAGTAGTAGGCGAAGCCGTACAAACCGTAAGCGGGGAGCATGAGGCTCATCCTAGCGGTTCCTACGACTCAGCGGCATCACGCTGAGCTTCCTTCGCGAGAACCTCGGCGAGGTACTGGCCGGTGAAGGATTCTTCCACGGTCGCAACCTGTTCGGGCGTGCCCTGCGCGACGACCGTGCCTCCGCCTGCACCGCCCTCAGGACCCATGTCGATGATCCAGTCGGCGCTCTTGATGACGTCCAGGTTGTGCTCGATGACGATGACCGTGTTGCCCTTGTCGGCAAGGGACTGCAGCACTAGAAGGAGCTTGCGGATGTCTTCGGAGTGCAGGCCGGTCGTGGGTTCGTCGAGCACGTACACGGTGCGTCCCGTCGAGCGTCGCTGCAGCTCGGAAGCAAGCTTGACGCGCTGAGCCTCGCCGCCCGACAGTGTCGTCGCGCTCTGGCCGAGGCGCACGTAGCCCAGGCCAACCTCGACGAGCGTGTTGAGGTGACGGGCGATGCGCGAGATCGGTGCGAAGAACTGTGCGGCCTCCGCGATCGGCATGTCGAGTACGTCGGCGACGGTCTTGCCCTTGTACTCGACCTCCAGGGTTTCGCGGTTGTAGCGAGCACCGTGGCAGACCTCGCAGGGTACGTACACGTCGGGCAGGAAGTTCATTTCGATCTTCAGGGTGCCGTCGCCCTTACAGGACTCGCAGCGTCCGCCCTTGACGTTGAAGGAGAAGCGTCCCGGGCCGTAGCCGCGCACCTTCGCCTCCTGCGTTTCGGCAAAAAGCTTGCGGATCTGGTCCCACACGCCCGTGTAGGTCGCTGGATTCGAGCGCGGCGTCCGACCAATCGGGCTCTGGTCTACGTGCACGACCTTGTCGAGCTGTTCGATGCCCGTGATCGTGCGGTGGCGGCCGGGCACCAGGCGCGCGCCGTTGAGACGCGATGCCAGCGTGCGGTAGAGGATGCCATTCACCAGCGTCGACTTGCCCGAGCCAGACACGCCGGTGACGGCAGTGAGCACGCCGAGCGGGAACGACACATCGATGTTCTTCAGGTTGTTTTCGCGCGCGCCCTTGACCGTGACGACGCGCTTCTTATCGGCCGGGCGTCGCGTCGGCGGCAGAAGAATACGGCGCTTGCCCGACAGGTACTGTCCGGTGAGCGACTTGCTGTTCTTCAGCAGTTCGGAGAGAGGCCCCGAGTGAACGACCCAGCCGCCCGTCTCACCCGCGCCGGGACCGATATCCACGATCCAGTCGGCAGCCTCCATCGTCTCCTCGTCGTGTTCAACGACGATGAGCGTGTTGCCCAGGTCGCGCAGGCGCTCGAGCGTCGCGATGAGCTTGCGGTTGTCGCGCTGGTGTAGACCGATGGAGGGCTCGTCGAGGACGTAGAGGACACCGACGAGGCCGGAGCCGATCTGCGTGGCCAGGCGGATACGCTGTGCCTCGCCTCCCGACAGTGTGCCCGCACCGCGAGAGAGCGTCAGGTAGGTCAAGCCCACGTCAACGAGGAAGGCCAGGCGGGCCTCGATCTCGGTGAGGATGGGTGCCGCGATAGCGCGCGCACGCTGCTCGAGTTCGACGGTCGCGAGGAACTCACGTGCCTCCGAGATGGACATGTCGGACAGCTCGGCGATCGACTTGTCCCCGATACGCACTGCCAAGACCTCCGGCTTCAGGCGCGCGCCCTCGCACGTCGGGCACGGAATCTCACGCATGTAGGAGTCGAGCTTCTCGGACACAGCCGCAGACTCGGTCTCCTCGCGCTTACGCTCAATATAGTTGACCGCGCCCTCGAAGCCCGTCGTGTAAGAGCGCTCGCGGCCCCAGCGGTTGCGGAACTTGACGGTGACCTCGTAGTCCTTGCCGTACAGGACGGCGTTCTTGACCTTCTTGGGCAGGTTCTTCCACGGCGTTCCCATCGCGAAACCAAGCTCCTTGGACAGGGACTCCAGGAGCTTCTTGTGGTACTTGAAGTTCGAGTTCCAGGGAATGACAGCACCGTCGGCCAGCGAGAGTTCCTCGTCGGGGACGACCAGCTCGGGATCCACCTCAAGGCGGAAGCCAAGTCCCGTGCAGTCTGGGCACGCGCCGTAGGGGGCGTTGAAGGAGAAGGTGCGCGGCTCGATCTCGTCGAGGGTCAGAGGGTGGTCGTTGGGGCAGGCGCGCTTCTCGGAGAAACGGCGACGGCGCTCCGGGTCGTTCTCGTCCAGGTCAACGCAGTCGATGACGACGAGACCATCGGACAGGCGCAACGCGGTCTCGACCGAGTCGGTGAGGCGCTGGCGCATGCCGTCGCGCACGACGAGCCTGTCAATGACGACCTCGATCGTGTGCTTGAGCTTCTTCTCCAGCTTGGGGGCGTTCTCGAGGCGCACGGCCTCACCGTCGATGATCGCGCGCGTATAGCCCTCGGAGCGCAGCTCGTCAATAAGGTCCTGATACTCCCCCTTGCGGCCGCGCACGACCGGGGAGAGGACCTGGAAGCGCGTGCCCTCGTCCATTGTGCGCACGCGGTCGACGATCTGCTGGGGGGTCTGTGCCTGAATGCGTGCCCCGCACTCGGGGCAGTGCGCGACGCCGGCACGCGCGTAGAGCAGACGCAGGTAGTCGTGGATCTCGGTGATTGTACCGACCGTCGAGCGCGGGTTGCGCGACGTCGACTTCTGGTCGATGGAGACGGCGGGCGACAAGCCTTCAATGAAGTCAACATCCGGCTTATCCATCTGGCCGAGGAACTGACGCGCGTAGGAGGACAGGGACTCGACGTAGCGGCGCTGCCCCTCGGCGAAAATCGTGTCAAAGGCGAGGGAGGACTTACCGGATCCGGACAGGCCGGTGAAGACGATCATGGAGTCGCGGGGCAGCTCGAGGCTCACGTCCTTGAGGTTGTGTTCGCGGGCACCCTGGATGATTAGCTTGTCATGCACCCTTTGATCCTATCCGTCCCCTAGGCAAAATCGCGGATCAGGGCTAGTGTTATGCGTATGGCATACTACGCAGTCGAATACGTTTATAACCCCTCCATGACCGAGACGATGGACGAGGTCCGCCCGACTCACCGCGCGTTCCTGTCCAGTCTGCTCGAACAGGGAATCAACGTCGCGTCCGGCCCCCTCGCTGGTGAGGTTCCCGGCGCGCTGATTCTCATCAACGCCGAGAGCCAGGCCGACGTCGAGCAGATTCTCAATCAGGATCCCTTCTACGTCGCCGAGGTCATCCAGGCTCGTCTCATCCGCGAGTGGAATCCCGTCATCCGGGTGTTCTGAGTCGCTTCCACGCACGAGGCCGGGGCGGAGTTCTTCCCGCACCGGCCTCATGTCGTGTCCGCCTGACTATTACTCGAGCGAGCGGGCGAATTGTCGGGCGTAACAGATGCGCTGAGCGACTTCAATGAGGAAGGCGGCACCCGCACCGACGCACAGGATGAGGAACCACTCATGCGTAGTCGGTGCCACGGTTGAGAAGAAGTGGCGAACGGGCGGGATCAAAACGCCGCCGACGGTTGCGGACGTGACGGCCACGAGCAGAACCCACTTCCATAGGGACAGCGGTCGCGACGTGATGACCAGCAGCCAGATTGCGCCAAGCATCAGCGAGAGGATCGCCGCCGTCGACTCGCGGTTCTGCGGGCCATCAGCAATGCCGAAAGCGGTCAGCGCGGCAGCCGCCAGGATGACGCCCGTCGGCATCGCCAGGGACAGCGTGCGCTTGAGGAATCCAGGCACGTAGCGACGCGGGTTAGGCCACAGCGCCAGAAAGAACGCCGGGATACCGATCGTCAGGGAGTCGATGTAGCTGAACTGGCGCGGCAGGAACGGGTAGCGCCAGCCAACCAGTGCGGTCACGATCACAAGAACAGCCGCATAGGTAGTCTTGGCCAGGAACAGCGAGGAGACGCGCTCCATGTTCGCAATGATGCGGCGGCCCTCTGACAAGACGCCCGGCAGGACCGAGAACTTCGAGTCGACGAGGACGATCTGCGCAACCGCCTTCGTGGCCTGCGTGCCGTTGCCCATTGCGATACCGAGGTCGGCATCCTTGAGCGCGAGGGCGTCGTTGACGCCATCGCCCGTCATCGCAACGCAATGCTCGCGGGCCTGCAGAGCTGCGACCATCGCGCGCTTCTGTTCGGGCGTGACGCGGCCAAACACGTCATGCTTCTCAATTGCGTCGATGAACTCCTCCGAATGCAGGTCTTCGGGCAGGTCGCGTGCGTCCATGAGGCGGGCGGGCAAACCATCGGGAGCCGTCAGCCCAGCCTGGGCAGCCAACGCGCCGACCGTTGTCGGGTTGTCGCCCGAAATAACGCGCACGTGCACGCCCTGAGAACGGAAGTAGTCGAGCGTCTCGGCGGCGTCTTCGCGCAGGTCCTCCTCCAGGACAACGATCGCCGCTACCTCGCGGGCGTCCGGCAGCTCATCGTCCACGACAGCCGAATCCGCGCGGACGAGCGCGACGACGCGGGCTCCGCTACTCGCGAAGCCGCCCACCCGCTCCAGGAGTTCCGAGTTTCCTGCCACGGCCTCGTCGATGACGATCTCGGGGGCACCCAGGATCCAGGACTCGCAGTCCGTGCCCCACGCGCTCCACTTACGCGCCGACGAGAACGGAACGCTCCACTGCGCGCGCGCCTGAGCGCCCGCCAGTGCATCCTCGTCGAGGAAAGACCAGATGGCCTGCGCGGTCGCGTTCGTGCGGTCACTCGACGCGGTCGCGAGCGCACGGCGAATGAGTGCCTCGTCGCCCGAGATCACGTCGATATGACGCACGCGGATGCCTCCCGTCGTGAGCGTGCCCGTCTTATCCAGGCACAGGCAGTCGACGCGGGCGAGCACCTCGACGGCCGGAAGTTCCTGCACGAGGACCCCGCGCCGGGCCAGCGTCGCCGACCCAATCGCGAAGTTCATCGAAGTCAGGAGTACGAGGCCCTGAGGGATCATACCGATGACCGAGGCAACCGACAGGACCAAAGCCTCTCGCCAATCCCCGCCTAAGCCGCCCGCGATACGATTCTGCGAATAGAACGTCAAGGCAACAATCGGCAGCAGCATGACCGAGACAACCTGCAGGACGCGATTAATCGACACCTGGATCTCGGAGAGCGTACGAGTGAAGGCACGTGCCTGCTCGGACAGGCCCTGCGCGTAGACGCGCTCACCGACCGCCGTGGCGATCATGCGTCCCGATCCGGCAACGACGCTCGTGCCAGCCAGGAGCTGATCGCCCTCCTTCTTCTTGACCGGGCGCGACTCGCCCGTCAGCAGCGACTCATCGATCTCGAGGCCTGCCGAGGCCAGCACCGTACCGTCCACGCTCACCTGGTCGCCGAGTGCCAGCTCGATGACGTCATCGAGCACGACGTCGCGAGCAGGGATTACCGACACATCGCCATTACGCAGGACGGAGGCTTGCGGTGCATCCACGATTGCGAGCGAATCCAGGGTGCGCTTAGCGCGCAGCTCCGACATGATACCGATGACCGCGTTAATGACCATAACGCCGCCGAAGATGCCGTCGCGTAGGTCGCCGAACAGCAGGACGATGATCGACGCACCCACGATGATCGCGTTGAAGAGCGTGAACACGTTCTCGCGGACGATGGATGCCACCGACCGCGACGTACGGTCCTTGACGCGGTTCACCGCGCCGCGCGACATGCGCTCGAACACCTCATCGGTGCTCAGACCGCGCTCGTCCGCGCTCGCCACCTCAGTTACCATGGGCATCCCCCTCATCCATCGCGCTACGAATCAGCGACGCGACAACAGTAACCGCCAACGTCACGACGATGACGCCCAACGATACCGATACGGAAATCTCTGGTGTCCACTCCACGCCCGATCCCCCGTTGATAAACGGCAGAGTGTTCGCATGCAACGCCTCAAGAATCAGCTTGACGCCGATGAAGCTCAAAATCACGCCGAGGCCGTAGCCCAGGTACACGAGCTTGCTGAGAAGAGCATCCACTAAGAAGAACAGCTGGCGCAAACCCATCAGCGCAAACACGTTGCACGCAAAGACCAGGAATGCCTGCTGCGTGATACCGAAAATCGCGGGAATCGAGTCAAACGCGAACATCAGGTCCGCCGAACCGAGGGCCAGGACAACGACGAGCATCGGCGTGATGTAGGTGCGCCCGCCGTGGCGGAAGAGCATGCGGTTGCCAATGAAACCGTCGGTGATCGGGAGAACACGCCGAACCGCGCGGATAAAACCACTCTCGTGGTATTCCTGGTCTTCGTCGCTCCCCCGCGCTGTCTCGCGAACCTGGCTGAACGCGGTCCACAGCAGCCAGAGTCCGAAGATGAAGAACACCCACGAGAAGCGCGACACCAGCGCGGCCCCGAGGAGGATGAACACGAGACGCAGGAGCAGGGCGATGACAATGCCGAGGAGCAAGGCTTTCTGCTGATTCTCTCGAGGAACGCGGAATGCCTTGAGAATCAGGATGAACACGAAGAGGTTGTCGACGGACAGGGACCACTCCATGGCCCATCCCGCATAGAACTCCTGAGCGTAGAGCCACCCGTTTGTCAGCCAGATACCGACGCCGAAAAGCCCGGCGAGTCCGACGTAGAACAGGGTCCATCGAGCGGCCTCGACCACTGTGGGCGGGTGCGGGTTGCGCGCATGACCGAGGAAATCGATCACGACCAGGCCGATGGCCACAAGAGCGAGGATTCCCCACGCCCACGGGTGAATAACCATGAATACCCCTTAACTATTTGACCGCGGCATCATAGCGCCCTTACGCCGCGCTATCCTCGCCTCCACGCTGGGAGCGTGACACCGCCAGGGAGGCAGCGACCGTGATGAGAATGGTGACCACGATGAAGCCGAGCGAGAAGGCGATGTTCGGCTCGGGAACCGCAACAATGGGTTGCCCACCGTTGATGAAGAGCAGCTCGTTCGTGTGCAGCGCGTGGTTGATCAGCTTGAAACCGATGAAGCCGAGGATTGCTGCGAGTCCGTAGTGCAAGAAAATGATGCGGTCAAGCAGACCATCGATGAGGAAGTAGAGCTGACGCAAGCCGAGCAAGGAGAACGCGTTGGCGGCGAACACCAGGTACGCCTCGTTGGTGAGCGAGTAGATCGCGGGGATCGAGTCGACGGCGAACATGACGTCGGCTGTGCCCACCGCGATGACGCACAGGAGCATCGGAGTGACGTAGGTGCGGCCGCCGTGGCGATAGAGCATGCGCGAGCCGACAAAACCGTCGGTGACGGGGACGATCTTGGATATCCACCGCACGATTGACGGCGGGCGGTATTCGTCTTCTTCCTCGTCCTCGCCTGCGCCCTCGCGGACCTGATTGATGGCGGTCCACAGCAGCCAGGCTCCGAAGATGTAGAACACCCACGAGAAGTTTTCGATGAGGGCTGCGCCCGCGAGAATGAAGATGAGGCGCAGGATCAGCGCGATCACGATGCCCGCCAGCAGGACTTCCTGCTGATCCTTGCGGGGCACGCGGAAGCTCGAGAGGATGATGACGAAGACGAACAGGTTGTCGATGCTGAGCGCTTTTTCGGTGATATAGCCGCCCAGGTATTCCTGACCGTACTGCGGTCCCCACACGGCCCAGACGAGGATGCCGAGGATGAGGGCGATCACGATGTAGGCGACCGACCACCAGGTGGCTTCCTTGAGCGTGGGTTCGTGGGGTGTGCGGACGTGGCCGATGATGTCGACGGCGATCATGGTCAGGATAATGCCAGCCAGGACGATCCAGGCGAGCGCGTGCACGTGCATACGTGGTGCCTCCGGTACGAGTCGGGTACCGGAGGTCTCCTCCCGCCAGGGATCCCTGGCCGGTGGCGCCGGAGGCCTCGCCGCGTGGGCGGGGCCGTCGTGATGACGACGCCACTGTTGGTGGGAGTACTCCCCTCCGCTAACGCCGTCTAGTTTAGTGGGGCGGCTGCGCGCGCGTCCACGCCCGAGCAGTGGCATCGGTCGCTTAGCGCCGCGATTTCTCAGGAACGAGGCCATGGCCGCCTCCCCGATCAGCGCGCGGCAGGTGGTCGACGGGTGTCAGTGGGCGCGCTTCATGGCACGCAATTCCTTCTTGAGGTCCTCGATTTCGTCGCGCAGGCGCGCGGCAACCTCGAACTGGAGGTGCTGAGCGGCGGTCATCATCTGGGCGGAGAGTTCTTCGATGAGTTCGGCGAGTTCTGCCTCCGCGCGCTGACCAGGATTCGAGATGGCGGGTCTCTTCGCAGCAGCACTGCGGTCGCGTGCGCTCTTCTCCTTGCGGTACCCGCCCTCGAGGAGGGTCTGAGTGTCGACCTGTTCGCGGGCGAGCATGTCGGTGACGTCGGAGATCTTCTTGCGCAGGGGCTGCGGGTCGATGCCGTGCTCCTTGTTGTAGGCGATCTGGATCTCGCGGCGACGCATCGTCTCGGAGATGGCCTCGTTCATCGAATCCGTCATGTTGTCCGCGTACATGTGGACCTCGCCGGACACGTTTCGGGCGGCGCGGCCAATGGTCTGGATGAGCGAGCGGGTGGAGCGCAGGAAGCCTTCCTTGTCCGCGTCGAGGATGGACACGAGGGAGACCTCGGGCAGGTCCAAGCCCTCGCGCAGCAGGTTGATGCCGACGAGCACGTCGAAGGTACCCAGGCGCAGCTCGCGTAGCAGCTCGACGCGGCGTAGCGTGTCGACGTTGGAGTGCAGGTATTCGACCTTGACGCCGCGCTCGGCCAGGTAGGTCGTGAGTTCCTCGGCCATCTTCTTCGTGAGAGTGGTGACGAGGACGCGCTCGTCGCGTTCAACGCGCAGCCGCACCTGCTCGAGGAGGTCGTCGATCTGTCCCTCGGTGGGCTTGACAACGACAAGCGGATCGACGAGACCAGTCGGACGAATAATCTGTTCGACCACGCCGTCCGAGCGCTCAAGCTCGTAGGGGCCGGGCGTCGCGGACAGGTAGACAGTCTGGCCGATGCGCTGCGTGAACTCGTCCCACTTGAGGGGACGGTTGTCCATCGCGGAGGGCAGGCGGAATCCGTAGTCGACGAGGGTGCGCTTGCGCGACATGTCGCCTTCGAACATCGCGCCGATCTGTGGGACGGTCACGTGGGACTCGTCGATGATGAGCAGGAAGTCGTCCGGGAAGTAGTCCAGCAGCGTGTGCGGAGGGGTGCCGGGACCGCGCCCGTCAATGTGGCGCGAATAGTTTTCCACGCCCGAGCACGACCCGATTTCCTTGAGCATCTCCAGGTCGAAGGTCGTGCGCATGCGCAGGCGCTGCTCCTCGAGGAGTTTGTTCTGGCTTCGGAACCACGCAAGCCGATCATCGAGCTCGTCCTCGATGGAGGCAATCGCCTTCTTCATGCGTTCCTCGCCGGCCACGTAGTGCGAGGCCGGGAACAGGTACGTGTGGTCAACCTGGTTGATGACGTCGCCGGTGAGGGGATGCAGGACCGCCAGGGAGTCGATTTCGTCGCCGAACATCTCGATACGGATCGCGAGTTCCTCGTACACCGGGATGATTTCGATCGTGTCGCCACGCACGCGGAAGGTACCGCGCGTAAAGGCCATGTCGTTGCGCACGTACTGCATGGCGACGAAGCGGCGCAGCAGTGCGTCGCGGTCGATGATCATGCCGCGCTCGAGTTCGATCATGCGCGCCACGTATTCCTCGGGAGTGCCGAGGCCGTAGATGCAGGACACGGAGGAGACGACGACCGTGTCGCGCCGCGTGAGCAGCGAGTTAGTGGCGCTGTGGCGCAGGCGCTCGACTTCGTCGTTGATCGAGGAATCCTTCTCGATGAAGGTGTCCGTCTGGGGGACGTAGGCCTCGGGCTGGTAGTAGTCGTAGTAGGAGACAAAGTACTCGACGGCGTTGCCCGGCAGCAGCTCGCGGAACTCGGCCGCCAGCTGCGCGGCGAGCGTCTTGTTGGGCTCCAGGACCAGCGCGGGACGTTGCAGTTCCTCGATGAGCCACGCGGTGGTCGCGCTCTTGCCCGTACCCGTCGCACCCATGAGGACGACGTCCTGCTCGCCATCGCGGATGCGCGCAGCCAGCTCACGGATCGCCTTGGGTTGGTCACCCGACGGCGTGTAGGGGGAAATAACCTCGAAAGGCTTGTCTTGGCGGATGACGGGGGTTTCGCTCACTCCCCTACGCTACCGCCCACGCCCTAGCACCGCGCGGAGGACCCGCCCGGGTGCGCGGCCAGCGAAAGCCCGCCTCGGCCTCGTCGATGCTCCCCTAGAGGTCGGCGGTCAGCCAACGCTCCCACACCTGTGTGCACACCTGCGCCAGATCGTCCGCGCTTCCGCAGTTATCGATCCACACGTGCGCGATCGCTCGCCTTTGATCAGACGAGGCCTGGGCGCGGATCCGGGCGCGCGCGTCCTCGGGGGGTACTCCCCTGCCTTCCAGGCGCGCGACACGCTGCTCGACGGGGGCATCGACGATGACGACGGCGTCAAAACGGTCAGCGTAGTCGCCCTCGACGAGGAGCGGAATGTCGTAGACGGCAAGCGATCCTGCGGGTGCAGCACTCAGGATCTCCCAGGCGCGACGCTCGATGGCCGGGTGGGTGATCGCGTTAAGAGCCGCGACGCGCTCGTCGGCACCCTCACCGGCGAAGACACGACGCGCGAGGCCCGCCCGGTCGAGGGTCCCGTCCTCACGGATCAGATCATCTCCGAATCGTGCGGCCACCTGCACGAGCGCGGGCCGACCGGGTTCGAGAATCTCACGGGCAATTACGTCGGCATCGGCCACCAGTGCACCCAGAGACTTGAAGGAAGCGGTCACTGAGGACTTGCCCGAGCCGATTCCGCCGCTCACCGCGACCACGCGTGCGGGTCCCCCACTGCGGTGTTGGTGCAGCGGGCGAAGCAGCGTCGCGGAGCATCCTCCACAAGAAAACGAAGCGGTCACATCCTCAGGGTATCGCGGCTGCGGTTGCGTATATGTGCCCTCGTGCAAGAATTGGAGCTGTTAAAGCCCCCACACAACACAGTGAGTAGCAGTGACGCAGACAGTCAACGACGATTCCGGCCAGCGTTCGAGTACCGCGGTTCTCATCGCGACCTCCCTGACTCTTTTCTCCATGTTTTTTGGTGCCGGTAACCTTATTTTCCCGCCGATCATGGGCGCGTCGGCCGGCACCAACTTGACCCCCGCGATGATCGGTTTCCTGATCGGTGGCGTCGCTCTGCCCGTCATCTCGATCATCACGATTGCCCTGTCAGGCACCGACATCCGCGACCTTGTCAGCCGTGCAGGCACGTATTTCGGTCTCATCTTCTCGGTGCTGGTCTACCTGTCCATCGGCGCGTTCTACGCGCTGCCGCGAACGGGTGCCGTCTCCTTCTCGACGGCCGTCGCGCCCGTCATCGGCACGAAGTCGATGCTCGCCTCGATCATCTTCAACCTGATCTTCTTCGCGGTCGCCTTTTACCTGTGTTGGAATCCGACAAACATTATCGACAGCCTCGGGAAGGTCCTGACACCGCTCCTCCTCGGCCTGCTCGTTCTGCTGGTATTCCTCTGCCTGGCGTCGCTGCCGGCCTCGCACGACGCGCCCACAGGCGAGTACGTCCACAACCCGCTGGCCGCCGGCCTACTTGAGGGCTACATGACGATGGACTCCATCGCAGCCCTGGCCTTCGGCATCATTGTCGTGACCTCGCTCGGGCATACGGGCGGTGGCATCGGTGCGAAGATCGTGCACCGCACCTCCATCGCGGCGGTTATCGCGGGCGCTCTCTTGGGCCTCGTCTACGTTGGCCTGGGCCTTATCGGGCATGTCATCCCGAAGGCACAGTCCTACACGGATGGTGCCAGTCTCCTAGCTGATGCCGCGCAGTCGACGATGGGGCGTCCGGGGCAGATTGTTTTCGGCCTGATCGTACTGACCGCATGCATGACCACCGCCGTCGGCCTGATCGCCGCGACGTCGGAGTTCTTTAACCGCCTGTTGCCCTCGTTCTCCTACCGGGCGTGGATGATCCTCTTCACACTCATCTCCTTCGTGCTGGCATCCGCTGGCCTGTCCTCGGTGCTCACGATCGCGGTACCGATCATCACTTTCCTCTACCCGATCGCTATCACGGTCGTTTTCATTACGATCATGACTCACCCCTTCCGCTTGGCGACCCCCGCAACGTGGGCCTTCCGCCTGGGCACCTGGATGGCCGCCGCGTGGTCGGCCGCGACGACGCTCGCCCAGGTGGGCGTCGCCACCGACCGAATCAACTCCCTGCTCACGTGGAGTCCGCTACAGGCCAACCAGCTCGGTTGGATCCTCCCCAC
>ERZ773037.995-NODE-995-length-14987-cov-3.288910_pt1 | contig 14987 bp, 16 predicted proteins | sample MGYA00511466_ERZ773037 | MGnify/ENA primary metagenome ERZ773037 (study PRJEB29015, sample SAMEA2738146) | human oral metagenome | biome: human oral; feature: human-associated habitat; material: saliva | place: China | collected 2202 ... | reverse complement strand
ATCTTGGATAAAAATCTTTTGACAATTTTTCTTCAAGAAATAGTTCTTTACCTCTACGTTGATGTTCCTTATAAATCATTCGATGATTAGGAGTAACTACTTGTTCCCATCTAGAATTTATATAATGGTGAGATTCTAAAGTAGGTTTCTTGACTACCCTACTAGGATTTACCCATGAATTACTTCCGTCTGGATTATACTATAATACTTTATCATCTGTCGTAACATCTTTAATTGATTTAAAACCAGTAGGTGTAAGTACTTCGGTATCTGGATGTAAACATTCATCCAACAAACATGCGAATCTTTTATTAGGGATTTTAACAGAATCTAAGTACTCATTTAACTTCCCAATTGCTTCGTAGTGACAGACAATAAACCTATCGTTAATATTGAATTCTGCAGGTTTATTAGGTCCATGTAATACTGGTAAAGACATGGAGTAAGTTTGAGGTTCTGAGTAGACACGTGTAATGGTTTCGTCCCAAACGTCATTCACTGCTTTCTTAGGACAGATAACAATAATGGTATCTATATCCAACATTTCCATCAATGCTAAAGATCCGTAGGACTTTCCTGAGCCGGCCGGCGCGTCCAAAAGATATCCTTTTAACTCAAGTAACTTCGATTTCCAGATACATTCATCAATAAACTTATCCTGGTAATCGAATAACTTCATTCCTCTAAAGATCTTATCTAATTTAGATTTATCAATCTTAGGAATATTAACAGATTCTGTATTTTGAATTTTCTTAATATTTGCTACTAAAGGAATTCTTTCTAATTCTTCTTTAATGGCTAACAATTCTCTTGTAGAAGTCGTTCTTCTTTTAAACTTAGGATTATAGAGTAGTGTATTAATCGAATGATAGAAGTCAGGTAAGTAAAACGTACTTAGTTTAATCTCTGCATAAGTCGCTTTATCTAAGATATTGTATAACATCTTAGTACCTAAATACTTCTCTAAATCCCGACAAACATATTTTAATGAAATCCCGCTAATAGATACTTTATTAACAGAGGAATCAACTTCTACTTTAAGTCCTCTGAGTAAACTGAATACTGACATGATATAAATACCATTTAAATAGATTGAAATAGACTGTGTTGTATCAAATCAAAAAGACTAATTCCTTCTGTGGTTCTAATACCACAGAAGGAATTAAAAAGACTTATCTCTCCTGTAGCCTTAATAGCTACAGGAGAGTAAAGCCCAATCAATCTTAAAGGAAATGAAAATGAAACGAGATCAACAATCGATGATTGCCTAAACTAATTGTGTTTGACAACGTATTCTTTTTCATATAGAACTAACCTAAATTAATTTCCTACGTCCCAGAACGCTGCTTCTTCGTCCCCATCTCCATTACGAGAAGCACCAAATTTAGATAGAGAAGTATCTGTGCCATTGATATCCCATCTTAAACCACCAATCTTTTGGAACTCTAAGATAAAGAACTTATGCTCTTCTGGTGTGTCATTTTGACCACGGTGTTTACCACGAGCAATGGTTTGGTACTTACGGCCACTATCCTTCACGATATCCACAAAGATCTCTAACTCTGGTTCACGAGACAAACCACGACAACCTTCGTAATACGAACCATCTGAAATCTGCATTGCTAACATCTTATTACCTTGACGTTTTAATTCCATGGCATCAGGTGATAATTGTACAGGTGTTAACAAAGCAATATTCTTAGCCGCAAAGAAGTTTTTGGTTCTTCTGAAGAGTTCTTGAATATCCGCATCTGCTCGAGAGTGAGACAATCCATTTTTATTGGCTAAGTTTAAGTAGTCAATTAAGGTTAAATGGATTTCGTAACCATCAGCTTCCAATTGCAAGATTTTACTTTGGATTTCTGCATAAGACCAAGTCGATGAGTCTGCTCGCACTAGTTTAACCTCGTATCCAGTAGAAGTCAGTTTCTCATGAACGTAAGCTGCTGCTTCTCTGGAAGAGAGTCTTTGTTTATCTTCATCAGTGACTTTAACGTTTTCTAGATTCTCTTTTAATAAGATATACAAGTTAAAGAGAACAATCAACATGTCATCTTCAAAAGAGATCAAGAGCATTAAAGGTTTCTTTTTCTCATCTGTTTGTAAGTCTTTCGGATTATTAAACATACAAGCAGAAATAAACATGGATAAACACACACCTGTTTTGTTATTGTGTGCTAAACCACCTACTGTCGTCAATTGTCCTAAACGTAATCCACCTCGAGTCATTCTATTCATGGCGTGCCAAGGCATCTTAATCGTACGAGAACCATCATTCTCTTTACGAATCAATTCAAACTGTTCTGCTACAGAATCAATATCCGATAAGTCAACCTCACAAACAATTCCAGGAATCTCTTCACCTGAATAGTTGACTAAGTCAATAATACCATTTAAAGAAGATGACATGTATTGATTCAAGTCTCCAATCTTATCTCGATTGAATTTCAAATCAAAAGTCATCTTATCCAAAAGCATCATCGCTTTCTTTTCTTTTAAGTATTTATTTAACTCAAAGCGATAAGAAAGAATAGTTCTTTTTAATTCCTCTTCATCTAAACGAAAAGAAATATTGTCTTGAATACTTTCAAATAAGTTAGAATCTAATCCACAAGCAATACGAATGTGTTGGATTAAATCATTGTAAGGAGTCGGTGTCTCTTTACTGATCATGGTAGAGACGACATTCTTCAATTCGTTCAATGAAGAATCTGTACCTGAAATATCATTGTTATTTATTTTTAAAGTAGTGATGACATCCGATACGAGTTGTTTTGATAATTCACTTTCACCGCTTTGCCCTTCTCTGAATAAGAGAGAAATACATTTAGCCAATAGTGCTTTAACATCCATTTTGCTTTTACCTCGTTTTATTATAAAGAACGACCAGTTAGATTAATTGCATACACTATTCTAATAAATTATTTTTGTCTTAATATAGGTGTTAGTTAAAAATATGAATTATTACCGGTAATTCTATTTTCTAGTTAGTGTTGCATAAATGATTTAATCTACGAATAAATTCTCTCGTAATTAAATCGTGAAATAGACAAACAAAGGATTATAACAACATGTCCATTTTAAATTTACCAAATGGTGAGTTAAAACTCATCTTGGTACCCGAACCTATTTTCGAAGATCTTAAGGCAGTAAACTATAGCCCAGATGCTTTACTTTATTATGACAAAGCAAGTAAAGTTCTTAATAAGAACGCTTTGAAGATTTTTACTGTCTTGAATTCCAAGTATAATCCTCAACGATTAGAATTCGTTCATGGTTCAGAATGTCTTACTCCTGTGTTGAGTGAGTGTCTGGACGTACGAGACTTATGGTTATCTCTTGAAGAAGATCAATCTGTTCGAGAAGAAATCCGTAATGAGTTCGTTGCCAGTGATGACAATTCAGGATATTCTTTGGATCAATACGAGTACGATGCTTCACAAGCTTTGCTCTCTTTGCTCAATGGTTTAGATACTGCTCTAGCGAGCGGAAGGAATATTTATGAAGATGTCTTGCCTTCTTGCGAAGGTAAGTGCTTCTTTGTTGTGGTGCCTTATATTCAGAATACCACAGCGAATGTACCTTCTGTAAGTAAAGAAACCATGAGCATCTTTGCGAAGAATGTACTAGAAGCTATTTTGAGAAAAAGCGCATTTTACCACGATCAAAGTACCATTGCTCAGAGTAGCTTGTTCGTCCAGTACTTATCTAGTAAGATAAATATGTGAGACGAATAAATAAAGCGTCTTTACTTCGTATTATTTTTCTTTACAGAAATAAATTTTCATTTCTAAACTTTTACGTAAAAGGTTATTAACAATGTCTCTCTTTAAAAAGAAAACAAGCAACAGCTACGCTGGTAAATCCCGTGAAGCTAAAATCGGTGAAATCGCCGCTGCCCTGTCTACTCAAGTACAACTGGGTACTGAGTCTCGTGATCTGTTGGGTGCCCTGTTCCTGTCCACTGAATCTTTGGACGAATCTCAAGTCGCTGAATTGAACGAAGCCACTTCTGCTATTCCGACTACTGCTACCCAAATTGGTGAAGCTGCGGCTTCTGAAGGTGAACAACTGACTCCTGAAGAAGTACAAAACATTCAAGACTCTTTGGTTGTTGCTGCCAACCCTGAAGCTTACCTGAAATCTGGTAACGAAGAAGAAGCCGGTACTGTACATGGCGTACTGGGTGGTGAAGTAGACGCTGCTCCTGTAGTCGTTGAAGCTTCTCGTGAATCTTTCGAAGTTCACGGCATGATGAACACTCTGTCCATGACTGTTTCTTACAACGTTCGTGCTGACAAACAATCTAAAGCTGCTGAGTTGTTCTTCCCGACTATCAATCTGGACTTCAACAGCAACAACTACACCATCGACACTCAACTGTCTACTGTATTCACTGAAAAAGAATACGAAGTAACTGGTAAACGTGACGCTTACCGTAACCAAAAACACATCATCAAAGCTTTGCGTAACAGCACTATCCTGAAGTCAAACTTCACCGATATTATCCCTGTTTACCGTCAAGGCCAAAACGACGATTCTTTCGTTGACGTAAGTGTTCTGCCTGTACGTTCTATTGTGAACGATCAAGGTGAAAAATTCCAAACCTCTCTGTTGCGTTTGGGCGAAGAAATCAAACTGTTGGACATTTCTCAAACCAACCGTATGATTGCTCTGGGCATGCAAGATTCTACTGACCAAATCGCTGGTAACCCACGTCTGAAAACCATCGGTCTGAAAGTCGGTAATGATACCGTATTGTTCGAAAACCTGCAATACCATCAAGCTTCTCAATTCACCTACTCTCCTAAAGGTGACCGTGAAGACATCTTGTTGACTTACGATGTCAATACTCACCTGTTGGATGAACACACTAAAGGTGTGAAATCTGGTGCTCTGCCTACTGAATTGCAAGCGCTGAAAGACAAAGGTCTGGAAGTTTTGATCCGCCTGACTTTGACTGGTCGTGGTAACACTGACACTTCTGCTTTCGAAATCAACTCTGGTTCTGTTAAAGTAACTGCAGTACGTGATGCGAAAACCAAAGAAGTTAAAGACTTGGAAGATGCCGCTCTGAAACCTCTGTTGGATGCTGTTAAAGCTACTGAAGTAGTCGGTTGGGAAATCGACGCTACTCGTACCAACAGCAACATCCGCGAACACGGTATGATCTTGGACAGCCGTGTACAACGTATCATCTACGGTGTACGCCTGCACTCTCCAATCGCTGTACGTCGTCCTTTCGACGAGAAAACTGATGTGACCGACGCTCAACGCATCGACACTCTGATCCAAACCAACTACATCCGTCGTACTAACGCTGCGATCACTGCTCTGTACGACATCTTGGGTATGCTCAAAGCTGCTCCTGAGAAAGTAGACATGACTGAGCCTTTCGCTCACTCTATCGTTGGTATTGGTCAATACTTCTCTAAAAACTACGTACGTGACGTAGCATTGGATGTTTACAAAACTACCCAATCTATGCAAACCACTGATGTGCGTGCTAATGCTTCTGCTGTGATCACTAACTTCGTATTGGCTGAGATGACTCAAGCTTATACTTCTTCTGAACTGGCTGCAGCTTACGAAATCATCGCGGGTGGTGCTAACTTCCGTCCGCACGTGATTGCTATTGCTGACGTATTCACCAGCAAATTCATCTTCCGTGAAGGCGATGCTCGTACTCTGGGTGATGGCTTTGACTTCACTATTGAAGAATGTTCTGACGATCGTCTGGTTGACAAAGACAAAGACGGTGAAGTCGGTACTATCTTCTTGTCCTTCGGTGTACCTCGTAACGGTAGCCTGAGCATTCCTCTGTGGTTCGGTAACTGCTTGAGCAAACGTGAAATCCCACGTATTGTTAACCGTGCTCGCGGTAGCAAATACCAACACGAAGTAATGGTTCAACCTTGGTTCAGCCACATCTGCCACTTGCCAATCTTGGTTCGTATCCGTGTGGTTGGTCTGAAGAAAGCCGTTCAAGAGCGTATTCCTTTTGCTGTTCAAGCTTTGACTAAAGACGGCGAAGTACCTCTGACTGCTGAAGCTTAATCTAGCAATAGATTACTCAATATAGACTCCTGCTCCTCTATCCCTTACGGGGTAGGGGAGTGGGAGCTTTATGTTTTATTTTAAATCTATATTATTAAATTGAAGTAATATCTAAAATATCTAACTTATTAAAGGAAACTATTATGGCAAACAAATATGTGATTTTACAAAATGATTCTATAGAACATGAAGGCAGAACACTTTATCGTATTAAAGCTTTAAGAAGCTTTAAATGGGTATCAGCCGGTGATATCGGTGGTTATGTAGAAGGTGAACACAACCTTTCTCAAACTGGTACTTGTTGGATCTTTGATGATGCTAAGGTATTTGATAAAGCAATCGTACGAGACGAAGCCGAGATTACTAACGAAGCTCAGGTATTCGGAGAAGCTATTGTTGAAGAACGTAGTATTGTTGTGGAACAAGCAAAAGTCTATGGCTATGCTAACTTGAGAGATGATAGTATGGTATTGAGCCATGGTGAGGTATACGAATATGCTCGTTTATCCAATAGAGCTGTAGTAGAAAATCATGCTAAGGTTTATGGTAATGCTCGTGTTGAAGGTGAATCGAGTGTACGTAACTTTGCTGAAGTATATGGTAATGCCCGTGTGACAGGATACGCTTTTGTAGATGACGATGCTAAAGTGTGTGACCATGCGACCATTGATGGACATGCTCGCATTTACGAACATGCTTCTGTGAAGGATAATGGAATAGTACGAGGCTATGCTAATCTATCAGGCTATGCTACCGTTTCTAAATATGGTTTAGTTAGCGACATGGCTGATGTAAACTTCAATATTCGTGATCAAGATGAATATGCGATTTACACTGATCCTATAGAATCTAAATGGTTCATCACTGCAGCGACTAAAGAGAATTGGTTTAATGCTAAAGGCATGACTGGTACGAAAGAAGAGTTCTTAGCATTAGCTCGTAAAGAAAGTTCTGAGAAAGAAGAAGCTTACAGAAAAATTGTAGATTTACATCTTGATCTGTATGGCTTGAAATAATAGATTGACTCTCTACTCCTTTTTAGGGAGTAGAGAGGATTTCTTTTTTGTTTATATTTTAGATTAAATCAGATATATACTATTTACGTGAGATTACCCTAGTAATCTTATTCCACCCGAGGCATTAATGTCTCATTTCTATTCTAACTTTTGTATAAAGGAAATACTATCATGACTATCAATTCTCAAGTTTTCGAAATTGCCGTATTAACCAAATGTGAAACTATCGCTCCTAGTGAGCTGACTCCTGCTCAATATGCTCTCTACGTAGAAGCTACTGAGAATGGTTACATGGATCAACACGATAACCAACACAAACAAATCACCATGATTGGTTTGCTGACTGTAGACGGTAATACACATGTGGTAGCGGTTTCTGAAGCCAACAAAAACGACTTCGGCAAACTGGAACTGCTGAACGGTAAAGCTGTACAAACCACTGGTAGTGTTGGTGGTAAATTCGATACCACTGAAGGTTTCCAAGGCGGGTCTTCTGAAGACAGTCTGGTAATCATTATGCCTACTAAAACCTATGCGTTTTAATAGGTAACGAGGAATAGAGATACCCTAACAAGGTATCTCTATTTTTTTTTTGATTTATTTCAAACCTATACTATTATAGTGTAATCTAACTCCTTAAGGAAACTTTTATCATGGCTATTTTAAAATTACACACTAACACTAATGTTAAACAAAAAGACTTTACCGATTTATTTGGATTAGAACAGTTAAAGTTAGTAAACTCTGTAGTAGATCGAATTGCTACACTTGAAGATGGATTCAGACTTTCTGATCTCATCGATGAATTTCCAGTCTTGAGATATACTTTAGATATTTACAAGAAAGACCATCCTAATAAAACCGATATTGAAGTCATCTTTTCACTCTTGAGAAAAGCAGAAAGAAAAGGAGTGAAAGATGTTACTACTTCTATCGTAGCCGATCAAGAAGGTTATCAATATTTACGTTTTGATTACTCCAATAAATGGACCAGTAATACATTTCATTGGGTAAGAGGTTGGGGTGATGAATACTATGTGGTGATTCGCACTAAACAGAAAGATTACCATATCTTTATTAAACCCACTGGTGAAATCAGAATTATTCGTAAGGCTAAGTAAAATGAAAGAATTTGAAACTAAGTTATTGGAAATGTTCTCTAAAGCTTTCTTGGTAGCAATGGACTTTAATGAGGACTATAAAGATGTCTTTAAGAAAGATGATGTATTAGAGCAATTGGAGGCGTTTAAGAACCGTTTAGAGCCTGGGTATACCCTAGCTCAATTTATTAACGAAATGCTCTATAACATCGAATCTGGACGCTTTAAAGGCGTGTATTCTACATTCGGTACGACGCCAAGTAAAAAGATTGGTTTACACTACCATTATTCCTACAAAGCTTCTAATATTGTAGCGAACTGGGTGCGGGATAATGAAACCAGTGAAGTCATCTTCAATGTGAGATATTATAACCATCCAGAAGGCTATCAATTACAGATAGACAAAGATGGAAAGATCACTTACAGTTAAAAAGGGATGAATAACCATGTCAGAATTTCCAAGAGAAATCTATCGTAAAGAATTAGTAGCGGGTGACTTTGATAAACCTAATGGCAATTACAAAGCCAAGAAACTTCTACAATCACTCTTTGAAGAAGGATTGAAAGTTGATTCAGGAATCAGTGTGACCCACATCTTACTTTCTAATACGAGTATCTTTATTCATTTCTACTTAAGAAATGGATTAGGTAAAACGACTTCTGTTTTGAATCTTTATAAAAACAGTATGGAGTTTTATTCTCTAAAAGAATTGAGGAATATCTTGATGCACTTATCCAGTGCTTACAAGACTAGTCGTCCAAAAGCTTATCTCTCAGAAGTCGACTTTGTACGACATGTACTGGATAAGTACGACATGGGGTTAATTCAATTAGCTCTTCGTTTCGATCAAAAGGAATTAATTTAAATGGAACTATTTAATCAAATTACACCGACTATTGTCTACGCGAGTTTAACAGCGTATCTATACTTAGTAATTCTGAGTGCTATTGAACAATTCATGACGGCACGTGATGATTCAGGTAACATGTTCATCTATGTATTTCGTACAGCGACTTACATGATGGCTGCTTTAGCTGGTATTTACCTGATTGGTGAAAAGTATGGATTTGAAGACCCCATGAACTTCATGTCACTTTTCACTGTCTTATACTGTGGTATTTCAATTGGTATTCGGATTACTTCACACATGAACATGCGTGTGAATGCTGCTCCATTCTTGGCTTATGTTTACTATCCTATTCTTTTGATCTTCTGGATAGGAATGAGTAGCATCAGTGCCAATACCGTTAATAACATCATGCAATTGAGAAACTGCATTACTCAATTAGGAAACTTACATACTTTCCGTAAATTTCCTAAATGGTTCGTATGGTTTGTTAATAAACTCTATTGGATTGGTTTGAATATTAATTATCGATCCAGTAAGACCAGTAAAGAGGATACCGAGAATACCTACAAGCATTCCCACATTAAGTACGAGCGCTCAGTAGGTCGTCCTAGCAACATGAGAGAAGCCATCTCTTCATTAATTGATTCTCCTGTGTTTAAAGAAATCGGTAAAGAGTTAAGAGAGAAGCATAAAGAGATTTACGAAGAAACCGATAAACTCAATAAGAGTTTTGACGATGAAGGAGTTTGTCTAGCCCGTCACAAAATCGATGAGAAAGAATACAATGAAGTCGCCAAAAGCTTCGGTGTAAAAACTCATTCTTCAGATGGAGAGAAAAAGATTCTAGACAATACTTCTTCTGATAAGAAAGAGTAACTGGGTAAAAGAGATTCTAGTATTATACTGGAGTCTCTTTATTTTTAGGAATATTTAAAATGGCTTACCATACACTAATGATTGTCGAATCCCCAAATAAAGCTAAAACCATTACCAAGTGGTTAGCGAAAGATGGGATTAAGACTGTAGCCACTTTCGGACATGTTCGTGGATTAGACGTGGATAAACCACGTGAAGAAGTTTTAAATGTCGAACATGGATTTAAACTGAAATACAAGGTTCCTGCTAAATCGAAAGAACATGTAAAAGATTTAGTGAACATGGCTAAGAATGTCGATACGATTTACTTAGCGACTGACCCTGACTACGAAGGGGAAGGGATTTCTCAATCTGTGATTGAAATCTTAAAACAGAATAAGATCAATCCCAAGCATGTTTATCGGGTTACTTATACAGAGGTAACTGAGAAAGCAGTGAAAGACGCAATTCAGCATTCGATTAATACGAATCGTCAAGTAGACTTGAATAAAGTAGCAGCTCAGTCTGCACGCGCTGCTTTGGACTATGCAGTAGGGTTTTGGATCTCTCCGATTCTTTGGAAGATCTTCCCCTCTCAAGGTTTATCTGCTGGACGTGTACAATCACCTTCTTTGCGTATCTTAGCTGAACGTGAAAAAGAGATTAATAGTTTCGTACCGAGTACCTATTGGCAGATTAATGCTTTTACTGAAAAAGACCAAATAGGATTTCCTACTCGTTTAGTGAGAATTGGTACAGAGACGATTTCTAAGATGTCTTTGAATGATTCGGCTTACGTGGAAGAACATAAGAAAGCCATTGAAGCATTAGTTGCTAATAAAGAGAAGTTAGTCGTAACAGACATTAAGACTTCTAAGGTTTCTCGTAAACCTAAGCCTCCTTATACGACTTCTACTTTGCAAATGGATGCGGTACGTAAGTTAGGTTGGAATGCTACTCGTACGATGCAGGTCGCACAGCGCTTATTTGAAGGCTCTGAGGTACATGGACATGGTTTCATCACCTACATGCGTACCGACTCTGTATCGCTCTCTGAAGAGGCTTTAAATGCTATTTACCGATATGGTACACAGTTCTATCCGAATGATGTCTTAGATCACCCTAAGCAATACGCGAGTAAGAACAAGTCCGCTCAAGAAGCACACGAAGCGATTCGCCCTACAGACATTACCATTACACCTGATTCCGTTAAGAGTAAGTTCAATCCAGATGAATTTAAATTATACGAATTGATCTGGCAAAGAACTTTAGCTTCCCAAATGAAGCCTGCTATCTTCGATAGTACTCAAGTTAACTTTAATCTAGGTAAACATTATGGCTTTAGAGCCAATGGTAGTGTATTGGTATTCTCTGGTTACTTATCGGTTTATCAAGAAGGTGAAGAGATCGATGGAGAAAAAGAAGAGAATACTCGATTACCTAAAATCAATCATGGTGATAAGTTACCAGTACTAGACTTACAAGTCTCTGAACACCAAACCAAACCACCTGCTCGTTACAATGAAGCTTCTTTAGTGAAAGTCTTAGAAGAATACGGTATTGGTCGTCCTTCGACTTATGCTACTATTCCTAAGACCTTGCAAGACAGAGGTTACATTACTGTAGAGAAAAACCGTATCTCCGTAACGGATATGGGTATTGCAGTAATTGATTACCTAGTCGATAAATTCTACACGTATGTAGACTATCAGTTTACGAGTAAAATGGAATCGGATTTAGATGATGTTGCTCAAGGTAAGATTAACCGAGAAGCCATGTTGTTTAACTTCTGGAATCCTTTTATTGAAAACGTGAAACGTGAAGAAACAATTTCGATTAAGCATAAAGGTGTGATCGAAACCACTGAAGAGATTTGTCCTTCTTGTGGACAAGCTAATTTAGTGAAGATGTTAGGTAAGTTTGGTAACTACTTGAAATGTCCACATCAGGGTTGTAAGTATACTCGTTCTTTAAGTCCTAAGAAAGAGCCTACTGAATTGAAATACATTGAAGGCAAGTCTTGTCCTCAGTGTGGTAATAAAGTGGTGATTCGCAAAGGCTTTAAAGGAAGAGAATTTGGTAGCTGTACGGGTTATCCGAATTGTAAGTATACTTGTAATGCAGATGGTTCTGAAATTGTCAAACACCAAAATGTCGACACTGGAGTAAAATGTCCTAAGTGTAAGAAACACAATCTCTTTGTGAAGAATGGACGATTCGGAAAGATGGTAGCATGTAATGGTTTTAATGGGAAACCGAAATGCTCTAACATCGTGAAGAAAGAAGACTTACCTGAAGTATTATGGAAATCTGAAGAAGAGATTGAAGCATTATTGAAATAATGTGACAGACTAGCTATTCTTAACTGAGTAGCTAGTTTTTTTTTTAATTTTTGGAGATAAAGAAAATGGCTAAGTTGTATACCGTAAAAACTAAAGATGGTAAAGTGAAATGTTTGAATGTCGATCAGGTCGTCATTGCTGAATTGGATGATCCTATTGCACCTAAAGAATTGAACATTACTTTCGCTAATGGCAGTAAAGAAACGATTAAGACTCGTCTAGAAAAGAAAGACGACGAGAAGAATTTCGAATACTTACAAAACGATGCAATGGCTACTGCTATCTTGGGTCGATATATACCAATTCCTCTGTCTAGCTAAAAAGAAATAAATTTCAAACCTATACTATTTAAATGGAGAACTGAATCTCCGTTTAAATAGCTATTTATTTTTAACTCATCTTTAAAGGAATGTATTATGGAAAAAGAATTTAACACTACTGAGAATACTTCTGCTGCGGTTGTTGATACCACTGGTCTTTTGATCGAAAAACTGGATTTTTGTACTGGACTTAGTGACGTACATTTAACCAAACTGAAAGCCTCGCCCTATGCGAATATTGTTGATATAGAACGCCACGCTGTAATCACAGGGATATTCGCTACTAATTTCGATTTAGCAACATCTGTTGGTAAATATCTGGTCATTGTGAAAGACGAAGCTATTGCTACTAAACTGGCTACTGCTTTCGTTACTGGTAAATCAGTAGACCTTTTTGAGAAAATCGAAGGCTAAAGGTTTCGAAATGAAATCTAAAGAAACCTATAGAAAAACTTACCAACCTGTGTGTTTCTATCTAGAACATGAAGATATTACTTTACATGCTCGCCGAAACGCGTTAGAGGATTTAAATCTTGCCTACGTAAAAAGTTTCAAGAGTGTAGGAGAAGGAGAAGATCGGCATTACGAATTCTCCATTCTCTTTTCACTTCGTTGTGAACCTGTTAAAGTAATAGTTAGAGATCACAAGGTGGCTAAGTATATAATCGATAGTTTTATCGGAAATCGACCTTTTGACTTAACCATGTGGTTATAAATCAGATTAAAAAGGAAATTTACATGAGCGAACAAAAACTCATTATTGACAACATCAAGTTTAACACTAAAGTCAGTGAAGAACAACTGGCTAAACTGAAGAAAGTGCCTCGAGTTATTGTGAAAGACTTGTTGAAAGGTGAAGGTAAAGAGGTTTCTTTCATGGTAGAAACCATTGTCGGTGATTTGCAAGTCGAATCTAAAGACAAAGAGATTACTCGTATCTTCACTAATGCTTATACGGATGAAGGTGTTGTGGATCTTCTGCATAACCTGAAACCTTCTCGTTCAGCTAATTCGTCTCGTTCGCAAGGCTGTACTCGTGTTACTAAAGACATGAAGCTTTAATACCTACTGCTCTCCTCTCCCGTAATGGGTAGAGGAGAGTAATCTATTATGTCTTTTATTTTTTAGGAATGTAAAATGACGACTATTGTATATTACGATCATGAAATCATGGCAGATACTAAAGCTTTGATGTATCATGAAAATGGAATAGATACGAAGAGTACTTTTCGTAAAGGAATTAAGATTCTAAAGAATGATCACTTAATCGTGACTTCTTTTGGTTTTATGTTTCCTGAAGATAAGACTGACGAAGTATTAGAAACAGCAGAATGGGTTGCTAAAGCAACATCTAAAGCAGAAACTTATAAAAATGGATTAGCTGACGAATTATTATCTTCAAACTTTACGAGTTTGATGATTGAAAAACTAATTCAGTTTATCGATTCAGATTTTAAAATAGGTGATGTGATTGAATCTAAGGTTTGTATCATTACCAAAGACAAAACCATTTGTATTGCAAATGAAGAAATTGCTTTTATCAGTAAGGTAAGTAATAAGAAATCTGTAATAGGTTATAATCACGTAATTTCCCATGGTTATCGAGCTAAGGACAAGTCTTCTTATTTACTAAAGAATAAAATATTCATTTCTGTCGTGAATAATGATAAAATCGACTACTATGTATCTGGTACAGGAGAGAGACATGTAATGGGTGCAATTAAACTAGGTCTTACTCCTAAAGAAGGATTTAAGCTAGCGATTAGAATGGATATGGTTTCTTCAGTTGAATTATCTGGTAAAGAATATACTTGTTATAACGTAAAGGCTTTGAAAATATTGAAACCTTTTACGGTTAAAGAAGTCAAGCAGTTGGTTAAAGGAGAATAACGTGATTGTGATTTATAAAGATGGGAATCTCTTGATTCAGCATAGCATGAATTACCCAGGAACGGAACACATGTATACTGTTCCTTTACCTAAACCTTCTTTTGATCGAAATAGAAAAAGTGTTTTGATTCCTTTATCGCCTGACTTCATGATTCATGATACGGAATTAAATCGAAGCAACTCTGTTCGTAAAGAAGGTATCTCTATTGTTCCTGGTGTCAACAGTATTGGTATATCTGTATTGGAATTATCTTTTACTTCTTTGAAAATTCACTTCGTCAATGATGAAGGAAAGTTCAGTCGGGTTTGTACTTATCCTTACTTCAATAAGTTCAATCCTTCAGAGTTTGCTTTTACGACTAATATCAATATTGAAAGTGAATTACAAATCTTAATGGCATCTAATGCTTCTTTTGATAAACTCTGTCAATGGGTTTATACAACTGGTTCTCATGTGGACATGTATAAAGTGATTGTGAATGATCATCAACTCACTCGCTTAAGAGCGAATATCGACACGATTGCCACTTCTAAACCAGAAGGTATTGAATATACG
>ERZ773037.993-NODE-993-length-14989-cov-5.135664_pt1 | contig 14989 bp, 10 predicted proteins | sample MGYA00511466_ERZ773037 | MGnify/ENA primary metagenome ERZ773037 (study PRJEB29015, sample SAMEA2738146) | human oral metagenome | biome: human oral; feature: human-associated habitat; material: saliva | place: China | collected 2202 ... | reverse complement strand
AACTTTTGTTTCTGTCATGAGTAAGACGGTGAAACCGTCTTGGAGTTTCCCCTGTAAAAAAGCCAGTTAATACTGGCTTTTTTACCTATGCTACGAAGAAATTTTTTCTTTTTATTCTTTTTTAGATCTTATATCATAAATTCTCCCCTCAAGTAAAACGACCTTTCGAATAGAAATTCAAAAAATCCAGCTAGTGTTAGTACTACTTAGGAATCGGATAGAACATCAGATTTTTGAGTGACTGCCTTCATGCAGCCAAAAAATAGAATGATCACACTGGAATAACTCAATACTCCAGTGTCGTCATTTTCGTTATTACATGAATTAATTTAAAAATTCAGCTATTCTGGTTTGTCATAAGGTACACCGTCTTCAGATACCATCATTTTATAAGCGTCGGTATCCTTTGGATAATATGAATAATCTACCTCTGAGGAATGTTCCTCAAAGTTTTCAACTTGCTCCATTACTTTTGTAAATACCTCTGGACTGTATTGAGGTGGATAACCATTTTTGACAAGGCAAATTTTAATATCAAGTTTTAGCTTATTTCTAACATTTTGATTATTAAGCCAGTCAGAGAATGAAGATTGAGTATCAATAATTTCTTTCACCTTTTTAGCCAAAGATTGGCACTTATCATTAATAACAACACCATCAATCTCCTTGTCAGTACCATACTCAAAATTATAAGTATCTCTTAAAGATATGAGAATATCATAAAAAGCTTTTTCTTCAAATGTTAATCCGAGTTTTCGGAAGCTTTCTCTATTCTCTTTCATTTGTTTAAGTATGTCCAATGCTTGCTCTGTAGCAATTTTAATGATATCTTCTGAAGCTTGTTCCTGAGTCTCTCCAGCTTCTTCTGCAGTCAAGCGCTTACGTCTTTCATGGTAAAGTGCAATTGTTTCTTCAAGCATTTCTTGGAATGTCTTAGCTGCAACTTTATTTACCTTTGCGTATTCCTTTATTTGTTTGCGAAGCATTTTAACTAATATTTCAAGTTTAGTTGCAGGCATTTTTACATCCGACAACTTTTCAAAATACTCTGGAGAGAAGATATCTTCTTCTTCACCAGTTTCTAGTACACTTTCAACTTGGTTGTATTTTAATGCTTCTTCGACCATCTTTGATACTGTAAGATTCATAGTAACAGTATCAACTTCAGAAGTTCCGCTCATTTTACGAACAAATCCAGAAACAGCCATAAAACATTGTGCTAATGCTGATTCTTGATCACTTAAAACACCCGAAGGTTGACAGATATCGTATGCCGTTCTCATTCTTTTAACAGTCTTGAAAAAATATGTTTTGAATGATACCTTCTGTGTTCCTTTATTTCCTACAGACTGTAGTTCTTCAGTTGATACAAAGACATACTCTGCTGCTCTAGCCAAAAGTTTATATCTTTCCACAGGATCACAGTTTTGATTCAAGAACGGTTTTAAGTCATAACCTAAAAATAGATTTTTTAGTACTTCGATTTCTTCTCTAAATGCAAGAGTAGCTTGCTCAACGTCATCTTCAGTTGGTGCAACAGAGGTGTCACCACCATAAACTTTCATTGCCTCTCGCATATTGTCACGAATACCGATATAATCGATAATCATTCCATAGTCTTTACCTGGATATTTTCTATTCACACGGCTAATAGTTTGAATAAGCAGGTGTTTTTTCAGTGGTTTATCATTATATAAATATGTCAAACTTGGTACATCAAAACCAGTAATCCACATGTCCACAACAATTGCTATACAGAAATTAGATTTATTTTGTTTGAAAGCTGCGTCTAAGTTCTCAGTTCTCTTATCATTTCTAACGCCTCCAAGGTAATTGTACATTGTTTCTTCATCGTTATTTCCAACACTGGACACCATTGCAATAAATGGTTGTGGCTTTAATTCTTTTAGTTCTTCATCCGAGACAGAAACATTATTTGGGCATTTCTTTTCCTCAAACCATTCTGGATATTTATCTTTGAATTTAAGAAGAAGAGAATATGCTATCTTTCGATTGGAACAAACTATCATTGCTTTCTGTATTCTATCAGGGTCAGCAGCACAAGCAGAAACATAATGGTCATGTATATCTGTTGCAAGGCGTTCTAATCGAAGTGGTTCTCCAAGAATAACTTCCATTGAACTCATTGCACGTTTACTTGCTTCAATGTCTTCTTCAGTAGCTCCATTATCAGCACATTTTTTATAATAATCTTCAATTTTTTTAGCCTTAGAGCTGTCTAGTAAAACCTTAGCAATTCTTGGATGATATTTAATTGACACAGTCAATCCATCAGCAACAGCTTGATCCATAGTGTATCTATCAATTTCTTCACCGAATGTTTGGTAAGTTTCAGCAATTGGAGTTCCTGTAAAACCTACAAATGTTGCTTGTGGGAATGCTTCCTTCAAAACTTTAGCGTATGGCTTTGAAACCATTGCTTTCATATTTTCATCAACATCTTTACTGAATTGGATCTTCTTTGAATGCTCTAATTGTGTTCTATGTGCTTCATCAGAAAAGCATATAATGTTCTTTCTGTCATTGATTAAACCGATTTTATCATCCTCACGATCACAGAACTTCTGAACCGTACAAATATAGAATCCTCCGCTTTGTCTAGCACCAAGTTCTTCTCTTAAAATTTTTCTATTTGGAATAATTGATACTTCGCCTAGATTTAAGAACTCTTTACTCTTTGTAAATAACTTTGCACCTTGTTTTTGTAATTCTTCCCTATCTACAATTAATATAATTGTTGGAGAAGCAATTTCTGGAATATCTGTACATCTTAGCGCAAGCTGCCTAGCTAAAAAAGCCATAGTATAAGTCTTTCCACATCCAGTAGCACCAAAGTAAGTTCCACCTTTTCCACTTTTGGTGATGACTGAATTGATAATGCTCTGTTTCAATAATTTTGACGCAAAGAACTGTGGATATCTACAAACAATTTCAACTTCATCACTATCATAAATACTATCCTGGAAGTAGATATAATCTCTAAATATTTCAAGGAATCGTACCGGAGAGTACACTCCCCTAATCATAGTTTCAGTTTCTTCAAAAGGAAGTGTAGATACTTTATCTCCATCATTCACTCTGCGCCAAGCGTAGAAATGCTCATATGGAGTTCTAACGGTTCCAAGCCTTGTTTTCACCCCATCAGAAATACATGCCAATGGGCAATAATGAAGAAGATGCGGAATGTCACGCCAATAACGAATGCTAATTTGCTCCCATGCATCATAAACAGTAGCTCGTGCATCAGTAGGATTTTTCAACTCAATAATACATAGAGGAATACCGTTAACATATAGCATCACATCAGGCCTACGATTTTCTTTTTGGCCATTATTCGTGTATTCTACAGTAAGCTGATTTACTACCCTGAATATATTCTTATCAACATCATCAAAATCAATAAGTTTAACCATTCTGGCTGTTCCACTTTGAGGTGTATATTGTACACCATCAACAAGCCAAGTATAAACCTTATGAAGAGTAGCAAAATCACTTTCAGAACCAACTAGTCTGATATTGTCGTAAATCTGATTTATTTCATCTTCTAGTAAGTCAACATTTGTTTTAGACAGAAATTCTTTGAAATCGTCACTAATAAGAACGTCTCTTTTTGTTATACGTGAAATATCATTACCAGATGTATAAATCCAATTTTCTTTTTCTAAGAATCCAATGAAAGTATCTTCATAATCTGATTCACAATAATGCCCGTTATAATTTTTAAGTTGTGCCATAAATCATAACCTCCACTCATCACTTTATAACAATTTATTAAGATCGATATCATACCCTATTGATTTAAGTTCTTTTAAAACTTCCAATTGCCAATTTCTATTGTCTGTATAAACAATCCCTTGCATATCAGAAGGTAATTCGAGATTATTTTCCGATAGAATAATTACTTTTTCTCGACCTATTTTCCCAATAAAATACCCTGCTTCAAATATCACATTCTGTCTTGCACGATACTTATAATCATTCGTATCTTTTTTACATCCGATATCATCAGCCGTAAAAAGACAAATAGCTGCCCCTACATCACTATTAGTCTCAAACTTTTCAATTATAGTTTTACCATTATTAGCTTGTTCACTAAGAATAATAGCTCTGATATCTTGTTTTTCCAATATTCGTGCTACTGATTGTTTTAATGCATCATCATGACCATGAACAATAAACACTTGTGAGCAGTCAATATTTGTATTTTTTGTAACTATTACTTTAACTTCTTCGTTTTCATATTCTTCAAGATAGTTAGATAATATAGCTTTTGCTGACTCTAATCCTGTTCTACATGCTCCAACAAATTCTGAATGTGGTGTATTTGATCCCGAAAAAATTAACGAGAATTTTAGCTTCGAAAAAGATTTTATTTCATAGCTAGCTTCTCCATATTTTTTTATCAAAAATCTTTCGGCTTTTATTTTCCATGCTTTAAATTCGGGGGTTGAAGATGTTACTTGCTGGCTTATTAAATTATCAATCTCTTCTATTATTTTGCTTAATTTTTCATAATCATTCATATGGTTATGACTCCCTTCGTGCTTCCTCTATTGCCCCCTTTATGAGAATAGGGCAGATACCCTTTATTTGTTGCTTGAGGATTTCATTAATCCTACGTCGATCAATATAAGCTTTATATATTTCAACAATGGATTTCTGAATTCTCTTATCAGGAACAGGAACTTCAGTTTCATAAAATCGGTCTAGGTCTAAATTAGATCTGATACTGGAGTCACTTATAAACCAGCCATATCTATCGCTTTCGTCTCTAGAAAACCACATCATAAAATATTCCGGAATTATATCAGAATTAGTAATATCAAATACTGTATATGCAGGTGAAATAATAATTGGATAATCGTAGCTTGATAATGCTATTCTTATGCATTTATCACGTCCTGTTTGCATCCCTGAAAAAACAATTTGACTGTTTTTTACTATCTTATATTTACTTAAATCTACATTTGTTGTGTTAGCAACCGAATCCATAAACTGTTTAGAAATATTAATCCCTTTCAGTGTTGTGATTGCTCCGTCGGAATTCCTGTTATCTACTTCAGACAATATATTTTTTACAAGTATTCTTTTTACCGTGTGCTTATATCTATCAATTAAAGCATCAAATGAAATCTTTAAGTCTTCAAGTCCACTCTCATAGCTTTGCTGATTTTGAATCATAGCATTATAAATATCCACATATTTTTTTTGGATATCGATTGAAGGCAATTCAATGTCAATATCACACATTTCAGACCAATCAAATATTTCTCTAGCAGATCCCCATGAATTAAATCTTGAAAATCTATCAAATTCAGAACGATTGAAATACATGAACAAATAATCTGATAATAATAATTCAGTCTTTTTTACTTTGAATACTGTATATATTGAAGATATTAAATAGCTTTTATTACAATCATTGAATGCTATGGCAATCTTTTCTCCTCTACGAGAGGTATCAGCAACATATGCAAATTCATTTGATTTTATGATTTTATACGATGTCAAAGAAACGCCATTCATATTAGCTTTTGTCAAAATAAATTCTTTTCCAGTTGAGATGCCTCTAACTTCATCAACTGAATACTTTAAATCAGAATTTCTTTCATCGCATTGTTCGATTAATGTTCCAAGTTTATATTTAGTCAATTTCATATCCAATCCCCCTAAATGCATCCTCTAACATCTGTTGAGATTGTTTTTCAGCCTTCATAATTTCTTTCATTTCATGTTGAATTCGAGCCATTTCTTTTTCAAAATCGATTTCTAAATCATGATCTATGAACTCAATATATTTGCTTGGAGCAAGATTCCAGTTTTTCTTTTCAATTTCATCAATATTTACACTGCGATAAAATTCAGGAAATTCATAATTTTTTCCATCGATTCCTTCACTTTGCCAAGTGTGATAAATATCTGCAGCTTTTGCAATCTGGTCTGAATCAAGAAATACTTTCTTTTTATTCTGACCTTTCACCGGATTATCAGTCCATGTTCTTAAATCCATAAAGAGAATTTCTTTTTCACGTTTACGCAATTTTCTACCGTGATAGTTGCCACCTTTTTTGTTCTGATTGAGAATCCAAAGTGTAACAGAAATATCAGTTGTGATAAACAGTTCTCTAGGTAAAACTATAATAGCTTCAACCTTATCATTCTGTATAAGCTTTTTGCGAATTTCTATCGTATCACTATCGTTCAAAGCACCATTTGCAAGCAGGAATCCAGCAACACCATTAGAAGGATTTAAATGTGAAAGCATATGAAGAATCCATGCATAGTTTGCATTACTTTCTGGAGGTGTCTGGTAATCTGCCCAACGAGCATCATTAGCAAGGTTACTATCATACCATCCCTTAAGATTAAACGGTGGATTAGCCATAATGTAATCGAAATATAAGCCCTTATGCAAATCGTGTGTAAAAGAAGAATCTGCCATATCCCCTAGATGGTGGCTAAGTCCTCTGAGGGCAAGATTCATTTTTGCAAGTCTATATGTTGCAGGCTCTTTTTCCTGTCCATAAATATTAATTTGATTGATATCGCCTTGTTTTGATTTTACTAACTCAGCACTCTGAATAAACATTCCCCCAGAACCGCAAGCAGGATCATAAAGTGTACCATCATACGGCTCAATCATTGATGCGATTAGCTGAACCACATCGTGTGGGGTATAGAACTCCCCTTCTTCCTTTGTAGCATTAACAGCAAACTCTTTAAGAAAATATTCATACACATATCCAATTAAGTCTTTATCTTCTCCAAAAGCCTTATGACTAATTTTATTTACTTCGTCAATAAGTTTCTTTATATCATTTGGAGCAAGATTTCGTTGTGTGAACGTTCCTTCGATGAAACATCCTTTTAGATCTTTAGAACTTGAAGCAATACTGTGTAGAGCAGTATCCAATGCTACATTAAGTCCTGGAGCTGAAGTATTAATGATTGTTGACCATCTAGCTTCTGGAGGAAGATTATATGTTCCGTCCACAAATGTTGCATCATCAAAGAACGCAGCTTGAATTTCCTCATCCTCAGGATCCAGACCTTGTTCAATAAGTATTTGCTTTAATTTTTCTATTCCATCCTCATATTTTTCACCAATAAATCGCAAGAAAATAAGCGTAAGCATCATATCCCTTTTCTCAAAGAATGAACCGGAGTTACGTGCAACACGCAGAATATTTCTACAGTTTAATAAAATATTGTCTATATTAATTGCTTTTTCAGCAGTCTTTTTCTTCACCATAGTACAGACCTCCGACTTATATTTCATTCCACGCTTTTTTTAAAGCACTAAAATCAATATTCTGTAATTCACAGAACTCTTTTATTTTCTTCATAGCTGCCATATTAGGCTTGCTTTTTCCATCTTCCCATCGATTCACCGATGAGAAGGAAACATTTAATTCTCTAGCAAATGCCTCTTGGGATAAGAAACATTTTTGTCTTATTCTTTTGATTTCTTCTGAATATACCATATTGATTATCTCCTAATTTCAATGTATCAATGTCATAGCATAATTATAGCGTTTTTTTATGAACTTTTCTACATTATAAGGAAACTGTCAAAGAAGCGTTACATAGTGACTATGGAAGTAGTATATATGCTCAACAAAAAATTGAAGTTGAGCCTGTTTTCGGTCAAATGAAGCGTAATTTTGGCATATTCAGAACTCATGTCAGATGTAACAATGTAGTTCATAATGACCTTGGTCTACTCTTTTTAGAAATGAATCTGCAAAGATTAATGAAATATATTTTAAATAATATGAATCAAGGGTGGTTTATCCCCCTCGGATTTACTGATTTAACTAAACAGTCTAATTTAAATGTATTTTTTCTACAATATTTAATAAAAAAGCACATCTTGATTTTTGCAAAATCTGGACGTTCTTTCTTCTATTTCTAAAACTTTTTGTCAGCCTATTTTTTTACATGGAAACTTTGAGACTCGCTTTTACGAGGCTGCTGGTGATTTTACTAAGTAAGAAAACTTTTTCTTATTAACGGTACAAGCGGAGGAATAAAAGAATTTCCTTCGTAGTAAAAACAAAAAAAGCCAGATAAATTCTGGCTTCTTTTGTAGGGAAAATTCGAGACCAAGGCTCGAATTTTAGCCATGAGACTCGCATTCGCGAGGCTGCTGGCGACCTTACTACGCAAGGAAATTCTTTTATTCCGTAGCGTATTATCGAATAGTTACATCCTCTAATGCAACTAAAGCTGTTTGGATACGATCCATTGCTTGTTTAACTTCTTCTTCTTGTAAAGTAGCTTCTTTATTTAAGAAACGAATCGAATAAGCTAGTGATTGGTATCCTTCTTTTACATGCTCCCCCTTATAAACATCAAATAAAGTAATTGATTGTAAATATTGGCCAGCCTGTTCTTTAATGACTGCTTCTAATGTTGCATGCGCCATTGTTACAGGAACTAATAACGCAATATCACGTGTCATAGATGGGAATTTTGGTACAGATTGAATCACACGTTCTTGTAATCCTTCTGCTAATAAAGGCTCCACTAATAATTCAAATACAAATGTATCCGATAAATCTAATTCTTTTTGAATCACTGGATGAATTTTTCCAATAAATCCAACTAATTCTTCGCCTAAATAAATATAAGCTGTTTGACCTGGATGTAATTGCCCAATCGCATCTGTTGCAACAAAACGAATACGATCAGTACAGTTCAATTCTGTAAAATAAGCTTCTAATACTCCTTTTAATGCAAAGAAATCAACTGGTTGAGCTGGTGATTGCCATGAAGCATGACCCCATTCTCCAGTTACTGCCGCTCCGATAACTTCTCTTTCTTGGAAATCTTCAGAACCATTTTTTCCAATGGAGAATACTTTCCCAACTTCAAATAAACGAACATTTTGTTGTGAACGAGCAACATTATATTGTAATGCTTCCAATAAACTTGGTAACATTGATTGTCTTAATTCACTTCTCTCTTCACTCATTGGTAAGTCTAAACGAATACTTGGTCTTTCTTCTACTGTAAACCAGTGAGATTTTTCAGGAGTTGTTAATGCATAAGAGTACGCTTGTGATAAACCAGCTCCTTGCATAAATTGACGAGTCCAACGGACAAAACGTTGTTTCTCATTTAATCCACCTTGTGTACTTGCAGTTGTTGGTAATGTAGAAGGAATTTTATCATATCCATAAATACGACCTACTTCTTCCACTAAATCTGCTTCAATTGAAATATCAAATCTCCAAGCAGGAACTGTCACATGGAATACTCCTTCTTCTTCTTTTGTTGGATATGCTAATTGTTTAAATACTTGTAATACATCTTCTGTTGAAAGGTTAGTTCCTAACACATGATTTAAACGTTCTAATGAAATAGAAACAACTGGTAAATCTAATGTTAGTGATTGAGCAGAAGCTACACCTTCAACTACTTCACCATCTCCTAATTCAGCAATTAATGCTGCAGCTCTCTTACCAGCTTGTAAAATAGTTGCTTTATTAATTCCTTTTTCAAAACGGCTACTTGATTCACTTCTTAAATTATGTTTTTGAGAAGCTAAACGAATGGCTTTTGGATCAAATAATGCTGATTCTAATGCAACAGTTGTTGTTGTTTCAATAATTTCTGAATCTAATCCACCCATTACACCCGCTAAGGCAACTGGTTTCTCTCCATCTGTAATGACAATTTCATTACTCAATGTACGTTCAATACCATCTAATGTGACTAATGTTTCACCATCTTTTGCACGACGAACATGAATTTGTTTAGAATTTAAACGATCATAGTCAAATGCATGTAGCGGTTGCCCATATTCCATTAAAATATAGTTCGTTACGTCTACAATATTATTTATTGGACGAACACCCGCTGCCATTAATCGATTTTGCATCCATTGTGGACTTGGTTTTACAGTAACATTTTTAATAATTTGTAAATGATAAGCTGGAGCGTCTACTTCATCTTCAACTGATACTGTCATCCATGGATCTAATGAAGACGAACCACCTTCTAAAAATTCATCGGGTGTTAATGTATTTTCTAAATTATAAATGGCTCCAATTTCATGAACAGAACCTCTCATACTTAAAGCATCGGCACGGTTAGCTGTAATATCTAATTCCACAATCGCACTATCTAATGCTAAAGCTTTTACAGCATCCATTCCAACTTCAATGGCATCATCTTCAAATACGTAAATACCTTGTTCATATTCTTTTGGCACTAATGAAGAAGGAAGTCCTAATTCTTGAAGAGAACAAATCATCCCTTGAGAGACTACTCCTCTTAGTTTTCCACGTTTAATTTTATGTCCACCAGCAATACGAGCTCCATGAGTCGCTACAATAATTTTTTGCCCCTTAGCAATATTTGGTGCACCACAAACAATTTGTAAAGGTTCTTCTTCGGCAACATCTACTGTTACAACATGTAAATGATCTGAATCCGGATGATCCACCACTTCTAATGCACGACCTACGACTAATCCACTTAGCCCTTCCCCAGGAATAGATACACTATCTACTTCAATCCCAGTACGTGACATTTTTTCCCCTAATTCTTGAGGAGTAATTGAACTTAAATCTAAATATTCATTTAACCATTCATACGATAATTTCATATTCTCTTCTCCTTACTTCGTAAATTGATTTAAGAAACGAACATCATTCGTATAAAGTGAACGAATATCTTCGATTCCATATTTCAACATTGCAATACGGTCTTGTCCTAATCCAAAAGCAAATCCACCATAAACGCTTGAATCCACTCCAGCAGCTTCTAATACATTTGGGTGAACCATTCCAGAACCTAAAATTTCAATCCAACCTGTTCCTTTACAAATCGAACAACCTTGTCCACCACATTTAAAACAGCTAATATCTACTTCTAAAGAAGGCTCCGTAAATGGGAAGTAACTTGGACGTAAACGAACTTCACGTTCTTGACCAAATAATTCTTTGGCAAATGCAGCTAATGTTCCTTTTAAGTCTGCCATTGTAATATGTTTGTCAATTACTAATCCTTCAATTTGATAAAATTGATGTGAGTGAGTCGCATCATCATTATCACGTCTAAATACACGCCCTGGACTAATCATTTTTAATGGGCCTTTAGAAAAATCATGTTTTTCCATCGTTCTTGCTTGAACTGGTGAAGTTTGCGTACGTAATAAATATTCAGGTGTAATATAAAATGTATCTTGCATATCACGAGCAGGATGATCTTTTGGTAAGTTCATCATTTCGAAGTTATAGTGGTCTGATTCTACTTCTGGACCTTCTACTACTTGGTAACCTAACCCAATGAAGAAATCTTCCACTTCATCACTAACATGACTTAATACGTGTTTTGTCCCTACAGTCATTGGACGACCTGGCATTGTAACATCAATTGTTTCTTTACGTAAAGATTCTACTAATGCTTTTGCTTCTAAGTCAGCTTTAATACTTGTAATTTTTTCTTCAATTACACTACGTAATTCGTTCGCTAACGCTCCTACTTGTGGACGTTCTTCTGGAACGATATTTTTAATATTTTTTAGAACTTCCGTAATAGGTCCTTTTTTTCCTAATTGTTGCACACGAATTTGTTCAACTTCTTTTAACGTTTGAACTGTTTCTAATGCATCTAATACATCTTGACGAATCGCATCAAATTGTTGTTTCATTTCTGCTAAATTCATTTTATTTCCTCCTATAAATCATTTTCATAAACAAAAAGTCCCTTACAATTCCTAGAAATTGTAAGGGACGAAATTTATCGCGGTACCACCCTCATTCCTGCATTGCAGGCACTCGGCGTTATTAACGGTAACGAACCGATCCATTATTCATCTATCGAATCCCAATGGCGACTTCGGAAGTGAAAAGTTGTAGATTTTCATGAAAGGCTTTCAGTCGCTGACCTTTCTCCCTAATAATGAAAAATTTTCTATAACCCTTTTCCATCAATGTCTTTAAATATATGTGTTATTTTATCAAAGCTCTCATGAATTGTCTAGCCCTAACCTAGCATTCAGAACAACAATCCATTATAAGAAGATTTGAACACCAATTGCTACAATAATGAGTACAATCATCGCAATCATCCAAATCGTTAAGAAGCGATTATATCTTTCTAATAATGGTTTTTTAGGAACTGGAGATCCATTAAATTCATATTCCTCATTATCTTGAGACCTTCTTTGCTCTACAACATGTTCTCTCAAAGCTTTTCGTGTTAATAATGGTTCTTTTGACATATTTTCTCCTATTGATGCAATGCTGCATATTGAACAGCAATAATCGTTTTGGCATCCGTGATTTCTCCATTATGGATTTTCTGAATGACTTCTTCCACTGGAATCCATTCAATAGATACAAATTCATCTTCATCTAATGGTGCTGCATCTGTTAACTGCTGAATTCCTTTAGCTTCATAAAGATGAATCTTTTCATTACAATATCCTGGAGTCGGTACTAAATCTACCACTTTTTTCCATTCAGTTGCACTTAATTGCGCTTCTTCTTCTAACTCTCTTTTTGCTGCTTCTAACGGACTTTCTCCATCATGATCTAATTTTCCTGCTGGAATTTCTAATGTGTGAGCTTCGATAGCTTTGCGATATTGACGCACTAATAAAATCTTTCCATCGTGAACTACTAGAACTGCTACTGCTCCATTATGCAATACGATGTCTCTCGTTGATTGTTTTCCATTTGGAAGAGACACTACATGGTGTTCAACTGTAAAAATACCACCTTTGTACTTCACTTCTTTTTGTACGGTTACTTCTGTAAAATCATTCATAATCACGCCTCCTTAATAGTATTATATCTTGTCTATTCAATTTAGCAATAAAAAAAGGCTTTTGAAAACTCAAAAACCTTTTTTATTGATTATTGTCCTTGTCTTCTTACTGGAGCCACAGGAACAGTCGTATTTTGTTGTTGTCGTACTGTTGCAGCTTGAGTATTTTGTTGGACTTGTGCATTCGCTGCTTGTTGTGCAGGACGATTTCCTGCTTGAGTATTTGTTTGTCCATTAGCAGTTGTAGAATTTGTTGATGAAGTTGAACTTTCTTGGTGGAAGTATGCATCATACACTTGTTTTGTAATTCCAGCTGCAAAGTCTGCAGGAATCCCATTTGAAAAATATGGTGCAACTACTGATACAACAATTTCAGGATTATCAGAAGGAGCATAAGAAGCAAATGTAGAGTTCTCTACTTCCTTTTGTTTAAATTGTGGTAATGGTCCACCATAGAACGCTTCTACTGTACCTGTTTTACCAGAAACAGAAGGCGTATAATTTCTAAACGTATAAGCTGAAGTTCCGTTTGCTCCATGTGTTACACGATATAATCCTTCTTTAATATGATCAATTAATCCTGCTTCTACTTGGAGAGAATTCATAATTTTTGTTGGAACAACTGTCTCTAAATCTCCAATTCCTCCATCTTTTCCAGTTGTATGAATTTCTTTTACTAAACGAGGAGCAATACGTGTACCACCATTGGCAATAGTAGCCATATATTGAGCTAATTGTAATGGCGTATATAAGTCAAACTGACCGAACGCAAAGTCCAGTGCAGAGAAGGCAGCACCTGTACCACCATTATATCCTTTTCCTTCATTAGGTAAGTCAATTCCAGTACGTACCCCTAAACCAAATTGAGCATAATACTCACGTAATTTATCAAATACGTTAAGATTGATATTTAATTTTCCGCCTTTTTTATATTCATATTGTCCGCCCATTCTCATGGCTAACTTAATCATATAAACGTTTGAAGAACGCTCAATCGCATCTAAATCCGTTAATGGAATACTACCATTACGGTTGAATACCGAACTTTTTGGCTCAGACGCTTCAAACTCAATTGGTTCATCGACGATTGTATTATCTTCTCTTGTAATAACTCCATCCATATAACCAGAAATAACCGTTGCTGCTTTTACAGCAGACCCCATCCCAAAGGCTCCATTAATAGCACCTAAGGCATCATCTTCAATTCCAGTCACTTGATAACTTTCATTATATTTTTTCTTTTTACCAGTAATTCCTAAAATGTCTCCTGATTTTGGATTCATTGCTACAACATACACTCGGTCTGCAGTGGCATCTGATAATCCTTCGACAGCTTTAGTAACAATATCTTCTAATTTCTTCTGGAAATCCGTATCGATTGTCATCACTAAGTTCGAACCAGCTTTTCCACCATAACGTTCTTCATGGTTAACTACTTCCCCACGATTATTTGTTTGGCTTTGAACGACTGTTTTTGTTCCACTTAAAACAGATTCATATTGTTCTTCTAAATAACTTGTTCCAACACGGTCATTTAATGAATATCCCTGCGTTAATAGAGAACGTACTCTATCAGAAGGTAAACCTGTTGTTTCAGAAGATACTGAACCTAAAATTGTTTTCAACATATCTCCCATTGGATATTCACGATCCCAATCTGAATCGATATCAATTCCTTTTAATTCTCCAAGACGTTCACTAATACGAGCAACTTCTTGTTCTGTTACAGAATCGTTTTTAATCGTAACAGTGGATAAGGCATAAGCACTATTCATCTTCGTAAAAATAGCAATTGCTTGTTTTTCACTATCTGAATAATTAATTTGATCATCCGTTATATGCTCTAATTGCATTTCATATGTTTTACTATTGGATAATCCTTCTTTTGAAGCTTTCTTTTTCTCTTCTGCAGTTAATAACTTGCTCGCTTCATCTGGATGAGTCGCAAACCAATAATCTTTTAAATCTCGGTCTCTTAATTTACTTGTATCTACTGTAATAAATTCTGTTAATTTTTTTGCAGTTTCCAACATGCTTTTCGTCGTTGCATCTGAAGAACGTGTATAGTTCACTGCTAATTTTGGTTTATTTCCTACTAAAACTTTTCCTTTACTATCATAAATAGAACCCCTTGGAACTGCTTTTTTTGCAGTAGAAGTTTCTGTACGTTTCACTAAGGCGATGA